>Ga0213829_1000061_pt1 | contig 162345 bp, 119 predicted proteins | sample MC6MC0896MG_FD_180665 | JGI IMG/M metagenome (GOLD analysis project Ga0213829, IMG submission 180665) | Enriched soil aggregate microbial communities from Iowa State University, Ames, United States - MC6-MC0896-MG | ecosystem: Environmental > Terrestrial > Soil > Unclassified | place: USA...
GCGAAAGTGCCCGGCCTGACGGTGCAGTACCGCGAGTTCCCCGGCCTTGGCCATGGGCCGATGCTGCCGGCCTCGCTCAAGGCCACGCTGAGCCAGCTGTACGGCATCGCCGATCGCAGCGGCACGCCCGCGCCGGCGCCCTGATTTTTCGATACCCAGGCAGTTCCGTGGCCTTGTGCCACCGCCGCAACGGACCGCGGCCACGCCAAGGCAAGCACTGTGACAACGCGCCAACCGGCGCGCCCCCAACAGAAGGAGTCTGCTGATGTACACCCTGAAATCCCTCCCGCGTGTCGCCACCCTGGCCCTCGCGCTGTCCCTGGCCAGCCCGTCGCTGTTCGCCCAGCCTGTCTTCGATGCCCCGGCCAACGGCTTCCGCGGCGAAGTGGTCAGCCGCGGCCAGAACGTGGTGCCGGGCAGCGATGCCGAGGTGATCGGCCGTCAGTTCGTGCCGGGCCAGCAGGTCACCCTGCTGCGTGGCGAGACGGTGCTCAATGCCACCCCGTACGTGGTCGATGCCGAGGGCAACTTCAAGGGCAAGGTAGCGATTCCCTCCGATGCCGTGCCCGGCCAGCAGCCGGTGATCGTGCGTGCCAGCCAGCCGTCCGCGGCGACGGTGTTGTCGCTGCGCGTTTCGCCGAACCTGCCGCTGAGCGGCCAGCAGAACTTCAACCAGACCTCGGCCAAGCTGGTCCAGGGGCTGTATCAGTCCGCGTACAGCGCGGCCAGCAACGCGGTATTCGTCACTGCCGCCGTCGGTCGCCCGCCGGTGACACAGTCGCAGCTGCTCAAGCTCGACCCGAAGAGCCTGAAGGTCACCGCCAGGATCACCCCGGCTGAAGTTCCGGGTGGCAAGGGCGGTGCGGTGTTCGCGGTGTATGGCGTGGGCGTGGATGATGCCAACGGCAACGTGTGGGTCACCAACACCCGCCAGGACACCGTGGCCGTGTATCGCCAGAAGGATCTGTCGCTGGTGCGCCAGTTCGATGTCGGCGCCGTACCGCATGCCCGCGACATCGTGGTCGATGGACGTCATGGCAAGGTGTTCGCCTCGGCCGCCGGCGAGGATCATCTCTCGGTGTTCGATGCCCGCACCCTGCAGCCGCTGGAGCCGATCACCCTGGCCTCGGGCGTGGACGACAAGAAGTTCGTCCCGATGAGCCTGGTGCTGGATGAAGCGTCCGGCAAGCTGTTCACCGTCAGCATCGGCACGCCCGAAGCGGCAGTGATCGACACCACCACCGGCAAGGTGGAGAAGGTCATCGATCTGGGCAACTCGATCAGCGCCTCCGGCGTTGCCTATGATGCCGCGGCGGGTCGCCTGTACGTGGCCTCGCAGGGCACCGACAACCTGTTGATCGTCGATGTCGCCAGCGGCAAGGTGCTGCACGACGTGCCGGTCGGCGCGGGTGCGCTGAACGTGGCCTTCGAGCCCGTCTCCAAGCTGGCCTACGTGACCAATCGCGGCGCCGGCACGGTGACGGTGGTCGATGGCAACGGCAAGGTGGTCGGCAACCTGGATGGCGGCACCTTCCCGAACCATGTGCGTGAGGATGGCAAGGGCAACGTGTTTGCCGTCAACAAGTCGCGTGATGCCCAGGACCCCAAGGGCGACCGCATCACCCGCATCAGCACCCGCGCGAACTGAGTTCAGCGCATTGCGTTGCTTTGACGGCGGGGCGGACAGCCCCGCCGTTCTGATTGAAGAGGAACTGCCATGAAGTCCAATGATGTCCGCCGCAGCCTGCTGGCCCTGTCCCTGGTCGCAGTGATCGCCGGTTGCTCGAAAGAGCCCGCCGCCCCTGCCGCCGACGCCGCTGCGACACCCGTCTCGCAGTCCGCCGAAGCACTGCCGGAGGGTTGGCAGCGCGTGGTGGGCGTGGACGTGCCGGACATCGAGGGCGCCACCCAGCAGTTGCCGGCGCAGGTCACCTCCGACGATGGCGTGGCCACGACGGTGACCGATACCTCGAAGATCATCGCCGGTGGGGATGACATCATCGCCGTGCTCGAGGCCCTTGGCCTGGATGATCAGGTGTACGCCGCGCCGCTGCGCTCGGCCACCGAGTCCGGCCGCAAGGCCCCCAAAAAATTCCTGTTCAACCGCACCACCGGCGTGGAAGGCGTGTTGAGCCTGCAGGGCACCCTGTTCCTGGGCAACAGCCTGCGTCGCCATTCCGATCTGGCCGCCAAGCTGCGTGGCGCGGGCGAGGCGGCGGTGATCGTCGACGATCTGCAGCCGGCGGCCGACAAGGTGCGCAAGGTCGCCGCGGCGGTCGGCATGGCCGAGCAGGGTGAAGCGCTGGCCTCGAAGGTGCAGTCTCAGCTGGATGCGGCCAAGGCGAGTGGTGCCGCGCTGGCGTGGCATCCGCGCGTGATCCATGTTTCCGCGACCGGTGCCGGCGGGGCGCCGACGGTGGCCGGCTCGGACAGCGCCTCGGGCAAGCTGATCACGCTGGCCGGTGGCATCAACATCGGCGATGAAGCCGGCGTGGCCAACTATTCCGCATTGAGCAATGAAGGCGTGGTGGCGGCAGCGCCCGACGTGATCCTGGTGACCGAGAACGATCTGGCCCTGTTCGGTGGCCAGGCGGGTCTGTGGCGCGCGTATCCGACGCTGCGCCAGACGCCGGCCGGCGCGGCCAACCGCGTGTGGGTGATGCCGGATGTGGAACTGAAATCGGCCAGCGTCGCTTCCGGCAGTGGCGCCGTCGCGCTGGCGGCCGCCTTCGCCACGGTGCCGCGCCCGTGAGGGCGTAAGGCATGGTGGTGTCGAGTCCTGCGCGTCGCCGTGGCGCGACGGTGTTGATCTGGGCCGCGGTCGGTCTGCTGATCGCGGTGATCGCATCCTTCGCGGTGGGTCCGTTGCGGCTCCCACCGATGGAGGTGCTGCAGGCGATCGGGGTGAAGCTGGGGCTGGTCGATCCGGCCAGCGTCAGCACCCGCGATCTGGCCGTGGTGTGGCAGCTGCGGATTCCGCGTGCCTTGCTGGGCGCGATGGTGGGCGCTGCACTGGCGATGGCCGGTGCGAGCCTGCAGGGCCTGTTCGGTAATCCGCTGGCCGACCCCGGCATTGTCGGCGTGACCCAGGGCGCCGCCCTGGGTGCGGTCTCGGCCATCGTGCTGGGTGCCGGTGCTTTCGGTGCGTGGACGTTGCCGCTGGCGGCGTTTGCCGGTGCCGGTGGCGCGATCACGCTGACCTACCTGCTGGCACGGCCGGGGCAGGGCAGCGGCACGGCGACCTTGCTGCTGGTCGGCATCGCGATCGCCGCGTTCTGCTCGGCCGTGATCGGCTTCCTGACCTATATCGCCAGTGAGAGCGAACTGCAGTCGCTGGTGTTCTGGCAGATGGGCTCGCTGGCCCAGGCCGACTGGATGGATGTGATCGCGGTGGCGCCGGTGTTCGTGCTCGGCACGATCGCCCTGTTGCGCCTGGCGACGCCACTGGACATGCTCGCCCTCGGTGAGCGCCAGGCCCAGCACCTGGGCCTGGATGTAAAACGCACCCGGCTCAAGCTGATTGCCTTCAGTGCGTTGCTGGTGGGCGCTGCGGTCGCCTTCGCCGGCTCGATCGGTTTCGTGGGCCTGGTCGTGCCGCACGTGGTACGTCTGCTGGTCGGTCCGGGCCATCGCTGGCTGCTGCCGGTCTCGGCCGTGGCCGGTGCCCTGCTGATCGTGGTCGCCGATACCGCCGCGCGCACGCTCGATCCGCCGTCGGAGATTCCGCTGGGGCTGTTCTCGGCCGCGCTCGGCGCGCCGTTCTTCCTGTGGCTGGTGATGCGCCAGCGCCACCGGAGCGGCTCATGAGCGCGCTGCTGCAGCTGCGGTCGGTGCAGCTCAGCCGCGGTGCTAGGCGCATCCTGGATGACATCACGCTGGACTTCCTGCCCGGCTCGGTGACGGCACTGGTCGGTCCCAACGGTGCGGGCAAATCGACGCTGCTGGCGGTGGCCGCAGGTGATCTGGCGGTCGAGCAGGGGGAGGTGCTGCTGCAGGGGCAGCCGTTGGCCGCGTGGAAGGCCAAAGCGCTGGCCCGCGAGCGCGCGGTGATGCCGCAGGAGCATGCGGTCCGTTTTGCCTTCCGTGTGCATGAAGTGGTCGCGATGGGCCGCCTGCCGCATGCGCCGGATCCGGTGAAAGACGCAGCCTGCATCGCCGACGCGCTGGCGCGTGCGGACCTGCACGCCTTGATCGAGCGGGAGGTAGAGCATCTGTCCGGTGGCGAGGCGGCGCGGACGACCTTCGCCCGCGTGCTGACCCAGGACACGCCGGTGCTGCTGCTGGACGAACCCACCGCCGCACTGGATCTGCGCCATCAGGAACGTACGCTGCGCGCGGTCCGTGAACTGGCCGATACCGGCGCCTGCGTGATCGTGGTGCTGCATGATCTGAATCTGGCCGCCGCCTATGCCGACCGGATCGTGCTGCTGGAACAGGGCCGCGTGGCGGCCGATGGCGCACCGACCGAGGTGCTGACCCGTGAGCATATCGAGCGGGTCTACCAGCAACCGGTGCTGGTGCTGCGTCACCCGCAGCGTGATGTACCACTGGTCGTGGTGACCGATCCCTAGCGCCGGGTATTTCTCCCGGCGCGTTGAAGGTATGACGGGCGCCGGCCAGCGGCCGGCACTACCGTTGTCGGGAGGGTCGGTTACCAGCCGAAGCGCGCGGTTGCCATCACGGTGCGGCCGCTGCCGTAGTAGCACGACGACACGCCGGTGCAGGTCGACACGAAACGCTTGTCGGACAGATTGCTGGCATTGAGTGCCAGCTGCACCTGGGTGCCACCGATCTGGCCCACGTCATAGCGGATCGCCGCATCGAACAGGGTGTAGGACGGAATCCGGTACAGGTTGGCGCTGTCGCCGTAGCTCACGCCGTTGTAGCGCGCGCCCGCCGCCAGGCTCAGGCCCCGCAGTGCGCCGGCCTGGAAGGTGTAGTCCGCCCAGAACGAGGCACTGTAATCGGGCACCATCGCCAGTTCCTTGCCCTTGTAAGGCGCCGAGCGGGTCATCTCCGAGTCCATCCGCGAGGCGGCGCCGATCAGGCTGAAGCCCTCGACCGGGGTGATCCGGCCTTCCAGTTCGATGCCGCGCACCCGTCCTTCGTCGCCCTGGATCGAGCAGGTCGCGGTGCCCGTCGCGCCGCAGTTGCGATGCGACGCCACCGGATCGTCCACGATCATGTTCTGCTGGCGCAGGTCGTACACCGACAGCGTCACCAGGCCGTCCACCGAGGCGGGCTGGTACTTCAACCCCGCCTCCCACTGCGAACCGGTCACCGGCTCGAACGCGGTCTGGGTGAAGCTGTCCAACGGCGACTTGGTCGAGGGCTGGAACGATTCGGCGTAGCTCACATACGGGGTCAGCCCGTTCTCGAATACGTACAGCACGCCCGCGCGACCGGTGAAGGCCTCGTTCTTGATCACATTGCGCCCGCCCGGCGTGGAGATGCCGGTGGCGATATTGCGGTTGGCGCTGCTGCTGTCGTCCTTGGTCCAGTCGTAGCGGCCGCCCAGGGTCATGCGCCAGTTGCCGAGCGCCAGCTGGTCCTGCAGATACACACCGCTCTGCCGGTTGATGCCGGCGGTCGGGGTTTCCGTGGTCACTGTCGGCCGGTAGGTCGAATAGACCGGATTGAAGATGTCGATCGGGCGCGGGCTGCTCATGGCACTGCGCACGCCCTCCCAATCCGCACGTTGCCAGTCCCAACCGAGCAGTACGGTGTGATCCACCGCGCCGGTACTGAAACGGGCCTGCAGGCGGGTGTCGAACGTGTCGCCATCGGAGTCGCCGGTGCCCATCACGCCGCGACGATTCTGGGTGCGGCCATCGGCGTTGAGCGCGCCGAAGGTGACCACGCTGCGGAACAGCGAATCGACATGGGTGCGCCGCGCGCTCTGGGTCAGCGTCAGGTGGTCGTTGAACTGGTGCTCGAACATCCAGCCGGCGGTCCACAGGGTGCGGTCGAAGGTATTCCAGTCCGGCTCGCCAATGAAGGTGCTGTTCTTCATGTAGCCCGACGCCGTCGGGTTGAGCGTGCCGGCGGCCGGCAGGAACTGGTAGGTCGAGCCACCATCGTCCTTCTGGTACATGCCCAGCAGGGTCAGGCGGGTACGTTCGGCAAGCTGCCAGGTGTAGCTGGGGGCGAGGAACCAGTGCTGCTGTTCGGTGCGCTTGATCTGGGTCTGGCCGTCGCGATACAGGCCGACCAGGCGGAACAGGTGATCCTCGCCCGCGGTGCCGGCACCGACGTCGAAGGCGGCGCTGTACTGGCCATTCGCATCCACGCCCAGGCGCAGCTGCTGCGCCTGGTCCGGCATCGGCGTTTTGCTGACCTGGTTGACCATGCCGCCGGGGGCGACCTGGCCATACATCACGGCGGACGGACCCTTGAGTACTTCCACGCGTTCCAGATTCCAGCTGTCGAACATGCTGCGGTTCCACTGGCTGCCCTGCGGCGCACGCATCCCGTCCAGGGTGACGTTGTTGGACCAGCTGCCGGCATCGAAGCCGCGGATGCGGAAGTCGTCCACGCGGTTGTCGATGCCCGAGCTTTCCAGGCTGACGCCAGCGACGTAGCGCATCGCATCGTTGAGCGACTGCACGCCGCGGGCGTCGAGCTCGGCGCGCTCGATCACCGACACCGATTGCGGGGTTTCCGCCAGGGCGGTACTGGTCTTGGTCGCGCCGCTGGTGCTGTTGGCGGCGCGATAGGCGTTGACGCGCACGGCATCCAGGTCGGTGGCGGTCTGGGCGCGCGCGGCGGGGACGAGTGCGGCGGCCAGGCAGGCCAGGGCCAGCAGGTTGGGGCGCAACCGGCGCGGATTGAGGGGCAGAGAACAGGACATGGGCAACAACTCGACAACGCGGAGGAAGGGGCGCGGGCGCCGGCTCGATGCCTCATCGGCAGTGCCGGCCTCGCGGGCGTCGCCGAAGCGACGCATAGGCCGGCATTTTAAGGATTCGCGCCGCATACGCAATTGCGACACATTCGCATGTTGGAACGGGCCGCGACCGTTGCCGTCCCATTCATGGCAGGCATACGGACCAAGTGGACTTCATTGTTGCGCTGATGCATCCAATGAGGGCTTGTGGCTGCTCATCAGAGGTCTACAATGCCGGCTACACCCCAGGTGACCCCATGACTTCGATGCCGCTTCTGACGTTTTTTACCCTGACCCGCGTTTACGCGGCACGGGCGCGTCTGCCAATCGGAGTGCGAGGCTGCTGACCGGAATACCGGTCACCCTGGACCCCAAGCAGAGCGCCCACCGGGCGCTCTTTTCGTTTCCACGTACCAGAACTGTTTGAAGGAGAACGTGCCATGCACCAGATCGCCGAGCCCCAAACCTGGCCGCACGCCCGTTAGCCAACGGCGGCGTGCGGCTCCTCGATGTTGGCAGCGAGACCCATTCCATGAACACCCATACCCCGCACCAGACCCTTTCCCTCCGGCGCAACCTCGGCATCATTGCCCACATCGACGCCGGCAAGACCACGCTCACCGAACGCCTGCTGTGGAAAACCGGCGAGATCCATCGCGTCGGCGAAGTCCACGACGGCGCGGCGACCACCGATTTTTCGGCGATCGAGCGCGAGCGCGGCATCACCATCGGCGCGGCCGCCGTGCAGGCGCATTGGGCGCCACGCGATGAGCCGATCCATCACCTGACCCTGATCGACACCCCGGGCCATATCGATTTCGCGATCGAAGTGGAACGTTCCCTGCGCGTGCTGGACGGCGCGGTGGCGGTGTTCTCCGCCGTGGACGGCGTGCAGCCCCAGTCCGAATCGGTCTGGCGCCAGGCGCGTCGCCACGGGGTGCCGCTGATCGCCTTCGTCAACAAGATGGACCGCACCGGTGCCTCCTTCGAGCGCGTGCTCACGCAGCTGCGCGAGAAGCTGCGCGCCACCCCATGGGCGCTGGGCGTACCGGTCGGCACCGAAAGCCAGTTCAGCGGCTGGGTGGACCTGGTTGACCGCAGCACCGTGCAGTGGGACGACAAGGGCGGCGCCTTGCGTCACGCCTGGACGGCCGATGAGGCTGCGCAGTGGCTGCCGCAGCGCGAGGCCCTGATCGAAGCCGTGGCCGATGCCGATGACGTGCTGGCACAAGCATGGCTGGAAGGCGAGGCGATCGACAACGCACAACTGCGCGCGGCGATCCGTCGCGGCGCGTTGGCGGGTGCGGGCGTGCCGGTACTGGCGGGCTCGGCGTTCAAGAGCAAGGGCGTGGAGACGCTGCTGGACGCGGTGGTCGACTACCTGCCTTCGCCAGTGGATCGGCCAGCGGTGGTCGCCACGGAGAACGGCACCGACGTGCGGCTGCCGCCCGACCCGGATGGCCCGCTGGCGGCGCTGCTGTTCAAGATCACGCACCAGAACCACGGTGCGCTGAGCTTCGTGCGGGTGTACTCGGGCACGCTGAAGGTGGGCGACGCACTGGCCAGCTCGCAGCACGCACACGGGCGACGCGTCAGCCGCCTGGTGCGGGTGCAGGCCGACCAGACCCACGACATCAAGCAGGCCGTGGCCGGTGACATCGTGGCGGTGCTGGGCTGGAAGGATGCGGTCAGCGGTGAAACGCTGAGTGCGCCCTCGCGCCCGCTGCTGCTCGATACGATCCAGGCGCAGCAGGCCGTGCTGGCGTGGCGGTTGACCGCGGAAAAGGCGTCCGACCTGATCCGCATCAGCCAAGGCCTGGCCAGCCTGGCGCAGGAGGATCCGTCGTTCCGCGTCGAGACCGATGCGGACAGCGGTGAAACCCTGATCTGGGGCATGGGCGAACTGCATCTGGAGGTCATGGTCGAGCGCCTGCGCACGGAGTGGGGCGTCAACATCCGCACCGGCGAGCCACGCGTGGCCTACCAGGAAACGCCGAAGCGCGCCGTGCAGCGGGTGGAAGGCAAGGTCGCCAAGCAGACCGGTGGCCAGGGCCAGTTCGCCCAGGTACTGATCGACATCGCCCCGCGCGAGGATGGCGAGGTGACCTTCGTCGATCGCACCGTGGGCGGCGCGATTCCGCGTGGGTTCGTCAATGCGGTGGAGAAGGGCGTGCGTGCCGCACTGGGCGAAGGTCCGCTGGGGCATCCGGTGGTCGGTGTCGAGGTGACGCTGGTGGACGGACAGACCCACGTCAAGGACTCCTCGGACATGGCCTTCCATCGCGCCGGCAGTGAAGCGGTGAAAGCGGCACTGGCCCAGGCGGGCACGCAGCTGCTGGAACCGGTGATGGAGATCGCCATCCACGCACCGTCAGGCAACGTCGGCGATGTGGTCGGCGACCTCAACCGCCGCAGTGGACGGGTGGCCTCGATCGAGGACCAGGATGGGCAGGCCGAGGTGCTGGGTTATGCCCCGCTGGCGCGGCTCGGTGGCTATACCACTTCGCTGCGCTCGCTGACCCAGGGACGCGCGTCCAGCGACATGCGCTTGAACGGGTATGAAGCGGCGCAGACGGCCTGACGGCCAAAGCGGAACGGAAAGGGAGCCGGGCAACCGGCTCCCTTTACCTGTCAGCGTTGGGAGTCCGGACAGCCGGATGCACACGGCCGCAGATAGAATATCCAGTGCAGTGTCGCTGACGGCATCAGGTGTCCGGCGACCGGATGACATCCTTGGAGTACCACCATGAGCAATACGCATTTCTATCCCATCGGCACGCCGGGCCAGCCCTGGGGTGACGCCGAACGCGCCCGGTGGCGCGCAGGCCAGCAGCGCCAGCGCAGCTACCACGACGATGTCGTGGCCGCGCTCGAGCGCCTGGGCGAGCGTTTCGATGTGGTGCAGTACGGGCAGCTGGACTACGCGCCGGATCATTACCCGCTGTTTGCGGTGGTCAGCCATGAGTGGGATCCGGCACTGCCGACCGCGCTGGTGACCGGTGGCGTGCACGGCTACGAAACCAGCGGCGTGCATGGCGCGCTGCAGTTCCTGGATCAGAACGCCGAGGCGTATGCAGGCCGTATCAATCTGATCGTGGCGCCCTGCGTCAGCCCGTGGGGCTATGAGCGCATCCAGCGCTGGAATCCCGATGCGATCGATCCCAACCGCAGCTTCCGTGGTGATGGCCAGATCGAAGAAGCGGCGTCGCTGATGCGCTGGATGGCCGCGCGTGGCGATGACCTGCTGGTGCACCTGGACCTGCACGAAACAACCGACAGCGACCTGCATGAGTTCGATCCGGCGCGCTGCGCCCGCGATGGCATCGCCCTGGTGCCGGACATCATTCCCGATGGCTTCTACGTGATCGGCAACAGCGAAGATCCGCAGCCGGCGTTCCAGCAGGCGTTGATCGCCGCAGTGGAGAAGATCACGCACATCGCCCCGGCCGATGCCAATGGCGAGCTGATCGGCATGCCGCTGCAGTCGCCGGGCGTGGTCTGGGGCGAATCGCGTTCGATCGGCGCCTGCGCCGGCTTCACCGACGCGCTGTACGCCACCACCACCGAGGTCTACCCGGACAGCCCGCGGACGTCGCCGCAGGAATGCAACGATGCGCAGGTCGCGGCGGTATGCGCCGGCCTGGACTATGCGCTGGCGCATCCGCGCCGCTGATCCTCTCGTTGGAGGTCGCCGCCCAACGACGGGCGGCGCCTTGCTCCTGACGACAGGCTGACCTGCCAGGTCAGCTTTTCAGCCACCGCTCGCAGCCTGCGCTGCTGTCGGTCGAGCTGGCGGCCTTCGCGCAGGTTTCGGTCATCCGTGCCTGCAGCCGGGTCAGGCTTTCCGCGCCGTGATGGTCGCGGCTCCACACCTGCAACGCACTGCCCAACCGTTCAAACCGCTGGCGGGTGCGCTGGTGGTAGCCGGCTGGCTGGGCAGCCAGATCGGCGATGACCTCGGTGGCGGCCGTCTCGATCGCCGGCGCATCGTCCGGGCTCAAGCGCAGCAGCCCCTCAACGTAGAGAACGCCCCACTGCACGCGCGTGGCCGGTCCCTGCGCACCCTGGTAGGCCTTGTGCAGCCAGGAGATGGCAGAAGCCTTGTCGCCACGTTCTTCAGCCAGTTCGGCCAGTTCGGGCATGTAGTAATAGGGTGTCTGGCTGCGCTCCAGCTCGGCCAGCAGGAGCTTCTCGGCCGCGGCATCGTTCTTGATCTGGCGGAGTACATAGACGGCGGTACTGATCGTGGCCTGGCGTTCGTGTGGTGTGGTCGCGGCGGCATCGGCGGCCGCGACACGCTGCTGCGCCTTGGCCTTCAGCGCCGCTGGAATGTCCTGGTCGGGATGCTGCTGGCGCTGCAGGGCAAGCTCGGTGATGACAGTGCCGAGCCGCGCATCGGCTTTGTCGCCGAGGGCATGATCGGCGGTATCCAGCGCGCCCAGCAGCTGCGTTCCCAGTTGCTGGGCCTGGTCCGGGGTGGAACTGGCGCGGGCCACCAGGGCAGGGCCCTGATAGCCGAGCAGGTCCCGATTGGCCCGCACTTCCGCAGGGGAGGCGAGAACGGCATCCAGCAGGGCGCGGGTGCTGTCGCGCTGCGCGGCGGTCGGCGCGTTGTCCGGCTTGCCTGCGCCGAGCGCCAGCAACGCGAACCGCCGCTGCAGCGCCGGCTCGGGCGCAGCAGTGGCCAGTTGCTGCAGCAATGACGCTGCATCGCGCTTGCCCGCCAGGCGATTGGCATCCACTTCCCAGCCGTAATCGCCGAGCACGCGCCAGTCCTCCGCGCTGACATCCTGTGGTGCCGTCAAGGCATGCTGCAGCACCTCGCTCACGGCGGTGCGACGGCTGGCAGCCAGGGTGAGGGCGCGGGTCAGGGCTTCACTGTCGTTGCCACCGGCCAAGCGGGTGAGCTCGTTGCGCTGCGGGTCAAGCACGATCAGGGTCGGATAGCCGCGCACGCCGAATCGCTCGCCCCATGCCTGTGCGCCTTCCTCGTCCCCATCCAGATAGACGGGCACGTACTGGCGGGTCAGCGCGATGAAGGCCGGATCCTTGAACAGCGTGGCCTTGAGCTGGTTGCAGGGCGGGCACCACACCGCGCCCCAGTACAGCAGCACGGGCTTGCCGCTGTCGCGCGCCTCGGCGAACGCGTCGTCGACGTCGCCATGGCGCCAGGCGATCTCCGCAGGTGCTGGTGCGGTAGCCGCGGGCGCCGCAGCGTCAGCGGGAGAGGGGGCCGGCGTGCAGGCCGGCAGCAGGGCAACCACGCCCAGCAAACCAAGGGACAGAGCAAGGCGCATCAGGACATCCAGGCAGTTGGAGAGGGCAGCAGACAGGCTCGATTGTAGGAAGCCGCGCGGCCGCGGGTGAGCTGGCACTGATGCAGATTGCTCATGACGGCAGACCCCGCAGTGATGAGTCACGCGGCGCACGCCTGCGCCCGGTACGCGTAACCAAGCAGAACCTGCCTGCGCGGTGACCCGTGTCATGGTTTCGTCGTTGTCGATATCGCCATCGGCAAACACCACATAACCCCTGCGCATTTCTGCATTGGGGCGCGAGCGGGGTTAATGAATGTGCGATGTCCGTTCCGCCCCGAGGCGGTCACAGACATGGCTTCCCCCACTACCCGTACGACCTTCGATGACGACAGCTCGTTCTTCCCTGCGCCCGCGATTGCTGGCGTTGGCGGTGTTGCTTGCCACCGCCTCCCCGACCCTGCATGCACAGTCCACCACCGGTGCGATCGCCGGCCAGGCGCCGCCATCGGCGCAGCGTATTTTCGTTCGCAGCGATACCGGCCTCACCCGCGAAGTGACCGTCGACGCGCGCGGTCGCTATACCATCAGCCAGCTTCCGCTGGGCCGGTATTCGGTCGAGGCGCGCGACGCCGACGGCAAGGTGCTGCAGACCCGCCAGGACGTCGCACTGACGGTCGGTACCAGTACCGAAGTATCGTTCGGCGATGTCACCCGCCTGGACGGCATCCAGGTCAGCGCGGACCGTGCCGCCGCCGCGATCGATGTGAGCAGCGTGGATTCGCGTACGGTCATCACCGCAGAGCAACTGCAGCGGCTGCCGCTGGGCCGTTCGGCCGAGGCCATCGCCCAGCTCGCACCCGGCGTGATCGGCAACAGCGGCAACGGCACCTACGCGGGCCCAACCGGCGCTCAGCTGGTGAGCTTTGGCGGTTCATCCGCAGCGGAGAACGCCTACTACATCAACGGCTTCAACAGCACCGATCCGCTGCGCGGCCTTGGCGGGCTGACCTTGCCGTACGGAAGCATCGACCAGCAGGAGATCTACACCGGTGGCTACAGCGCCAAGTACGGCCGCTCCGATGGTGGCGTGATCAATGCGGTCGGCAAGCGCGGAACGAATCAGTGGCACTTCGGCGGCCAGGCCACCTGGGAGCCGGCATCCACACGTGCGGACAAGGACGACGTGCGTTACCCCGGCGATGGCGCACTGTATGCGCCGGAGAGCAAGGACCGCGAATGGGTCAGCACGCAGAGCATCTATGCCGGCGGCCCGTTGATCGAAGACCGGCTGTTCTTCTTCGGCTCCTACGAGCTGGAGCGCCGTGAAGGCACGGATGTCAAGAACGTGGAGGCGACGAATTCCTATTCCCGCTACGAGTACGAGCGCCCCCGCTGGTACGCCAAGGTGGATTGGAACATCACCGACAATCATCTGCTGGAGCTGACCGGCGCCTCCAGCCGCAACGTATACCGTGGCGACATCTTCGCCTATGACTACGACACGCTCACCCGTGGCGCCCAACGCGGCAAGGACGACACCACCAAGACCGGTGGCGACCTGTGGACGGCCAAGTACACCGGCTACCTGACCGACCGGCTCACCGTCAGCGCGCAATACGGCGAAATGCGCACGGATGACTACATCGGCAACCCGGCCTACGACGGCAGCCTGACCTACCTCAACAGCCCCAACCTGCAGAATCCGGCGCTGACCGGTGGCACGCCGATCACCAACGCGCAGACCACGTCGCTGCTGGTCAATCCGGATCGCGGCAACCGCAGCAACAACCTGCGCCTGGATGCGAACTACGTGTGGGGCGACCACAGCATCACACTCGGCATCGACAACCAGAACGCCCGCGCGTTGAACCGCGGTTCGGTCGCCTCGGCCGATGGCTACTACTGGATCTACGGGCAGTCCAACCCGAACGTGCCGATCAATACCGGCCTCGGCGTGCCGGCGACAGGTGGCATCCGCAATGGCGAGGACGGCTATTACGTACGCCAGTATGTCTACAGTGCGCTGGCTTCGGTACGGGCGTCGCAGCGGGCGCAGTACATTGAAGACAACTGGCAGGTCACCGACCGGCTGCTGCTCAATCTTGGCCTGCGCCTGGACCAGTTCACGAATTTCAACCGCGATGGCGACGCGTACATCAAGCAGACCAGTGGGCAGTGGGCGCCGCGCCTCGGCTTCAGCTGGGATGTCGACGGTGATGGCCGCTTCAAGGTGTTCGGCAACGTGGGGCGCTATTACCTGGCGCTGCCGCTGAACCCGGCGTTCAACGCCGCTGGCGCGACGCTGGCCACCTCGACGTACTACACCTACGGCGGCATCGACAGCAACGGCTATCCGACAGACCTCACCCGGTTCTCCGATCCTGTTTCGGCCAACAACAACTATGGCCTGCTGCCGGATGCGAAGACCGTGGCCACCTCCGGCATCGAGCCGTCCTACCAGGATGAGTTCATCCTCGGCTTCAGCAAGGCGCTCGGCCAGGACTGGGTGTACGGGGCCAAAGCGACCTACCGCGTGCTGCGCAGCGGCGTGGACGACTACTGCGATATCGATGCGGTGCTCGGCAAGGCCAGCAGCCTGGGCTACAACGTGACCAAGGACAGCAACCCGGTCAGCTGCTGGCTGATCAATCCCGGCCGCGCCAACACCTTCAACCTGGTCGATACTGGCGGCAATTACGTGACGGTTCCGCTGAGCAACGCGGAAATGGGCTTCCCGCAGTTCAAGCGCAACTACTACGCGGTGAACCTCTCGCTGGAACATCCGTTCGATGGCCGCTGGTATGCCCGCGGCGACTACACCTGGTCACGCAGTTACGGGACCACTGAAGGCCAGTTGCTCTCGGGGATCGGCCAGACGGCGGTGTCCACCACGCAGGCGTGGGACTACGCCCAGCTGATGGAGCACACCAACGGGCCGCAGAGCAACGACCACACCCACCAGTTCAAGCTGCACGGCTACTACCAGCTCACCCCGGAATGGTTGGTGTCGGCCAACCTGAAGGTACTCTCGGGTTCGCCGTTCAGTGCGCTGGGCTCGTACGGGCCGGACTTCGAAGACCCATCCGGCTACGGCATCGCGTATCACTTCTACAACGGCCAGCCGGCGCCTCCCGGGAGCCAGGGGCGCCTACCGTGGCTGAAGCAGCTTGACCTGGGGGTGTCCTACCGCCCGGCAGTGGCCGATGGTCGGCTGGGCTTCAACCTGGACGTGTTCAATGTGTTCAACAGCCAGGTGGCGCTGTGGAAATCGCCGTACGCCGAGCTGGATCCGGGACAGCCGGATCCGCTGTATGGCGCGGCAACCGTGCGTCAGGCGCCCCGTTCGCTGCGGGTCAGCGTGAGTTACGACTACTGAGGGGAAGGGCCAGGCGGGTGGGGGAGGGAGCCCCTGCCCGCCGGCAGCCGCACCAACGCGAACGCCCCAGGGCGTGGCACGTCGTTCACGCATCCCGAGGCAGTCTGGGCCCATTCCCAGTGGAGCCTCTCATGCAGACGCAGATCCGAAACAGGGCAGGGTGGATGGCGGCCGGTTTGACGGCGCTGCTGTGTGCCTGCTCGCCGCAGGGCGAGGACGGTGCCGCACCCGTGGCGCTGCCGAGCGGCGCCGATCCGGGCGCGGCGAAGGCCACTGATCCAGTGCCCGCCGCGGCAGCGGCCGAGCGGCCGTCACCTGTCTATGAGGAAGCGAAGCCGGGCATTGCGGTGGGTCCAGTGGCGGGAGTGCGGGTTGCGCTCGATTTCCAGCGTGACTACCTGGCCTCGCCCAGTTGGAAGCTGTTTGCACCGCCGGAGAGCAAGGGGGCGCCGCTGGTGGCGCTGGTACTGGAGGGGTCGGATCGGGTCACGGCCGGCGAGCTGCGGATCGGCCGCAGTGCTGAGGCAAAGCAGATCACGTCCTGCGTGGAACCGCCGGCCGAAGCAACGGGCCCTGCGGCATCGGCCTCGGTCGATATCGGCGGCGTGCCGTTCACCCACTTCACGGCCGGTGATGCCGCCATGAGCCATTACGTCAGCGCCGAGAGCTACCGCGCAGTCCATAACGGTGCCTGCTATGCGATCGATCTGGTCGTCGCCGGCACGCGCCCGGACGTGTATGACCCGCCGCGCACGCCACCTTTCAGCCAGCAGGAAGCGGCATCCCGCTTGGCCCAGGCGCTCAAGGCCGTGTACTGGACGCAGTAACGTCGTTCACCCAGGACGCGACGGAAAGGCGAGCGTGACCTGGGCGCCACCCAGCGCCGAGCGGCCGATGCCCAGCGTGGCCCGATGCCGTTCGGCGATCTCGGCCACGATGGCCAGGCCCAGGCCACACCCGTCGCCGCTGGCATCGCCTCGCCAGAACCGTTCGGTGACCTGGCTGCGCAAAGACGGATCGATGCCGGGACCATCGTCGTTGACGCTCAAGCGCGTCTGGCCCTGTGTGGTTTCCACGCTGACCGTGATCATCCCTTCCAGTGCGCCGTAGCGCAGCGCGTTGTCGACCAGGTTGCTGATCGTCTCGCGCAGCAGCTGCGGCTCGCCCATCACCATGACGCCGGCATCGGGACCCTCGTAGCCAAGGTCGACACCGGCGACCACGGCGCGGTCCATCAGCCGTTCCAGTTCATCGCGGGCGAGCACGGCCAGATCCACCGGGCGCATCGCCAGCATCGCGCCGGCGCTGTCTTCGGAGCGGCTCAGGATCAGCAACTGATGGGTGAGATGGCGCAGTCGGGTCAGCCCACGCAACAGGCCGGCCAGCGCATCGCGCTGTGCTGCGCGATCCTGTTCACGCAGCGCGCTTTCCAGCTCGATCTGGAGGCCGGCCAGCGGCGTGCGCAGCTGATGCGCTGCGTTGCTGATAAAGCGCTGCTGTGCGTCCTGCATCGCCGAGAGCCGGTTTACCAGCTGGTTGAAGGCATCCACCGCGGGCCACAGCTCGCGCGGCGCGGCCTCCCGTGGATCCAGTGGCGCCAGCGCATCCAGCGGCGCGCTGGCCAGCCGTCGCGCGGCGCCGTTGGTGTGCCGCGCCGCTGCGCCCGTTCCCGACCACGCCAGCCATGCCGCCAGCAGCAGGATCGTGCCCTGCAGCGGGATGCTCGCCAGCAGCAGGCGATGCTCCAGGCGAAGCCGCTTGGTGCGGGTCTCGGCCACGCGGATCAGGATCGGGGCGGCAGCGCCGGGGGGTGTCATCGCGACCTGCACAACGCGCACGTCCTGCCCATCGATCACGGCATCGTAGTAAGTGCGGGCCGGGCTGTCGTCGGCGCCTTCGGCCTGCAGCGCCGTGCCGCCAGGCAGCACGGCTGCACCATACAGGCGCGTGCCGTCGGCACGGGTTACCTCGCCGTAGATCCGGTCCACGGTGTCCCAGGTGAACATGCGCGAGACGGCGGGGGAGATCTCCATGTGGACGGTGTCGCCGCGGACCTCGGTCAGCTGCGCCAGCGACATGGCCGAGTCCAGCAACCAGCGGTCGTAAACCTGCTCGGCGTAGTGCCTGGCCAATACGAACGAGCCCACGGCACTGGCCAGCAGCAGCACCAGCAGCGGCAGCCACAGGCGCCGCAGCAGCACGCCACGCAGGCTGTAGGGCGCCTCAGTCATCGCAGGCTTCCAGCCGATAGCCCAGGCCACGCAGCATGCGGATGCCAACCTTGGCGCCGGCTACCTGCAGCTTGCGGCGCAACCGGCTGACGTGGACCTCGATCACCGACAGGCTGGCGTCGTGATCCCAGCTGTAGACCGCATCGAACAGGCGCTGCTTGGCCACGATCCGGCCCGGCTGCTGCAGCAGGACTTCCATGAGCGCGAGTTCACGCGCGGTGAGTTCCAGCGGCTGATCGCCAACGCGCAGTTCGCGGGTCCCGGTGTCCAACCGCAGCGCGCCGAGCTGACGCACGGCGGGGGCGGTGGACTGGCGGCGTGCAAGCGCGCGCAGACGGGCTTCAAGTTCCCCGAGCGCGAATGGCTTGGCCAGGTAATCATCGCCGCCGCTGTCCAGGCCGCGGATGCGGTCCTCCACGCCGTCGCGTGCGGTGAGAATCAGCACCGGCACGCTGAAACCGTCCTGCCGCAGCCGCGCCAGGAGCTCCAGGCCATCGATGTCCGGCAGTGACAGGTCCAGTACGACCAGGTCGTAGCTGACGCTGGCCAGCGCCGACGGCGCGGCCAGGCCGCGGGCGAGAGGGTCGCAGGCGTGACCGGCGCGGGTCAGGGCGCGCACCAGGCCATCGGCCAGTGCGGCGTCGTCTTCAATCAGCAGAATGCGCATTGCAAGGTTGACGCAAGGTTCGGGAAAGTTTGACGAAAGCGCTGCACCTTACCGTGTCGGCAATGAATACCACCACCCGATGTGCCGCGCTGATCGCGGCATTGCTGATCGCGCCTGCCACGGTCTCCGCGCTTACCCTGGCCGAGGCGGAGCGCGTCATGGCGCAGCACAATCCCGACCTGCTGGCCGCTGCGATCGAACTGCGCGGCACGCAGGGCGATGCGCAGAGCGCCGCGCGCCGGCCCAGCCCCGAGCTGAGCGTGGGCACCTCCAAGATCAGCCGCCAGGAGGGGATCGGCCCGGGCCGTTGGAAGGACAAGCGCGTGGATTCCACGCTCGGCCTGGGCTGGACGTGGGAGCGCGGCGGCAAGCGGGACTGGCGCATGCGCCAGGCCGATGCCCTGGTCGAGGCGGCCCAGCTGAGCCTGCTCGATGGCCGCCGCCAGCAGCAGGTGGCGCTGCGGGAAGCGTACTTCGGGTTGAAGGCCGCACAGGAACTGAGCCGCATCGCCGAGGAAGATCGCCGTGCCTCGGCCGAGAGCCTGGCCGCTGCCGACCGGCAGGTCGCCACCGGCGCCATGGCGCCGATCGAGCGCGCGCGGCTTGCGGTGGATGATCTGAAAGTGGCCGATGCCGCCCGCGAGGCCGCACTGGGCCTGCGCGAGGCACGGCATGTCCTTGCGCTGCTGCTGGGCTGCGATGCGGATGAGGCACTGCGTGCCGACGACGCGTGGCCACACCCAGCCTCGGCGGCAACCGCCGCGATGGCCACGCTGGACGAGCGCGTTGACCTGCGTGCGGCCGAGGCGCGGGTGATCGCCGCCGATGCCGCGCGAGCCCTGGCGCGCAGCGAACGGCGGCGCGATGTGCAGTTCGGGATCGAAGCCGAGCGCGAGCCGGCCGACATCGGCGGCGTGACATGGGGACTGTCGATGAGTGTGCCGCTGGGCGGCGCCACGCGCTGGCGCGGCGAACAGCAACGGGCGGAGGCGGACTACGACGCCGCCGTGCTGGAACGGCAACAGCTGCGCCGCGAAGCCGCCGCTGAACTTGACCAGCTGCGGCACGCACTGGCGGCGGCCGCACAACGCCGCACCGCGTACGAACAGCTTCAGGGACCCGCGGCGCGCAAGAGCATGGAGGGTCTGGAACTGGCCTATCGCCGCGGTGCCGCCACGTTGACCGACCTGCTGGATGCGCGGCGCAGCTGGCGCGAATTCGAATCCGACCTGGTCGATGCGCGCCTGGCGCATGCCTCCGCCTTGGCGCGCTGGAACGCGGCCATCTCCGTTTCCGAAGGACATACCCCATGACGTTTTCGCGCACAGCCGGCTCGGCCCGTCTGCTTTCCTTGATCGTCGCCACTGTGCTGGCGGGTGGCTGCGCGCGCGATGCGGGCCCCGAAGCAGCGGCGGCGCCCACGGTGGAGGGCGCAACGATCCGCTTCGCCGCCGACAGCCCCCAACTGAGGGTGCTGCGCAGCGAGACCGTGACCGACGGGTCGGCGTCGGTGCTGCAGCTGCCGGCGCGCGTCACCTGGGATGACACCCGCTCAAGCATGCTGCGCTCGCCGCTGCCGGGGCAGATCGCACGCATCGAGGCGGCGCCGGGCGAGAAGATCAAGGCAGGCCAGGTCCTGGCGTGGGTGACCTCCCCCGAATTCGGGCAGGTGCAGGCGGAAGGTGCGCGAGGTGCGGCCGAGCTGCGGCAGGCGCGCAATGAACTGGCACGGGTACGTGAGCTGCATGAGGCCGGGGTTGCCTCCGGCCGCGAACTGGGCGAGGCCGAATCCGCGCTGGCCGCCAGCGAAGCCGAGCACGCGCGGCTGCAGGCACTGACCCGTGGCTTCGGCAGCCGCCGCGGCATCGACCAGCGCATGCCGCTGCGTTCGCCGATCGATGGCATCCTCGTCGAGCGCCGGATGAGCCCCGGCATGAGCGTCTCCGCCGATGCCGAGGTGCCGCTGGCCGTGGTGAGCGATCCGGACCGGCTGTGGCTGATCATCGATGTTCCCGAAGCGCTGGCCGGCCGTCTCACGCCGGGTCTGAAGGTGCGTGTGGCGCCTGGCAGCGGTGAGCCCACACAGGGGGTGCTGGGCCACGTCGATGATTACATCGACACCGAGCGCCACGTGGTGCAGGCGCGTGCCGAACTGGACAACCACGAGCGTCGCTTCAAGGCCGGGCAGTACGTGCGTGCCGAGATCACCGTGCCGATGGACGGTGGAGTATCGGTGCCGGAAGGTGCGGTGCTGCTGCTCGGGCGCGAGCAGGTGGTGTTCGTGGACGAGGGCAACGGGCAGTTCGCACGACGCACCGTGCAGGCCGAGGAGTTGGGCCAGGGCCGCCTGTGGGTAGGGCAGGGGCTGCCCGCGGGGGCCCGCGTGGTAGTGGACGGCGGTCTGCTGCTGCAGCAAGTGCTCGACCAGAACGTTGGCACTGCTGACCGATCTTCCGGCACTGCCGCGGCAGGCAGGGGCGCCCCATGATCGATCGTCTGATTGCGTACTGCCTGCGCCAGCCGCTGATGGTCATGCTGGCGCTGCTGATCTTCATCGGCGCCTCGTTCGCGGCATTCCGCGAGCTGCCCGTGGAAGCCTTTCCGGATGTCTCCGATACCCAGGTCACCGTGGTGACCCTGCATCCGGGGCGCGCGGCCGAAGAGGTCGAGCGTGAGGTCACCATGCCGCTGGAAGTGGCGCTGTCGGGCATTCCGCACTCGGTGCGCGTGTTCTCGCATACCCAGTTCGGGTTGTCGATGATCATCCTGACCTTCGACGATGGCGCGGATGACTACTTCGCGCGTGCCCAGGTGATGGAGCGACTGCAGGGCGTGGATCTGCCCGAGGGCGTGCAGCCGGAGATGGAGGCGATGAGCTCGGCGGTGGGCGAGATCTACCGCTACGTGCTGCACGCGCCGCACATGAGTTCCACCGAACTGCGCACCGTGCAGGAATGGGTGATGGAGCGGCGTCTACGCACGGTGCCGGGCGTGGCCGATGTGGTGAGCTTCGGGGGGTTCGCCAGGACGTTCCAGGTCGAACCGGACCTGGGCAGGCTGCGTGATCGCGGGATCAGCCTGGAGGCGTTCGCCGAGGCGCTCGAACGTGGCAGCGCCAATGCCGGTGGCGGCTACGTGGAGCGCGGCCAGCAGCAGTACCTGATCCGCGGCGTCGGGCTGATGCGCTCGCCCGCCGATATCGGCACGGTGGTCGTGGCAGAGCGACAGGGCACGCCAGTGCTGGTACGCGACCTGGCCCGCATCGTCGACACCGGGCTGCCCCGGCAGGGCCTGGTCGGCCAGGACGACAACGATGATGCCGTGTTCGGCATGGTGCTGATGCGCAAGGGGGAGAATCCGTCGCTGGTGCTGGATGCGCTGCACACGCGCGTGGCCGAGATCGAGGCCAACCACCTGCCCGAGGGCGTCACGCTGGAGCCGTTCTACGATCGCTCGTGGTTGGTGTCCACCACGCTGAAAACGGTGTTCCGCAACCTGGTGGAGGGCGCGGTACTGGTGTTCCTGGTGCTGTGGCTGTTCCTCTACAACGCCCGCGCGGCGCTGATCGTGGCGGCGATGATGCCGTTGGCGCTGCTGTCCACCTTCCTCGGCCTGCACTTGTGGGGCGTGCCGGCCAACCTGCTCTCGTTGGGCGCGATGGACTTCGGCATCATCATCGATGGTGCGGTGATCGTGACCGAGCACATCGTCTCCCGCATGTCGAAAATGCCGGCCGGCAGCACCCGGCGCGAGCGCATGGCCACCGTGCTGTCCGCGGCGTCGGAGGTCGGGCGGCCGACCTTCTTCTCGATGCTGATCATCATCGCCGCGCACATCCCGATCTTCACCCTGCAGCGGCAGGAAGGCCGGATGTTCGCACCGATGGCCTATTCGGTGACGTCGGCCCTGATCGGCGCGTTGATCCTGGCGCTCACCGTGGTGCCACTGCTGTGTTTCTGGTGGCTGCGCCGCGAGCGCCTGAAAGGCGAGAACCCGGTGATGAACCGGCTGGTCGGCTGGTACCGCCCCTGGCTGGAAGGCGCGATGGCGCGCCCGCGGGCGGTCGTGCTGGCCGCGGTGGCGATGTTGGTGGTGACACTGGCACTGGGCACGCGGCTGGGCTCGGAGTTCCTGCCCGAACTGGATGAAGGCTCGATCTGGCTGACCGCCACGCTGGACCCCAGCACCAGCCTGGCCGAGGCGCAGGCGCAGTCCCGACGCATCCGCGACCTGGTGCGGACCCTCCCGGAGGTCTCCACCGTGGTGGCCAAGCTCGGCCGCCCGGAGGATGGCTCCGATGCCAAGGGTGCCAACCAGATCGAAGCACTGGTGGCACTGAAGCCGGACTCCGAGTGGGCCCGGAAGATCGACAAGCGCGAGCTGGTGGCGCAGATGCAGCGCCTCCTGGAAGAGCGCATTCCCGGCCCCGAATTCTCGATCTCGCAGCCGGTGCGCGACAACATCCTAGAGAGCATTTCGCAGATCAAAGGCCAGGTGGTGATCAAGGTCAGCGGCGAGAACCTGGAGGTGCTGACCGACCAGGCCCAGGCGATCCTGGCGCAGGTCAAGCACGTGGACGGCGTGGAGAGCGCCTTCATCGACCGCGACGGCAGCCTGCCGCAGCTGCGCATCGATATCGATCGCGACCGTGCGGCGCGCTACGGCCTGAACGTGCAGGACATCGATGCCGTGATCGAGACCGCCATCGGCGGCCGCGAGGTCGGCCAGCTATGGGAGGGCGAGCGCCAGTTCCCGATCAGCCTGCGCCTGTCCGATGCCCACCGCGACCTGCAGCGCCTGCGCACCGTGCCGGTGGGCACTGCCTCCGGCCAGACCGTGACGCTGGGGGATGTGGCGGACTTCACCATGGCCAGCGGCGCGATCAACATCTCGCGTGAGAACGCCCAGCGCGTCAAAGCCGTGAGCATCTTCATCGCCGGGCGCGACATGGGCAGCGTGGTGGCCGACATGCGCCGGCAGGTCGACGCGACCATCGATCTGCCGGAGGGCTACCGGATCGACTGGTCCGGCGAGTTCGAGAACCAGCAGCGCGCCATGGCCCGTCTGGGTTGGGTGGTGCCGCTCTCGGTACTGATCATCTTCGTGCTGCTGTTCGATGCCTTCAAGGACGTCACCAGTGCCGCCCTGATCCTGGCGAACGTACCGCTGGCGATGATCGGCGGCATCCTGGCGCTGTGGCTGACCGGTATTCCGCTGTCGGTCTCGGCGGCAATCGGCTTCATCGCCTTGTTCGGGCAAGCGGTGCTCAACGGCGTGATCATGTTGACGCGATTCGGCCAGCTGCGCGAGCAGGGCATGGCGCTCTACGACGCCGTGGTGCAGGGCGCCCTGCAGCGCCTGCGCACGGTGCTGATGACGGCGCTGTTGGCGATGTTCGGCTTGTTGCCCATGGCCACTTCGCACGCGATCGGCGCCGAAACCCAGAAGCCACTCGCGGTGGTGGTGATTGGTGGACTGCTGTCGGCGATGCTGCTGACCCTGCTGGTGCTGCCGACGCTGTACTACTGGGTGCATCGCCGGCGTGAACAGCGGCGGGGTGGGGCAGCGATGGAGGTCGAGGCGGTGTAGGCGGCGCTGAATGGCTGGGTAGTGTGGGGAGGGGCAATTGCCCGGCCGATGGCGCTGGAAGCGCGGCAATGCGACGACGCCATCCGACGGGGCGCCGTGATCGTTCGCGCCATCACGCTCCCGGCGTCCCCGGCGGTAGCGTGTCGTCCCGTTGGTGCCAGGACGGGAGATCCAGTGCGTGGCGTTCGAGCATGGCCTGTATACATGCACGCGCGTGGCCCCTCTCCGTGTTCGCGCATTGGTCGAGGATCTCGCCAGTCAGCTGCTCAAACTGCGGCCAGAACTGCGCCGGGTGGCGCACGCGCGCCACCCAGTGGTCCAGTTGGTCGGCCAGCGCATCAAGCTGCACCTGGATTTCGGTGCGCACGTTCATCCCGGGGGCGCGCCCAGGTCGAGCACGACGCGGTAGTAATGGCCGTCGTCGCGGAGCAGGACGGTGAGGTCCGGCTGCAGGACGCCATCCACATGCAGGGTGGGCTCGCCCTGCGCCGTGCGGGTCACCTCGAACTCATACAGGCTGCGCCCGAAGCGGTAGCTCAGTTCGAATGACGGCCAATGATCGGGCAGGCACGGCGCCAGCGACAGACGATCGCCTTCGCGACGGATGCCAAGCAGGGATTCCACCAGCAGGCGGTACATCCAACCGGCCGAGCCGGTGTACCACGTCCAGCCGCCGCGGCCGACGTGCGGCGACACGGCGTACACATCGGCGGCCAACACGTAGGGCTCGACGCGGTAGGTCTGGACCGCCGCCGGGTCCAGCGTGTGGTTGAGGGGATTGATCATGCCGGCCAGCTCCCAGGCACGCACCGCATCTCCCTGCTGCGCGAATGCCATTGCCGCCCACACCGCCGCGTGGGTGTACTGGCCGCCATTCTCGCGCACCCCCGGTACGTAACCCCGAATGTAACCGGGGTCTTCCGGGGTCTGGTCGAAGGGCGGATCGAGGAGCTGGATCAGCTTGGCGTCCTTGCGCACCAGGTGCGTGTACAGCGAATCCAGCGCCTGCGAGGCACGCTCCGGCGCGGCGACGCCTGAGAGCACCGACCAGCTCTGCGAGATGGAATCGATGCGGCACTCGTCGTTCTGTGACGAGCCCAAGGTGGCGCCGTTGTCGAACCAGGCGCGGCGATACCATGCCCCATCCCAGGCGTGGTGTTCCAGGTTCTGGCGCAGGCGGTCGGCCTGCTCCTGGCACCACTGCGCACGGGCGTCATCGCCGCGCGCGTTCGCCAGCACGATGAAGCGGCGCAGCGTGTCATGCAGGAAGAATCCCAGCCACACACTTTCGCCGCGCTGCTGGTCGCCGACGCGGTTCATGCCGTCGTTCCAGTCGCCGGTACCCATCAACGGAAGGCCGCGCTCGCCCAGCAAGCGGCAGCCGCGCTCGAGCGCGACGATGCAGTGCGCATACAGCGTGCCGCGCTGCACCGATGGGGTCGGCATGTCGTAATACCCTTCCTCTTCCGGGGTCACCGCGCGCCCTTCGATGAAGCCGACCACTTCGTCCAGCACGCTGGCGTCGCCGGTGACCTCCAGGTAGCGGCATGCGCCCTGGGGCAGCCAGAGGTAATCGTCGGAGCAGCGGGTACGCACGCCGCGACCTTGCGGGGGGTGCCACCAGTGCATCACATCGCCTTCGGCGAACTGGTGTGCCGCGCAAAGCAGCAGGTGCTCGCGGGTCAGGTCCGGGCGCGTGTGGATCAGGGCCAGCGCGTCCTGCAGCTGGTCGCGGAAGCCGAACGCGCCGCCCGACTGGTAGTACCCACTGCGCGCCAGGTAGCGGCAGCCCAGGGTCTGATACACGAGCCAGCCATTGGCCAGTGCGTCCAGCGCCGGGTCCGGCGTACGTACCTGCACCGTGGCCAGCACATTGCGCCAGTGGATGCGCACCGCGTCCAGCGCATCGATGGCCTCATGATTGCCCTGGCGGCTTCGTGCCAGCGCGAGCGTTTCCTCGCGGTCGCGCCCCGCGCCGAGGCGGAACGTCGTTTCACTGCGGTCACCCGGTGCCAGTTCCAGTGGCACCTGGATCGCCGCGCAGGGATCCAGGCCCGCGCCGATCCGTCCATCGAGACGTTCGCGCCGCAGCGCGGCCGGCGCGTGCAGGCCGCCGTTGCGCCCGATGAACTCCAGGCGATCACAGGTCCAGCCACAGCCCTCGGCATCGGTGTCGAAGAAGGCCATGCGGCCGCCGAAGTCGGTGTTGTAGGTGTTGCGCGCCAGCAGCGCGCCGCTTTGCGGGTCGCGTTCGGTGAGCACATGCATGCGTGATTTCGGACGCAGGTCACCCATGACCCACTCAACGTAGCCGATGGCCGACAGCCGCCGTGTCCTGCCCGACAGGTTGTGCAACCGCAGGACCGAGAACTTCAGTGGGGCGGTCACGTCGACGAATACCCACAACTCGCTGACGATGCCGTCCTCGATATGCTCATAGACCGTGTAGCCGAATCCATGGCGCGTACGGTACGCGCCGGTGCCCCGGCACGGGAGCGGCATCGGCGACCAGACGCGGCCGGTGTCCTCGTCGCGCACGTAGAAGGCTTCACCGCCGGTGTCGGACACCGGATCGTTGAGCCAGGGCGTCAGACGGAATTCGTGTGCGTTCTCGAACCACGTGTAGCCCGGTGCGCTCTCGCTGACGACGGTGCCCAGGCGGGCGTTGGCGATCACGTTGGCCCAGGGCGCGGGCGTCGGGGCACCTTCGCGCACCACCACGACGTATTCGCGGCCGTCCTCGCTGAAGCTACCGGTTCCGTTGTCGAATCGGCCGGTGCCGCGGTACGGAAGGAAGGGCCACGGGTCGTCCAGCTCTTCGTCGTGCCCGGCGCCCGGCGGCATGCCGGGTTCGGGTCCGAGGTCGGCAACCACGGGCAGCCCGGGCGTTGCGTCCATCGACAGTGTCAGCTCCTGCTGCTCCACCTGTGGCACCAGGGCCGGGATCCGGCGGACGGGCAGGGGCTGGCGTCCCACCTGGGCGACCAGCGTACCGTCCTCATCGCTGATCACCACCCGTGCCACCGCCTGCAACAGAACGCGGTCTTCGTGACTCATGTTCTGCACGGGCCGTACGAAGATGCCGCCAGGGCGATCGAGCAGGCCGGTCTCCGAGCTGGCGGCGACCATGCCCAGAATCTGGTCCTGCAGTTCCTGGCGATAGCCGGCCTTGCTGTCGTTCCAGATCACCAGGTCGGTGTTGAGCCCCTTCTGGCGCCAATAGGCATGGGCCTGCACCAGTTGCCTGACCAGTTCCACGTTCTCCGCGTCGGTGACCTTGAGCAGCACGATCGGCAGATCGCCCGAGATGGCATGCCCCCACAGCCCGGATTGGCCTCGCTGGTTCTGCTGCAGGACGCCGGCACCTGCGCGCAGCAGCGCATTGGAATACAACACGTGGCTGGCCAGGCGCTCGTACAGCGACGCCTCGGCCTGGCTCGCATTGATCTGCCGGCGCACCACCTGGCTGTGCGTCCAGGCCAGATCGAAGACGCGGTCGGCCAGCCGGCGATCACGGTATTTGTCTACGAGTGCCTCGCAACCGGCGCGGTCGGCGCCGATGCCATACACCATGTCCAGCTGGACGGTCTGTTCGGGCTCAAGCACGACGCGGACGCGGATGGCCACGATCGGGTCGAGCACCGAGCCGTCCGTACCGGAGAGGTCGGTATCGATGGTCAAGGCCTGCGGCGTCCGCGGCGTGTTGCCACGACCCAGGAAGCGCGCACGGTCGGTTTCGTAGGAGATCGACACTACCTCTGCGTCATGCACCGCAACCAGATGGAACATCCACGGCGGCACTTCGTCGTGGGAACGTGGGCGGCGCGTGCATAGCAGGGCCTGCTTGGCAGCCAGGATCTCGCTCTGGACGAAGAGATTGCTGAAGGCCGGGTGTGCGTCGTCGGAGGCTGCAGGTGCCAGCACCACTTCGGCGTAGGTGGTGATCTCCACCGTGCGCTGGCGACGGCTGCGGTTGGTCAGGCGCAGGCGCCTGAGTTCGATGTCGTCCTCGGCGGAGATGGCCACCTGCAGGTGGCTCTCGCAACCGCGGCGGACACCGCGGAATTCGGCCTTGGCGTCAGAGAAGATCGCCTCGTAATTGTCCACCGGCACGCAGGTGGGCTGATAGGCGGCAGACCAGAACTCGCCGCTGTCCACGTCGCGCAGGTAGCAGAACGACCCCCAGGCATCGGTGGTGCCGTCTTCGCGCCAACGGGTGAGCGAGAGGTCGCCATGGCGACTGTAGCCGCCGCCGGCATGGGTCAGCATGCCGTGGTAGCGCCCGTTGGAGAGCAGCTGCACCTCCGGGCGCGGGCCACCCGGGTCGCGCAGGACGCGCAGGGCCGTCTCGTGCTCGGCCATGGCCGAGTGCTCGCCCAGGGCTTCCACCTCATGGGGATGGAACACGCCGATGCGCGGTATGCGCTCCTGCAGCAGCAACAAGGTCGCCTGGAACTCGACATCGGCCACGAAGCGGCGCTGCATCGGCTGGTCGCGCAACAGGTAATCCAGCGAGAGCAGGCCCATGCCCTGGTGGTGGGCCATGAACGAACGCAGCAGAACGTGATCCTGCCCCGGTGGCACGCGGGCGGGGGTGTAGTCGACTGCTTCGTACATGCCAAAGCGCCCGGAGAAGCCCAGTTCTTCCATGGCCTGGAGGTTCTGGCACGCCGCCTCCGGCGCCACCATCAGCGCCATCATGCTGGCATAGGGCGCGATGACCCGATCCTGGCCCAGGCCGCGCTTGAGACCCAGCCCCGGCACGCCGAACGCGCGGTACTGGTAGTTCAGGCGTGCATCAACGGCGTTGTAGCCGGACTCGGACACGCCCCACGGCAGGTTCAACGTACGGCCGTAGACGATCTGCGCCTCCACCGCATGCCGCGCGGTCTGGTCGAGCAGCGTGTCCGGATAGCTGGGCATCACCAGTTGCGGCATGAGGTACTCGAACATCGAGCCACTCCATGACAGCAGCGTCGGGGTGCCGTTGACCTCGGTGAGCATCCGGCCGAGCGCGAACCAGCTCTCCTGCGCCAGCTGGCCCTGGGCGATGGCGACGAAGGCGCACAGACGCGCTTCGGAGGCCAGCAGGTCGTAGAAGCTGTTGTCGAGGCGGTGGTCGTCGACGTTGTACCCGATCGAGAGCAGGTTGCGGGTACGGTAGAACAGGAACCCGTATTCCATCAGCGAGAACTGCCCGGCGCGGTGCGCGAGGGCCTGCAGCTGCTCGATGCGCGCGCGCGCCTCCGCGCCGACCGTGCCGGGCAGCTCGGCGAGCTGGCGCAGGCTGGGTACCGGCGTCTCGTCGGCTGCGTTGGCATCGGCAGGGATGCTGGCGAGCGATGCCCGGGCAGCATGGCATTCGGCGGCAAACAGCGCCGGCCAGTGCAGCTCACCCTGCTCGGGCGATGGCGGTGCCGGCCACTGTGCCAGTACGGCATCGGCCAGGCCGGCCAGCTCCTGCAACCGGGCGAGCAGCTGGGCCGTGCCACGTGGGCGGTCGGTACGCGTTGATGCCAGGCGCTGGCGAAGGTGGTTGAGTGCCTGGCCCACGTGCGCGTCGTCGGGACGATGGCGCTGGCGTTCCTCTTCCAGCACGCCCAGCGTATCGGCCAGGCCATCGAACGTGTGCGGCGCCAGCACCGGCGCGTCCACCAGGGCGAGCAGGCCCTGGCGCAGCGTCAGCAGGTGGCCGGCAAGGTTGCCGCTGTCCACGGTGGAGACATAGCGCGGCGGCAGCGGCGCCAGGGTTTCGGTGTCATACCAGTTCAGGAAGTGGCCGCGGTGGCGCGGCAGCTTGTCCAGCGTATCGAACGTGAGGGCGGTACGTTCGGCGACCGCATCATGCTGCAGCCAGCCGAAATCCCACGCCGAGAGGTTGGCCAACAGGGACAGGCCGATGTTGGTCGGCGAGGTGCGCCGCGCCACCACCAGCGAGGGATGCTCCTGGATGTTGTCCGGCGGCAGCCAATGATCCTGCTCGCGTACCCAGGCCTGGAAGAAGGACCAGGTACGCCGGGCCAGCCGGCCCAGGAAGGCCCGCTGCGTGACGGAAAGCTCGGCCACGCTCGCGGCCGGCGGTCGGCCCAGCCATGCCATCAATGCGGGCGCGAAGGTCCACGCCAGCAGCAAGGGCAGGGCGACAGGCAGTGCCTGCGGATGCACGCTGGCCACGAGCCCCACCAGCACGAGCGCCAGCAGCGACCCCGGTGCCATCACCCGCCATTCCGCTCCGCGGTCGCCGCCAAGGCGGCGCTCGACCTCGCTGGAGGGGTTCCATTGCAGCAGGTGGCGGCGGGTAACGGCCATGCGCCAGAGCGTGCGCAGTATCGCGCCACCGGCCAGCAGCGCCTCGTAGGGCAGGCAGGCGATCTGGGTGGACGCGCGCAGCAACGACTGCAGCGTGCCACGGCCGACCATGATGTAGTGCGCCTCGAGCGGTGTGTCATCCGGAACGCTCAGGGCATCGCGCAGCATGCCGATCAGCGGCGGCGCGAACCACAGCGCGAGCACCCACGCCGTCCATGCCGCCGGGTTTTCGGCATACAGCCAGCCTGCGACCAGCAAGGCCAGGGCGCCGATCGGCACCAGGCTCCGGCGCAGATTGTCCAGCAACTTGCCGCGCGACAGCAGGCTCAGCCGGTTGCGTTCCCATGCGGAGCCCGGGCGGGGTGTCCACGGCAGCAACCACGGCAGCAGCTGCCAGTCGCCGCGGATCCAGCGCGCACGGCGCTTGGCGTCGGCGACGTAACGCTCGGGGTAATCCTCGTACAGGCGCACATCGCTGACCAGGCCAGCGCGTGCGTAGCACCCTTCCAGCAGGTCATGGCTGAGGATGCGGTTCTCGGGCAGGCGTCCCTCGAGCGCATGCTCGAAGGCTTCAACGTCATAGATGCCCTTGCCCACGAACGAGCCTTCGTCGAACAGGTCCTGATAGACGTCCGACACCATGCGCGTGTACGGATCGATGCCCGGCTCGCTGCCGAACATCCTGGCAAAGCGCGAGGTGCGGCGCGTGCCCAGGCTGGTGCCGACGCTGGGCTGCAGGATGCCGTAACCCTCCACGACGCGTTGCAGCGCCGGATCGAAGCGCGGGCGGTTGAGCGGGTGCGCCAGGGTGGCGACAAACGCCCGTGCCGCATCGCGCGGAAGTTGCGTATCCGAATCCAGGGTGATGACGTAGCGGACGCCGATCAGGGCAGCCGCGTCACCGACGATACGCATGAACGCGGCCGCATCGCCGTGGCGGAGCAGGGCATTGAGCGCTGCCAGCTTGCCGCGTTTGCGCTCGTGACCCATCCACACCCCTTCGCCCGGATTCCATTGCCGGGGGCGATGCAGCAGGTAGAAGCGATCGCCGCGTTCGGACGCGTAGCGGGCGTTCAATTCCTCGATCCGCTCCACCGCGTGCGCAACCAGAGTGTGGTCCGTCGGCATCTCGGCTTCTGGGGCGTCGAGGAAGTCCGTCAGCAGCACAAAGCGCAGCTGGGGATCGCGGTTGGCCTGGAAACGCACTTCCAGCGCTTCGACCAGCACGTCGATTCCATCGATGCTGGAGAGCATGGACGGAACCGCGACGACCGTGGCGCAGGCAGCCGGGATGCCTTCGCTGAAATCGAGCTTGGGCAGTGGCCTGGGCGTGACCAGCACTGTCGCGGTCCAGTTCACCAGGACGATGCCCAGCTCACTGAACACCAGCAGCCCGAGCAGCGCGGCCAGCCAGACGGGCGCCGAGCCAACGCCGGTGGCCAGCAGGCCACCCGTGGCCAGCACCGCCAGCAGGATGATCGGCAGCAGGTACAGCGCAAGCGGTACGCGATGCGCCAGTTGCCGTGCCTCGCGGTGCCGCGGCGCTGCCTGGGCCACGGCGTCAACGGTGGCGGGCAGGCCTTCGCCGACCAGCCAGTAGCCTACGTGCGTGCGCGGCCCCTCAACCGGCGCAGCCGCCCGTGCCAGGTCCAGCGCAATCGTGGCAACGCGCTCTTCCGCGACGCGGCTGCCGCGGGCGATCTTCTCCACCACATGGCGGTAAGCGTCGCGTGTGCCGAAATCCATCTGCGCATAGACCCCCATGGGGTCTTCCCGCAGCCGCTGCTCGACCACACTCATCTCTTCGACGAACGTGCGCCAATCCATGGTGGAGAGGAAGCGCAGGCTGCCGATGCTGTTGCCGATGGAGACCTGGTCGGCCGCCTGCTGCTGCCCCTCGGCGGCGACCAGTTCATCGATGCGCTGGCCAGCCGCGGCGGCCCACTGTTCCAGCCAGGCGACCGGCATCGCCCATGCGCCGCCGCGTCCCTGCAGCGAGCGGGTCAGCTCGGCGATGAATGCACCGGTCAACGGCGGCTCGGACCGGGCCATGTCGGCCACCACCAGGACCACCTCGGTCGGGGTGTCGGACGCCGCGCGATTGAGGTTCTCAGCCCATTGCGCCGCGAGGCTGCGGTCCGTGCCATCGCGCATCACCCGCGCGGCCATGCGCCGGAGATTCTCGAGCAGCGCCAGGCGCAGCATGATGGGGACGGCCCACAGTTCGCCCAGGCTCAGGGGAGCAAGCGACTGGTAGGAAGCGATGAAACGGCCCAGGGTATCGGCGTCGATGCGACCGTCGCCGTGTGCGATGGCCTGCATCGACAGTTCATACACACGCGGCAGGCCGGCCGAGGGGCCGGCGACAAGTGAAGGCAACTGACGGCTGTAGCCGCGCGGCAGATGGCGTCGCGCGGTCTGGATCTGTTCTTCGATCAGGTAGTAGTTGTCGAGCAGCCATTCCCCGGCGGGGGTGACCGGCCGCTGTTCACGGACCACGCTGCTGAGCAGCGTGTTGGCGTCTTCCAGGACACGCTCGTTGGCCTGAAGGCGATCGAGCAGGCGCTCTGCGCCGGGCCGCATCCGCACCCGGTGCTGGCGCGCAAGGGCGCGGCCGTACACCTCCATCTGTTCAACGCTGTACAGCGCGGCGCGCAGGGGGCCCTCGGTGGCCTCGATGGCCGGCGCCGAGGCCTGGCGCTCACGCCAGCGCCAACGGACAAGACGACGCAGGCGCAGCCAACGGCCAAAAAGACGACGAAGGTGGGGCATAGGTTACCGATGGGGGGCAGGTCGCGGCCCTCATAGTTGCATTGGGGGTGCCGTGGTAGCTGTGAAGGCGGGGTTTGGAGCCGCTGGTTGCCTTCTGCTGCACGCAACGCTCCATGATCGCCTCCCTCGGCGTGAAGAGGGCAGGCAATCTCTGCCGTACTTCCAGAAAACGTGGTGGTGAACCGATTTAAGCTTGCGAGGGCGATAGGGATCGCGTCTCCCATCATGTCCTGGGTATTCCACATGGTCCTGTTGCTTTGAGATTCTCACGTGGTCGCGAATAGACAATCGCTGGTATGGCATTCCTTCATGGTGAGCACGATGTAACCTCCGCACAGTTTCGTTGCCCGCGTGGCAGCGAGGCAGGGTAGCGTCCGGTGGCCTGCAGGGACACGTCGGGACAGCCCAGGGCCACTGCATTGCACCAACCTTGAAACGTGAACTGGTTCTCTAGTTGCACGTGACGTAGTGAAATAGTCTTTTGGCAGGAATTTACTTTCATTCAAGGATGAGGATCGCTCATGAACCCAGTTCATGCGTGTGGCTGGCGGGTGCAGGCCAGTTTCAAGCTTATTCTGAGCGTTTCAGTGGGAATTGCCGGCGGCGACGCATGCGCACAGCAGGCGCCTTGGGATGATTATTCGGTTCACATCCAGCGTGCCGAAAATTCTCAGGCGCTTAATGGCGACCTGTTTGGCGACAGCGTGGATCTGTACACCGGCCGGGTGTCTTTCAGTACTACCGACATCGATCTAAAGGGTAACTCGGCGCTGCCGGTGGCGTTGACCCGTCACTTCGAGATACGCGATCCCCGGCTGCATGGAAGTGCGCCGTTCATGGACTGGACGTTGGAGCTGCCGAGAATCAGCGGCGTATTCGGTCATGAGTTTTCCGGGCCCGTCACTTACTCCGTACATGGCTGGGCAGACCAGCGCTGCTCTGGCGCACGTGCTCCGGAGCCGATCGAGCTGACCTACTTCGCCACCGAGTTCTGGTACGGATTGCATGCCAGCATACCCAACGGCGGAGAACTGCTGGAGCCTTCTGCCAACGCTCAGCAGCCTACTGCGGGCGGCCCTTATCCTTGGGTAAGCAGTCAGTTCACCTGGTTCTCCTGTCTGCCCGCGGTCCAGAACAGTACCGGTGAAGGCTTCCTCGCCATAACTCCCGAAGGTCACCGTTACTGGTTCGACTGGATGGCGGCTGAAGAGGAGCCACAGCTTGAAAAGTGGGTGCCGTGGTCACTTGCCGGACAGCCCGATACATACATCGCCGCCACGCTGACACGGCGCCGCCACACGCTGTACGCAACACGGGTCGAGGACCGGTTCGGCAACTGGGTGACGTACAGCTATTCGAATGTGGCCGATGCTCCCGTACGGCTGAGCAGCATCGAGAGCAACGATGGTCGCCGTATCGACATCGATAGCGACGCTGCCGGCCGGATCAGCGCCGCCCATGCTGGCAGCAGAACGTGGACATATGCGTACCAGGATGGTCCGGGGACGCTGGGCGGGCTGCAGGCGGTGACCTTGCCGGATGGTTCGCAGTGGATGCTGGACCTGTCAGCGTTCCGATCCCTGTTGCCACCGTTGATGGCTGACGATGCGACCTGCAGTTTCCCCGCCTATGCCGCCGACCGTGACCATGCCTCCGAACCCACCGTGGCGACCATGCGCCATCCCTCAGGCGCTTCGGCACTGTTCCAGGTCGACGCGCGGTTGCATGGCCGCAGCAACGTTCCCCAGCGCTGCGTGGCCACCGGCGAAGGTCTGGTGGGGGTCCCTGAGGTCGGAACCTATTCCGATTTCGTCAGGATGTACTGGACCACCAGTCTCGTACAGAAGCAGATCACCGGGCCCGGTCTGCCGGCGATGACCTGGTCCTACGACTACATGAATGCCTTCAAGGCCGAAGACATGCCGGCGCTGGCCGCCACCGCGCCACAGCCTATACCGGTGGGCTCATGGGCCTCGTCACTCTCGCCTTCGGGTGACCCGGTGTGCGTAAGCGATGACTGCGCCGGCACCGTCGCCACCGAGGTGCATGGACCGGACGGCGTCTGGTCGCGCTACACCTATGGGAACAGCCACCGCTACAACGAAGGACAGCTACTGAAGCTGGACATCGGAACCGGACCTGACGCCATCCTGCGCACGGAACGCTACGCCTACGACAACGCGACCTCGGGCCGACCGTACCCCACGCCGGTGGGCCACAGCCTGCAGTACCAGGGCGATGGGGTGACCAATACCTATCTGCGTCCAATGCGGGAGGCCGTCATCGAGCAGGACGGGTCACGTTACGTACGCCGGATCAACGCATTCGACATGTTCGCACGGCCGACCGACGAAACGCAGGAGCGAAGCCCGCTGTGAGGTCGACCTCGACCCCGCACGATAAGCAGGCCTGCACGACATCAACGTCTTCCACATGTGGACATCGCGCCGGTGGTAGCGAGCATCAAGACCTTAAGGAAGAGCCGCATGCACGAGCAAACGCTGCAACGACACCTGCTGAGGACAAGCATCCTGATCGGACTGGGCATGGCTTGTACCGTCAATGCCCAGCAGAGCTCACGCACAGAATCGTTGATCTATCACCATGACACGGCCAACTGGGTGCTCGGCCAGGTGTCGCAGCGTGCGGTCAACGGCATCGTGGTCGAGCAGGCCGCGTATGACGCCGCATCGGCGCTGCCCACGCAGACATGGCGTTATGGAAAGCCCGTTCATGCGTTGACCTACCATGCGGACGGTACCCTCGCGACCGTGGCCGACGGGCGCGGCAATACCACCGCGCTTGCGGACTGGAAGCGTGGTGTTCCACGGTCGATCACGCAGGCTGACGGCACGTCGCAGTCAGCGGAGGTCAGTGATGAGGGCTGGATTACCCGCATCACGGATGAAAACGGCACCAGTACCGTATACGGGTACGATGGTATGGGCCGCCTCGCGGGGATCACCTATCCGGCAGCCGATACGGTGGACTGGCTGCCGACAACGCAGGCATTCGAGCAGATCGGCGCAGACGAGTACGGTATCCCAGGCGGGCACTGGCGGCAGACGGTCGTGACCGGCAACGCAGTCAAGATCCGTTACTTCGACGCGCTGTGGCGACCGCTGCTGGAGCGCGAGTACGACTCCAATCAGCCGGATGAAACATCCCGCTATATCCGCTTCGCCTACGATGGTGAAGGCCGGCCCCTGTTCACCTCTTACCCGTCTGCGGTTGCCGACGCAACGATCGGGACCTGGACCGAGTATGACGCGCTGGGCCGTGTCGGTGCATCAAGCCAAGACAGCGAGCATGGTGTGCTGATCACCACTACCGGTTACGGCACAGATGCGGCCGGGCCGTACACCCGTGTGACGAAGCCCGATGGCACACAGACACTGACCTGGTACCAGGCATTTGAAGCCCCTTCTTTTGAGGCGCCAGTGCGCGTCGAGGCGCCGGAGGGCGAAGTCACGGTCATTTCCCGCGATGTATTCGATAAAGCGTTGTCGATAACGCGTCAGGATGCGGCCGGTACTGTCTCGGTGACCCGCACGTACGTTTATAACGCTCAACAGGAGCTGTGCAAAAGCATTGATCCGGAAACCAGCGCGACGGTGATCGGCTATGACGAAGCCGGGAATCTGACCTGGTCTGCGGCAGGGCTGGATTTTCCCGATGCCAGCGCATGCGAGGGGATAGCCGCACAGTCCTCTGGACGTGCGGTGCACAGAACATACGACGCCCGCAACCGGGTGATACAGCTGACGTTCCCCGATGGCAACGGTGATCAGACCTGGAGCTACACAGCCGCCGGGCAACCGGAGACGGTGGTTACCAACAATGCGCTGCACGGGCCGGTCACCAACCGCTATGTGTACAACAAGCGCAGGCTGCTGATCGGCGAGACCCTTGAGTATGGCGCCATCGGGGCATGGTCAATGGGCTATGGCTACGACAGCAAGGGCACGCTCGCCAGCCTACGTTATCCCAGCGGGCAGCAGCTGACGCTGGAACCCAACGGACTGCGACAGCCCACCCGGGTGGGAAACCATGCAACCGCGGTCAGCTACCACCCGAACGGCGCGGTGCGGGGCTTCGTGTATGGAAACGGAATCGCGCACACGATCGAGCAGAATGTTCGTGGATTGCCGACGCGGATCAACGACACGGGCCTACTCGATCTGGGCATGGCCTATGACGCAATGGGCAACGTTGTCGGAATCGTCGATGCGGTTGAGCCGGACAAGTCCCGGCAGATGCGCTATGACGCCGCCAACCGACTGGTTGAAGTGAGCTCTGCTGCCTTCGGTGGCGACGGTATCTTCCACTACAGTTACGACGTTCTGGACAACCTGCGCACTGCCAAGCTTGCGGGTGTGAAACAGCACAACTACTGGTACGACAACCGCAATCGGATGACGACGGTGAACCAGGATGATGGGGCCGCGATCATCGGCTTGGATTACGACGTGCAAGGCAATCTCGCGATGAAGAATGGTGAGGCCTTCAGCTTCGACCTGGGAAACCGACTGCGCGCCGCAGCGGGGGTCGAGACCTACTCCTACGACGCCCATGGGCGACGCGTGGGTCGCCACAATTCTGAAGAAGGCGACATTGTTTCGTTTTACGGCAACGATGGCATCCTGCGCCGCCAGCACGACACGCGCACGAATCAGGAGATCGAGTATCTGACGCTCGCCGGGCATCTGATCGCCAAGACCTCGGGGACTGCAGGCAGCGCGACGTGCGCAGCGCCCGCACCACTCACCGAAAGCAACGCGCAGACGGCTACCTGTCCCGCCGGGACCCTCACCGCCGCCGGTGTGCCGACTTTTGCGCAGAGCCAGTCACGCATTACGACTTACGCCTGCCCGGATCCCTACGGCGCGCCGGTCGCTTCACAGAGTGGCTGGTCCGACTGGACGCCCGCCGCCGAGACCGTGTGCCAGCCTGCATGCGTAGCGCCTGCACCGACGGAGGCCTCGATAACCCGCGAGGTCGCCGCCGACACCCGGAATGTGGGATGTCCGGAGGGGCAGGTGGGCGAGCACTGGCAGCAGCAGACGCGCGTCGAACTGGGCACGCAAACCACTACCTGGAGCTGCCCGGCGGTCATCGGTTCGCCGGAAAGCAGCACCTCGGAGACATGGAGCGGTACCTACGCGGCGACCAGTGACTGGACAACCACTGGCAACACCTGCCATACCCCTGCTCCCCCCGGACCACCTGCGGGCACGCAGCTCTGGGAGTGTGCGTTCGGAAGTGACTCGGATTATCCGTTCTGCCGTGTCGAGGTCATGATGAGTATCGTGTTCCCCGCCGGCGATGCCTCCATCGACCACTGGATTGTGCAGGCCGAGTTTTCCGAGGAGGCCATCATCAACGTCCCGGTGCAGTCCTGCGGGTCGGGCCAGGCGCGTGCATGGGCCTACGTGACTTACGGTACGGCAGAGTGCCTATGACTCCAAGAGCGCATTCGCCAGTAATGGGTGGACAACGCATGCCACAAGTGCCCCTATGCACCCAGGAGAAGGACATGGAGAACCACGAGTTCGGGGAACTGACGTCCCATGAGGCCATCTATCACGGCCACGATCGGATCGCGGCGGGGAAGCGGGATAGCCAACGTCCCGCGCACCTGGTGCCAGCCGCGATCCTGTTTGGCGCGTTGATGCTTGGCTGGGCGTTGATATCGCCTGCGTCCGCTCAGACAACGGTTACCTACCTGCACACCGACGCGCTGGGCTCGGTGGTGGCTGAATCCGACGCTGGTGGCAATATGATCCAACGCACCTTCCATGAAGCCTATGGAACGGTCGTTGGCAGCAATACCCCGGACGGCCCAGGTTATGCCGGGCACGTCAGCGATGGGCGCACTGGTTTGAGCCAGATGCAGCAACGTTACATGGACCCGCAGCTGGGTCTGTTTCTGAGTGTTGATCCGGTAACTGCCTACGACAAAGGCGATCTGCGCCACTTCAATCGTTATGCCTACGCTTACAACAACCCGTATTCATTTGCCGACCCTGACGGGCGCTGCCCGCAGTGCCTATGGGGAGCTCCGATTGGGGCAGGCGTCAACCTGACCGTGCAGCTGCTCGCTGGAAACGGCTCGTTCAGCGAGCGGTGGTCGAACGTCAGTTGGGGGCAGGTGGGGGTAGCGGCAGTGGCCGGCGGTCTGAGTGGGGGCGTCAGCGCGATCGCAAGTACCGCGACCACCACCGTAGGTGCCGTGGCGACCAACGTCATCGGCACGGCCGGTGTCGGTGCGCTTGCCACCCAGGCCAACGCGCAGCTGGAAGGACGCACTGCTTCAGTGGGCGAAGTAGTTACCGGGGCCGCGCTTAGCGGAGGTGCCTCCGGTGCAGGCGCCGCCATTCAGGCCGCCCCACGCGCGCTTGCACGAAGCGCCAGCTCGGGTATGTCCCAGACCGAGCGCACCGCTACTGCCAATCTGCTCTACGGCATTCGCGACGCGACTCCGGGCTTCTCTTATTCAAACCCGACCCAGACGGCTGCCAACGTGCTTGGTTCGGCGGTAAGCTCAAGCCCGGACCTGCAACCATTGATCGAGAAAGAAAAAACGCGATGAACAGGGTTTATAAAGAGATCGCCAAAACGGTGGGTATCTATTACCTGCAGGCCATTGCTTTTGCGCTTGCGAGTTATCTGATCATGCATTTTGCTTACGGCGGCGTGCGGCTTTCCCTGCTGGTGTGGTCGGCGATCGTGGTTGCGGTGTTCACATTATTTTACCTGCCGGCTTTGGTGCGGAACATCCGATTGGCCAAAGCTATCGACAGGAACCGGGGTCGTGGCGGGGTACCCTAGCGCGTCGACGCGGTGCTGACACGCATCGGCTATGCTCGCTCGCCATCGCGTGCAGGAACCCAGCGCATGCCCTCCGCCCAAAAGCGTACCCAATGTGCGCTGTGTCGTGACGCCGAGCCGCTGTCGTTCGCGTTCAGCTATGCGTTCCAGCCCATCGTCGACATGCGCACAAGACGGGTCTTCGCCCATGAGGCCTTGGTGCGCGGCCCGGCAGGCGAGCCTGCCAACTCGGTGCTGTCCCGGGTGACCGCCGATAACTGTTACGTGTTCGACCAGGCATGCCGTGCCAAGGCTATCGAGATCGCCGCCCGGTTGAAGATGCCCTCGCATCTGTCGATCAACTTCCTGCCCAACGCCATTTACCGGCCCGAACTGTGCATCCGCTCCACCCTGGAGGCTGCGCGACGACACGACTTTCCGGTCGAGCGGATCATCTTCGAAACCGTTGAAGGCGAGCAGATCAACGACGGCAAGTGGCTGGCCGAGATCCTCACCGAGTACAAACGGATCGGCTTCAAGACGGCCATCGATGATTTCGGAGCCGGCTTTGCCGGCCTGAACCTGCTGGCCGACTTCCAGCCCGACATGGTCAAGCTGGACATGGGCTTGATCCGCGGCATCGACCAGAGCGCCTCACGGCGCGCCATCGTTGCCGGTGTGGTGTCCATGTGTGCAGCCCTGGCAATTGACGTGATCGCCGAGGGGATAGAAACCGCTGACGAGGCGCGCTGCCTTTCCGATCTCGGCATCGAGCTGATGCAGGGATACTGGTTTGCTCGTCCGCGCTTTGAAGGGGTAGTGGCCGAGGATGAGCTTCCCGGAGCGATTACTGCCCCGATTGCGGGCTCTCATTGACGGCCTGCTGGATCGTGATGTGGCGATGAGGCGGATTGATGAGCATGAAATGGTCGGTCAGCGGCCGTTTGGCGGGCCCGTGCCACAAGGCGGGCAGGGGACTGGCGACCGTACCGCGTCGCGGGATGACTAGTCATTCTTTGTCTGCTTGTGGCTGGAAGCGGATATGACGTAACCAGCCAGTCCAGGGTCGCCGAAAGGCGCGGGGAGAGAGTGCCCCGCGCGGAACTGTTCCAGATCAGGAAACCCTGATCACCAGCTTCCCGAAAGCGCCCCGCGAGAGGTGCTCGAACGCCTCACGGGCTTGCTCGAAGGGATACGCATGCTCAATTACGGGCCGGATGGTGTGCTCGTTGAGGAACACATTCATCCGATCAAAAGAGGAGCGGGGGGCGACGGCGATGCCGCGGATGGTGGTTTGGCGGAAGATGACGGGCATTAGATTCAGCTCGCTCTTCTGGCCGGTAAGGAAACCAATCTGGGCGATCTTGCCCCCAGCCTTCGTGGCGAGCACGGACCGGTTGATGCCGTCACCGCCAGTCACGTCCAGCGTGAGGTCGACGCCTTGGCGTCCTGTCAGCTTGAGGATTTCCTCTTCCCAGTCGGGATGGGTGCGGTAGTTCACACCGGCCACCGCTCCCAGCTTTTTCAAAAGCGGACACCACGGGCGACGACTCAGCGCCATTTCGTCGGCGATCCGGGTGATTCATCGGCGGCTTCTGTGGCTTGGTCGCAAACGGGTTGCCACGCCCCCCCCGCGCGGACGGCACCTTGCAGCGACGATCACGTCGACCTGGTGCCCTGCATGACCCCCGTTGCCCTGTATTCGCCCGATCCGGCCCGCGGCTGGCTGCCCTGGGCCTGGCTGACGCCGATCCTGATGATCCTGTTCAACGCCGTACCGGTGATCGCGCTGGACGGGTGGATGCAGTCACAGCATTGGTCGACGCCGAGCGGCGATCCGATCGGCCTCGCTGGCTTGTATGCGCTGCTGTGGATCGGCTTCGCGCCGACGCTGGCGGCCGTGCTCGCCTGGGTACGCTTCGTCGAAGGGCGCTCGCTGGCGAGTATCGGACTGACCGGTCCGGCACCGCTGAAAACCTTCCTGCGCGGATTGGCCGTTGGATTCGGCACGATCGCGCTGGCCGTAGTCGCGATCTGGATGGCTGGCGGCATGCAGGCGGCGGGCGTGGGGCAGGCCTGGCGGTCGCCCGTCAGCCTGCTGCACATCGGTCTACTGCTATTGAGTTTCATGTTCCAGGCGAGCGTGGAGGAAGTCATCTTCCGCGGTTGGATGCTGTCCGTGGTGGCGCGCAAGACCAATGTCACGGTGGCAGTGCTGCTGGTGTCGCTCGCTTTCTGCTTCCTGCATTTCAGTCCGCACCAGCCGCCCCGGGTCATGCTCGGCACGTTCCTGTTCTCGCTGTTCGCCTGCGCCTGGGCGCTGCGGACCGGCAATATCTGGGGCGTGATGGGCTGGCACGCGGGGTGGAACTGGTTGCTCGCGACCGGCTTCGAACTGCCCGTCACTGGCATCGATACGCACTTGCCGGCGCTGCTGGTGGCGCTGCGCCCCCAAGGCCTCGACACCCTGACCGGTGGCGCGCAAGGGCCGGAAGGCAGTTACCTGTGCAGCGTCTTCTTCGTCGCCGCGATCGCGTGGATCCAGTGGCGAAAGACGCGTGGAGCTCAGAACTTCTCGCCGACCAGCAGGTAGCGCCACTGCCCGGGCGGTATCTCCGGAAGCAGCGGGTGCCCGCTTTGCAATTTGCTACTGGCGCGGATTCCGCTCCAGATATTTAGCGAACTAGAGGCAGCTTCGGTTCGGGATGCGAGTGTCACTACCGGCTGGAACCGAGACTGCCATTGCTGAAGTGTCAAAGGGTGATCTGGCTCCCTCGATAGAGCTCGACTAGGCCAAGACCCGCAATGACGACACCCAGTACCAGTCGGGCGACGAGCTGCACGTGGATTGGCTGCTGGGTCGCACGATGGGGCAGTGGGGCCTGGGCGTGGCGGGCTATTACCTCAAACAGACCAGCGCCGATGAGGTCGCAGGCCAGCGGGTCGACGCGATACCGGGTGTATGGAGCGCTGGGCGTCGCGGTGAAGTGTTCGGGTATGGTCCCAGCGTCAAGTACACCACTACCGGTGGCGTCATGTTGATCGGCCAGTGGGCCTACGAGACCAACGTGAAGAATCGATTCGGCGGGGACAAGTTCCTCTTCAAGGCTGTCGTCCCGTTCTGAGCGGCGGAGCGCGAGCAGGAGGCTCGCGCGCCGGCTGCTTCACTTTCCGGATGTTGCCTCGTACCCCATGAGTTCGGAAATCTTTCGTGAGGTCTCCAGCAACGCCTGCACATGCGCCGGCTCCGGCGTCCCGGGCAGGTAGTGGATCGAACCGATGATGGCCACCGTGCCGAACAGTTCACCGTTGGCCTGCAGGAGTGGCGCGGCCAGCGCGTTGACGCCGATGTAGAGCTCTTCCGGTGCGTCGGCCCAGCCGCGGCGACGCACCAGCTCGATCTCGGCGCGCAGTCGATCAGGATCGGTGATGGTTCGAGGCGTGCAGGACTGCAGCGGCTGATCCAGGAACTGCTGTCGAACGCTCTCCGGTGCGAAGGCCAGCACCACCTTGCCCTGGGCGACGGTGTTCAGATGGAACCGCGTCCCGGGCCGAAGGCTGATCTCCACCGGCGCGGTGCCGCGCAGGAAGTCGATCACCACCACCTCATTGTCCGAGTAGGTGGCGATGACCACGGTCTGCCCGACCTGGTCGCGGAGGCGCTCCAGCACCGGCTTGGCCAGCGACATCACGTCGAAACGGCTGGTGCAGGCACGCCCCAGCAGGAACATCTGCCAGCCGACCCGATACTGGTTCGTGCGCGGGTCCTGGCCGACATAGCCGTGCTCGCGCAGCATGCTGAGGTGGCGGTGGATGCGGGCCTTGGGCATGCCAAGCATCTCGGCGAGACGGGTGACGCCCAGCCCGGCAGGGGCGGCCGCCAGCGCCTCGATGACTTTCAGCGAGACGATGGCGGTGGGAAGCCCGAGTTCCGCGCCCGTGTCGGCCGCCCCCGAATCGATGACGTCCGCGCCGTCGCTGGCGTTGATTTCCTTGATGGCACTGGGCGTCTGGCGGGGCATGGGAACCTTCTGGCGAACTCGAGGGACGTGCGGCAGGCGCTAGATTACCTCACGGTCAGCCGGCTCATGGCAGGTTGATGTATCGCTCTGCGAAAACCCGGTACTGCTGAACCTTCCTGGCCGCAGCGTCCGCGGCATGCACGTAGCGGATGGAACTGCGACCTTTCACCTGACGGGGAAGCAGGAAGCAGCGGATGAAGGTGGTCGGTTCGCGCTCTGTGGTTGGCGCCAGCACCGGGGCGTGGCCCAGTTCAAACCAGGCTTCCCCGGCAGGATAGGCATGTGCTTGGCCGAGCGTTTCGATACGGATCTCGCCATTGAGGCAAATGCGAATTCCCGGCCCTTGATGGACGTGGGTGAGCGCTACCCCGGCCGGCGAGATCTGAGCGAGAATCGCTTGGCCAGTGCGTCACGTCTGCCGAATTCGGGGGTCGAGCATCAGGCTTGTCCATTGCAATATTACATAATATACATTATGCGAAATGGTTGAGGCGCCGTCTTTTGCTGGTCTGCCTCTCGATGTGGTTCCGCTTCCCTTCCCAAGACCCACGATAGACGAGCCAACGAGACATGGAGGAAGCTCGGCCGTAGCCGACACAAAACCCCATTCGCACCCCTGGCTACTGCTCCCGGCATCGCTGCCAGCCGCCTGCAGCAGCATGGACCTGCTCCCATCCATTCGGGAGTTTCCGGAACGCCTGACCGCCGATACATGCTGTTCCCGAACGCTTGGAGTCCTCTGATCCCAAGGGTGGCAGGTTCATCACGCTGTCCGACGGTCCCGGGTGCCCGGCGCGTTGGGCCTCAGCTGACAGAGTACGGGCCTCAACGCGTTCGCAGTAAGCCTTCATGCCGGGATGTGGGTGATTCGGCCACGCTAATTCTTCGCAATTGAACGGCGTGGTGCTCTTCGACATCGAGTTGTAGGCAGCCTTGGGCGCCGGAGGCAACGGCTTGGGTCGGGGACCCGTTGCAGAATGCACTTGCGCCTGCGAAGAGCAGGCAAGCGAAAGAAGCAGCAATCCTGCTGATATCCTTTTGAGCATGAGCTTCCCCCTGTAGCTGGGGGAAGCTTACCGCTTCAAGCCTGCGCCCGACGAGCGCCGGAGCCGCTACGCCCGACGCCCTACCCGGCTCGGCCAACGCACGCAGGCAGGCGCAGAGTCCGGCAGCCCGGCGCCGGTGCCGAAATCAAGCAGACGCTGCGGCCGCAATCTTGATCGACTTCACGTTCACAAACTCCTTAAGACCCTCCGGGCCGTGCTCGCGACCATAGCCGGACGCTTTCACTCCGCCGAACGGAAGCGTTGGCGATGCCACGTCGAAGGTGTTGATGAAGATCATGCCGGTGTCGAAGTACTTGGTGGCCAGCTCCCGGGCACGCTGCACGTCGCGACTGAAGATGCCGCCGCCCAGGCCGTAGCGGCTGTCGTTGGCGATGCGCATCGCATCCTCATCGTCCTCGGCGCGAATGATGGCCGCAGCAGGGCCGAACAGCTCATCCTCGTAGGCCACCTGCCCCGGCGTCACATCCGCCAGCACCGTGGCCGGATAGAACCAGCCCGTGCGGTCAGGCACTTCGCCGCCAACCACCAGGCGTGACCCCTGGGAGACGCTTTTGGTCACCTGTTCGTGCAGCTTGTCGCGCTGCGCCTTGGAGACCATGGGGCCGAGCTGGGTGTTGCCCGCGTTCGGGTCGCCCATCCGGATCGCTTCGAAGGCCTCTGCATAGGCGCTCACGAAGGCCTCGTAATTCTTCTTTGTCACGATGAAGCGCTTGGCGTTGACGCAGGTCTGCCCGTTGTTGAACAGGCGGCCTTTGACGCAGGTCGCCACCGCCAGCTCCAGGTCCGCGTCGTCCAGCACCAGATAGGCGTCATTCGAGCCCAGCTCAAGCACCGTCTTCTTGAGTGCCGCGCCGGCCTTGGCGGCCACGGTGCGTCCCGCGGCCTCGCTCCCGGTCAGTGTCACCGCGCGCACCAGGTCGTTCTCCACAATGTCATTGGACTGGTCGTGGGTGATCAACAGCACCCCGAACAGCCCCTTGGGCAGCCCGGCGCTTTCGTAGATGTCACGCAGCAGCAGGCCACTCCCGGTGCAGCTCTCGGCATGTTTGAGCAAGACGCCGTTGCCCGCCATCAGGCTGGCGATGGAATAGCGGATGGCCTGGTAGGCCGGGAAGTTCCACGGCTGAATGCCGTAAACCACGCCGATCGGGGCGTGAGTCACAATGCCGGTGGCGCCCTCCACGTCGCGCTCTTCATCGGCCAGGGCGACGGGCCCTTGCTTGGCAGTGTAGTCGCAGATGCTGGCGCACAGCTCGACTTCGGTACGGCTGTCTTCAATGAGCTTGCCGACCTCGTCGGTCATCAGCTGCGCAAACTCTTCCTTGCGCGCACGAAGCGCCTTGGCGATGTCCGCGATGACGTTCGCTCGCTCATCCAGACTGCGCAGACGCCACTGAAGAAATGCGTCATGGCTTGCCTTCACCGTGGCGGCGGCTTCGTCGTCCGACATGTAGGAATAGGTGGCGAGCACTTCTTCGGTCAACGGATTGATGGTCGTGAGTTGCTTGTTTGGCATGGGAAGAGAGGCTTTACGTAGAGGGGAGGTCCGTAGAGGGTCGCCGCCGTGCAGTTCCTCCGCTGTGAATTCTTCAGCGGAATGCATCACTGGAGGTTCACCGGATCTCATTGATAGAGTGTCGATTCGGCCTGCTTTGACGAACTCCCTGCATGCACTTCTGGTTGCGAACAGTCTCGATCACCCTCACTGCTGCATTGGCGACGGCCGCTGTTGCCAGCCTGCTCCAGACCCAGATCAATCTGCATGCTCTTACCCAGCTGGGCCTGGACGTCAGCTGGCCGGCACGGGCCGCAGTCACCGTGGAGGATCTGGCTCGGTTCGGACCTGTAATGTTCAGCTTTTCGCTGGCCGGCGGCGTGCTTGCGTCATGTCTGCAGCCAATTCTGCGCCGGCTTGGCCTCCATGCCCTGCCCTGCGCACTGCTCGCCGGTGTAGCCGGGCTGGCGGTCGTGCTGGCGCTGCTGCGCAGTGTGATTCCGATGCCGGCAGTGGCCGCCATCCGGGAAATCCCCGGCTTCGCCCTGCTCAGTCTGTGTGGGCTGGTGGGAGGCTATGTGAGCTACACGCTGAGGGCGCGTACCGTGCGCGAAACGCACCCCCACGGCGGCATGGCCTGGCTGTTGCCGGCTTGTCTGGTGCTGCTGCCGCTTGCCTCATTCATGTTGATGCCGCCAACGGCGCAACGTGCACAGCCACCTGAGGCAAAAGGCTACCAGGTCGCAACCGTCGCCAGCGGCCTTCAGTGGCCGTGGTCGCTGGCGGAACTGCCCGACGGAACGCTGCTCGTCACCGAAATGGCTGGCCGCCTGAAGCTGATTGACCGCGCCGGTGCACGTGTGGACGTCAATCTCTCCAAAATGCCCGCGGGCTATCAGCGTGAACGCGTGATCGGCCTGATGGACGTTGCGCTGTCGCCGGATTTCGAAACCGATCGCCGCGTCTATCTGACGCAGGGTTATCGAGATCAACGCGGCGTGGGTGTTCGCTTGATCCGTGGCGCGCTGGAACGCGTTGGCGATGCGTGGTCCATGGAACAGGTGGAGATTCTTTTCGAATCCACGCCAAAAGCCAGCGACGGCAACAACGGCGGCCGCGTGGCCTTCCTCGACGCGCACACCCTGCTGATGACCGTGGGCGACGGTACTGCCCGCCGGGAGGAAGCGCAGAATGTGCGCAACTCGCTGGGCAAGGTGATGCGCATAGAGCTCGCGCCTGGCGCGAGCGTGGCGACCCTGTACACCTCCGGGCATCGCAACCCCCAGGGCATCGTGCATGACCCTGTCACAGACTCCATCTACGTCAGCGAACACGGGCCGCGCAGCGGTGACGAGCTCAACCGACTTCGACCGGGCGCAAACTACGGCTGGCCGATGGTCAGTCACGGGATCGACTACCCATTTGCCCGGGTGAGCCCGTTTACCCGGCTGCAGGGCTTCGAGGACCCGGAAGTGATCTGGTCACCGTCCATCGCACCTTCTGGTTTGGGCGTGTATCAGGGTTCGCTTTTCCAGGGATGGCAGGGAGATTTCCTGGTGCCTGCCTTGCGTGAGCGGAGCATCCGCCGCCTCGTTCGCGACGATGATGATCGTGTGGTGTGCCAGGAGCGGTTACTCAGTGAACTGGGTGAGCGCATTCGTGACGTCATGGTCGCTGCAGATGGTTCCATCTACGCGCTCACCGACGGGGCGGACGGGAAGGTGCTGCGACTGGTGCCGAAAGACGCGCCTTGAGGGCGCCGCTCAAGTCTAGCCGCCGTGATCGGCCAATGCATCGTGAAAGTCGAGCTCGTGGACAATTACGACGCGCGCCCCTGCTTTACGTAGTTCAATAGCCTTCTCGACCTTGCGTCCGTAGCATGCAAAGGCCCAGCAAGGATTTCCTTCCGCGCCGATGACCAGGTAATGGACTTTCTTCGACGGAGATGAATGGGCTGATCCGCCCAGCTTTTCAACGGCGCGTTGGAATTCGGCGCGGGTGAAGCGCGATGACGCGCCTGTAAAGCAGAACCCCCTGTCCAGGAAGCTGATCTCTGGGTCTACCGCGCATAGGCCAACGATCTGCCGCCCCTCCAATACGGGCGGACTGGTGATTGTGCGATCGTCAAGCAAAGGCGTGAACTCCGCGAAGAAAGCTTGGAGTAGCGCGTGTTCCTTCGCGTCTATCTGCTTGTCGGCGAGCACCCCTGTGATCAGGCTGCCCACCTCGTCGAAGGGCCAGAATGTCTTCAAATGCTCGTGATCTGCCATCCAGTCGGACAAGGCGCGCAGCTCTTCGATGGAGATATGCGTATCGGCAACGATGCCACCCATGATGGCGTGCAACCGCTGCAGGTCGGCAGTCACGTCGTCGTAGAACTCAGTCGAGCGCAGACGTTCACACAGCCACACGATGTCTGCGTGCTCTTCCTCGGTCAGGACGCCGTCGGCTACTGCGGCAGTGACAACCGGCACGAGCTCGTTGAAGGGGTGCTGGTCACGCCCGGCGTCGTGCTCGGCCAGCCACAGGTTGAGGTAGTCGAGCTCAAGGGCGTTGATCTGGCCGTCGATCACGATACCTTCGACGATGCCGATGAGCGCGTTGACAGACTTATCCAGCCGGGCCTTCGAGGTGAACTTGAAATAGTTGCGGTGATCCGAGTGCATTGAGTGACGTCCCTGTTTAACGCCGTCCAGTGGCGTGCTGTGGAAATTTACCGCCTTATCGCCGTCAAGCGCTAGAACCGAGATTACACGCGTCCCGCATTGGTTACGGGCATCTGGCAGCGCTGCACCGCGTCCGCGCGCTACGTCCAGGTTCTTGGGGGGCACCGGCTGGTAGACGCAATGTCGCGCTTAGCCCTCATCCCCGCGCTGTGCTGTCACGCGTCATTCCACGCGTGGAGTAGTGGCATTGGCCCACAGCAGCTCGAACCTCAGCTCCAGTCGCTGCCCAGACTCCAGCCGCTTCGGCATCAATGTAAATCCATCAGGCGGTCCCGTCTGCGGCTCCACACACGTCGCGTGCACAGCGCCGTCATACACGACCCAGTGATCCGTATCTGCCCGCAGCCGCAGCTGCTGGTCTCCCGACACCAGCGTCACCTCAGTCTGGCTGATGAAACAGTCATCCCAAGGCCCGGGCGTGGGAGCAATGCAGGGCAATACAGCGATGCCCTCCCCGTCCCGCGGATACATCGCACTAGGCGAGAACAACACCTGATCCGGCGTCCGAAACCACGGGTGCCAACCAATCACCGCCGGCATCGCCCGGCCTCCGGCTTGCACCGCAAGTCGCAGCTCCAGGCTGCCGGCCAGCACACGTATGACCTGGGTCGCACGGCCCCCGAAGGGCCAATACTTATCCTCGGAAAGCTCAAGCGACAACATGGCGCTATCCGCCCCGAGACTGTCGACCTGCCACGGCCGTGAAAAGCCCACCCCGTGGATCGCGTGCCCACCAAAGTTCCGCGGCAGCGCATACGGCTTGCCATCAAAGGAAAAGCGCCCCTGCCGGATCCGCCCCGCCCACGGCACCATCGGATAGCACCCCCATCCGATCGCAGCCGCCCCACCCTCCTGCTCACCCACCAACCAGTCCACACCCTCATAGCGGATCTGGGCAATGCGTCCGCCTGCGTCAGGCGCCAATGCGACCTCCAACGCGCCTGCCCGCAACCAGTACAGGCGCCCACCCGGCAGCGGCGCCTGCGCATCATCCTCGGGTGACGCCGCTTCAAGCGCCATATGGATCGATCGTCCGGATGCCGCCGTCCGCGTCCATCTGCAGCGGCGTGCACTTGACGGAGCGCAGATGGGTCACGCCGCCCGACAACAAGGCGTCATGGTAGAAGAGATACCACTGCCCCTTGAACGCGCAGATGGAGTGATGCGTTGTCCAGCCCACAACGGGCTTCAGGATCACCCCGGCATAGGTGAACGGTCCATACGGGCTGTCGCCGATGGCGTAGCACAGCAGGTGAGTATTGCCCGTGGAGTACGAGAGGTAATAGCGGTCCTGGTATTTGTGCAGCCACGGCCCTTCGAAGAACCGGCGCGCATGGTCATCGGCACGCAGCGGCTGTCCGTGCTCGTCCAGGATGACGACCTCGCGCGTGGGCTCCGCCAGCCGTGTCATCCCCGCATCCAGTCTTCCCACACGCGGCCCCAGTGCGGGCGCCTCCCCGGTAGGCTCTTCGTGCGTCGCATCAAAGCGGTTGTCACGGTACTTCTGCAGCTGGCCGCCCCAGATGCCGCCGAAATAGAGGTAATGCGTGCCGTCGTCGTCTTCGTATACGGCCGGGTCGATCGAGTACGTGCCCTCGATCGGGTCGGGTTCGGCAGTGAACGGCCCCTCCGGGCGATCCGCCACCGCCACGCCGATCCGGAACATGCCCTGCCCGTCCTTGGCCGGGAAGTACAGGTAGTAACGCCCGTCACGGTGAGCCGCATCCGGCGCCCACATCTGCTGCGCGGCCCAGGGTACGTCGCGCACATGCAGCGCCATGCCGCAATCGATGGCGTCGGCCTCGGGCGAATCCATCCGCAGCACGTGGTAATCCTCCATGCCGAAATGCCCGCCCTCATCGTCGAAGGGCGCGCCGCCGTCGATATCGTGCGACGGATAGATGTACAGGCGCCCCTCGAACACGTGGGCCGACGGATCGGCCGTATAGATGTGGGTCACCAGCGGCTGGGAAATGGCGCGCGCCGCGAGCTGATCAAGATTGCTGTCTTGGCGACGCAGATGCAGGTCATGCTCGATTCGCATCTCCATCCCTTTGTCGATCTTGTAGAGGAAGAGCAGCGCAACCGCGACCAGGAAGGGAATGGAGCAGTAGAGGCTCACGGTCAGGCGGATACCGTCCACCACGGCCTGGGGCTGCTGTTCCGCGCCGGCCTGATAGCCGTGGTGCGCGAGAATCCCGGCGACCAGCGCACCGCCGATGCTGAGCCCGATCTTCAACCCGCACAGCATCGCGGAGAAGATGATGGCGGTGGCGCGGCGATGGTTCTTCCATTCCGAATAGTCGGCAACGTCGGCGATCATCGCCCACAGCAGTGGGATGGTGATGCCGTAGCAGAATCCGTGCAGCATGAAGGCGGCAAAGGCCACGCCGACCGCCGTGGGCGGGAACAGGTAGAACACCAGCAGGAATACGGTGGATATCAGCAGCGCGCCGCCGAAGACATCACGCTTGCCGAAGCGGTCGGCCAGGCGGCGGGAGACGCCGATGCCCAGGATCATGCAGAGGATGCCGCAGGCGTTGAACAGGCTGAAGGCCGAGGTCGCCGGATCCTCGGGCCAGGTGAAGCCGGACAGGCCCCATCCGTTGAGAGTCGCGTTCAATCCCGCGATGAAGCGGTTGAAGCCGGAGGCGTCGAGAAAACCCGCCAACGCGGCCTCGCTCATGTAGTACTGGAAGTAGTAGATGTAGGTGCCGCCCTTCAGGGCCAGGTTGATGAAGACCAGCACCGTCAGGGCCAGCATCACCTTCCACGGCCGGTTGCGCAGCAGGTCGGACAGGTCCTGCATCACCCCGCCCGTCTGTTCCTTGGCCGGCACGATGCGCTCGCGGGTGGTGGCGAAGGTGACCAGGAAGAACAGCGTGCCCACGACCGCGAACACGGTCATTACCCGCTCGAAGCCCTGCACACGGTCCCCGTCGCCCAGGATCAGCACCAGCGGCAGCAGCAGCACCTGGATGATGAACTGCGCGATCATCACCGCCACGAAGCGGTAGGCCGACAGGCTGTTGCGTTGGGCCATGTTACCGGTCAGCACGCCGCTGAGCGCGGAGTACGGCAGGTTGTTGGCCGCGTACACGAACATCAGCAGGCCATAGGTCACCAGGGCGTAAATGACCTTGCCGCGCCCGCCGAGGTCCGGCGTACTGAAGGCAAGCAGCGACAGCGCGCCGAAGGGAATCGCCGTCCACAGGATCCAGGGCCGGAACTTTCCCCAGCGGCTGACCGTGCGGTCGGCGGCAATGCCGATCAGCGGGGTGAACACGAAGGCACCCAGCAAGCCGATGACAAGGATGATCGTCGCCGCCGTGGCCGGCGGCAACCGGTACACGTCGGTATAGAAGAACGCCAGGTAGGTGATCAGTGTCTGGAAGATCAGGTTGGCCGCGAGGTCGCCCAGGCTGTAGCCCAGCTTCTCCCGGACAGATAGCGTGTGCTCGGGAACATCCATGTGGGGGGCCTCAGTCACGACGTGCCTCCACGGCGAAGCGGCTCTGCACACGGGCATCGGCGCTGGAGCCGCCTACCCTTACTTCGTACTCCCCCGGCGGGACCGCATAGGTGCCGCGCGCACCGTCGTACTGGCGCAGCGCCTGCTGCGCGTCCAGATCGAATGCCACGGTGCGCCGCTCGCCAGGCGCGAGGTGGACACGCTGGAAGCCCTGCAAAGTCTGCTGCGCATCGCCTGCGCCGGCGGCCAGCCGCCGCACATACAGCTGCACCACCTCATCGCCCGCGCGCTTGCCCGTGTTGGAGACGTCCACCTGCACCTTGAGTGTGCCGTTGTCGGCGATGCGGGGCGCATCCAGACGGAGTCTGCCGTAGCCGAACCGGGTATAGGACAGCCCGTAGCCGAACGGATACAGCGGCGTGCCGCGGAAGTAGCGGTAGGTGCGGCCCTCCATCGTGTAGTCGTCGAAGGCCGGCATCGCCTGGTCCGCGGTGTAGAAGGTCACCGGCAGCCGGCCCGCGGGATTGGTGTCGCCGAACAGCGCCTCACCGACCGCCGTGCCGCCTCGTTGCCCGGGGTACCAGGTCATGAGGATCGCGGAGAGATTCGCCTGGGCCCATTCCACCGCCAGCGCCGACCCGCCGGTGAGTACCAGTACCACCGGCTTGCCGGTGGCGTGCAGCGCTTCCAGCAGGGCGCGCTGGGTGGCGGGCAGGCGCAGGTCGGTGCGGTCGCCGCCCGCGAAGCCCGGATAGTTCACCGTCATCTCTTCGCCCTCGACATCGCCGGTCAAGCCGCCGACGAAGACCACCACGTCCGCATTGCGGGCGGCATCGACCGCCTCCTCGAACGGCGCCTTCGCGCCGGGCATGCGCCAGCCCAGCCGCACGCCGGCGTCGCGTTCGTTATCGAAGTACTCCAGCGTGAGCTCGTAGGCGCGGCCCGCCTGCAGGTCCAGGTCGACACCGTCGCTGCGGAGGCGATCGCTGTTGGCCCAGTGGTCCAGCACCCGCTTGCCATCGACGTAGAGACGGAAGCCGTCATCGGCGGCCGCCTCGATCCGGTAGCGGCCCGAGACCGGCGGCAGCAGTTGGCCCCGCCAGCGGATACTGAAGCCATCGTTGGGAATGCCCTGCCCCGGCGCCGCTTCGCCGCGGGCCAGCAGGTTGTCGGTGGGTGAACCCCGGTCCCAGCGGAAACCGATCTGTGCATCGGTGCGGACCAGGGCCGGCGTCCCTGACAGATCGGGCGTGCGGAAGTACTCACCGCGCAGGCCGCGTTCCGGGGAATCGGCCGACGGCCGCAGGTACGCTGCCTCGATCAGCGGTGTCGCACCGGGATCGTCGCGCCCTTCGACCAGGTCGACGCCGCGTGCGTACTGCACCTCCACCCCCTTCGCCGCGTCGCGGATCCCCTGCAGGATGGTCACCGGTGCCGCCGGCGTGCCGAAGTAGTTGCCGAGCAAGGCCATCGTGTCATCGGCGGTCGGGCCGACCACCGCAATGCGCTTGAGGCTGCGCGACAAAGGCAGCACGCCATCGTTCTTCAGCAGTACCAGTGACTGCTGCGCGGCCTTCAGGACCAGCGCGTCGTGCGCCGGGGCCTGGTTCACCGAGGCCGGTATCCGCGCCCAGCGCACGCGCTCGGGCGGATCGAACATGCCCAGCCGCATCCGCGCGGTGAACAGCCGCGTCACGGCATCGTCGATCTCCGCTTCGCTGATCAGCCCCTGGCGTACCGCGGCCGGCAGCGTGGCGTATTCCTGGCCGCACTCCAGCTCGGTGCCATTCTTGACCGCCAGTGCCGCGGCGGCCTCGCGGGTCGGCACGATTTTGTGATGCTTCCAGATATCCACGATGGCCCAGCAGTCGGACACCACGTAGCCCTGGAAGCCCCAGTCCCGGCGCAGCACGTCGCGCAGCAGGAACCTGCTGGCGCTGGCGGACTCGCCGTACACCCGGTTGTAGGCGCCCATCACCGCGTCGACCTGGCCTTCCTTCACCAGCGCCTCGAAGGCCGGAAGGTAGGTGTCGTACAGGTCGCGTTTGCTGGGGCGCGCGTCGAAGTGGTGGCGGTCGGCCTCGGGACCACTGTGCACGGCCAAGTGCTTGGCCGTGGCGTCGAGCTTGCGGTACACCGGGTCGTCGCCCTGCAGGCCGTGCACGAAGGCGACGCCCATGCGCGCGGTCAGGTAAGGGTCCTCACCGTAGGTTTCCTGGCCCCGGCCCCACCGCGGGTCGCGGAAAATGTTGATGTTCGGCGACCAGTAGGTCAGGCCCTGGTAGCGGCCATGCGACCCCTCGCGCACGAACTGGTGATGCTTGGCGCGCGCCTCGTCGCTGATGGTGGTCGCGACCTGCGCCATCAACGGCACGTCGAAAGTGGCCGCCAGCCCGATCGCCTGCGGGAAGACGGTGGCCTGCCCGGCTCTGGCCACACCGTGGAGGCCTTCATTCCACCAGTCGTAGGCCGGAACGCCCAGGCGCTCGATGGCCGGCGCGGCGTTCTGCATCTGGGCGGCCTTTTCCTCCAGGGTCATCTGCCCCACCAGCGCGGCGGCGCGGGCTTCAAAGCTGGCCGAGGTATCCAGCCAGGGCCGGGTTTCCGCGGCATGACCGGCGGTTGCCGCCGCCATGGCAGCGCACAGCGCCAGAGTGCGGAAGATCGGGCCACGACGGCCATTGCAGAGGTAAGGCGCACGCGTCATCATTTGCTCCTCAAGGCGCGCTCGTCGCGCGCGAATGGTCCCAGCAACGCGCCGACAAAGCCGCCTGCGCGATCCGTACTCAACACCGTTCCATCTATGTCGTCGGCGAGCGTCTGCCAGCCCTGCCCATCACCGGTGTCGAATGCGAACGCATAGCTGCCCTCGTCACCGGCAATCTTCAGGCGCAGCGACGTGGACGCGGTCGCGTTGCGCGTGGCCAGGGTGCGGGTCGCCCCGCTGCCATCGCGCCCTTCCAGGAAGATCGCCACGCGATCCCCGCCGAGGCTGCGCACGCCCAGGAAGTACCAGTAACTCTCGCTCTGGAACGCCGCAAGGCCCGCCGCCACACCCGTCGCCGGCCGCGTCATGTCGGTGCTGGCCTCGAACCGCAGATGCTGCTGACGGCGGCCAAGAAACGCAGGGTTGCGCAGCGTGTCGAGGTTCTCCGGCAGCGGATGCACGGCCAAGGTACCCGGACGCAGGCCCGGGTCTGCCCACGCCTGTTTGGGGACGCGCACCTGCAACCATCCCGTGCCGAGGGTCGGTGTATCGAAGTCGTCGCGATCGGCGAAGTTGCCGGTTGAAGGCGCCTGCGACGCATCGCCCTGCATCCATGACGGCGCCTTGACCACGTACGGAATGGGCTGCTCGGCCGGTAGGATCACCGGCCAGCCATCCCGCCATTGCACGGGCAGCAGATACGTCTCGCGCCCCGTGTTGTAGTGCCGCGTCTGGTAGTTGCGACTGGCCAGGAACACCGCCCACCAGGATCCGTCAGGACCTTCCACCAGATCGGCATGGCCGGCGTTGGTGATCGGCAGCGGCCGGTCGTCCGCCAGGTCGCGCTGGGTGAGAATTGGATTGCCCGCATACGGGAGGTACGGCCCCCAGACCTCGCGGCTGCGCAGGACCACCTGGGAATGCTGCGGCCCGGTGCCGCCCTCGGCATCGGAGAGGTAGTACCAGCCACCCAGCTTGTAGATGTGCGGCCCCTCGATCCAGATCGGATTCTTCGCCGGCTCTACCCCGCCGTCGATGAGCACCCTGCGCGGCCCCACCGGCTTGAACGCGGCCAGATCGATCTGCTGCATCCAGATGGCGCGGTGGCCTTCGTAGCGCTGCGGACCGGGCGGCACATCGTTGTTCACCAAGTAGACGGCGCCGTCTTCGTCGAAGAACAGCGACGGGTCGATGCCCTCCACGCTGGGCAGCCAGTGCGGGTCGGACCAGGGGCCGGCAGGGTCGCGTGCGGTCGCGATGAAGTTGCCGCCACTGTCGACGGCCGTGGTGACCACATAGAACATGCCGTCGTGGTACTCGATCGCCGGCGCGAAGATGCCGCGCGAAACGCTCAGTCCATCGAAGTCCAGCTGCGTCGGGCGGTCGATCACGTTGCCGATCTGTTTCCAGTGCACCAGATCGATGCTCTCGAATACCGGAATGCCCGGGAAGAAGGTGAAGCTGGAATTGACCAGATAGAAGCGGTCATTGGCGCGGACGATGCTCGGATCCGCATGGAAGCCGGCCAAGATCGGGTTGCGGTAATGACCGGCAGTCAGCGGTGCTTCAAAAGCCGCGTCGTGACCGCAATATTCGAACCAATCGAAATAAACCGGCGGCGCAGGCGCAGCGCCCAGTGGCGACACCGTCGCCGACAACAGCAGAACGATCGTGGCCATCAGCAGGCGCATCAGCGAACCTCCGCAGCGTTAAGAAGAATCTCGAAGGGGACCGCCGGCGCGCCACTGCTGTCGCGCAGCGTGCACACCGGGCCGTCGGCCCAGCAGTAACGAACACGCAACGCGCCGCTCCGGTAGTGCCGGCCGCTGGCCGGCTCCACGCAATCCATGCAATCCAACACAACCTCACGCCCCTCCAGCGCCGCCTCGGCATAGCGGCAGTGCCGTGCGTCGGCGTCACAGAGCTCGAATCCTATGGGGCCGTCCGCACCGGTCGTGACCAGGGTGCCGGTGACGTTGTCGAACGCGATCCTTGTTTCGCCCTGCGCGCGAGACGCCGTGCGAACCGTCGGGCCGGAAGGTGCCAGCGCCCGTTCGCCGTAGACCACGTGACGCGCCACCCGGGCCAGGCGCCGGCCCAGCTCCTGTTTGTTGGGCGGGTGGATGTCGTACGCGTCGCCGATGTCGATCGCCACCGCGAGGCCGGCATGCGGGTCTTCCGCCGCGACGCGACGCTGCGCCTCGCGCACCTGTGCCCAGCCACTCTCGCCCGGGGCTTGAGGCGGCTGCCCATAGCCGGCCAACTGCACCACCAGCAGCGGTATCCGCGCACCAAACCGGTTGCGCCAGTCATCGCGCAGGCTGCGCAGCCGGTTGGCATAAGCGGCGCCGTCACCCGTGTTCGACTCGCCTTGGTACCAGAGCATCCCACGCAGGCCATAGCCGCCGAGCGGCGCGATCATGCCGTTGTACAGCGTCGACAGACCGGTGGCGGCATGCCAGGGCGCCAGCGGCGGTGCCTGTGCGCCGGGCGCCACCCGGTAGTGCCACGGTGCGTCCAGGACGATGCGCGTGCCGTCGTCCAGCTGCACCGCATGGGCGTCGGTCGGTCCCGACAGCCCACCCTCGCCGTAGGTATCCAGCACGTTGATCACCACCGTGTTCTCACCGGCGTTCAAGAGACCGGCCGGAAGGGTGTAATGCCGCGCCTCCCCTGCACCGTACTGACTGCCCACCGCCACACCGTTGACCCAGGTCACGTCCGTGTCATCGACGGCGCCCAGCGCAAGCCGTGCGCCCTGCGCCGCCTGCGCGGCGGTCAGCGTGACCTGGGTGCGGTACCAGACCATGCCGTTGTACGCGGCAAGGTCCGGCACGCCCCAGCGCTCCCAAGCCCCCAGAGTAGCGGGCGCCGTGTGCCATGCCGCGCTGTCTGTGCCCGGCTGCCAGGGAGTGTCGCCGTGCCGGGCGCCGTCCCGCTTCGACCACCACTGCTGCCATACCTCGCCCCAGCCCGCGGTTGCCGCCGCAGGGTTGCTCGCGTAGAGCGCGAGCAGGTCAAGCGCGGGGTCCATGCCGCCCTGCGTACGCAGGGCGTCGGCGCTGGTCCACGCCTCGATCCGCGAGCCGCCCCACGCCGCCTGGATCAGCCCCATCGGGACGTTGACGGTCTTCTGCAGTTCACGCGCGAAGTAGAAGCAGGCGGCGGAAAAGTCGCGCACCGCGGCTGGCGACGCCGGCGTCCACGCCGTCGGCGCCGTCGGCGCCGGGAACGTGCTCTGCGGTGTCACGGCTGCCGCCTTCGGCACGGTGAACAGGCGGATCCTCGGGTGCGTGGCGGAGGCGATCTCACTGTCTGCGTCGAGCGCGCGCCACACCGGCAGTTCCATGTTCGACTGCCCGGAACACAGCCAGACATCGCCCATCTGCAGGTCATGCACGATCCGGGTGGCCTGCCCTGCGCGGACGGTCATGTCGTGAGGGCCGCCAGCGGGGATGGGTTTCAGCGTTGCACGCCACTGGCCGCCGGCATCCGCGCGCGTGGTGACGGTCTGTCGTGCCAACGCCACGGACACCGGGGTGCCGGGCGCAGCCTGGCCCCAGACCGGAATCGGCTGGTCGCGCTGCAGCACCACGTGATCCTGGAACAGCGGATGCAACAGCGGTGTGGCCGGCTCCTGTGCCACGGCCGGCATGGCGCAGCACATGACGATGCTCGCCAGTATCCAGCCCATCCACGCTGTCCGACTCATCGCCCATCTCCCGGCGCGGAAGGAAACTGCAAACGCTGGTACCACTCCAGCGCGTGTGGCGGCGCCGTTTCGCCCGCAGGCAGAGGCCTGCCGCTGATCGCCTGGAAGTACGCGACACTGGCATCGCGCCACCACTGCGCTTCGCGTCGCTGGATGCCGAGGAAGGCGGCGACCTGCGCATGCCGCTGCGCATCCACCCTGCCCTGCAGGCGTACCCAGGTGGCCTGCATGTCCTCTACCTGACGCACACCCAGGGAGTAACGCCCCACCAGTTCGTCCCACAACGGTCGTCCTGAGGCCATGCGGTGATCCCACGGGACATGGTGGAACCACAACAGCAGCGGCTCCGGCACCCGCGTCAGGTCGCCGTACACGGCGGCCACTTCGGGGGCGTACTGGGCCACCGCGTTGCTGCCACGCACGGTGCGGTCGAAGCCGATGCCATCGCGGTCGGCGCGGTGGTAGTACACGGCGGTCCAGTCTGCGCGCGGACCGCCGTCCACCCACGGGCCGGGTCCGTAATGATGACCGCGCGCCATCAGGTGGTGCAGGCCCAGCGGTGTCATGTAGTTCACCGCCGCCTCGCGCGAGGCCATCATCATTTCGACGATGGGTGCCACCACCGCGGGATGGGGCCCGAATGTCATCGCTGCCCAGTCCGTCGCGATATTGCGGGCGGACTGGTCCGGATTCCAGGCGAGACGGCCGAAGGCGTACCAGTTGGCCTGGTCGAAGTGCGAGCCGCTCCAGGTGCGATCGTTGCCGATGTTGGCCACGCCGGCGATGCCGGTCAAGGATTGCGCGACCGTGGAGCCCGCGCCGCGGGCGTGGGTATCGGACTGCAGCGCCTCCTCGTACAAGGGCCCCAGGTACACCAGATGCGTGGCGAAGCCGAGATACTCCTTGGTGATCTGGACCTCCATCATCATCGGCGTGCGTGGCATGGCCCCGAACAGGGGATGGAACGGCTCCCGGGGCTGGAAGTCGATGGGGCCGTTCTTCACCTGCACAACCACGTTTGGGCGGAAATCACCGTCCAGGCCGGCAAATTCGGTGTAGGCCTGGGTGGCGCGGTCCTCGGGCACCTCATGCGCGTAGACGAAGGCGCGCCACATCACCACGCCCCCGTGCGGGGCCAGCGCGTCGGCCAGCAGATTCGCACCGTCCGCATGCGAACGGCCATAGTCCTGCGGTCCGGGCTGTCCTTCCGAATTGGCCTTGACCAGGAAGCCGCCGAAATCCGGAATGCGCGCGTAGATCTCATCCGCCGTGTCGCGCCACCAACGCTGCACGTCCGCGTCGAGCGGATCGGCTGTCTTCAGCCCGCCCAGCTCGATCGGAGCACTGAAGCGCGCACTCAGGTATACGTGGATGCCGTACGGCCGGAACATGTCCGCCAGCGCGGCCGCTTTGGCGATGTACGCCGGCGAAAGGCTCTGCGCGCTCGCGTTGACATTGTTCAGCACGGTGCCGTTGATGCCGAGCGAGGCGTTGGCACGCGCATAGTCCGTATAGCGCGGGTCCCGCCACTCCGGCAGGGTCTGCCAGTCCCACAGCGAGCGGCCCGCATAGCCGCGTTCCACATAGCCGTCCAGGTTGTCCCAGTGGTCGAGCACGCGCAGCCCGAGCCGTGGCGACTCCCGAACCTGGAGGGTGTCGAGTGACGCCCCGGTCTGCAGCATTCGCAGCAGATGGAACACGCCATACAAGACGCCGATATCCTGGCGTGCGGCCACCAGCAAAACCTCGCGCCCGCCAATGTGCGCACGCCTGAGCAGGTAGCCATCGTCGCCCAGCGATTCAATCTCCTTGCGGAGGGGCGCGATCACGACCGACGAATCCGGGGTCCCCAGCACCACGCTGGCGCCCGCGCTGGGCGCGATCTGCATCCGCGGCGCGCGACCCAGCAGGCCGGCCAGGCCACGCACAAGTTCCTCGCGCGCGACACGTTGCGTCGGGGTCTGATCGGGAGCCACGATCCCGCCCAGTAGTGTCCGGTACTCTGTCGCGAGTGCAGGTTCCAGCGGTACGTAGCGCAGCCAGAGGGCGTAACCATCCTCTGCGCGCACGCTGCCCGCACAGGCCAAAAGTGCCATGGCGACAACCAGCATCCAGTGACACCGCTCGACATTGCGGCGAATCAGCAGCGTCGCCAGCAAACCTTGTAAGCTGGGGATGTGCCCGCCTCGCGGCCGCGTCACAAAGAAGAAAGGCAACACGCATTGGACAAGCCGAAGAAATCGGTCCGCCGCAAAACCAGTGGCGTGACGATCGACGAGGTGGCTGCCCTGGCCGGGGTATCGCCGATGACCGTGTCGCGCGCGATCAACCAGGGCAAGGTGCGCGATGTCACGCGCGAACGGGTGATGCGCGCGGTGCGCGAACTGGGCTACACGCCCAACCTGGCCGCGAGTTCGCTGGCAGCGGCGCAGCACACGCGGATCGCGCTGATCTACACCAATCCCAGCGGCGCCTACCTGCGGGAGCTGCTGGTCGGACTGCTGCGTGTCGCGTCCAACGCGGCCATCCAGCTGGTCATCCATTACTGGGACAACTTCGACGCCGAGGCCGAGCGCAACGCTGCGCGCGCCTTGGGCGGACGTGTGGATGGCGTCATCCTGCCGCCCCCGCTGTGCGAGTCGCAGGCGGCCGTGACCGAACTGGTCAGTGCCGGCATCCCAGTGGTCGCGATTGCGTCGGGGCACCTGAGAGACGATCTTTCCTGCGTCCGCATCGACGACTTCCACGCGGGCAAGGAGATGGCCGAACACCTGATCCAGCACGGGCACCGTCGGATCGGCTTCATCTGCGGACGCAGCGACCTCAGCGCGAGCGCGCGACGCTATGATGGGTTTGTCACGGCCCTGCACGAGGCAGGGCTGCAGGTCGAGCCGGGCCTCGTCGAACAGGGCGATTACACCTACCGTTCGGGGCTCGCCGCGACCGAGAAGCTGCTGGCGCAGCGTCGGCCCCCGACGGCCGTCTTCGCCAGCAACGACGACATGGCGGCGGCGGCCATCTCCGTTGCACACCGACGTGGCCTCGAGGTGCCCCGCGACCTGTCGGTGGTGGGCTTCGATGACACCTCGGCGGCAACGACCGTCTGGCCCGAGCTCACCACCATCCATCAACCCATTGCCGCGATGGCCGACGCCGCCATCGATATCCTGCTGCGCACCATCCGCCGCAAGAGCGACGACACGCGCGTGTTGACCGATCACGTCATGCCGCACCGGCTGGTGGTGCGCGACTCGGTCGCGCGCCCGCCCAAGCGCTGAGGGCGCAGGCCGCATCGTCACGCGCCGGGGCATGCGATGGTGGCCTCCGCTTCGTTCAAGGCGCCCAGGGCAACGCGTGACACCGAGAGCGTCATCGCGCCTGCCGCCCCGATCGACCAGGGGCGATCCAGCTTGCCGACCTCCGCGCCTGCCGCCGCCAGACACTTCAAGGGCACGCCCACGCGGGTCCATTGGCCCAGGGGCAGCTTTGCCAGCGTCGCTCCGAGCGCGACGCGCGCCGAACAGCCCGTGCCGCAGCCCACGGACAACCACGCCTCGCCCCGGGGTGCTGCGTCGACGCGCATCGTGGTCAACAGCATCAGATCGCCGTTGCTCTCGCGCTGCAGGTCCAGTGGCGTGTGCGACTGCAGCGCGACGCTCGCTTCACCCTTGCCCGACCACGCGAGACGGCGGCCATCTTCCTGCGCCAGGTGATCCACACCGGTGACCTTCAGCAGGTCGCCCTCGAGTGATTCCGGCACTTGGGTGACAGTCACCCCCTGCCCGGTGCTGCCCTCCAGCCGCAGGGCCATGCCGGAGCCGGCATCCCCACGCGCGAAGAACACACCGACGGCCCCTTCGTTGCCCGTGACGCCCGATGCTTCCGGCAGCGCGGCCAGATCACCGTTGTCGGCATAGGTCAGGCCGAAACCGAAGGCGAACAGGGGGTCGTAGTCCTTCTGCCCGACATTGTTGGCGTACTGCGTCGCGGTGCGCGGCCAACTGAAGCTCAGCTTGCCCTTGAAGTCGTGCTGCACGCTGCCATCCGGCCCGCGCAACAGCACATCGGCAATGCCGGCGCCTTCCGAGCCTGGCAGCCAGGCTGCCACGAAGGCATCGGCGGCGTTGATCTCACGGTTCACCCACAGCGGGCGTCCGCTGAGGAACACCGCGATCACGGGGATGCCGTCGGCCTTGAGCCGCTTGATCAGCGCGAGATCCGCGTCGTCCCCCGGCTTGTAGGCCAGGGTCTGCAGGTCGCCCTGGAACTCCGCATAGGGGTTCTCGCCGAACACCACCACGGCCACATCCGGTTTCGTGGTGTAAGCGCCATCCACTGCCAACTGCGCTTCGCCGCCAGCGGCCTTGGCCTGCTGCGCGATGCCCTCGTAGATCGTGTCCGCATTCGGGAAGTCTTTGCGGGTGGTGCCTGTGCCCTGCCAGTTCAGCGTCCAGCCGCCTGCCTGCTTGCCCACGTCGTTGGCACCGTCACCGGCCACCAGGATGCGTTGCTTCGGCGACAGCGGAAGCACGCCGCCCTGGTTCTTCAGCAGCACCAGCGATTCGCGCACCGCCTGACGGGCAACCTGACGGTGCTCCGGCGCGCCGACGAGTGCGAACTGCCCACCGACCGCGCGCGACGAAGGCTTGCCCGCCTCCAACAGGCCCAGCCGCATCTTGACCCGCAGGATCCGGCGCACTGCGTCGTCCAGGCGTTGCTGGGGAAGCGTGCCGTCCTTCACTGCGGCCAGCGTGGTCTCGTAGAAGCCCTTCCAGCTGTCCGACGCCATGGCCATGTCCAGGCCGGCATTGATCGTGGCCGGGCAGTCGGTGGTGGTGCAGCCCTTGACCTGCCCGTGGCCGTTCCAGTCGCCCACCACGAAACCACCGAAGTGCATGCGCCCCTTCAGCGCATCGGTCAGGTACGGCGTGTTGCCGTGCATCTTCTCGCCGTTGACGCTGTTGAACGAGGCCATCACCGTCTGCGCGCCCGCCGCGATGGCGGGCGGATAGCCGGCCGCGTGGATGCGCACCAGTTCGGCCTCGCTGATCCGGGTATCGCCTTGGTCCTTGCCGTCGGTGGTGCCGCCGTCACCGAGGAAGTGCTTGACCGACGCGATGACATGGCGTCCGTCAAGGAAGCCTGGCGAGCCTGCCTTGCCCTGCAGGCCTTCGACCATCGCGCCGGCATAGCTGGCCACCACTTCAGGCGACTCGGAGTACCCCTCGTAGGTACGCCCCCAGCGGTCGTCCTGCGGTACCGCCACGGTCGGCGCGAATGCCCACTCCATCCCGGTCGCGCGGGTTTCCAGCGCGGTGATCTCGCCGATACGGCGCAGCAGTTCCGGGTTGCGGGTCGCACCCAGGCCGATGTTGTGCGGGAACAGGGTCGCGCCGATGATGTTGCTCTGCCCGTGGACGGCATCGATGCCGAACATCACCGGGATCGCCTTGCCGCCCTGCGAGGTGTCCGTCGAGGCCGCGTAGAACGCATCGGCCAGCGCCAGCCATTGGGCCGGCGAGGCATCGTAGCGGCCACCGGGATCGGAGTTGCCGCCCGCGAGGATCGAGCCGAGCCGGTATGTGCGCAGGTCCTCCGGCGTGATGCTGGCGATGTCGCCCTGCACCAGCTGACCCACCTTTTCCTCCACTGTCATGGTGTCCATCAGGTCGGTGATCCGCTTCTCCAACGCGGCATCCTGGGGCAGCGGCCAGACCACCTGCGGCCACGGATCCGAATCGGCCGCCGCAGGTGCAGCGGCCTTGTCATCGTTTCCGCAGGCAGCCAGCATCCCCATCAGCGCGGCCAGCAGCACGCCACGGCGGGCGTGGGTAAGGCGTCGATTCGTCATCGTGTTCATCCTTCCATCTGCTCCAGTTCCTTGCCCTTGGTTTCGTGCACGTACCTGAGCACGAAGAAGACCGAGATGACGGCCGACGCCAGGTAGAAGCTGTACGTCGCCGCGAGTCCGATGGCGGCCAACAGAATGGGGAACGTCACCGTCACGGCGAAGTTCGCGGTCCATTGCGCCGCACCCGCCACGGCCAGTGCCGAGCCGCGGATCTGGTTGGGGAACATCTCGCCCAGCATCACCCACATCACCGGACCCCAGGAAAGATTGAAGAACACCACGTAGGCATTGGCCGCCACCAGCGCCAGCGTGCCCATGCTCCCGGGCAGCTGCAGGCGCCCATCGACCAGCGAGCCGCTCGCGAAGGCAACCACCAGGAGCGCCAAAGACACCGCCATGCCGGCCGAGCCGACCCATAGCAGCGGCTTGCGCCCGATGCGGTCGATCAGCAGCACGGTGACGATGCAGGCGCCGATGCTGAGCGCACCGGACAGCACGTTGATCAGCAGTGCGTCGTTCTCGGAGAAACCGACCGCTTGCCAGAGCACGGCGCCGTAGTAGAACACCACGTTGATGCCGACCAGTTGCTGGAAGATGGCCAGCCCGATGCCAACCCAGACGATTGGCCGCATCTTCCCGGTTGCCTTGCTGCGGAGGTCTGACAGCCGCGGGCGATGGTGGTCGGTCGACAGCGAGGCGTCGATCTCGGCCAGCTTGGCCTGTGCCTCGGCACCGCCGAACAGTCGCGTCAGCACGTGCAGCGCCTGGTCCTTGCGGCGCTTCACCACCAGGTAGCGCGGGCTTTCCGGAATGGTCAGCAACAGTGCCAGGAACAGCAGCGAGGGCACCGCCTGCATCCAGAACATCCAGCGCCACGCCGCATGCCCGCCCCACAGCGGCTCGGTCGAGGCGCCGGCGGTGGCTGCCAACAGATAGTTGGACAGGAACGCGACGGTGAGCCCGCTGATGATGGCGATCTGCTGGACCGTCGCGAGGCGGCCGCGGTAACGCGCCGGCGCGACTTCGGCGATGTACGCCGGCGAGATCACACTGGCCGCACCCACCGCAAAACCCCCCATCACCCGCGCGATGATGAACAGGGTCGAGGACGCCGCCGCACCCGCCCCGATCGCCGACAGCAGGAACAACACCGCCGAGATGATCAGCACGTTGCGGCGCCCCAGGCTGTCGGACAGCCGGCCGGCGCTGAAGGCACCGATGGCACAGCCCAACAGCATCGAGGCAATCTCGAACCCCTGCATCCACTCGCCGGACCGGAACGTCTGGTGCAGCCCGTCCTGGGTGCCGTTGATCACGCCGCTGTCGAACCCGAACAGGAATCCGCCAATCGTCGCCACGACGCTGATCAATACGATCAGCCGGGTGTTCTCCCCACCGCTCACTGCCTGGTTCATTGCCCTGCCCCTCCCCGGTTCGGTGTCATCGCTGCGAGCTGTCGCACTCAGCGCAGCAGGTACTGGTTGAGCAGGTTCTCGTAGCGTTCCTGCTTACCGCTGGTCTGGTTGGGCTCACCACCCTTGGCACCCAGCGCGGCCAGGTCCGTGAGGCTGAGCGCGCCTTGCGCGAACTCCTTGCCGGCACCACTGTCGAAGCTGGCGTAGCGTGCCTTGCGCCACTGCTCCAGCGGCGAGTCGTTGAGCAGCGCATGGGCCACTTCCAGCCCGCGTGCGAACGCGTCCATGCCGCCGATGTGGGCGATGAACAGGTCTTCCATGTCGGTGGATTCGCGGCGCAACTTGGCGTCGAAGTTCAGGCCGCCCTCCAGCCCGCCCTGCCGCAATACGACCAGCATCGCGCCCACCGTGTCGTAGAGGTCGGTCGGGAACTGATCCGTATCCCAGCCGTTCTGCGCGTTGCCGCGGTTGGCATCGATGCTGCCCAGCAGGCCGTGGTCCGAGGCGACCTGCAGGTCATGCTCGAAGGTGTGGCCGGAGAGCGTGGCGTGGTTCGCCTCGATGTTGAGCTTGAAATCCTTGTGCAGGCCATGCTCCTTCAGGAAGCCCGCCACGGTCGCGCTGTCGAAGTCGTACTGGTGCTTCATCGGCTCCATCGGCTTGGGTTCGATCAGGAAGTTGCCCTTCAGGCCGATGCTGCGGCCATAGTCGCGCGCCATCGTGAGGAACCGCGCGAAGTGATCGACCTCGCGCTTCATCTGCGTGTTCGCCAGCGAGGCATAGCCTTCGCGGCCACCCCAGAACACATAGTGTTCGCCGCCCAGCTCGACCGTCGCCTCCAGGGCGGTCTTCACCTGCACGGCGGCGCGCGCCACCACGGCGAAATCCGGATTGGTGGACGCACCATTCATGTAGCGCGGGTGCGAGAACAGGTTGGCCGTGCCCCACAGCAGTTTCATGCCGGTCGCATCCTGCCGTGCCTTGGCCAGGCCCACCATGTGCTTCAGGTTCTTCTCGTACTCGCCGACGTCGTCCGCATCCGGCGCCAGGTCGATATCGTGGAAGCACCAGTACGGCACGCCGAGCTTGGTGAAGAACTCGAACGCCGCGTCCACCTTCGCCTCGGCGGTCGCCATTGGCGAGCTGGCTTCCCACGGGAAATTGCGCGTGCCCGGACCGAACGGATCATGCCCGGCGTTGCAGAACGTGTGCCAGTAGCAGGCCGCGAAGCGCAGATGCTCCTGCATCGTCTTGCCACCGATGACCTTGTTCGCGTCATAGACCTTGAACGCGAGCGGATTGTCAGAGCCCCTTCCTTCGAAAGGGATGCGGCCGATGCCGGGGAAGTGTTCCTTGGCGCCGATGAAGGGTTGATTGCTCATGGTGCGTCTTCCTGTCGTTGTGCGAGGTAGGGCGTAGAGGGATCAGCCGCGATACAGCGGCGTGAGAGCGTCGAGATGTCGCAGGAAACGTGCATAGGCCGTGGCATAGGCGTGCGTACGCATCGGATCCGGGTGTGCGGACTGCCGCGGATCGACCGAAACGTGCTGGTCCGCGATGTCGGCGATAGCGGCGCCGTCACCGCGCGCGCGACCCAGCGCCCACAGGGCCTGCAATGCCGCCCCGAACGCAGCCCCCTCGGACTGGGTCGGCACGTCCACCGGCAGACCGAAGACATCGGCCACCATCTGCCGCCACTGCGCGCTGTTGCTGCCGCCACCGGTCAGCACGATGCGGTCGAACCGCATGCCCGCACGGACGAAGGCGTCGTATCCATACTTCAGGCTGTAGGTGGCGCCTTCCATGGCCGCGCGGTAGAGGTGCGCCGGGGTCATGTTCGTCGTGTCCAGACCCGCCAGGACGCCCTTGCCCAGCGGCAGGTCCGGCGTACGTTCGCCATTGAGGAACGGCAGCATCACCAGGCCGTCAGCACCGGGCAAGGTCGCGCGCAGGTGCCCATCGCCATAGCGGGTGCTGAAGCCGAAGGCCTCGGCGACCTGTTCGGTCACCACGGTGCAGTTCATCGTGCAGATCAACGGAAGCCAGCCGCCGGTGGACGAGCAGAACGCGGCCCAGGCGCCGTCCGGATCGACCACGGGCGTGTCCGAGTAAGCGAACAACGTGCCCGAGGTGCCGAGGCTCATCGCCAGGCGTCCGGGCACGACGCAGCCGGTACCGATGGCCGCCATCATGTTGTCGCCCCCGCCAACCGCAACCTTCACCGTCCTGGGAAGTCCCAACACGCCCGCCGTGGCCGGATCAATGTCGAACAGCTCGTCGGGTGCGGCGATGCGCGGCAGGCAGAGGGCCAGGTCGCGCTCTGGATCGGTCGCGCGCAGCAGCTCGGTCGACCAGGTCCGGGTGCACACGTCCAGCCAGCCCGTGCCCGACGCATCGCCATGTTCGCAGAAGCGCTGGCCGGTCAGCACGAAGTTGAGGTAGTCGTGCGGCAGCAGGATCGTGGCGAGCCGCGCGTAGGCGTCGGGCCGGTGCGTCTTCGTCCAGGGCAGTTTGGAGGCGGTGTAACCGGTCAGGATGGGGTTGCCGGCCAAGGCAATGGTGCACGCTGGTCCGCCGAGTGCATCCATGATCTGCATGCACTCGGCCGAGGTGCTGGTGTCGCACCACAGCTTGGCCGGTGCCAGGACCTCCCCGGCGGCGTCGACCGGTACGAAACCGTGCTGCTGCCCCGAGACCGCCAGCGCGGAGATGCGGGATCTTGCCTTTGAATCGATCGCACGGAAGCAGGTCTGCAGGGCTGCGACCCAGTCGGCCGGCTGCTGCTCACGGCTGCCATCGTCGGTTGACGCCATGTCGAGAGGCGAGCTTGCGCTGGCAATGAGCTGCCGCCCGGCAGGGTCGTACACCACGACTTTCAGACTCTGTGTACCTGCATCGATTCCTGCAACCAGATCCATCTATCTCATCCCGTAGGTGTATGGCGGTAGCGCTACCATTTCCATGCAACAGCGTGCCCTCCTTTCATGCCAGGGCCGAGGCCCGTGGCCAGATGTCCTGCGCCGCCCTGCAGTAGCGATCAATGAAGCCCGCCTGCGATGGCATCGCCGCCACCGCCTGCTGCACAGGCTGGCGGATCCGCATCAACAGCGTGCGCAGGTCCGCGTCGCTGATGGCAGCGGCAAGCGGGTGCGGAGGTCCCGGCTGGACGCCCTGCCCCATGAGCACGCTCGTCCAGGAGTCCACCCGGAACAACTCGCCGGGGTCCTGCCAGGCATGCGCTCGCTCGCGCCAGGCGCGCAGCCGGAGCGCAAGCGATTCCGGCAGTTCCATCTCACGACAGGCCTTCCACATCGGCTCGTCGCGCTGGTTGGCGTGGTAGTGCAGGATGATGAAGTCGCGCACGTGCTCCATCTCCTGGCGGCTGACGTCGTTGTACAGGTCCGTCAGCGCCGGGCTGATGCCATTGAACGGGAACAGCTGGATCAGGCGCACCACGGCACTGATGGTCAAGTGGATGCTGGTCGACTCCAGCGGCTCGATGAAGCCGCTTGCGAGACCCAGCGCTACCACGTTCCTGTTCCAGGCCTTCAACCGGCGCCCGCTGCGGAACGGCACCAGCCAGGGATCGCGCAGGGGCGGCCCGTCGACGTCACGCAGCAGCTTGGCCCGCGCCTCGTCATCGGACATGTGGCGGCTGGAGAACACCAGCCCACAGCCGACCCGATGCTGAAGCGCGATATGCCATCGCCACCCGGCTTCGTGCGCGATGGCGCGGGTGTACGGCACCGGCGGGCCGACCGACTCGGTCTGCACGGCAACGGCGCGGTCACTGGGCAACCATTCGTTCCAGTCCTCATAGCCGGTATGCAGGGTCTGCTCGGTCAACAGGCCGCGGAACCCGGTACAGTCGATGAACAGATCGCCCTCGATGACCTGCCCGTCTTCCAGCACTAGGGATTCAACGGAGCCGTCATGGGCATGTTGCCGGACCTCGCGGATCTTGCCTTCCACCCGCCGCAGCCCGTGGCCTTCGGCTTTCCGCCGCAGGAATTTCGCGTAGAGCCCGGCGTCGAAGTGATAGGCGTAATTGACCTGGGGCTGGGTCTGCAGTGAGAACCGGTCTTCCCGCGAGGCCACGCTTTCCAGGCAGAAATCACCCAGGTCCGACGGCATGCCGCGGCGCAGGCTGTCCAGCCAGAAATGGTGGAAGGGCGTGGCCCAGGTGCCCTGCCCGATCGTGCCGAACGGATGGATGAAACGGTCGCCGGGCCGGCGCCAGTTTTCGAACGAGATCGAGAGTTTGAATGTGCCGGCGACGGCCTGCAGGAACTCCTGCTCATCGATCTGCAGGAAACGGTGGAACGTGCGGATGGGCGGCACGGTCGACTCGCCGACACCCACCGTACCGATCTGCTCGGACTCCACTAGGGTGATGTCCAGCTGGTCGCGGAACTGGTGCGCCAGCGCACAGCCGGCCAGCCAGCCTGCGGTGCCGCCACCGGCGATGACGACCTTGCGGATACGCCCTTCGGTTGTGTTCGCCACGTTCAATGCGGTGCTCCCATCAGCGGTTGAGTCGAGACAGCAACTGGGCGCGCATGCGGCGCGCCTGCGTCTCGTCGAACGGTGCCAGGTCGCCCCGGGCGGCATCGGGCAAGTGGTGTCCTGCACGCTCACCCGGACCGAATACGTAGTACTCGAAGATTTTTGCCCAGGCCTGCTTCTCGCGCGCCGACAGGTCGCGCACAGCCCACATCGCGTGATGGAGTGCCGGCAGCGGTGAAGAAAGGAAGGCCGGCGAACTGCGCCACCAGTAGTTCACCAGCACATTGAAAGGCGCGAGGCTGCGCACGTGATGCCACCACAGGCTGGGAATGAAGATCGCATCGCCCGGTTCCAGCTCGGCGGTCTGTGCGCTTGCCAATGCATCACGGAACCTTGGATGACGCGCGAAGTCCGGGCGGTCAAAATCCACCACGCTCACCACCTGCCCGCCCGGAGTGGGTTCCAGCGGCCCCGGATACAGATTGTCGATCTGCTCGGGCGGGAAAAGTGTGAATCGGCGCCGGCCCACGGCGCAGCAGGCCAGGTTGTCCGGGGTATCGAAATGGCAGGAGGCGGTCACGCGGTTGCCGATCCAGATGCTCGCCGATGCCTCGATGCCCTGCCCTGCCAGCCCGGCGTCGTTGGCCTGCGCGAACCCGGGCAGCGCCCGATCGATCAGCAGCGACGCGAGATAGTAGGTCGGCGGCCTCGGGTCGTCGAGATGATCGGCAATCCCGTCCAGCACCTGGCTCAACAACCCACGCCGGACCTCGACATTCAACTGCGTGAAGTCCGCGGTGTAGAACGGACGCCCCTCGATCTCCGGTCCGCCGAAGGAGTATGGGACAGGGACTCCCGCATCGAAACCGCGCAGATACCCCATCGCCGCCTGCGTGGAGCGCAGCCCGGCCTGCACCAGCCCCCAGTCGCGCGCGATGCCACGCAGCACCACCGGCTCGCCGGCGGCCACCAGCGCCTCCAGCGGAAGCGCGCCGGGCTCCAGGTCTTCCAGGGTCCGCATGGCAATGCCGTCAAGCACCGGTCAGTTCCTGCCCGCCGCGGCAGCGGCATCCTGCAGGCGCAGACGTTTCTGCTTCTCGGCGATCAGGCGCCGCATGTTGTGCAGCGACGCCAGCATCAGGTACGCACCTTCGAGGTAGCCGGCGCGGTTGAGCTCGGCCAGCGCGGGGCCGTCCAGCTGGCCAAGCAGGTCACGGTCGATGGCGTGCAGACCATTGACGCCCACCCGATGCTCCTGGGCAATCTGCACGTCGAGCGTGACCGGTTGAATGAGTCCTTTGGCGTCGAGCGCCGCAAACATCTGCGCGCCGAAGGCGTGGCCATCGTGAATGCCACGCAGCACGCCCGCGATGTGGTCCAGATACGGCGTATTGCCCCCCTGCGGCAGGAATACCGGCTCGCCCTGCATCGCATTCACGCGCGGATGATCCAGATCCACGTGCAGCACCGCCTCCTGGATGATCGTGCCATCGGTGCGGTTCTCCTGGAAGCCGATGAGGAAAGGCCCCTTGGCCGCCGCCCCGGGCAGGTAGGACGCATTCCACCGGCCGTCCTGCAGGAACAGATTCTCGTGCTGCTCGAACCCGAGCAGGGCCACGGACTGCCACTCGCCCGCGGCGTCCCTGCGAAGGAAAATGGGATATTCGCGCTGCAGTTCAGCGAACTCGCTCGGGTAGGCCGGCACCATACCGACCGCGTCGCCGAACTCGGGGCCGAAGTCGGTGACCACGCGCAGATCGCGGTGGGCGATGTTATTGAGCATTTCGTAACGCGGCATGGTGTTCTTCCAACCCCATCAGGACCCTTGAACGGGTGCCGCCGCCAGGGCAGCGGCACCCCCCACACGTCAGAACCTGTAACGAACGCCCAGCATATAACGCGGACTCTGGTCGGCCAGCTTCACGATCATCTGCGAGGTGCGCGAGCGCCAGCGGACATCCTCACCGGTGAGGTTGATCGCCTCCAGCCCAAACGACCAGTGATCATCCAGCGTGTAGTTAACGCTGAGATCCCACTGTTCGTAAGCTTCCACGTAGTACGGATTGCGGCTGGCGCCCTGATTGGCCAGGATCAGATACTGATCACGCCAGTTCCACGCCAAGCGTACCGACCAACCGTATTTTTCGTACATCAGCACGGCGTTTGCGGTGTCACTGAGGCCGGTCAGCGAGAACTGGTCGATGCCCGGGTCGCCCCCGTTGTTGTAGCCGACATCGCCGTTCACGAGGGTGTAGTTGGCAAGCACGCCGAACCCGGTATCGCCGAAGAAATACTGCCCGCCAAGCTCCCAGCCATGCAGCTTGGACTCGTTCTGGTTGATGGGGCGGTTGACGTTGAACTGGTACAGCGGGTCGGCCGCCGTGCCATACAGATCGTAGGCAGCTTCGGTGGCCAGGACCTGCGCGTCCGTACCGTTGTAGGCACCCAGCCCGGCGGGATTGTTGCGCAGCAGCGCCAGCGCGGTGAACAACGCGGTGTCGTTGCCGTTGCAGGCCGCCGCATTGGCTGCACCGACCTGGGTCACGCAGGCGCCGCTGTTGAGGAAGGCCAGCGCCGACTGGGCATCCGGACCGGAGGTGGGATCCCGCAGTCCGTAAAGGTTCTCCTGGACGACGGTGTTGCCGATGAAGTTGGCGACCCGCTTGTTCCAGTACGTGACCGACACGTAGCTTGCGTCAGCGAAGTACCACTCCAGCGCCAGGTCGAGGTTGTCCGACTCCAGCGGCTTCAGCTGCGGGTTCTGTGCCGTACCGCTGGCCCGCGAAGACGGATCGATCAGCACCGAGCCGAACGGCTGCTGTGCGGTAGGGCCTGCGTAGAGGTTGCCGATCGGGGCCCGCGCGATGCTCTTGCCGAACGAGACGCGCCCCTTCAGGTCGTCCATGAGGTCGATGCTGAAGTCGAGGTTGGGCAGGATGTAGCTATAGCTGTTCTTCTCGGTAAACGGCTGTTGCTCGTCGGACAACACCACGCGGAAGTCGTTGTTGGACTGCCATTCGATGGCCTCCGGAATGGCGATGACCGACGTCGACACCACATCGGTGGTTTCATAACGCACGCCTAGACGGGTGTTGGTGCGCAGGCCGCCCAGCTCGCCGTCCAGCTCGACCTGAAAATAGGCCGATTTGGTCTTCTCCTCCACCAGGTTGTCGGCGGCACGCTGCGGGCTCACGCCGAGACTGGCGCCGTAGTTGTCCGCCGCCCACTGCGCCAAGCGGCCCGCATCGCCGCGCCAGGCGGTGAAGCTGTTGGCACTGAAATCGTTGAACAACCCGACGATGTTGACCGGCTGCAGCAGGTCCATCAGACCGTTGGCAACATCCCCGTCAACGTTGGCCACGCCCCAGTCGCCCAGGGTGTTGTAGTTTTCCGCGGCCTGGATGCGGTGGGTGGTCTGCTTGCTCGAGTCCACGCCAAACTGGAAGCGCCCCTTGTCGAAGCTCCACTCACCGTCGACGCGACCCTGCTTTATTTCGCTGATCTGGGTCTGCGAATTGATGCGCAGCACCTGCGACCCGATCTCGCCCGGCACGAAGCCCGGGTTGACCACGCCGTTGGTCTTGGCGAGGGCATCTGCCGTGCTCGGGTACCAGACCTGGGTGCCCACCGGCAGACCGTTGTTGAAGTTCATTTCCTGCACCCACGACCCACCGCAATGCGGTCCGGTGGTGCAGTTGTTGGTGCCGGCGATGCTGCTGAAGATGGAGCCGCCCCCGGTCAGCGGATCGTTCGGCCGGCTTTCGTTCTTTGAATCGTGTGCGTCGAAGGTCAGCTTGAAGCGGTCGGTGACGTTCCACAGGGCATTGAAGCCGAGCGATCCCAGCTTGTACTTCTGCATGCTGCGCTGCTGTTCAAGCCCGAAATCCTTGGTCCCCGCGACTTCGCGGATATAGATCGGCGTTGCGACCGCACCGCTGGTGTCGAAGGTGACATCGGTGTAGTTGCTGTTCTGCAGCCACATGCCCTGTTCGCCACGATTCTCGGTAATCTCGTTGGTTGAATAGGTGTAGTCGAGGGTGAGGGTCACCGCATCGGTCGGTGCGAACTGAAGCACTGCCTGGCCATTGACACGCTCACGCTCGAACTCGGAGAACGCATAGCGGAGGTCGTTCGGGCGACCGTACAGCGCGCCCACCGCCGGGGCATTGACCACGGTCGGGTTGCCGGGCAACGTGCCGGTCCACGGCTGGATGTTCCAGTAGTTGTTGGTGGCCTGCACCGAGCCACCTTTGCGCTTCTGGTAGCTCGCACTCACGCCAACGCCGAAGGTCTTTTCCGGGTTGCTGTAGCTGAAGATGCCGGACAGTTCCGGCGTCAGGTCGCTGTCGAACGGCTGGCTCTGGTCGGAGACGACCTTCGCCCCTGCACTGGCGACGGTGCCATCATGGTCGAACGGCCGCGCCGTCAGGATGTTGATGGTGGCGCCGATGCCACCGCTGGGTACATTGGCCTGGCTGGTCTTGTAGACCTCGATGCCATTGATGGCCTCGGCGGCCAGCTGGGCGAAGTTGAACGCGCGGGTGCCGCCGTCGACGCCGCCGATGGCGACCTGTCCCGAGGCACCGAACGCATCGGCACCCGGCATTTGGCGCCCGTTGAGCGTCACCATGTTGAACTGCGGGCCAAAGCCTCGGGCCGTGACTTGTGCACCTTCGCCATCACGGCGCTCGATGGAGATACCTGTGATGCGCTGCAGCGACTCGGCGAGGTTGGTGTCGGGGAACTTGCCGATGTCCTCGGCACTGATCGCATCGACAACGCCGGCCGAGTCGCGTTTGATGTCCATCGCCTGGCTGAGGCTGTTGCGGATGCCGGTGACCTGCACGGTATCCAGCTGCGTCGGGCTTGGCTGGGCCTGCGGTTGGGCGACGGCTACCGGCGTTGCCGGGTCCTGTGCGTAGGCGGGATTGATGACCAGGGCGCCGCCAACAAACGTGAACATGGCCCTGGAGGTGAACTTCGCCAGCGTCCGGCTCATGAACGAGCCCCCCGGCCTTGGGTACGACGAAACGTAGAAGCGCTCATGACTCTCCCCTCTGACATACGATCGAATGGATGTACCGCCCCTCCTGGGGGCACGTACGGGCGATGCCCGTCTTCCACACTGAACATCGCAGTGCGCTGTACGCGTGCTGCGACTCAAACTCGCTTTCAGGCTTGCCAGAACAGCCGCGTGGTAAAGGGGGGGGGGCCGCCGGCCCTTACCCCGGGCCAGTGGTAGCGCTACCATCACGTCACGGCCGAAGACTAATCATCCCGGGTCGCGCTTGTCATCATGCAGCGCAACAAAGGAGCGCATTTCTTGAAGCACAGCCCCAAGACGGGACGTCGTAAAGCGAGTGCAATCACCATCGAGGACGTCGCGGCGCACGCGGGCGTCTCGCCCATGACGGTGTCGCGCGTCATCAACGGTCACGCCGGTGTGCGCGACGGTAACCGCGAGCGCGTCATGCGCAGCGTGCTCGAACTGGACTACCGCCCCAACCTGGCGGCAAGCACGCTGGCCGCGGCACAACCCACCTGCATCGCACTGATTTACACCAATCCCAGCTCCAGCTATCTTCGCGAACTGCTGGTCGGCGCGCTGCGCGGCTCGACCCGGATAGCGGCGCAGCTCGTGATCGCCACCTGGGATGAACTGGGTGCGCAGGCACGGGTCGAGGCAGCACAGCAGCTCTCAACTGGCGTGGCGGGCGTGATCCTTCCACCGCCGCTGTGCGAGTCGAAGGACATCATCGATACCTTCGTCAGCGCGGGCATACCCGTCGTTTCCATCGCATCGGGCCGTTTCAACGACAGGATTTCCTGCGTCCGCATCGATGACCGCCAGGCAAGCCATGACATGGTGTCGTATCTGATTGCCCACGGGCACACCCGGATAGGCTACATCACGGGCGACCCAAACCAGACCGCCAGCGCGCACCGTTGGCAAGGGTACCGCGATGCCCTGGCTGACGCCGGCCTCCGCTACGACGAGCTGCTGGTCCAACGGGGTTACTTCACGTACCGTTCCGGGCTGGAGGCGGCAGAAAGGTTGTTGGCCCTTCCGCAACCGCCCAGCGCGATCTTTGCCAGCAACGATGACATGGCGTCGGCCGTGGTTTCCGTGGCACATCGCTGCGGGCTGGAGGTGCCCGGGCAGCTTTCCGTCGCAGGCTTCGATGACACCTCCGCCTCGACCACCGTGTGGCCTGAACTGACCACCCTCCATCAGCCGGTGGCAGCGATGGCAGATACCGCCATCGACATCCTGATGCGCGGGATGCGGCGCACGGGAGCTTCGGCGCGTGGCACCGTCCATCAGGTACTGCCTCACCAGCTGATCGAGCGCGATTCGGTATCGGCGCCTGGGCCTTTCGTTGGCAGTGCACGCGGCCGAACCTTGGCAGCGCGGCAATAATCCTTCAGAGTTCGCCGGGCTTTCCGTGACCCTGAATATCCATGACACGCCTTCTCATCATTGAAGACAACCCGGAGTTGGTCGCAAACCTGTACGGCTTTTTCGAGCCGCTGGGCTATGTACTGGACGATGCCCGTGACGGCGCTACAGGACTGCACCTTGCGACCCGGAACGACTACGATGCCATCCTGCTGGACCTGATGCTGCCGCGGTTGGACGGCATGACGCTCTGCCAGATGCTTCGGGAGGAGTTTCAAAGCCCTGTGCCCATTCTCATGTTGACCGCACGCGACCCGGTCGACGATCGCGTGCAGGGATTGGCGATGGGCGCGGACGACTATCTGGTAAAGCCCTTCTCTCTCAGGGAGCTGGATGCGCGTATCCAGGCGCTGGTGCGTCGCGCCCAAGGCCGCCATGTGCAAGGCACCTTGACGTGGCAGGACCTGCGGGTGGATACGCGCGCACCGCAGGCGTGGCGGCAGGACAAGGCCATCACACTGACCCCCAGTACCCACAAGCTGCTGCTTTGCCTGATGCGCGCCGCGCCGGGCGTGGTGAAGAAGCAGGAAATGGAGTACCTGCTGTGGGGTGACCACCCGCCGGAAAGCGGTGCATTGCGCACGCACATTCACGAACTTCGACAGCATACGGACAAAAACTTCGCGCATCCGATCATCGAGACGGTCCACGGCATTGGCTGGCGCTTGAGTGCGCCCCGCCCGTCCGCCCTGGAATGACCAGCACAGGAGCGCGCCTGCCGTGATGAAGAATATCTACCGCCAGATGACGCTCAGAACGCGCATCACGGTGTCGTTCGTGTTGTTGATGGTGGCCGTGATGGGGTTCGTGGTCGCGGCAGAGCAGCTGGATTATGACGAGCTCCGTGCTTATGTGATTTCCAGAAGCCTGCACGACGAGATGCGCCGCCTCCAAGAGGATGTTGCCCGCGGTACTGCGCCGATGCTCTCTCCCGGCAGCCAGCTTTATGACAGCCGAAACGTCCCCGATGCGCTGCGACGGTATACGCCGGGGTACTACAGCGCCTCTGCGCCCTCCGTCTGGCATCTGCTGGTATTCGATATCGCTGGTCAGCGCTACTACCTCCGCCAGGATGCCGAGCGTTACCAGTACCTGGAGCATGTGATCGATGGCTATGCGCTGGTGGTCATCCTGTTGTGCATCCTGTGTGCATTCTGGATCGGGCGATTGACCGCGGCGCGCGTGATCGCGCCCATCACCCTTCTGGCCGATGCAGTGCAACGCAAGCAGATGCCCTTCCCTTTCCAAGACGCGCGCGATGAGATCGGTGTACTGGCGCGCGCGTTTGCCCAGCACAGCGAAGAGGCGGAGCAGTTTCTTCAGCGGGAGCGCTGCTTCGTAGGGGACGCCAGTCATGAACTGCGCACTCCACTGGCCATCATTTCCGGGGCCGCCGAGACTATCGTTCATCAGCTTCCACACGACAGCCACTTGAAGGCAAGTGGCGAGCGCATCGTACGCACCACCCAGGAGATGGAGCGCCAGCTGAAGTGCCTGCTGCTTCTTTCACGCGATCCCCAACGCCTCGCAAAGGAAGATGTCCTGCTGCGACCGGTGATAGAAGAATGCATGGGGCGCTGCCGGCCGTGGCTGTCCGGCAAGCCGGTCACCCTGGTCCTAGATGCGCCGCAGGCCCCCTGCACACATACCAACCCCGAGCTGGCGCGCAGCGTGATCTGGAATCTGCTGCGCAATGCGTGCCAGTACACTGATCAGGGGGAGATACGCATTCTGGTGCGGGGTACCACGCTGGCAATCACTGATACCGGTCCGGGCCTTCCACCCAGCGTTGACCCCCGGGATTTCCAGCGGTTCCTGCCGAGCCTGCGACAGAGCGGAGAAGGTCTTGGGCTGTCCATCGTGCAGAGGGTCGTCGATCACCTGGGATGGCATATGGCCGTCGAGAGTTCGCAGGACGGCTGCCACTTCACCCTGTCCATGGCCGGAACGTCCGATGAAAGACCTGGGGTGCTTTGAATGCATTCCAGAGGGCCCCATGCCGCCAGCGTCACCCTGGCTGCTGTCATCCTGACAGATTCCTGACAGCATCTTTCCAATGCTCTGCACCGATCCAGCCCCATGTGAGATGCAGATGCAATCGTCAGACCCTTCTGGAACAGGCAAGTACCAACACGGCAGAACCGGCGTCAGCCGAGTCATTCATACGTTCATGCATTCGCGGGACGGTTTTCTGGCCGCGGTACGTGGCGAAGCGGCGTTCCGACAGCTTCTGGTGCTGCACGCTGCTCTGGTCCTGAGTGCCCTCGTGCTCGACGTCAGCCCGGTGGAACGTGGGCTGATGCTGGCCGTCTGCTTCATCAGCCTGATCGTAGAGCTTCTCAACTCTGCCATAGAGGCTGTGGTTGATCGCATCTCTCTCGAGCTTCATCCCCTGTCGAAGAACGCCAAGGACATGGGCAGTACGGCCCAGGCCGGGGCGCTGATGATGGTGGGCACGGTGTGGGCGGTCATCCTTGCTGGATGAACATTCACTGATGTCAGCGGTGGACCTGACAACTTCCTGATACACACATTTTGATACTGCGCGCACTTTTCATTCATTGGAAGAATGCGCGTGTTTCAGCGTCTTGGATTCATACGGATCAATCCGGTGCAACTGACTTGGTTGGTCGCACTTTTCTTCAGCACGATTGGCAACGTTGCACTATGGCAAGCGCTATGGCGCCACGCGGAGCTGGACAGCTTCCACGGCATCCTGTTCTTCCTGAGCCTGCCGGTGTTCTTCTTCAGCCTCTTCAACCTGCTGCTCATGCCAGTGCTTGCGCTGCCCTATCTGCGCAAGCCACTGCTTGCACTGCTGGTGATCGTCAGTGCGGCGAGCACCTATTTCATGGTGCACTACAACGTTCTGATCGACCGCAGCATGGTGCAGAACGTTTTCGAGACCAACCAGGCAGAACTTGGCTCCTACTTCTCCATCCCGCTGCTGCTCACCATCCTGGTGCTTGGCGTGCTGCCTGCAGCGGCGATGGTGTCGCTGCGCGTCCGCAGCGGCGGGATCCTGCAGACCAGTTGCTGGATGTTGATCAACGCCATAGTGACACTGGCCATCCTCGCCGTGGTCTCCCTGGTTTTCTACAAGGACTACGCCTCGTTGGTCCGCAACAACCGGGAGCTGAGGGACCAGGTACTGCCGGTCAACGTCGTGCGTAACACCCATGGCTACCTCAAGCGCCGGTATCTCGCTGTTTCACGCCCGCTCCAGTCCGTTGCCAAGGATGCCACCCGTCCGGCGCAGGCCGGGAACCGGCGGCCCAGGCTCGTGATTGCCGTCGTGGGGGAGACGGCCCGCGCGCAGAACGTCCAGCTCAACGGCTACCCTCGCAGCACCAACCCCGTACTCTCCAATCGCAACGATATCATCGCCTTCAAAAACGTCTCTTCGTGTGGCACCGCTACAGCTGTGTCCGTGCCCTGCATGTTCTCCAGAATGGAACGAACGCAGTACGATGACGTGCGCGCGGCAACGGAAGAGAATCTTCTGGACATTCTGCAGCGTACGGGTGTGAACGTACTCTGGCGAAACAACAACAACGGCGGCTGCAAGGGCGTGTGCGCACGCGTGCCCACCGACGACATGCCCACGTTCAAGGTGGCCGCGCAATGCGTCAACAAGGACGGCACCTGCTATGACGAGGTGCTGCTGCATCAGCTGGACGCACGTATCGACGCCATGCAGGGCGATGGCCTGATCGTGCTGCACCAGCTTGGCAGCCACGGGCCCACCTACTTCGAACGCTACCCCGGCGACGCCCGCGTATTCACTCCAACCTGCGACAGCAACCAGATCCAGAAATGCACCAACGCGGCGCTGATCAATACGTACGACAACACACTGGTCTACACCGACCGCATGCTGGGAAAAACCATCGATCTTCTCCAGAGCCACGCCGAGGAGCGGGATGTCGCCATGATCTACGTGTCCGACCATGGCGAGTCGCTAGGCGAGCGCGGGCTGTACCTGCACGGTACGCCGTACCTGATCGCGCCCCAGGAGCAGAAGCAGGTCCCGCTGGTCATGTGGTTCTCGCCGGCGTTCGCGCACCACGCCAATCTGAACCTGCTGTGCCTGCGCAGCCTCGCTGAAGGCGGGCAGTACAGCCACGACAACGTCTACCACTCGATCCTGGGCTTGTTCGATGTCCGCAGCAGCGTCTACCAGCGAGACCTTGACGTGTTCGCTGGATGTCGCGCTTGAATTCCGGGCCAGGCGGCCATATGCACAGGGGGCGCCCGCGGTTGGGCGCTCTCAGGAGAAATGCATGCCGCACCATGAACAAGTCGCCCTCGCGGGCGTGATCGAGCACGTGTTCGCTCATCGCTTCACGCTTGTCTGCAACGATCGGGCCTACCTGGCCGACCTCGGCCCGAAGGGCGCGGAGGCGTTCGCGCTATGCCCGGGGCTGGCAGTCCGGCTGGAGGGTGAACAGCGCCCGTCGGAGATCAAGGTTACCCGTATTGCGAGAAAGGGCGGCACATTCATCGAGGTGGAACACAAGAAACCGCATCACGGTCCGAAGCACCGCCATCCAGATGTGGCGCCGGATCCGCGCACGGTGTTGGCAGCAGCGGGCAAGGCCGGCTGGTCAGTTGCCGGCCAGCCCAGAGCCAAGCCGAAGCACTTTGAATTGCTTGCCCACCGTGAGGCGGGGGAATGGATGGAGCTCCATGTGGATTTCACAGGCGTCATCTACAAGGAAAAGCGGGCCGACCTGGAAAAATGGCACCTCCCCGGCTGATCAGCCGACAGCGCGTACGTGAAGGAGCCCCGGAATCCGGGGCTCTTCGCCAGTGCGCTTTCCCCAGCGTTTTTCCCGGGCGATCGGTGCGCCTCTCCATCACGCCCCTGATGATCTGGACGGTGACGGCCGCAGCTGCGGCGTGACTACAACCAATGGCACACGAGCCAGGGGGCTGTGCACGCTATGTTGGATCCAATGGAATGGAGGGAGTACGTGTGAGGCGTCTATTTTTCTCGGCAGCGCTGCTGCTGATGTGTGCGACGGCCGGAGCAGGTTCCAAGGCCGCCGACGGGACGACAACCGTGATCGTGCTTGGCGTGGACCACGCTGCCCAGCTTGTGGCCAAAAATGACCGCCCTGCCCGCCTTGCGGCCTTCCTGGCGCATGCCAGGCCCGATGCCATCTGCATCGAGCGGTCGCCGGAGGCCTTTGCACGCAACGACTATTACGAGTTCACCTACGAAGTTCAGGACGTCGTGGTTCCTTTCGCCCGGCGCAACGCGATCGACCTGTGCCCCATCGACTGGGAGCCACCCGTCGAAGATGCCAAGCTTGGATTCGGCCTGGACCTGGGGGCGCCGCCGGAACTGCGCCCTGCCAGCGGGTTCCAGCAGTTCCTTTCATTCCCCTCCCCGAGCCAGCTCACGCGGGATCTCTTCCACGCCGACGAGGCAAAGAACGTGGAGCGGATCGCGCAATGGGCCGCAACGCCGGCCAAGCGGGCAGCGGATGACCTGCCGCGCAGGCTGTATCTCTATCGCACCTACCTGCAGGCGCAGCGGGTAGCCGCCGCGGTGAAAGCGCGCCCCGGCGGCACGGTTGTCGTGGTGGTTGGCGAGTTCCACAAGCGGGACATCGAAGCGATCCTGGCCGCTTCCCCGGACCTGCGGATCGTACAGCCCTCCAGCCTCGGCGAACCCGGTGAGGCGCTGGTGCAGCGGGAGGAGCGCCGTGAGTACCACGCCGCTGTCGCCAGCTTCAACCTGCTGGGCGTCCAGTCCGGCACCGGCAACATGGACCGCGCGTTTGTTCGGGAGTCGGTGCAAGCCCTCAAAGTAGAGCGCAACTCGCCTGAAGTCGCGTTGCTGCAGACGCGCCTGGATGTGCTGGAAGGCAGGGCCACGCCGGCGATGGCCGTGGACCGGTACCGATCCGTTGCCACGGAGGCCGGCGAAGCACGCTTCACGTGGACCGGGGTGGCTGACGCGTCACGCCTTGACTCTTACTTCGACCCCTTCGGTAACCTCAACGTACGCCAGCGGGCGCTGCTCGAGACGGCCCGCGAGTTGTACCGTGCCGAACGTGGTGAGGAAGCAGCAGGGATACAGCAGACCCTCGGCAGCGAGCTGAGCAACCGAAAGGCGGCTCAGCTTGCCGGCTACTGGGAGCGCTACGTCGTGAGGCCGGCAAAGCCGTGACCTGCAAGACGGCGAGATCGCACTGACCGGGAGGGCTTACCTCCTGCCGCACGGCATCAGATATTGGCCCTCAGGGTGGTATGTTGGCGCCAGGGGAAACAGGCTGCCTACATGGGACGTAGAAGGACATCGACCGGATTTGACGCCTTGATCGGCCTGCCTTGGCCGGTCGGGATCCTGGTCGGCATGGCCGGCTACAGCGCGCTTCGGTACGGGATCCCGTGGTGGTTCTCGCGCCAGGGCGGCACGCTGGCTGCCGGCCTTGCGGGAGAGTTCGGACAGGTACTCGCCCCGCTCGCCTGGGTGCTGCTGGGTCTCTGCTGGATGGCCGCCCTCCTCTCGTTCCTGCGTGCCAGATATCGGCGTCACCTGCTGGATACCAGGACCACGCTGGAGAGTCTGGCCGTCGGTGGCTGGCGCCAGTTCGAACAGTTGGTAGGCGAAGCGTTTCGCCGGCAGGGCTACACCGTCGAAGAGACGGGCCTTGGCGGCCCGGATGGCGGCATCGATCTGATCCTTCGCAAGGACGGCCGGCGCATTCTGGTCCAGTGCAAGCAATGGAAGCGCCAGCAGGTCGGCGTGAGCGTTGTGCGCGAGATGGCAGGCCTGTTGGCCCACCATCGCGCGGATGCGGTCAGGATCGTCTGCATTGGGGCATTCACCCGCGACGCTGAGGCGTTTGCACAGGGCAAGCCCATCGAGCTGATGGACGGGGCAACGTTGCTGGAGATGATCCAGGCGTCACGCAACGCAGGTGTGTGGCCAACCGCGCCCAACCCACGTATTGAGCCAAAGATCGCACCGCCGAAGGAAACACCTGCGTTGAGTGAGGGCTGTCCTCGATGCGGCAGCACACTGGTGCAGCGAACCAACCGGCGCACCGGTGAGGCGTTCTTTGGCTGCAGTCAGTTCCCCCGCTGCCGGGGAAGTGCGGATCGACGTCTCGCTTGAAGCCACGCCGATGCTGTGTCGCGCACTCTGCTCGGTGCCTGGGTCGCGGCGAACCATAGCCGGATGAGTCTCTGACCGGGACTGCCGACGTGCGCCGGTACCAACTCAGCCCGCCGCATCCAGGGTTCTACCCGGTGCAGCAAGCCGAGACGCGCGCAGGTACCGCAGATACTTGCCGAGGAAGATGCCCGTGAACCCGCCAGACAGCAGCAGATACGCGGCGCGGAAACTGCCGTCCGCGCTCAGTGAGGGGGATACGGATAGCGCGCACTCGAAGCCGTACTTCACCGCAAACGTCACCAGGAGCAGCGGCAGGAGACTGTAGTCCGCACTGCGCCACAGCTTTCCCGTCGACGGATTCAGGGTGAGCGTTGCCCGGCGCAGCAGCAGCCATCCAAGGCCCACGCCTGCGCCGATGCCCACCGACCACTGACCCCACGCTTCCCAGGCATTGCCGAACCGGTGGTTTATCGACACGAGGCCCCACGCCACGAAAAGGGCCGGCACGATGGCCAGTTTCGTGAGCGAGGTTTCTCCAGGTTTCATGGCGGCGACGCCCCGTGCGACCAGAAAGACCAGAAGCGCCCATACCCACACCGGGGTGTTCGAGAGAAGGGGATGCAGCATGTTCACGGGGCGTCCTTGAGCTGGGTGGGTGCCGGCGATGCAGCGCCGTGCGGGAATGGGTCCATTCTCGCTTTGCACCGACCCGTCACAAGTGACAGGTGTCAGGCATCCGGACGTACATTACGCAGCCAGCGCCGTAGACGTCGCCTGCCCGATCAGCTCCTGCGCATCAGGATCATCTTCTCCTGTGACATGTCCCGCATCGTGTACGGGATGCCGCCCGTGCCATACCCCGACTCGCGGCGCCCGGCGAAGGGCATCCAGTCGGTCCGGAACGCGGTGGCATCATTGATCATGACGGCCGAGGCATCCAGCCGGTTGGCGGCGCGCAGGGCGATATCGATATCCTGCGCGAATACGCTCGCCTGGAACGCGGTGGGCAGTGAGTTGGCACGCGCGATTGCCTCGTCCAGGTCGGTATAGCGATACACCGCCACCACCGGCCCGAACACTTCCTGCGTGGTGATCCGTGCGTCGCTGGCCGGATCCAGCAGCACCGTGGGCTGCAGCGTGGTCTCGGAAAGTCGCTTGCCGCCGGTGGCCAGTTGCGCCCCGCCACTTACTGCTTCGTCAATCCATTCGGCGACGCGGTCGGCCTCGTGTGGCTGGATCAGCGGGCCGACATCCGTGTCCTTCAGCGTGGGGTCACCGGTGCGCAGGCGCTCGACCCGTGCGATGAGTGCCTGGGTAAAGTCATCGGCAACATCCTCGTGGACGAAGACGCGCTGGGTCGAGACGCACACCTGGCCTGCATGGTAGTAGCCGCCTTTGACGACCGGTTCGATGATCCTGCCGAGGTCGGCGCTGCGATCGACGATGGCCGGGGCGACCCCACCGTGTTCCAGCGCCGAACGCGCACCGTGTGCGAGCTTGGCGTGCAGCGACCACCCTACCCTGGCCGAGCCGATGAAGCTCAGGAAGGCCACCCGCTTGTCGGTGGCCAGCGCCTCGGCCAGGTCGTTGCCTTCCGGGAGGAAGCTCTGGCACCACGGCTCCGGCAGCCCGGCCTCGTGCACCATCGTCACGAACTCCAGACAGGACAGTGGCGTGGCAGAGGCAGGCTTGATGATGACCGGGCAACCAACCGCGATGGCCGGTGCCACCTGGTGGACGATCAGGTTCAGGGGGTGATTGAACGCAGAGATCGCGGCAACCACACCGATTGGCTCCCGCGTGGTGAACGCCCAACGCCCCTCCGCCGCGGCCGACAGCCCCATCGGGATTTCGCGACCGGCGAAGTTGCGCAACTCGTCGGCGGCGTTGTGGACACCGTCGATGGCGCGTGTGGTTTCGACGATGGCGTCCGGCAGCGGCTTGCCGCCCTCCCGGGCAATCTGCAGCGCCAGATGATCACGCCTGGCGTCCATCAGCGCGGCGAGCCGGCGCAGGATCGCGATGCGCTGGTGCGGCGCGAGCCAGCCGTCGCGGTCCTTGAATACCCGCTCGGCGGCACTGAGCTTGCGCTCCAGGGCAGCGGCGGTATCCAACCCGATCTCGGCGATGGGGGCACGGTCGAACGCCTGGACGACAGTCAGCATGTTGGTTTCCTTGCTCAGCATCAGGGATGACGATCAATCACAGCCCACGTCCGGCGTGCGGTTGCGCAGTTCATCGACCAGCACGCGGGTGTTCTCGGCATAGTCGATCGGTACATCCAGCACGTGGACGCCGCCGCCGGCGAAAGCGGCCTCGATCATCGGCACCAGCGCTTCGACCGCGGTCACCCGGCTCCCCTTCGCACCGTAGGCTTCGGCATACTTCACGAAATCCGGATTGCCGAAGCGCATGCCGAAATCGTCGAAGCCATCCACGGCCTGTTTCCAGCGGATCATGCCGTAGGCGCTGTCGTTGAGGATCACCACCACCAGGTTGAGCCCCAGGCGCACCGCGGTTTCCATCTCCTGGGAGTTCATCATGAAGCCGCCGTCACCGCATACGGCCATGACGCGGCGCTGCGGGTACAGCATGGCAGCCATCATCGCCGACGGCAGGCCAGCGCCCATGGTGGCGAGCGCGTTGTCCAGCAGCAGCGTGTTGGCCACGTGCGTGCGGTAGTTGCGGGCGAACCAGATCTTGTACATGCCGTTGTCGAGGCAGACGATGCCGTCGTCCGGCATGGACTGGCGCACGTCGTGCACCAGCCGCTGCGGCGTGACCGGGAAACGGTCCTCTTCGGCGCGGTCGTTGATGCGGGCCAGGATTCTCTGGCGCAGGGCGATCATCCCCTCGTCCGCAGGCAACCGCCCTTCCAGCCGTTCGGCCAGGGCATCCACCGAAGCCCCGATGTCGCCCAGCACTTCGATATCCGGCTGGTAGACCTGCTCCACCGTCGCGGACTGGAAGCTGATGTGCACGACTTTGGGTCCGCCGCCGCTCTTCATCAGGAACGGTGGCTTTTCGATGGTGTCATGGCCGATGGCGATGATCAGGTCGGCGCGGGCGACCGCCTCGTGCACGTAGTCGCCCTCGGAGAGCGCGGCCGTGCCCATGTAGAGGTTGGAGCCGCCGGTGACCGCGCCCTTGCCCATCTGTGTATTGAAGAACGGCAGGCGCGTGCGCGCGACGAATGCGGAGAGTGATTCGGCAAGCCATGGCCGGCTGCCCGCCGCGCCGATCATCACCAATGGGCGTTTGGCGGCCAGGATCGCCGCTTCCGCCCGGTCGAGCGCGGCAGAGGGTGCGATGGGACGTTCCAGCGGGTGGATGGGGATGACGGGCACATCCTCCACCTCCTCACCTGCGACATCCTCCGGCAGTTCCAGGTGCACCGGTCCGGGGCGCTCTTCCATGGCCACCCGGAACGCATCGCGTACGGTCGCCGGAATCGCGGCCGGGCTGACGATCTGGCGCGTCATTTTCGTGAGCGGCTTCATCGACGCCACGATATCCACGATCTGGAACCGTGCCTGCTTGGCGCTCATGACCGGCTTCTGGCCGGTGATGAGAATCATCGGCCACGCGCCCAGGTGGGCATACGCCGCGCCGGTCGAGAAATTCAGTGCGCCGGGGCCGAGGGTGGCCAGGCACACGCCGGGCCTGCCCGTCAGCCGGCCGTGGGTGGCTGCCATGAACGCGGCCGCCTGCTCGTGGCGGGTGAGCACCAACTCGATGCGCGAGGTCCGGAGCGACTCCAGGAAGTCCAGATTCTCCTCGCCCGGCACACCAAAGATGCGGTCGACGCCCTCGTTTTCCAGCGCCTTGACCAGTAGATCCGAGCCCTTCTGCATAGCTTCGATCCTTGCGGTGAAGTCAGGGTCACTATACCGGGGCGGATGTCGCGGCCGTGTGGCCGCCAGCGCGGGCACCGTGACGCGCGCATCGAAAACATCCTGGGGCGCAACTACGCCCGGCTGTTCACGGAGGTATGTGGATGAGGACGCTCGGTCGCTACTCAACCGGTTGAAGCCTAGTGCCTGGCCATGCGCGGGTGAAGGACGGGTTTCATACCGCAGCAAGACGCCGCGCGTCTCGTCACCTCAGGATGGAGAACGGGTCTGCAGGACTGCCTGTAGCAAGCGGTCGCGGATCGCTGACGGCCGGGTTTCGTTCCACGCCATCAACAGGTCCAGCCGTGACGCTTCCTCCGGCGCATCCACCTGAAGCGGCCGGAACACCACATCCTCGCGGGCTTCCATCGCCAGCGAAGCGGGGAGCAACGCGATACCGAAGCCGGCGGACACCAGCGCGATCAGGGTCTGCATCTGCCGGCCCTGCTGCACGATATCGGGCACGAACCCGGCGGCCTGGCACAGGCTGATCAGCTGGTCATGAAATCCTTTGCCGAGTGACCGTGGCGAGGCGACGAACGCCTCCTCCTTCAGCGACGCAAGGTGGATGCCCGGTTCCGCGGCAAGGCGGTGGCCGGCCGGCAGCGCCACGCAGATCGGTTCGCTCAACAGGCGCTCCATGCGCAGGTGCGGCGTCGTGGTGCCCGGCGTGCGCATGAAGCCAATATCCGCCCTGCCCTGTTCCAGCGCGTTTACCTGCTCCTGGGTGGTGGCCTCCAGCATCGTGAAGGCTATGCCCGGGTTGAGCGCTCGAAACCGGCGCAGTGCCTGCAGCAACGCGGCATACGGGGCGATGTTGATGAAGGTCAGGGTCAGATGGCCCTCGACGCCCTGGGCCACCCGCTGCGTTTGCGCCATGCCCGCTTCCAGCGACTGCAGGGTGCGGCGGGCGGTATCGAGAAATGCGGTTCCGGCCGGCGTCAACGCTACGTTGCGGTGCGTCCGCACGAACAGCGGCGTGCCCAAGGCGCTTTCGAGCCTGCGGATGGCCTGGCTCAGCGGCGGCTGCGCCATGTGCAGCCGCTCGGCAGCGCGATTGAAATGCAGTTCCTCGGCCACGGCGATGAACTGTTGGAGCAGGCGGGTCTCGATCACTGAAACGCCAGACCTCGTGAATGCCGGGATTGAGCCGACCCAACATAGCAAATCACGGCTTTTTCGGCAGATCCCGCTTGGCGTCCGCGTCCATCAGCTCCCGGCGCTGCGCCTCGATCCAGGCATCTCCGGCAGCCCGTGCGTCCGCATCGAGCGCCTTGTTCTGCCGGTCGTTCTCCTGGTACTCCGCCCACACCTCCGGCGTGATCGTGTCCAGTTGATGATCAGGCCGCAGCTGGATCGAGGGGGCATCCCCCATGGACACCGTAAAGCTGTCGAACAGCCATTGCCGGCGCAGTTCAGGGGAGGCATGCAGAAGGTCAGGCTCCGCGTAGGTGTGCATCGGCAGTGCCTGCTCGGCAAGCGTGGTATCGGAGGAAATCCGCGCCAGCTTGACGACCAGACGCTCATGGTCGCGATCTTTCTGGTACAGCGCGGCGATGTCGCCATCGATCCACAGGACGTACCAATACCCCGCCATGGGATGGACCTGGAAAGGGTGTTCACGGATCAGGATGAGATCGCTGCGGTCGTCGTAGAGCGCGCGCCAGCCTGCAGGTGCCGGGCGAATGCCGCAGTCGACGGTGCCCTGCAGGATCGTCTCCAGCGTCGCCCTGCCCCCGCTGGCGGAGAGCCGCGTGGTCCAGCAGCGGGAGCTGTCGCGGTTGTGCGATGCCATCAGGATCGCGCCTTCGTCCAGCACCACCGCATCGGCATGCACGAACTGGTCGTCTGTGGCGTCAGGATCCTGAAGGAGTGTCGAAAAAGCCTTGTCCGACAGCTTTCTGCCGTCCACGTAAAGCTCGTACGTCGTGTAATGCTGATACTTGCTGACGTTGATATCCAGCCGGCTTTCCGTAACGGCCACCACCTTCAGCGTGCCCGAGGAGAACACGGTTTCCCGTGTCGTTCGTGCACATCCGCCGACAAGCAGCGCTGCACACAGCAGCACCCCCACGCAAGGCAGGACGGAAAAGCTTCTGACATTCATCACGCTGCGGCCTGCGGGTGGGGGAATCTGACCCCTGCAAGCATATCCGCTCCGCCGCCGCGTATCGGCCGGTGCGGCACCCGCTGGTGCCGCACCACCCCTGCCCGCTCGGTCAGAAGCTGTAGTCCAACGACACACCCACCGTGCGCGGCTGCATCATCACCGCATTCCAGCGCCGGTACTGCTGCGCACCGGCCGCAGGAATCGTCCTGCCAGCCGCCACGTAGATGTCCTTGTTGGTGAGATTGGTGACGAAGAAGCGCACGGTCGTGTTCTGGCTGCTGACTTCGGCGGTCAGATCCACCGTGGTGTAGCTGGGCAGGTCAAAGGACTGTGTCGACGCCACCGATGCCGCACGCTCGCCGTAGTAGCGCAGCGCGCCGCCGACGCTCCAGCCCCATTCGCCGCTCGTTGGGAACTGGTAATCGGCCTGCAGGCTGCCGGCCCACTCGGGCACCTGCGGCAGCTGGGCACCGGATTCGGCCTGGTTGGGGCCGCCCGGGCGGGCCGGCGGAATCGGTGCGGTCAGCTTGGCATCGGTGTAGGTCAGGCTGCTGCTCAGGCGCAACCCATCGACGGGCATCAGTGCGCCGGTGAACTCAATGCCCTGGCTGCGTGCTTCGCCGCCATTGACGCCATAGGAGATGCCCTGGGCCGTGAGCAGATTGAGGCGGATGTCATCCCAGTCGATGCGGAAGGCGGCCACTTCCACCAGCGCACGGCGATCCCAGAAGTGGCTCTTCAAGCCGGCTTCGTAGTTGATCAACGTGTCCGACTTGACCTGCGCGGGGACTTCCGGCGCGGCCGGCAGGATGGGGTTCGGGCTGCCGGCGCGGTAGCCGGTGGCTACGCGCACGTAGGCCATAGTGTCCTCGCCCAGGAACAAGCGCGGGCTGGCGCTCCAGGTGGTCACGCTCTCGGAGGATTCGGTGATCCGCTGCACCCCGTCACCGCCCAGCGGGCCGCCGAGGGTCTGACGGAACTCCTGGTCGTTGCGGGCATGGCGCACGCCCAGGGCCAGATCGAAGCGGTCGGTGAATTTCCAGGTGGCGTTGCCGAACAGCGCCTTCTCTTTGTAGGTGGTCAGCACCGAGGCGGTGAACAGATCGAGCACCGGGTTGAAGGCCGGGCTCAAGGCGCTGCCGCGCTCGATGTAGGCCGCGTCTTCATCGGTGTAGAACGCGCCGAGCTGCCATTGCAGGCGGCTGTCGCCCTTGGAGGTCAGGCGGAATTCCTGGGTCCACTTCTTCAATTCGATATCCGTGTCCAGGCCGGCGTATGCCATGACCGGGCCCACGCCGGGTTTCTGGCCGAGCAGCGGAATGTACTCGACCGACTGGTCCTGCAGGCGCCAGGAGCTGGATTTCATCCAGCTGCTGGCCGAGGTGAAGTCGGCCCAGCCCACGTCCCAGTCCACTGTCAGGCCGTACACGTCGTACTTGATCGTGCTCGGCTGCAGGAACAGGTACTCGTTCGAGTAGCCGGGCAGCTTCGGCTTGAACGTGACCGGGTCCAGGGCGACCGTCGCGAAATTGTCGCCCTTGTTTTCCTGGCGCATCGCGGTGAGCAGCACGTCCACCGTGTCCGAGGCTTTCCACAGCAGCGAGAGGCGGCCGGCGTTCTGGTACACGTCGTTGGTGTCGCGGCGATGCAGGACACTGTTGTCGATCCAGCCCGGGCTGGTCTGCTCGGCATAGCTGGCGCGCAGGGCCAGCTGACCCTTCACCAGCGGCACGTTGACCGCAGCGCGTTCGGAATGACCCACCCGTCCACCATCGTCAACGACGCGCATCGTCGCCCCGGCGCGGCCCGCGAAGTACTCCAGGTCCGGCCGCTTGGTGACGTACTTGACCACCCCGCCCAGCGCGCTGGCACCGTACAGCGTGCCCTGCGGACCGCGCAGCACTTCCACGTTCTGCACATCGTAGGGAAGCAGGTCGAACATGCCCGAGGTGGCGCCGGACAGCGAGCCATTCGCGGTCAGTGGCACATCGTCCACGTAGATCGAGGTCGAGGCGGTGTTGCCCATCGGGGTGATGCCGCGGATCGAGATCGTCGAGCGGCCCGGCGCGCCGAGGCTGGTGATCTGCAGGCCGGGGACCAGGCCGGCCAGGTCGTTCATGTTGTTGACCTGCAGGCGATCGAGCTGCTCTTCACTGATGACACTGATCGACATCGGGATGTCGGTCACCACTTCCACGCGTTTCTGCGCAGTGGCGGTGACCGTGCCCAGCGTATGCACGTCATCGCGCTCGGGATTCTCGGCGGCGACCTGTGCCAGTGCCGTGGCGCTGCAGCCCAGGGCCAGGATGCCTGCAGCGCAGGCCAGCGACAACGCGTTCATTCGGAGCGAACAGTGACTCATGGTGATGAGACCTCGGTAGCGAAGCTGGGAGCCCACGGCAATGGGCACGGAATGCGGCAGTCAGGGCACCCCGGCGTTCTGGGGTGGGGGCCGGCCTGGCAATGACGCTCCTGGGGACGAACGGCTGCTTACAAGCCCATGTAGGACACAATAGTCCTGTTCAGAGAACTGTCAATCCTGCGACGCAGCATTGACATCAAATCGTGCGCCAGGCGCATCCCGCGCCTCAGCGTGCGTCGCCCCAGACCGCCTCGTCGCACCAGATCGTGCCGTCGCGATAGACGACCCCAGGCGTGCGGTCCTGCTTGAGGAAGGTGGGGCCATCCAGATCGACGAGATCGCACAACTGCCCGACCACGAAGCCCGGCGCGGCGCCCAGGCTGCTGCAGACCATGCAGCCGACCATGACGCCCATATCCGCTTCGCGCGCGGCTCCCGCGATGAGCAGCGCCTCAGTGAGGCCGCCGCACTTGTCGAGCTTGATGTTGTAGACGTTGAAGCGACCCTTCAGGCCTTCCACGTCGGCCAGGGTGAGCGCGCTTTCGTCCGCGGCCAGCGCAATCGGCGAGACGAATCCATCGAGGTCGGCTTCGCGCCCGCGGGCCAGCGGCTGTTCGATCAGCGCCACACCGGCGTCCACCATGGCGGTGGCCAGCCGGTCGAGATCACCAATCTGATACCCCTGGTTGGCGTCGACGCCCAGCCACACATCCGGCCGTACCACGCGGATGGCCGCAACGCGGGCGATGTCCAGGTCGAGATCGCCCGTCAATTTGACCTTGATCGAGCGCGCCTGACGGTAGGCCACAGCGGCCGCCGCCATCGCGGCCGGCTCATCGGCGCCGACCGTGAAGGTTGTCGGCAGTGGACGCGGTGCCTCGAGCCCTGCAAGCGCCCACACGGGCGTTCGCGTCTGCCTGGATTCCAGTTCCCACAGGGCGGCATCGACCGCGTTGCGCGCGCCGCCGGCCGGCAGGATCGCACGTAGTTCCTCGCGCGTGGGATGCGCCTGGATCGCATCGCGCGCCGCTTCCAGCTGGATGCGCATGGTCTCCACGTCTTCGCCCAGGTAGTACACCCCGGTCGCCTCGCCACGCCCGATGTGCGTGCCGTCATCCAGGGTGACGAGGACGGCCAGGCGACTGTCGAACACGTGGCTGGAAATGCGGAAGGGTGCCGCAAGGCGCAGGGCGTCGACGGCGATGCCGAGTTTCAGGCGGGCCATCAGACGTGCGCCCCGGTTGCGGCACGGTCACGCGTCAACGGGGACGTTCCCAACAGCTGGATCAAGCACATCTGGTTTCCCTGCCTCAGGGTGAGTAATTCTCACATTGAGACATTAGTTCTCTCATAAGAGAACTGTCAACGGGCGCCGGGTTCGGCGCCCTCCCCTTTCCCTGCTCTTCTGGTTACTTTGCGGCGGGAGCGGCGGGCGCAAGCGCGGCCGCGATCTGCGAGAGGTACTTGTTCCAGTCGAACTTCTGGCCTTCGGGCGTCCAGCCCAGGCGCACGATCACCGCATCCTGCGAGGGAATCACGGCCACGATCTGGTGGTTATGGCCCATGGCCATGAAGGCATCTGTCGGGACATCCTGCAGCACCTTGCGTCCTTCTCCGCCGGCTTCGGCCCGGTTCAACCACAGCTGCGCGCCGTACGAGGGCCGCGGTGAGGCCGGGGTCGGTGTCACCGCGAAGTCGAGCCATTGCTGCGACAGCAGCCGCTTGCCGCCCGCCTCGCCGTGGTTCAGATGCAGCAGTCCGTACCGCGCCCAATCGCGCGCCGTCGCGTACCCGTACGAGCTGCCGACCAGCACACCCGATTCATCCGGCTCGATCAGTGCACTGCGCATCCCTGCGGGCTCGAACAGCCGCGTCTGTGCAAACCGGGTCATGCCTTCCAGCGTCCCACCGGTCGCCTCGAAGACGATCCGCGACAGGATGTTGGTCGTGCCGGACGAATAGCTCCAGAAGGTTCCCGGCGCGTGCTCCAGCGGCAACGCAGCGGCAAGCGCCCCCATGTCGCCGGCCTCGAACAACATCTTGATCGAGTCGTTGCCCGGCTTGTAACTCTCCCCGAAGGTGAGCCCGCTGGACATCGTCAGCAGCTGCCGCAACGTGATCGCGCCGCGCGGGTCGCCGGCGCCCTTCCACTCGGGCACCGGTGCCGGCTCGTCCAGGTTGAGCACACCGTCATCGACCAACAGGCCGACCAGCGTACCCATGATGCTCTTGGTCGCCGACCAGCCCAGCATGCGCGTGCTCTGGTTGAAGCCGGGCGCATAGCGTTCGGCGACGATCGCCCCGCCCTGCACCACCACGATCGCCCGCGTGTCGGGATAGCCGCCGACGTTCTGCTCATCAAAGGCGGCGCTGACCGCGGCATCGAGTGCAGCCCGGTCAAGTTTCGCTTCAGCCGCCGCCTGCAGCGCCGGCACGGGCGTGTCGCCCTGGGGCCAGGGGCGCGCCGACAAGGGAGCAAGCGGTTTGAGCCGCCCCGCCTGCGTCTTGAGGGCCTTCAACGGAACATCCCCGGTGGTCAGGGTGCAGCCGACCGCCGGGCGATACAGCGCGGTACGGGTCGGCGTGCCGGGCGCGGAGGCGGTGACCGTCCCGGCCTTGCGATCCACCGACAGCGCGACCGTTCTGGTGAAAGGCGCCAGCGCATGCACGTCATCGCGCAGGACGTCGGCCTCGGTGCGGTTGGCCACGAAAATGCCGGCGCACGCAAGCTGCGCCGAGACCGCGGTACCCAGATCGTCCGCGCTGGTGATCGGCGGTGCGGCCGCCAGCACCGGCGCGGAGGTGGCGAGCGCCAGGGCCAGAAGGCTGCAGCGGGAGGAGTATCGAATCATGAGGTGGGTCCTGAAGTTGGTGTGGCGCGCACGTGGATCAGCGCGTGTGGCAGGCGTGGCGCAGCGCCGAGCCCGCCCGGGCGCCGGTGTGCCTGCCACCCTCGAAACTCACCACGCCGTTGACGATGACGGTCTCGATGCCGGTCGGCGCGCCGGCGGGTACATCCCAGCTCGCCACATCATCCAGCGCGTCCAGATCGAACAGCACGATGTCCGCGCGCATGCCCTCACGGATCAGCCCGCGGTCGCTCAAGCCCATCCGCTGCGCGGGCCAGCCGGTCATTTTTCGGACGGCATCCTCCAGCGTCAGCACCTGGTTCCGCTTCACATACTCGGCGATGATCCTCGGAAAGGTGCCATAGGCACGCGGGTGTGGCAGGCCGATCGCGCCTTCGCTGCCGTAGTTCACCGCCGCCGCGGCATCACTGCCGATGCTGACCCAGGGCTGGCGCAGCGCGAGCTGTACGTCCTGCTCGCTGATCATGAAATACAGCGCGACCGCGCGGTTGGGCAGCCCTTCGAGCGCGATGTCCCAGGCCGCATCGGCCGGGTCCAGATTCAGTTCGGCACCGATCTCGGCCAGCGTCCTGCCGTGGAAGCGCCGGTACTTGTCACTGAAGCTGTTGGCCAGGCGCACGTTCTGGAAACCGCCCGAGGCGTGCACCAGGTTCGACCAGCCGGGCATCGATCCAGCGGCGACTTCCTTCTTCATGCGCTCGCGCACCTTCGGATCACGCACGCGCTCGATGCCCTTCTCGAGCCCATCGGCCCAGACCCAGCTCGGCGCGATGATCTCCAGCCCGGTGCCGCCGGCGGTATATGGGTACAGATCCGCGGCGACATCGACACCGCGGTCGCGCGCCGCATTGATCGTGGCCAGCGCCTGCGGCATCAGCTTGCCCCACTCCGGTGCATAGGCCGCCTTCAAGTGGAAGATCTCCACCTTCACGCCGCCCTTTTCACCGATCTCGATCGCTTCTTCGATCGCCTTGACCACGCCCTCGCTTTCGTCACGCATATGGGTGGCGTAGAAGCCATCGCATTGCGCGGCCACCTTGGCCAGCGAAATGAGATCCGAGGTGCTCTGGAAGCTGCTGGGTGCATAGATCAACGCGCTGGAGATACCGAACGCACCGGCCTCCATCGCGATCTTGACCTGCTCGCCCATGGCATCCAGCTGCTTGCGGGTCGGGGCACCGGCGGCATCGCCCATGACATGCACGCGGGCCTGGGTAGAGGAGTAGTAGGTGCCGAAGTTGACCGCGATGCCCTGCGTCTCCAGCTGCTTGAAGTATCCCGGCATGCCCGCCGCAGGCACCGGCGGTCCGCCCTCGCCGCCGATCAGCGTGGTCACGCCCATGCGGAGCTTGTTCTCCGCGGCGCCATCCTTGAGCAGCGCCGCGCCGGACTGGTCCATCATGTCGATGAAGCCCGGCGACACATAACGCCCGCGCGCGTCGATCTCGCGGGTGCCGGTCCCCGGCACCTGGCCGACCCGTGCCACCCGCCCGTCCCTGACCGCCACATCGGCACGGACCCAGGGGTTGCCGGCACCGTCCAGTACGCGGCCGCCACGGATCACCAGGTCATAGTCGGCGGCGGCCGCATGGGCGGCGAACAGCATCGACACACCGGCCCAGAGCAGAGTGCGCTTCATCATTTCATCTCCTTGTCGGTACGCGCGTCTGCACGCACGTCATCCACGACCTCACGAACCGCGTCCACCACCTGATCCGGCTGATCGATCTGGATGTAATGGCCGGCGTCGCTCACGATCTGTTGCTGCCCGCGGCTGGACATGGCGGCCTGCTCGGCATGCAGGGTGCGCCATTCCTGCTTGAACCGGGCGCCCTCCTCCGCGGTCAGGCCCATCTTTTCCAGCTCCTCGGGCTTGAACGGCTTCAGCGCGGTCAGCACGATCACCGGGCGATCGCCAAATGAGGTGACCGCGCGGGCATCGTCCATGGTGCTGTCGAAACCATCCACTTCAGCGGTCGCGCCCTTGACCGAGGCACTGGAGAAGGCGGTGATCTCCGCCGCCTCATCCTCGGGGCGGGGACCATGATCGGCGCGCGAGAACAGGAAACGCACCAGGCCGGTCCGCGACAGTGCCGTCGCGGTATGCATCAACAGCGACACCTTCTTCGGGTGGACGTTGATGCTGACCACGCTGCCAAGCCGGGCGATCTGATCTGGATGCGAGGGGTCGACCATCACCAGCCCGGCGACCTGATCGCCGTAGCGACCCACATAGGTCCGGATGTAGGGCCCGCCGATCGAATGGCCGACCAGCACCAGCGAATCGGTGATGCCGGCGCCCTTCAACAACGCATGCAGGTCATCAGCCACGGCCGATGCACGCTGCGGGGAATCCTTTGCGTCGCTGCGCATGATGCCGGCACGGTCGTAGGCGCAGGCACGGGTAAAGCGGGCGATCCGGTCGTGCACGCGGGTCCAGTCGAGCGTGCCGCCCGTGCCCAGGCCGGATTCGAAGATCACCGTCGGCGAGCCGCTGCCCCGGCACTCGATATGCATCTGCCGCCCGCCGATGTCGACCATCTCGCCGCGCAGCGGGTGCGCGTCCCCCGCGTTCCGGCGCGCCAGCGCCTCGTACACGACGCCCACCAGGGTGAGGAGAATCACGAGCGCCAACAGACCCAGCAGGATCCACTTCACCCATCGCCAAAACCGCCGCCAACCCTTTACTGCTGTCATGTCGTGCTCTCTTGAAGGGCGTACTGAAGCGCGTATCGCCCCGCGGTTCCGGCTCGCGCGGCGTTCAAGGGAGGACCACCCCATGCGGCAGACAATCATCCCGAATGGGATATAAACGTCCTGGTAGGAGAATTGTCAATGTGCACTGCGCCACTGTCCGGGTTCCCACGGTCACCGTTGTGAAGACCCGCACTTCACGCGACGCACACTACCCTCTTGCCGTCACACCCCACGGAGCTGCCCCCTCGTGAGCCGGCATTGGCCGCCAACGCGCGCGTTAAAAGGACTTTGCAGTCTCTCCCTGCTGTTTTTCAGTGGCCTGGCCATCGCCCAGCCCGCCCCGGGCGCCGCCGCTATCCCCGCGCTGGACTGGCAGCAGTCCCAGCAGCGGCTGGAGCAGGTCTCCGATGCGCTGGCCGCCGCCGATGCGTCGGTGCGCAACAAACAGGACCTGCAGGACGCCACCCGCCTGTTGCGGTTGCCGGAGATCACCGGTGAAGTGCGCCGCCTGCAGTTCCAGAAGACCCTCACCCTCCCCTTGGGTTCGCTGGCCCCGGTTGCCGAAGCCTTCGGTATCGATTCGCCGCTGCAGTTCACCGAGCGCGACTGGCGTACCCGCCCGGTGGTGACCGCGGTGCTGCCTCTGTATACCGGCGGGCTGATCCCGGCGGCGCAGCAGGCGGCGGCCGGCGCGACCGACCAGGCCAGTGCCGAGCGCGAGTCGCAGCGGCAATCGCTGAGCGTGCAGCTGGCCCAGGCCTATTTTGGTCAGCGCCTTGCCGAGCAGGCCGTCGATGTGCGGCGGGATGTCCGCGATGGCCTGCAGCGCCACCTCGACGACGCCTTGAAGCTTGAGCGCGAGGGCTTTGCCACCCGCGCCCAGCGACTGCAGGCCAACGTGGCCCGCGACAAGGCCGAGCGCGATTACCAGAAGTCGCTGAACGATCTGCAGACCCTGAAGGCAGCGCTGGCCACCCTGCTCCGCAGCGGCGGCGAGGTCCGCCCGGTGTCGCCGCTGTTTGTGCATCGCGCGCCGATCGGTGCACTGCCCACCTTCGAACGCGAGGCCCAGGCCCGGCAGCCGCAGATCGCCCGGCTGCGCGCCCTGGTGGCGCAGGCCGAACAAGGCGTGCGCGTGCAGCAGGCCAAGCTCAAACCCACCGTGTTCCTGTTCGGCCAGTACGATTTCCGCCGTCGCGACGAGATGCTGACCGATCCGGACTGGGCGTTCGGCATCGGCCTGAAGTACACCTTCCTCTCGCCCAGCTCGCGCCCGGCCCAGATCAGCGCCGCCCGCGCGCAGCAGGAGCAGGCTGAAGCCGGCCTGCGCGAGGCCGAGAACCAGGTGACGCTGGGCGTTCGCAAGGCCTGGTACGAACTGGACACCGCCCGCCAGCAGTTCCTGTTGCTGGACAGCAGCATCGAACAGAACCGTGAGAACCTGCGCCTTCAGGAGCTGGCGTTCCGCGAAGGCCAGGCGACCTCGCTGGACGTGATCGACGCACGGTTGGGGTTGGGGGGCGCGCAGGTGGAGCGCGCGCAGGCCGCCTATCAATACGACGTAGCGCTGGCACAGCTGCTGGAGATCAGTGGACAGATGGACCGATACGAAGAATTCCGCCGCCGGGGCGACGAGGTGATCGCGCATGAATGACACATTGCAGGCCGCCGCCGACGCGCCGCCGCCGAAGAAGCGCAAGGCGGGCATCCTCATTGGCCTGGCCCTGGTGGTCGTCGTGGTGGTCGGCCTCTGGCTGGCCTGGCGCACCCCGGCCGAGCAGCTGCAGGGCATGGCCGACGCCGACACCATCAACGTAGCCGCGAAGATCACCGCGCGTCTTGCCGAGCTGAAGGTGCGCGAAGGCGACCGGGTCAAGGCCGGCCAGGTGCTGTTCGTGCTCGACAGTCCGGAAGTGGCGGCCAAGGAAGAGCAGGCGCACGGTGCACTGGAAGCGGCGCGTGCCGTGGCCGACAAGGCTGACGAAGGTGCACGCAGCGAGGATATCCGCGCTGCGCAGGCCAACTGGAAGCGTGCCGAAGCCGGTGCCACCCTGGCCGAGGCGACCTATCAGCGCGTGCAGAACCTGTTCAACGAAGGGGTCATGACCCGGCAGAAGCGCGATGAAGCGTTGGCGCAGGCGCGCAGTTCGCGCGAGCTCTCCAATGCCGCACGGGCGCAGTACGACCAGGCGCTGGCCGGCGCCCGTGACCAGGACAAGCGCGCCGCGCAGGGCCAGGTCCGCCAGGCGCAGGGCGCGGTGGCCGAGGTCAACGCTGCCCGCGATGAGGTCAACGGCCGCGCGCCGGTGGCCGGCGAGATCAACAAGCGCATGTCCGATATCGGCGAGCTGGTGCCGGCCGGCTACCCGGTCTTCACCCTGGTCGACATCGACCACATGTGGGTTTCGGTGAACCTGCGCGAGTCGCAGATGCGCGGCCTGAAGGTGGGCAGCCGCCTGCACGGCAGCGTTCCCGCGCTGGACCGCGACGCCGACTTCGAGGTGTATTTCATCAATCCGGCGGGCGACTACGCCACCTGGCGCGCCACCCGGCAGTCGTCCGGCTATGACGTGCGCAGCTTCGAGATCCGGCTGCGCCCGGTCGCCCCCATCGAAGGTTTCCGGCCGGGGATGAGCGTGCTGTTCGCGTGGCCGCAGGGATGAACCGCCGGGCGTGGGCGGGCATCACCGCCTCGCTGCAGCGCGAGCTGCAGCACCTGCGTCAGGATCGTGCCGATCTGCTGCTGGTCACCCTGCTTCCAGCGCTGATGCTGGGCGTGATGGCCTGGCTGTTCGCGGCCTCGGTGATGCGCGATATCCCGATCGCCGTCGTCGATCTGGACCGCAGCGCCGAGAGCCGGCAGCTGGCCCGGATGCTCGATGCAAGCCCCGGGGTGCGCGTGGCCAGCCAGCCGATCAGTCTGGCCGATGCGCAGTCGCAGCTGCGGCGGCTGGACGTGTTCGCCGTCGTGCTGGTGCCGCGCGATGCGACCCGCAACGCCCTGCGTGGCGAACAGGGCACGGTGTTCGCGTACTACAACGCCACCTATCTCACCACTGGCCAGTCCGCCGTGCGCGACATCGTTGAAGCCGTCAGTGCCTGGAATGCGCGCCTGCTGGGCGGGCGCATCGCCAAGCAGGTGGGCCCGGCCAAGCTGCGCGCGCCGCCGATCGCGGTGCAGTCGGACATCCTGCACAACCCGGCACGCAGCTATGAGCTGTTCCTGCTGCCGCTGCTGTTCCCGGCGGTTCTGTCGCTGGGGTTGGCGTTGGCGGTCGCAGCCAGCCTGGGCCGCGAAGTGCGCGACGGGCACCTGCGCGCGTGGCTCGGCGACGCCCCGTGGTCGGCCATCGTCGGCAAGATCGCGCCCTATGTCCTGCTGTTTTCGGCGTATGGGGCGCTCGGCGTGCTCTACCTCGCGCGGGTGCGTGGCGACGGCATCGCCGGCAGCACGTTGTTGCTGATGCTGGGCCAGCCGCTGTTCTATCTGGCCTGTGCGGCGGTGGCGCTGCTGTTCGTGGGGCTCACCCGCGATATGGGCAGCGCGCTCTCCGCGATCGGCCTGAGCATCGGGACTGCCTTGGCATTTTCCGGGGCGACGTTCCCGGTGGTGGATGCGCCGCTGTTCACCCGCATCTGGAACGCGCTGCTGCCCCTGACGGCCTACGTCAAACTACAGACCCAGCAGCAGTTCGTCGGCGCGCCGTGGAGTGTTTCCCTGTGGCCGCTGGGCACCCTGCTGCTGATGGTCCTGGTGGCGGGCGGCATCGGGGGGTGGCGCTTGATCGCCGCGCGGGCTGCCGATCCGGGTACGCCCGCCGCGGCCTCGGGAGCCAGCGCATGAGCCGCTTCGGCAGCAGCCTGCGCCTGACCCTGCGCACGGTCCTCACCGACCGCTACGCAGTCGTGCTGATGGTGGGCGCGGTGGTGCTGTACTCGTTCTTCTACCCGGCCGCCTACCGCCACCAGGTGGCGACCAACCTGCCCATCGTGGTGGTCGACCACGACCAGAGCGCGACCAGCCGGGAACTACTGCGTCGCGTGGATGCGCTGCGCACGGTGCGCATCGTCGACCAGCCGGCCAGCGTCGACCAGGCCCGGGATGAAATGGAAGCCGGCCGGGCCGAAGGCATCCTGCTGATCCCCGCCAACCTCGAGCGCGACATCCTGCGTGGGGGCAATGGGTATCTGGTGCTGATGGGCAACGGCGCCTACCTGGGCCGCGCCAGCTGGGTGCTCGGCGGCGTGGCCGATGCCCTGACCGCGTTCGCCCGGGAAGCGGCGGTGTCCCAGGCGGCCTTCATGGGCGCGCCGCAGGCACCGCCGATCACCCTGGTGCAGCGGCCGCTGTTCAACACCCAGGAAGGCTACGGCAGCGCGATCGTCCCCGGCGTGGCCGAACTGATCGTGCACCAGACCCTGCTCATGGGCATCGGCGTGCTGCTCGGCGCGCGGCGGCTGGCGCTGGGCCGGCGGCTGCGTTTCGACCTGCCGACGCTGGCCGGGATGGCCGTCGGCTTCGGTGCGATCGGCCTGCTCGGCCTGCTCTACTACGCCGGGTTCACCGCGTGGGTGCAGGACTATCCGCGAGGTGGCAATCCGCTCGGGCAGCTGCTGGGCGGCACCTTGTTCATTGCGGCCACGGTGGCGTTCGGCCTGTTCGTGGGCAGCTTTTTCGCCACCCGCGAGCGTGCGTTCCAGGTCGTCATCGCCTGCTCGATCCCGTTGTTTTTCCTGGCCAACCTGTCCTGGCCCGCAGTCACCTCAACGCCGGCACTGGTCGCGCTGGCGCACCTGCTGCCCACCACGCCCGGCATCAACCTGATGGTGCGCTTGAACCAGATGGATGCCAGCCTCAGCGAAGTCAGCCACGAAATATGGACGCTGGCGGCGCTGCTGGCGCTGTACGGCGGCCTCGCCGTCTGGCGTCTGGGCGCCCGCAGGTCGAGCTGAGGGCATGGCGTCCCGCACAGCCACAGTGCCCGTCAGATGAGAACCTGGCGGGTGCTGCGCAGAAACTGGTGAATCTCGGCTTCCACGCTTTCATCCAGCATGTAGACCGGTCGCTGGCCGTTCGGGCAGCGCAGCGTAGGCGTGGTCCCGAACATGCGGCAGATCAACGGCCGCTCTTCGTAGACCTCGCAGCCATTGGCGCCCAGATACGGGCAACTCAGCGCTTCCAGGGCGGCGGCATGCTCGGCATCGCTCTTGAGCGGCAGGCGGGCCACTTCCTCGCTGGAGGCGGTGACCGGCCCACAGCAGTCGTGGCACCCCACCACGCAGCGGAACGAAGGAATCTGCTCGCGCAGCCGCTGGATCGCGTCACGGGTCGCATAGGGCATGGGGAGGGCACTCATCAGCGTCAGCGGCTGGCCATTTTACGCCTCCGGCGGCCGCGGGGGCGGCTGCCGGCCGGCGCGTGTCAACGGACAGGCAACGGCCCTTCCCTCGTCCTTGACGCGTGCAGGCACACCATGGAGGCCTCTTCTTTTGTCCCACCCCCATGAACCGTTCCACTGTTGTACCTACAGGCCGTACCGTACTGGTTGTTGAAGACGAAGCCGAGCTCTCCCGGTTGTTCATCGAAGTGCTGCAGGAGGCAGGTCATACGGCGGTCACCGCTGATTCCGTGACGGATGCGCTCAGCGCCCTCACCGGCCAACGATTCGACGTGGCCATCCTCGACGTGGAGCTTCGCGACGGATCGGTCTTCCCCGTGGCCGACCGACTGGCCGCCACGGGCACCCCCTTCCTGTTCGCCTCCGCGGTCTATCACCAGGTCGTGCCACGCGCCCATCAACGGGTGCCGTTCGTGTCCAAGCCCTTTGACATCCGCGTGTTGCAGCAACGGGTGGCAGAAGCGCTGGCCACAGGACCGGCGTCAACGGGCAACCCACAGCAGGCCTAGTGCCCCAGCGACGACGCAGCGCCGCGACCGCACCACCGTACGGTCGCATGGTCCCGGACAGAGCGCCTGCATCACGGGCGCCCTGTCGCCCCCCTCACAGCGTCGCCTGCGCCTGCAGCGTGAACACCCAGCTGTCCGGGCGGCTGTCATATGCACCCGGCCGCGCGACGTACTGCACCGCGGGCCGCAGAATCAGCCACGGGGTGACCTGCACGCCGTAGTTCAGCTCGACGAACTGCTCGTTGCTCTGCACGTCCTTGCCGGTAATGCGCTGGTACTGGGCGAGGCGGTCGGAGATGTCCAGCCGGGTCCAGGCGAGACTGAGCACGTCGTCTTCGCGCGAGGCCACGACACCGCGCCAACTCAGGCCGGCCTCCCACGAGTAACGCATCAGGCCGGTCTTGGCATCCGCGCGCGTGGCCACGCCAAATACCGACACCCCGCGCACGGTGTCGCCTTCGGGTTTGAGCACGCGCTGCGCCAGCTGGACGTAGGAGCCGCTGCGATGGGAGGCACGTGGCGCCGCCGGATTGCCGATATCGTCGGCGTTGGAGGTGTCCAGGTAGTAGCCCACCTTGTAGGTGCCGCCGTAATGCGCGCCGGTGTTGCCGTGGCTGTAGCCCACTTCGACAGGCAGGAACAGACCGGTCTTGCCACGGTCGGACACCCGGAAGCCGCTGCCGGCCTGCTTGCGCATCGGCACAACGTCATAGATGCCGGTCTGGGCGTACCAGCCGGAAGGGTCGGCCCATTTCACCCGAAGGCCCCACTGGCCGGTCGGGTTGTCGAGCCAGCCGGAACTGTAGATCGGCCCCAGCGGGTGGCCGCACTGGCCGTTGTTGTTGAAATTGCAGGTATAGGGCAGACCGCCGAAGTCGTTGCCCATCGAGTAGAAGCCGCCCTTCAGGCTCAAGCGCTTGTCCAGCAGCCAGCGCTCGTAGGAGAGTTCATTGAAACGCAGGTTCTGGCCCTGCCCGTAGAAGGCCTGGTTCTGCACGTAGGAGCCGGTGGAGCGGTCGTTGACCGCGTTGCCGAAGCGGTCGGAAAAGACCACGCGCATCGTGCCGTCAACACCGAAGGCCTTGCCGGTGTCGATCATCGCGCCGACGTCGACGTGCTCGGCGGTGGACCAGCCAGTGCCCTTGTAACCGTCGCTGTTGACGCCGGTGGCGACCACGATCCGGGCGCTCGGGGTCACACCGCGGTCCTGCAGCCATATCCGGGCCGCCCACGCCGCGCTCAGCGGCGTCTGGGCGATGGTATCCACCGGTTTCGGCTTGGGCGCCTCGGCGTCGGCCGCCCAGGCCGGCATGCTGGTCGCGGCCGCCAACAGACCAAGGGTGATCAGACAGGGGGTGTGTTTCATGCTGAGGCCCTCCGCAGCCTGCGTTTCTTCCAGGCGCGTCGCACCATCGCGATCACCACCACGAACGCCGCAAGCCCGAGGATGAGCAGCGGCAGCCACAGGCGTGCGATCTTGGCCAGCAAGGGCTTCTCACCGCCGTCGCGGATCAGCGCGACCTGCGCTTCCGTCACCTGATCACCGGGGCCGAAGTTGGCCCGTACATACGTCGCAACGGCGGCGATATCGGCATCGCTCAACGCCTGGACGTAAGAGCCCTCGGAGAAATGCGGCATCACCACATGCTGGCCATCCACCTCGCGGTCGATGCCGCCGATGATGGTGGCCACCAGGTTCTGGGGCCGGGTCATGCCGACGGTGCTGTTGTGCACCAGCGACGGGTAATAGCCGTCCTTGCTGCCCTCGCCCTGTGGCCCGTGGCAGCTGGCGCACAGGCCGGAATACAGCACCGCACCGGAGGTGATCGGCGCGTCCGTGCCGCGCACCGGCTGCTCACCGGGCGCCTTGGCGGCATCGCCCCAGGCGAAGGCGGCACGGGTGGCGTCCTTGTCGGCAACCGCAGGCACGGTCCGCAGGTAGGTCACGATGGCGCTGATGTCTTCATCGCGCAGCTTGGAGAGGCTGTTGCTCACCGCTTCGGCCATGCCACCGCCGGCCTGTCCCTTGCCCTCCACCCGGCCGGTCTTGAGGTATCGGGCCAGTTCGTCATCGCTCCAGCCGCCGATGCCGCTGATCGGATGGGAGGTGATGTTGGGGGCATACCAGTCACCCAACGAACCGCCGGCGAAGGCTTTGCCACCCACCTCCTGCATCATCAACCCGCGCGGGCTGTGGCAGCTGGAGCAGTGCGCCAGCCCTTCCACCAGATAGGCGCCGCGATTCCACTGCGCGCTCTGCGCCGGATCAGGTTTGAAGGGCGTCTTGTCCAGGAACAGCAGATTCCACACCGCCATCGACGAGCGGACGCTGAAGGGGAACGGCAGCTCGGTGGTCTGCGCCTCTTCATCGACCGGCGCGACGGCCTGCATGAAATAGACGTACAGCGCGTGGATGTCCTCGTCGGTCAGTTTCGCGTACGAGGTGTAGGGCATCGCCGGATACAGATGCGCGCCGTCCTTGCGCACGCCCTCGCGCACCGCCTTGGCGAAATCGCCTTCCGTGTAGTTGCCGATGCCATGGCTCTTGGACGGGGTGATATTGCTGGCCCAGATCTCGCCCAGTGGCGAGGCGATCGCATAACCGCCCGCATACGGCTTGCCCTGCTTCGGGCTGGTATGGCAGGCCACACAATCGGCGGCCACGGACAGGTAGCGACCGCGCTCGACCGTCTCGTCGGCGCGCGCAACCTGGCTGCCCCCGGCCAGCAGGCCGAACGCGATGAGGAGGAAGGTCTTCATGCGGCACGCTCGATCGCATCGGCTGCGCGCAGCGCCAGCGCAGCCATGGTCAGGGTGCTGTTGACGACACTGGCCGAGACCATCGCGCTGCCACCCGGCAGCCACAGGTTCGGGTGGTCATGCGCGCGGCAGTCGCCGTCGACCACGGAATCCCGGGGGTCGGCACCCATGATGGTCGAGCCCATGATGTGGTTGTTGGCGTTGAGCGCCGTGGTGATGACGAACTCTTCGGCATTGAAGAGCTTGCCGATGTGCCGCAGCTGCTCGCAGGATTTGTCGTAGCCCTTGCGCGCGTAATCGCCCAGCGAGTAATGGATGTCCGGGCAGGCCAGGCCATGACCATCGACGCGGGTCTTGGAGAGCGTCAGGCGGTTGCTCGGATCCGGCAGCGGCTCCAGGCTGATCGACAGGTCCACCCCGTAGATCGAACGGCGGCGGATTTCCGCATCCAGGGCCTCACCGGCCAGCCCCATCTTCAAGGCCTGGTCGGTGGCGATCGCCACGCGGCTGATGTTGTTGAGGATGATCTTGGTCGCCGAGTACTCCGAGCGGAACGCCCCGTCGCGTGGCCCGACCATGCAGCTGGACTGCGCCGGACCACGTCCCAGCCAGATCGGCCGGTCGGCAATGAAGGAGCAGTGGAAGCCGGAGTGGTCCAGCATGTTGCGGCCGACCTGGTCGGAGGAATTGGCAATGCCGTTCGGGTTCTGTTCGTTGGCGGCCAGCAGCAACAGGCGCGGTGTTTCCAGCGCGTTGCAGGCGATCACGAAACTGCGGCCGGTGGCCTTGTGGCTCACCTTGTCGCTGTCATACCAGTGGATCGCGGTGACCCGGTTCTGGTCGTCGGTATCGATCCTGTACGCCACCGATTCGGCCAACACTTTGGCGCCCAGCGCCTCGGCGGCCTGGACGGTGTGCACGCCGTTGTACATCGCCCCGATCGGGCAGATCGGCTGGCAGTTGTTGTTGCCACAGCAGGCAGGCCGGTCATTCCACGGCTTGATCATGCGCCCCTGCGGAATCGGCACCAGGTTGTAGCCGTGCGGATTGACCACCTCGGCGAACACCTTGTCGCCGTTGCCCCAGGGAATCATGTCGGCCAGGTAGGGCTTCGAGCGCTCCGAGGGGCTCTGCTGCGCCGGGTCGTTCGGCCCGGACACACCCATGGCCTCCTCGGCACGGCAGTAGTACGGCTCGATGTCCTCGTAACTGATCGGCCAATCGCGACCGACGCCATAGGCTGATTGCATCTTGAAGTCGACCGGGAGATGGCGCCAGCACGACGCCGCCCAGTGCCAGGTGGTGCCGCCGACGGCCTTGATGAAGCCCTGATGGAAGCTGCTGGCATCGGGCCCGGTCAGCCCGACGTAGTCGTTGGCGGGGAAATACAGCGGCGCCGTCGCGAATTTCGATTGCGGGAATGGCCCCTGGAAGTCGCTGCCGATACGGCGCTCGAAACTGACGTTGCGCCAGTTCTCGACCACATCGGAGCGGTTCAAGCGGGGCCCGGCCTCGAGGACCAGGACCGATTTGCCGGCGCGCACCAGCTGGTGGGCGATCAATGCACCGACGACGCCCGAGCCGACGATCACGACGTCGGCATCGACGTCGCCATCACGGAAAACCGGAGCTTTCATGAGAGGGATTCCAGATCAGTAACAGGGAAAAGAGAACCGCGCAGGCTTATGCGTGGGCTCGAATCGGGGCCGGCGGCTCAGCGGTCCACCAGGCGGGTCCGCCCTGGACATAGGTCGGTGGCGAAAGGCCATCGTCCACGCAGCGCTGCATCAGCGCATCGCGATAGGAAACGGTCACGGCATGGACCCCTTTGCCCACCGTGCCGGTATACCAGGCAGTGATGATGGCAAGGGCCGCGGGCTGGGCCTCGCCGGCGGCGGCGACCAGCGCCGTGGCACCGCTCACCTGTCCGGCCAGCGTGACCAGGGCAGGAAACTGCGCATGCAGGTCGGGCTGCAGGGTGGCAAACGCCTTTTCGATCCGTTTGGCCGTGGCCGGGTCGAGGTCGTTCTTGTCGGTCAGGGCGCGGGACAGCGAGAGAAAGGGGGTATCGGTCCTGGCCGCCGGCGCTGCTGCGGCGGGCGTTGCCACCGCAGGCGCTTTATCACGACAGGCCGCGAGCAGCGAAACCGAACCAACCGCAAGAAGGAAGCCTCGTCGTGTGAGGCCGTGCCTGTGCCGGTTCTCGTCCACTCCCTCGGGAATACTCATGATGTCTACTCTGCTCCGTAACACGCCGGCTCCCCGCCCGCAGACCACGGAACGGCTAAGCATCGACGGCGGCAAGGGTACTCCATGCCGCTGTCGTCACAGAGTGATCAACGAGGTGATCACGGATCAGCAACAGCCTCAGCGTTACAAACCGGAGTGGTATCACTCCCGGAGAATCGTCATGCGCACCTTGTTGCTCACCGCCCTTGCCACGATGGCGCTGTCTGCCTGCAGCCAGGCCGAGCACACTGATCAAGGCAAGCACGCCGATACGATCGAGCAGCCTGCCACCGCCCGGGCCGCGGGCGATACGTCGCGCAACGTGCCCGGTGGCGGTAGTGGAACGGCCGCCTCCGAGGCGCAGGACTCCGGGCCCGGCACCGGGACCAGCGCGGAGCCGAAGCGCGAATCCCCGCCGAAGCCGTGATCCCCCATGACCCCACTCGATAAACCGGTGCGCCGGGAGGTCCACATCGGCGACCAGGCGTACACGCTGACCATCGATCCCGACGGCCTGAAGCTGGTGCCGAAGGGAAAACGGAATGGCCTCACCCTGAAGTGGGCCGAACTGGTGAATGGTGACGCCGCGCTGGCCACTGCGCTGCAGGCCTCGCTCGCGTCAGGCTGAGCGAGCGCGGCGTTCGTGCCCGATCAGGGCTGGACGTTGTCCTTGGATCTGGCGTGCTCATCGGCCGGCAGATCTGCACCCTGCGACGGCGTGTCCGCATGCTCATGCGGCTGCCCGGATCGGATCAGGTGCCGCACACGCCCGCCGCACGCCACTGGCGCAATGCGGCCCCCGTCAGGGACTGCTCGCCGCAGCCGGTGGGGCAGCGCAGCAGGCGCGCCCCCGAGGTGCTCACGAATCCTTCCCCTTCCCGGGCGTTGAACACCACCTCACAGGACAGGCACCGCGCCACCATCGAGTACAGATGCACGATACGGCCGCTGCCCGGGTCCTGCAGGGCGCTCACATCCAGCAGCTCGAAGTGGCAACTGTCCGGCAACGGGCGCCGGGGAAGCGGAAGGGACACGGAGGTCTGCAGGCTCACGGGGAAGGGCCATCGATTGAGTGGAGGCCACTCTATGGGGCGCGGTGTGGAGCGGATGTGGAGCCAGGGACGGGCGCCGCTCAGCACCAAATCCCAGGATCAGGGACAATAGCCGCCCATCGTTTGCCCCGGCCTGCCGGCGCATGCCCCGTCGGGGGCCACCGCGCGGCGCCCGCCTGCCTGTCTTCCTGCTGCTTTTTCCGGACCCGAATTGAATACCACCGCCCTGCCCCTTGCCGACGACGACCTGCCCCTGACCGACCGGCTGCGCGCCGCGCTGGACCTGCTGGAGGCCATCGAAGCCGACCGCAGCGTGCTCGATACGCTGCCCGACGCCGACCGCACCCGCCTGCACCAGGTGGTGGCCAAGGTCTACCACCCCGAGCCCAAGGCGCGGCGGGCGAAGCTGAAACAGCAGGCCAAGGCCCGGCACCAGGAAAAGGTGGCCAAGGCCGAGGCACTGCTGGAGCAGACCGGCATCCGCGCCCTGCGCCGCAAGCCCGTGTTCAGCACCCCGAATTACTTCCCGCCCCATGCCGCCGGCCTGCATGACGCCTCCAATGGCGAGAATGCCGCCGCCGCGCCGGAGCCGGTGCATTCCCCGGAGCTGCGCCACTGCTATGTGTGCAAGCAGAAGTTCACCCAGCTGCACCATTTCTACGACCAGATGTGCCCGGCCTGTGCCGAGCTGAACTTCTTCAAGCGCACCGAAACCGCCGACCTGAGCGGGCGCGTCGCGCTGCTGACCGGTGGCCGGGTCAAGATCGGCTACCAGGCTGGACTCAAGCTGCTGCGCGCCGGCGCCGAGCTGATCGTGACCACGCGCTTCCCGCGTGACTCGGCCGCGCGCTACGCCGAAGAGCCCGACTTCGCCGAATGGGGCCACCGCCTGCAGGTGTACGGCCTGGACCTGCGCCACACCCCCAGCGTGGAGGCCTTCTGCAGCGAACTGCTGGCCACCCGCCCGCGCCTGGATTTCATCATCAACAACGCCTGCCAGACCGTGCGCCGCCCGCCGCAGTTCTATGCGCACATGATGGCCGGTGAAACCGCGCCGCTGCACGAGGTACCGGACACGCTGCGCAAGCTGATCGGCGATTACGAAGGCCTGCGCAGCGCCGAACTGCTCGGCACCACCGCCTCGGCCGGGCTGCCGGTGGTCCAGGGCCGCGACTTCAATGCCGCCAACGGCCTGACCCGTGCCGCCGAGCTGTCGCAGGTGCCGCTGCTGGACGATGAGCTGGTGGCGCAGCAGCATCTGTTCCCGGACGGTCGCCTGGACCAGGACCTGCAGCAGGTGGATCTGCGCGGACGCAACTCCTGGCGCATGCTGATGGCCGAAGTGCCCTCGGTGGAGCTGCTGGAAACCCAGCTGGTCAACGCCATCGCACCGTTCATCATCAATGCGCGCCTGAAGCCGCTGATGCTGCGCACGCCCGAGCGTGACAAGCACATCGTCAACGTTTCGGCGATGGAGGGGCAGTTCTACCGCAACTTCAAGACCACCCGCCACCCGCACACCAACATGGCCAAGGCTGCGCTGAACATGATGACGCGCACCTCGGCGGCGGATTACCAGAACGACGGCATCCACATGAACAGCGTCGACACCGGCTGGGTGACCGACGAGGATCCGGCGGATATCGCGGCCAAGAAAGTGAAGGAAGAGCGCTTCCATCCGCCGCTGGATATCGTCGACGGCGCCGCCCGCATCGTCGACCCGATCATCCACGGCATCAACACCGGTGAGCACGTCTGGGGTCAGTTCCTGAAGGACTACGCGCCCACCGACTGGTAACTGCATCCAGGTGCGTGTGTCGTACGTATAGCCTGGAAGGAACGCCGCCGGTTCGAGCGGCAAGGGACAGGAGGCCCACTTTTCCGGCTTCGGCCGTGGCCTCCACCCCCAGTCGAATCACGATGAGCCCCCCCACCTCACAACGCGACGAACGCAGCGCGGTCCTCAGTGCCATGCAGGTCGACGGTCTGGCGTCCCTGCCTGCACTGGACAGGCTCACCGCGCTGGCCGGTTACACCTTCGATGCCCCGGTGGCATTCGTCTCGATCCTCGGGGATGTGAGGCAGCGCTTCCTTTCCCGGATCGGCCTGCCCATGGCGCAGACCGACATCCGCGCCTCGATCTGCGCCCACGCCGTCACCGCCGATGGCGTGCTGGTGGTTCCGGATCTCCGCCAGGACCCCCGCTTCCGCGACAACCCGCTGGTCACCGACAGCCCGCATCTGCGCTTCTACGCGGGCGCACCGCTGGTGGCAAAGAACGGGGTCGCCATCGGTGCCCTGTGCGTCATGGACACACGCCCGCGCACGTTCAACGAGGGTGATCAGGATCAGCTGGCCACCCTGGCCGAGCTGGTCGTCGCGCAGCTGGAGCTGCGTGCGATGTCCGGTCGGCTGGACCCGGTCAGCGGCCTGCCGAGCCGGCACCAGCTGCATGCGGATCTGCCCGGCATCCTGGCGCGTTGCACTGAGGGAACGGCCTACGCCGTCGCGGTGGACATCCTCGACATTCCACGCGCCAACCAGGTGGGCCAGGTGCTGGGCCTGCGGCCGCTGGAGGCCTTGATCCGGCGCGCCGGCGTCCGCCTGCGTGCCGCGCTGGAGGGCGTGGCCACGGTGTACCACGTGGGGGTGACGCGGTTTGCCTTCGTGGTCGAGATGCCGGCCGCAGCCCAGGTGGAGGCGCTGATCCTGGAATTGAGAACGCGCATGCTGCGCCCGCTGATGGCCGCGGCAGTGCCGATGTCGCCACGCTTCCATGCCGGCATCTGCGCCGTCGAACCGGGCGAAGAAGACAGCCACGACCTGCTGCGGCGGCTGCTGGTGAGCATGCATGGTGCGTTCGACGCACGGCGGCCGTTCTGCTGGTACTCCGAACAGCGCGACGAAAAGATGCACCGCGCCTACCGCCTGGCCTCCGATGCCGAACGCGGGCTGCAGGCCGGCGATTTCCACCTGGATTACCAGCCCCGCTTCACCCTGGACGGCCGGCGCCCGGTCTCGGCCGAAGCCCTGATCCGCTGGACCCACCCCACCCTGGGGTCGATCAGCCCGGCCGAGTTCATCCCGGTCTTCGAGCGGACCGCCCTGATGGATGAGGTGACCAACTGGGTGCTCGACACCGCGCTCGATCAGGTCCAGGCGTGGCGCGCCCAAGGGCTGGATATTCCGGTCTCGATCAACCTCTCCAGCAGTTATCTGTCCAACGCCTCGGCATGGCACGACATCCGCAGCAAACTCGAGCACAGGGCGCTGCCGTTCTCGATGATCGAGCTGGAGATCACCGAGGGCGAATGGCTGCGTCCGGGCTCCCCGGCCATCGGCCATATCGCAGCGATGGCGCAGGCCGGCATCACTGTGGCGATCGACGACTTCGGCAGCGGCTACAGCAATTTCAGCTATCTGTCCGACCTTCCCATCCACACCGTGAAGCTGGACAAATCGTTGATCGATGGCATCGCCATCAATCCCCGGGCGCGCGCCAAGGTGTCGGCCATCCATCATCTGGCGCATGAGCTGGGCTACCTCACCGTGGCCGAGGGAGTCGAGCAACAGGCGCAGGTGGAGGTGCTGGCTGCGATGGGGGTCGACGAAGTCCAGGGCTACCTGCTTGCCCGGCCGATGTCCCCCGCCTTGGTGATGCAGGTGTTCGAAGCGGCCGCGATCACGGCCTGCCCGGTCAGAGTTTGAACACTTGCTGCAGCTTCCGCGCGAACCATCCGCTGAAGACCAGTGGCGCATCCAGCGCTGAAACGCAGATGCACGCCACCCCGGGGGTGGTCACCGGCTGATGCTCGACCTGGCTGTCGAGATCGGCCACATCGCCGGGGGCGAAATGCCCCAGTGAATCATCGTAGGCACCGCGAAGGATCTGGGTCAGCTCGCTGCTGCCATGGCTGTGCATGGGCAGGCATTTGCCCGGGGCGATTTTCAGCATGATCAACGACGGATGCGCCGCTGCGCGGATGCAGTGGACACCCGGCGCCATCCACCGCCATTTCAGCGAGCGGTAGGACGTTCCGAAATGTGGCGCCAGTGCCGCCGGCAGTTGATCCGGGTCGTGCGCAGGCGCGCCGCGCACAGCCGTCTGGCCACGCATGCCATCCTCCGCTGGCGCGGCATCCAGGCGCGCCAGCATGGCCTGCCGAAGCGCGGCCTGGCGATCCTCCGCGCCGGGCGGCGGCAACTGCTGCTCCAGCAGCAGTCCCCCGACCCGTTCGGCAGCGCGCAGTTGTTCCCGGCAGCAGGCGCAGGCTTCCAGGTGCGCCGCGGCGACCACCGACATTTCCGGCGCCAGGGTTCTGGTGGCAAAGCCCAGGACGGTGGTCGGGTCCAGGTGATGACGAGGATTCATCGCGACTCTCCCATCAGCGACTGCAACTGCAGAAACGCACGTCGGATATGGGACTTCACGGTGCCCAGTGGCATATGCAGCTCGGTGGCGATCTCGGCGTGGGTTTTGGCTTCGAAGTAGGACATCCGGATCAAACGGGCCTGCGTTGCGGAGAGTTCGTCCAGCCGCTGCTTGAGCCTGACGTGCTCGGTATGGCGCTCGGCCAGCGAGCCGCCCCCGTCGGCCTCTTCGGCGGCCTGCTCGACCACCTCGTGGGCATGCACCCAGATATGTTCCCGGCGCACGCGGTCGATATGCATGTTGCGCGCGACCCGGTACAGCCACGTGCCCAGGCTGCTGCGCGCCGGATCGTACAGGTCGGCACGGTTCCACAGTTTGAGCAGCACTTCCTGGGCAAGATCCTCGGCCACGCCATCGGCCGCCCCCAACCCACCCAGGTAGCGGCACAGACGCGGCATGAAGTGGTCGTAGATGCGCAGGAAGCACTCGCGGTCGCGCGAGCCGGCCACCGCCGCCATTTCCGCCGCCCAGGTCTTGATTTCCGTCGTGGATTGAGCGGGGGCGGCAATCATCCGGGCGGCCTCGAAGGGCGTCATCCTGGCAACAGGCGGGTCAGCCTCCATGGTAGGCCACTTCCGGGGGATCGGCGACTTGGGGTTCATGGCGCTTGTACGAGCAGAGCGGCGTTCTGGATGCAGGTGCGTTGGCTGCTGATATAGTCGGCCGAGCATGGCGGGCACGGTGCCCGGCCACGAATCACAGGGAGTTGGTCATGGGTCTTCGTCAGGCGGTGGCAGGTGCAGTGGGTGGTGTTCTGGCCGACCAGTGGAAGGACTTCTACACCGTGCCGACGGGCCTGCCCTCCACGGCAGCGCTGTTCGCGGCGGTCCCGCGCGGCACCAATGCCGGGCGTGGCTCCAACACCAGCGCCTCCTCCAACATCATCACCAACGGCTCCAGGATCGTCGTGCCAGAAGGCTACGGCCTGCTGCTGTTCCAGGACGGCGCGATCACCGGCTTCGTCGCCGAGCCGGGTGGCTATGAATGGCGCTCGGACGATACCAACTCGCAGTCGATCTTCGCCGGCGACGGCTTCGTCAGCCCGCTGATCAAGCAGAGCTGGGAACGTTTCAAGTTCGGCGGCCAGCCCGGGTCGCAGCAGGCGGCCTTCTTCGTCTCGCTGAAAGAGCTGCCGGACAACCGCTTCGGCACGCAGTCCGAAATCTACTGGGACGATGGCTTCCTCGGCACGCAGGTCGGCGCGGTCACGCGCGGCTCGTACACGCTGAAAATCGTCGATCCGATCCTGTTCGTGAAGAACTTCGTGCCGGCCAGCTACCTGCAGCCGGGCCAGGTGTTCGATTTCACCGATCTGGACAACGCCGCCGCGAGCCAGCTGTTCAACGAGGTGGTGGGCTCGCTGGCCCCGGCCTTCAGCCTGTATACGAACGACCCGGGCAAGGGCAACCGGATCACCAAGCTGCAGCAGGACTCGCTGGGCTTCGCGCAGAGCCTGTCCGCCGCCGTCGAGCAGGGCTACCAGTGGAAGTCCGATCGCGGCCTGGCCATCGTCAAGACCGCCATCGTCTCGATCGAGTACGACGCCAACACGCGTGAACTGCTCAAGACCGTGCAGCGCGCCGATGCACTGGCCGGCTCGCGCGGCAACTCCAACCTGCAGGCCAGCGTGGCCCAGGGCATCCAGTCGGCGGGCGAGAACGGCGGTGCCGCCGGCCTGGTCGGCGTCGGCATGGCCTCGGGCATGCTCGGGGTTGGCGGGATGCAGCAGCCGGTCGCCCCGGCCGCGGACGACCCGGTCGCCAAGCTGAAGAAGGCCAAGGAGATGCTGGATCTCGGTCTGATCACCCAGGACGACTACGACAAGCTCAAGGCCAAGGCGCTGGGGCTGTAAGACACCGAGCGCACCGACACCATGTCCGACCCAAAGATGCCACCGCCGATCCCGGCGGGTCCGCCACCGTTGCCGCCCTCGCCCTCGCCCTCGCCCTCGCCCTCGCCAGCGGCGCCGGTCACCGGCCCAGGCTCGCCCCGGGAGGTGCCGCCGGTGCCGGGCAGTTTCCCGATCGACCCGGCCACCCTGCCCCAGCCCATCCGCGATGAAGTGCTGGCGCCCGATCCGGCCGCGCTGGACACCTCTGCGGCCGAGCTCAAGGACGGCGTCAACCGCTGCCCGAACTGCGGCTCCAGCGATGTGCGGCTCAAGCTCGGCACCGATGTACTGGTCTGCCAGTTCTGCCGTCACGAATGGCACGGCGACCGGGTCGAGGAAGCGTTCGGGTTCGGCGAAGGGATCGGCGAGCTTCGCGGTACGGTGGTCGCATCCGGTGCGCGCGACATCGACACTGGCACCGCCAGCCTGATGAGCTTCAAGTGCACCGGCTGCGGTGCTGAGGTCACCATCAACACCGAAAGCACCATGACCGCCCGCTGCCACTGGTGCCGCCATGTGTTCGGGGTCAACGAGCAGGTTGCCAATGGCGCGGTGCCCGATGCGGTGCTGCCGTTCCGGATCAGCAAGGACGACGCGGTCGCGCGGATCCGGCAGTTCGTGGACAAGCGGCGCCTGTTCGCGCTGAAGCCCTTCAAGGATCAGTTCACACCGGAGAACGTCACTGGCGTCTACCTGCCCTACATGATCGTGGACAGCAACGTCAGCGCCAGCGTCTCCGGCAAGGGTGAAATCCAGACGCGGCAGTACACGCGCGGCACCGAAAAGAACAAGCAGACCTACTACGACGCCGACGTCTACCAGGTGGATCGCCAGGTCGATTTCACCGTGGACGACCTGACCCTGGAGTCATCGGCCGAGCGCGGCAATCTGGACACCCAGAGCAACACCAACAACATCATCAACGCGATCCTGCCGTTCGACACCAAGAATGCGCTGAAGTGGAACGCATCCTATCTGGCCGGCTTCACTTCGGAAAAGCGCAACCTCGATGTCGAGACGCTGCGCCCACGGCTGGAAGACCAGCTGCTGTCGATCGCCCGCGCGCAGGTGGAAGGCTCGGTGCGCCGCTACGATCGGGGCGTGCGCTGGGAGCGTGAGCGCGTGGATGTGCATGGCACCCGCTGGGTGTCGATGTACCTGCCGGTGTGGCTGTACTCGTATCACCAGCCGGGCCGCAACGGCGGCATGCTGCACTACATCGCGGTGAATGGCCGCACCGGTGAAACCATGGGCAGCGTGCCGGTGCAGCAGTGGAAGCTGCTGCTGGCCGCGCTCACGACCGGCACCATCATCGAAGCCCTCGTGCTCTTCTTCCTGGTAGCTGCCTCATGAGCGATGACAGTGGTCTCTGGCTGCTTGCCGCCGGCCCTGCCGGTGCAACCGCGTTGTACTGGGCGCTGTACCGGTACTACCGCAACACCGACAAATCCCACGCGTTCGAGCGCGACACCGCGATCGACGCCAAGCCCGTCACCGGTTCAGACCGCAAGGTCGATACGGTGACGGGCACGCAGGAACGGCGCATCCGCGGTGACAATGTGGCGGCGTACCGAACGCGGGTGCAGCGCGACAGCAGTTGAATGCTGCGGCGGTATCATGTGGCGTCAGTTTTCTGCAGGACGCCACCATGCGCACGCTTTATCCAGCGATCACGCCCTTCCTTACCCATCAGGTGGCGGTCGATGACTTGCACACCCTGTTCGTGGAGGAGTGCGGCACTCCGGACGGCATCCCGGTGGTGTTCCTGCATGGCGGACCGGGTGCCGGCGTCTCGCCGGTACACCGTCGTTTCTTCGACCCGGCGCGCTATCGCATCGTATTGATCGACCAGCGTGGCAGCGGGCGCTCCACGCCATTCGGCGAGCTGCGCGACAACACGACGCAGCACCTGGTCGCGGACGTGGAGAGCATCCGCGAGCTGCTGGGTATCGACCGCTGGCTGGTGTTCGGGGGATCGTGGGGCTCCACGCTGGCACTGGCCTACGCCCAGGCACATCCGGAACGCGCGACCGGTGTCATCGTGCGCGGCGTGTACCTCGGCCGCGCCGAGGAGAACCGCTGGTTCGCCGAAGCCGACGGCGGTGCGCGCTGGGTCTTCCCGGAGCGCTGGGCGCGCTACGAGGCATACATCCCTGAAGAAGAGCGCGGCGACATGATCGCCGCCTACTGGCGGCGCCTGGACGGCCCGGACGAAGCGACCCGCATCGCGGCGGCGCAGGCCTGGCTGGGGTGGGAGGATCACGCCGCCACGCTGGATCACGATGTGGATGCGGAGTCCGCTGATGATCCGCTGCATACGCTGGCCAAGGCGCGCATAGAGGCGCACTACTTCCGCAACCACGCCTTCCTCGAACCTGGGCAGCTGCTGCGGGATATCGACCGCATCCGGCACCTGCCGGGGGTGATCGTGCAGGGCCGCTACGACATCATCTGCCCGGCGCGCAGCGCGTGGGATCTGGCCTGCGCCTGGCCTGAAGCATCGCTGCAGATGGTCGTGTCGGGCCACAGTGCAACGGAACCTGCGACCGCAGATGCGCTGGTGCGCGCCACCGATGCCTTCGCCGGAAGGCAGTAAGGAGCGGCAGTGGATTCGATTTACCTGGTTGTCGCGCTGGGCGCCATCGTCGCCGGCTTTGTGCAGGGTCTTTCCGGCTTCGCCTTCGGGCTGGTGGCGCTGTCCTTCTGGGCCTGGGTGCTGGACCCCAGGCTCGCGGCGACGCTCTCGGTGTTCGGTGCCCTCACCGGCCAGCTGCTGGCGGCCTTCACCGTGCGCCGCGGCTTCAACCTGAAGACCCTGCTGCCTTTCGTTCTGGGTGGGTTGGCCGGCATCCCGCTGGGCGTCTACCTGCTGCCCCTGCTCGACATGAACTGGCTCAAGGCGATCCTGGGCACCCTGCTGGTGCTGTGGTGTCCGGCCATGCTGCTGTCACGCCGGCTGCCCCGGGTCACCGCCGGCGGGCGCGCGGCGGATGGCGTGGTGGGGTTCGCCGGCGGCATCATGGGTGGACTGGGTGGCTTCACCGGCACGCTGCCGACGCTGTGGTGCACGCTGCGCGGCTACGAGCGCGATGTGCAGCGCTCCGTCGTGCAGAACTTCAACCTGTCGATGTTGCTGGTCACCATGGGCACCTACGTGGGGACGGGCATCGTCACCCGTGACATGCTGCCGATGTTCGCCATCGTCGCGCCGGCCATGTTGATCCCGACCCTGCTCGGCACCCGTGTGTACATCGGCATCAGTGATCTGCGCTTCCGCCAGATCGTGCTGAGCCTGCTCACCGTTTCCGGGATCGCGTTGCTGGCGTCTTCGCTGCCGGCACTGCTGGGCTGGCGCTGAGGCGAGCCGGTTACAGCGGCAGGCGATTGCCGACGAAGTTGACCACGTTCTCCATCGCGTCGGGATCGACATTGCTCAGCCCGATCACCACATAGCCCTGGCTGGGCAGCACGATGAGCGCGGCATTCGCGCCGGGCGCCCCGCCCTCGTGGCCATACTGGCGCTGCTCGTCCTCCCCACTCACCATGAAGCCGTAGCCGTACCAGCCCTTGGTGTTCTGCGGCGAGGTGGCTGCCTGCACCGCCGCGGCCGGGATCAGCCTGCCAGCGCGCAGCGCTTCGGCGAAGCGGAGCAGATCCCGGGCGGTGCTGTAGCCGCCGCCCGCCGACGTGCCTCGCAGCGGCAGGGTCCTGGTCTCGCGCACCCAGTGCCCGTCGCTGAGCGTGTAGGGAATGGCGCGGCCGGGCACCCGTGCAGCCTCCGGCATGGCGCCCGTCGCCGTCATGCCCGCCACGCGAAAGATGTGCTGCTCGATGTAGTCCTCGTAGGGCTGCCCGGAGGCCGCCTCGATGATCGAGCCGAGCAGGATGTAGCCGTAGTTGGAGTACTGGTCCTGGGTGCCCGGCTTGAAAGCAGGCGCTGCATCCCCGTACACAGCCCAATAGTCGTGCAGTGTCTTGAGGGACGCTTTACGGGTCTCGAATGCGTCGTCGAAGATCTCGCCCAGGCCGCTGGTGTGGTTGAGCAGCTGGCGGATCGTGACCGCCGTGGCTACCGCCTGGTTGGGGTAGTCCTCCAGGTGGCTGGCAACCGTATCGTCCAGCGAAAGCCTGCCAGCCTCGGCCAGCTGCAGGATGCCCACTGCGGTAAACATCTTGTTCAACGAGGCGAGCCTGAACTTCGTGGCCGCATCGACCGCGATACCCTGCTCGCGGTCAGCCAGCCCACCCTGCCAGCTCATCAGTACCTCGCCCTCCCTGGCGAGCAGGAAGCTGCCGGAGAGTTTGCCGTCCGCCTGCAGCCCGTCCAATCGCGCGCGGCTCTGCGCGATGAGCGCGGGCATTTCAAGCCGCGCGGGTTTGAATGCGTCGGGTATCTCGGTGCCCTCCAGCTGCAGCGTCTTGAGCCGGGGTCTGTTGTCAGGATCGATGGCCACGGTGATCAGCACCCCGCGATCGCTCGATGTGCCCCGCACGATGGCGGCGATGGTATCGGGCGTGTCGACGGTCCTGGTCAGCACGTCGAACGGGCCGAAGGTCTCGCGGATGTCCAGATACCGCTGCGCGGTGTGATCGATCCCGTAGGTCGACAGCACCGCCTGCAGTTCCTGGCGGTCGCCGGCGTTGTAGGCCGCCAGCCAGCGAGTGAAGATCTGCTCGGCCTGCGCGGGGTCGGTGGGCACCCCGGCCCAGCTCGAGGTGCTGAAGAGCAGCAGCACCACCATGAGTGTTCTGATCGGCAACATCCTGTCCTCCTTTCCGCTGGGCTGCCGTCCGGCAGTCGGAGGGAGTATGCAGCGTCGCGGGACCACCTGGGCCGTGCCGCCTGCTTTTCAGAGGGTCTGCCCTGATTGCGACGACCACCGCCCATATCGCGAGAGACGGGGCCCGAGCCGCGGTCTACGCTTGTCGCCTATCCGCTTCCGGGTGCCAACGCCGCTGATACCCAGGCATCGGCACCCTCCCGCTCCTGATCCCGGCCCATGACCACTGAAACCGCTGCCCCGCCCGTCATCCCCACCGAACCGATCACCCCGGCCCCCAACCAGGGTTTCGCGATCCGCATCGTCGGCGCTGCTGCCTTCGCGCACCTGCTCAACGACATGATCCAGGCCGTGCTGCCGGCGGTGTATCCGATGTTCAAGAGCGAGTTTTCGCTCACCTTCGGCCAGATCGGCATCATCGCCCTGGTGTACCAGGTCACCGCCTCGCTGTTGCAGCCATGGGTGGGCATGTACACCGACAAACGGCCGCTGCCGTACCTGCTGCCGTCGGGCATGATCGCCACCTTCGTCGGCATCGCCCTGATGGCGGTGGCGACCAGCTACGAAATGCTGCTGATTGCTGCGGCGATCGTCGGCATCGGTTCGGCCACCTTCCATCCCGAAGCCTCGCGCGTGGCGCGCATGGCCTCGGGCGGCCGCTTCGGCACCGCGCAGTCCACCTTCCAGGTCGGTGGCAATACCGGCTCGGCGATCGGGCCGCTGCTGGCGGCCTTGATCGTGATCCCGCACGGGCAGCGTGCCATTGCATGGTTCATGCTGGCGGCTGCGTTGGCCATCACCGTGCTGTTCCGTCTCACCGGCTGGACCGTGCAGCACGGCCAGGCAAAGATGAAGAGCCTGGCCAAGAGCCACGGCGTCGGGTTGAGCCGCGGCAAGGTGATCCAGGCCATCGCAGTGATCGCGGTGTTGATGTTCGCCAAGTTCGTCTACATCGCCTCGTTCACCAACTACTTCACCTTCTACCTGATCGAGCGCTTTGGCCTGAGCGTGCAGCAGAGCCAGATGTACCTCTTCATCTTCCTGGCCTCGGTCGCGCTGGGTACCTTCATCGGTGGTCCGGTCGGGGACCGGATCGGGCGCAAGGCGGTGATCTGGATCTCCTTCCTCGGTGTTGCGCCGTTCGCGCTCGCCCTGCCCTACGCCAACCTGATGGGCACCGCGGTGTTGGCGGTGGCGGTCGGGCTGGTGATGTCCTCGGCCTTCGCGGCGTTGGTGGTGTACGCGCAGGAAGCGGTACCGGGCCGTGTCGGCATGGTGTCGGGCCTGATGTTCGGTTTGATGTTCGGCATCGGTGGCATCGGCGCGGCCGGGCTCGGGAAGCTGGCCGACGTGCACGGCATCGTGTGGGTCTACCACTTCACCTCGTATCTGCCGCTGCTGGGGCTGGCGACAGCGTTCCTGCCGAAGACGACTATGCGCTGAGCCGCGCGCCTCAATGGAAGAACTGGCTCGGCAGCTGGCCGAAGCGTTTCTTGAACATCGCAGTGAAGGCGCTCGGACTGGCGTAGCCCAGCGAGAGCGCCACGTCGATCACCTTCTCGCCGTGCGCCAGCTGCTCCAGCGCACGCAGCAGACGCGCCTGCTGGCGCCATTGCCCGAAGGTCATGCCCAGCTCGCGTGCGCACAGGCGCTGGATGGTCTTGACGTCCACGCCCAGCCGGCGCGCCCAGTCCTGCAGGGTGGAGGGATCGTCCGGCGTGGATTCCAGCTGCTGCCCAATGGCGCGCAGCCGCGGGTCGGTCGGCTGCGGCAGATGCAGCGGCAGCACCGGCAACAGCTGCAGCTCATCCAGGATCAACTGCATCAGCCGCCCGTCGCGGGAATCGGCTTGATACGGCGGCGCGACGTCCATCGCCGCATGGATCAGGGCGGCCAGCAAGGGCGTGACCGAGACCGTCGAGGCGCTGGCTGGTGGCTGGGTGATCGCCTGCGGCAGGATGTACAGGCTGCGCATGCCGACCGCGCCGATGCAGCTGACCTTGTGGCCCATGCCGGCGGGAATCCAGATCGCGCGTGTGCTGGGCACCACCCAGCGCCCTGCCCCGGCCTGCACCACCAGCACGCCGGATTCGGCGTAGACCAGCTGGTGCCGGTCCGGATGGTGATGCAACGCGATGATCGTGCCGGCGGGATACTCACGCGCCCGACAGAACACCGGGGTCTCCGGGCCGGCCGGCAGCCGCTTGCCCTCGCCGACGCCCGGGGCGATGTCCTTTCTCCGATATGGCATGGCAATATCCTCGCAAACGGCCTGCCCGAGGACTCTACCGCGTCGGCGGTGTTTTCGACATCCCGCTGCGGCTATCGGGGCTTGGGCGGCGCCACGACCTCGATCCAGGTCGGCGCATGGTCGCTGGGTTTTTCCAGCGCCCGCACCCAGCGGTCCACCCCCGCATCTTTCAGGCGGGGCGCGAGCACCGGATTGAGCAGAAGATGGTCGATCCGCAGCCCGCGGTCGCGGGCGAAGTGCTCACGGAAGTAGTCCCAGAACGTGAAGATCTGTGCATCGCCATGCACCGCGCGCAGGCTGTCGGCCCAGCCCTGGTCGAACAGCGCCTGATAGGCCTGGCGGACCTCGGGCTGCAGCAGCGCGTCCTTGCGCCACGATTTGGGATCGTAGATATCCGCATCCGTGGGCACGACGTTGAAGTCGCCGATCAGCGCGACCGGATGCGGCAATGCGACGAGCGTTTTGGCGTGCTTGTGGAGCCGCTGCATCCACTTCAGCTTGTAATCGAACTTCGGGCCCGGCTGCGGATTGCCATTGGGCAGATACAGACCCACCACGATCACGCCATGCGCGGCCGCTTCCAGATAGCGGCTCTGGTCGTCTTTCGGGTCGCCGGGCAACCCGCGGCGGCTTTCGATCGGGTCTTGGCCGCGCGCAAGCAGCGCGACCCCGTTCCAGGATCGTTGTCCCTGCCAGATGCAGCCGTACCCCGCCTCGCGGATCGCCGCCTCCGGGAACGCCTCCTGGGTGGCCTTGAGTTCCTGCAGTGCCACGATATCGGGCTGTTCGCGCGCCAGCCACGTCAGCAGATGGGGCAGCCGTGTCAGCACACCGTTGACGTTGAAGGTGGCGATTTTCAGGCGCTTTCTGGCGGGCATGGCGCGTGGCTGGCGGTGGCGGTGTCTGCCATCGAGGATTGCCCTGTTTCGATCAACCTGCCGCGAATGCGGGGCGAGCGTGGCGTGACGATGGCGGCGCGTTGATCGCGCATTGACCCGCGGCGCATCACAGTAAGCGCTGGTTCCACACTGGCAAGGTGCATCCATTGCGCGGAAGGTCATGAAGACGTGGAAGGTTCTGCCGCGGCGTTTCTATCAGCGGCACCCGGCCGAGGTAGCGCCGGAACTGTTGAACAAACTGCTGGTGCGCGATGACGGTCGCGCCGGGCGGATCGTGGAGGTGGAGGCGTACGCGGGTGACCAGGATCCGGCAGCGCACTCCTATCGCGGGATGACCGCGCGCACCGCCACGATGTTCGGCGAAGCCGGCCATCTCTACGTCTATTTCAGCTACGGCATGCACTGGGGCTCGAACGCGGTGTGTGGGGACGTCGGCCAAGGCTGGGGCGTGCTGCTGCGCGCACTGGAACCGGTGGCGGGGCTGGAGCTGATCCGCGAGGCGCGTCCGGCGATCAAGCGCGAGCGCGACCTGGCCAGTGGCCCGGGCCGCCTGTCGCAGGCGATGGGCATCACCAAGGCGCTGGATGGCGCGGATCTGGTCCGTAACGACCGCGGCATCCGCATCGTGTCCGATGGGATGGCGCCCCCCGTCGCACCGGTGGTCGGGCCGCGGATCGGGATCAGCAAGGCGATCGAGTTTCCATGGCGCTGGCATGTGCCCGAGCACCTGCATGTCTCCGGGCGCACGGGTACACGCAAGACCGGGAGGACGGTGTCATGAGCGCTTCGCCGCCCGCCGCCTCCCCTGCACGCCGCCTGCGGCGCGGGTTGCTGCGGCTGTTCGTGCTTGTCGTCTGCATCGTGGTGGCCGGCGTGCTCTGGAACAGCCCGATCGCGGAATCACCACGGGCACTCTGGCGCCTGTCACAGATGCCTGCACCGACCGCGCTGCCCGTCCCCGTGGCGGGCGTGGCCGCACGCCAGGTCGCCGACACGTTCGGCGCACCGCGTGGACGCGACCGCACGCATGCCGGCGTGGACATTTTCGCCAAGCGCGGCACCGAGGTGCGCAGCGCCACTCCGGGGATCGTCGCCGACATCCGTGAAAGCGGCCTGGGCGGGCGCCAGGTCTGGGTGATGGGCCCTGCGCGCGAGCGCTATTACTACGCGCATCTGGATGATTGGCGCGAGGGCCTGGCTCGTGGCGATGTCATCGAACAGGGCACCGTCCTGGGCTACGTCGGCGATACCGGCAATGCCAAAGGCACCCCGCCGCATCTGCACTGGGGCATCTATGGAGCCGACGGTGCCTACGATCCGCTGCCGCTGCTCAAGGCCTGGCCGGACGCGCCCTGAAGGTGCGTGCAGAGCGCCTTCACAACAAAGCGCGCTGGACTAACACCCACGCGCCTAGCGTCGGATGCTCAAACCCAACGGCAGTACCTCCATGGCGATCAAGACCGCAGAAGACCTGTTCATCCACGAGCTCTCGGATATCTACAGTGCAGAGAAGCAGCTGACCAAGGCGCTGCCCCGACTGGCGCGCGCCGCCTCCAATCCCGACCTGGCCGCCGCATTCACGACGCACCTGGAAGAGACGCAGGGCCAGATCGAGCGCATCGACCAGGTGGTGGAACTGCTGGGGATCCGCCTCAAGCGCATCAAATGCGCCGCGATGGAAGGCCTGGTCGAGGAAGGCAAAGAGGCAATCGACAGTATCGAGGAGGGCCCGGTCCGCGATGCCGCACTGATTGGTGGCGCGCAGAAGGTGGAGCATTACGAAATCGCCTCCTACGGCACGATTGCCGCGCTGGCCAAACAGCTCGGCTACAAGGCGGCCGTGCCGCTGCTGCTGGAAACGCTCAAGGAAGAAAAAGACACCGACGAGAAGCTGACCCTGCTGGCCCTGGCCGGCGGCGGCAATGCCAAGGCCGCCGCGGCCTGACCGTTCCGTTTCTCCTCCGGCATTGCGTTGTGCGGGGAGATGACCTCCCCGCGCAGCGCGTTTCGCTTTCCGCGCTTGATCGCCGCCCTTGATCACAAACAGGAGCCTGCATGTCACTGCCCCCACCCGTTCTTTACCACGCCTCGCTCGAGCATGCCGACGAAGATGAGGCCACGCATATCCGCGAACTGACCGAGGTATTCGCGCGCATGGCGCTGACCGTCGCCGAGCAGGAAGGCCACGCCCACCGTGCGGTGCACGCCAAGGGCCAAGGGTTGTTGAAGGGCCGGCTACGTGTATTGGACGGGTTGCCGGCCGAGTTGCGACACGGCCTGTTTGCTCGGCCGGGCAGCTACGACGCACTGGTCCGGCTGTCTTCGCCGCCGGCCGAGCAGTTGCCAGACTCGGTTTCCACCCCGCGCGCGATGGCGCTCAAGGTGATCGGCGTGGAAGGCCCGCGCGCCGAGGGTGCGGAGGAACAGCACACCCAGGATTTCCTGATGGTCAACGGTCCGGCGTTCAACACGCCCGGCGTCGCCGGCTTCCTGCGTTCGGCCAAGCTGCTGGCCGCTACTACCGAGCGGATGCCGCGTACCAAACGCATGATCTCAGCCACGCTGCGCGGCGCAGAGGCGGCGCTGGAAGCCGTCGGCGGGGAAAGTGCCACGCTGAAGGGCATGGGCGGCGAGCCGCAACACCATCCGTTGGGCGAAACCTTCTTCAGCCAAGTGCCCTTCCTCTATGGTCCCTACATGGCCAAGTTTTCGCTGGCCCCGATCTCACCGGCGCTGCTTGCGCTGACCGGCGACAAGATCGGCTCGGACGAAGATGCGCAGCGCGAGGCAGTGGTGTCTTTCTTCACCGACCTGCCCAATCCGGTCGAATGGGAGCTGCGGGTGCAGCTGTGCCGCGACGTCGAACGCATGCCGATCGAGGATGCGTCGGTCGCGTGGCCGGAAGCGGACAGTCCGTTCCTGCCGGTTGCACGCCTGAGCGTTGCGCAGCAGGAAGCGTGGCAGCCTGCCAGCTCGCCGGGCATCGAGGACGCACTGGCGTTCGCCCCGTGGCACGCGCTGGCCGAGCATCGCCCGCTTGGTGGCTTGAACCGTGCGCGCCGCGTGGTAATGGCCGCTTCGCGACAGTTCCGTTCGCGGTTCAATGGGTGTCCGATCCACGAACCGGTGGGATGACACTGAGCCTGTTGCTGCTGCTCAGGCCATTGCAGTAACCCTCACGCCGGGGTGTGCAGCTCCATGGCGCGCATCACGATCGGCTTGGCCCAGTCAGGCGTCTGCAGCAGCTCGATCGCCGAGGCCGGATAGTGCAGCCCGTTGCGATCCAACTGCAGCACCGGCAGCGGTTCGGCGCCGTCGGCATCGGCCGGGGCGCTGTTGTCGTAGACATGCAGCTCGGCCAGGTGCGGCAGCCGGGCCAGCAGATTCTCGCGCGAGGAATCGTAACGGGCGCGGATCTTGTCGGCGGGGATGTCATGCCCGCCACGGCTGACCCGGGCCGCGACGCGTGCCATGTGCAGCTCCACGCTCTGCAGGCCACAGAACCAGATGGCCACGTGGTGACGGTCGCAGGCCTCGCGCAGCAGGCGCGGGATTGTGTTTCCGCCCAGGGTGGTTTCGAAGGCGAAGTCGCTGCCCTCGTCGATGGCCTGCCGCAAGCGGCGCGCGCCCTCGTTCCACGCGGCGGCATTGGCATCCCCCAGCGCCCAGCCGGCCTCCACCAGGCGGCGGGTGAACGTATCCGGGTTGAACCAGGTCAGGCCTTCTTCTTCCAGCCACATGCCCAGCAGCGAACTTTTGCCGGCGCCATTGACGCCGGCCAAGACCAGAATCCGCCCCATCGGTCAGAGCGGACTGCCGAGGGCGACCTTGCGGCCGCGGCGGATCGGCTGGCCCAGCACCTTGCCCAGCCCGCCATCGCGGCCGAGGCTGGCCAGGGTGGTATCGAACGCGGCGCGCAGGCGTTCCAGCTCGCCCATGCGCTCATCGAGGTCGCCGCCGACCGCCTTGGCCAGCAGTTCCTGGTAGGTCTTGATGTCCACGATCACCGCTTCGGGATGATTGTGGTTGGTGATCACCAGTGCCTGCTTCTCGCGGACGGTCCGCATCAGGCTGGGCCAGCCGCGGGTTTTCACCGAGGAGGCAGTGGCCTTCTCAAGGCCGGGCAGATCCAGTGGCAGGGTCATGGCACGCTCCAGGACGGGATGGGCCCACTATACCCCTTTTGGCCAAATTGGACATAAATCCCATTTTGGCCAGAAGGGGGCCGCGGCCACCCGTCAGCGGGACATCGAGTACGGCTGCTCGGCGCCCTGCCCCGGCCAGGCCTTGTTCGGCTCGGCCTGCAGCGTGAAGCGCAGTTCGCCGCCGGCCAGGATCTCGTCGTGGCGCAGGAAGGTGCGCTGCAGCGGTTGGCCGTTGAGAGTGACCGAGCCGACGTAGTCGTGGCCCTTGCCCAGCCCTTCGGTGACGATGGTGAAGGTCTTGCCGTTGGGCAGGTGCAGCGCCGCCCTGGGCAGGAACGGACGGCCGATGATGTACTCGCCGCTGCCCGGGGCCACCGGGTAGAAGCCCAGTGCAGTGAACACGTACCAGGCCGACATCTGGCCGAGATCGTCATTGCCCGCCAGGCCATCGGGCCGGTCGGCGTACTGGGTATCCATGATCTGCTTCAGCCGCGCCTGGGTGCGCCACGGCTGGCCGGCATGGGCATACAGGTACGCCACGTGGTGGCTGGGCTCATTGCCATGCGCATACCAGCCGATCAGGCCGGTGATGTCTTCCATGTGCTCGAAGATCGACGGGTCGACCTTTGCCTCGAACACCTCGTCCAGCCTGGCCAGCAGTGTGTCGCTGCCTCCGTGCGCGGCGGCCAGACCGGCCACGTCGTGTGGCACATACCAGGAGTACTGCCAGGCATTGCCTTCGGTGTAATCGGTGCCGTAGCCGCTGGCGCTCGGGTCGAACGGCGTGCGGAAGCTGCCATCGCGCTTGCGCGCGCGCATGAAGCCGGTGTCCTTGTCGAACGCATTGCGCCAGTTCGTGGCGCGCTTCTCGAACTCACCGGCGACCTTCGTGTTGCCCATGGCCTTGGCCATGCGCGCGATGGTCCAGTCGTCGAAGGCGTATTCCAGCGTCTTGCTGGCCGCCTCGCCTTCTTCATCGATCGGCACCCAGCCCAGTTCGCGATACTGCGCGATGCCGTCGTACGGACCGTAGTTGGCGGTCGCCACCATGGCGGCCAGTGCCTTGTTCTCATCGAAACCGCGGATGCCCTTGAGGTAGGCATCGGCGATCACCGGCACCGCGTGGTAGCCGATCATGCACCACGTTTCCTGGCCGTGGAATGCCCACACCGGCAGCATCCCGTAGGCGCTGTTGTGCTGGTGTGCGAGCAGCGAATTGATGAAATCGCTGTTGCGCTTTTCCGGCTGCACCAAGGTCAGCAGCGGATGCAGGGCGCGGTAGGTATCCCATAGCGAGAAGGTCGAATAGTTGGTGTAGCCCTCGGCGCGATGCACGGCGTTGTCCGAACCGCGGTACTGGCCATCGCTGTCCATGAACACGGTCGGCCCGAGCAGGCTGTGGTACAGCGCGGTGTAGGCACTGCGGCGGTCATGCTCGGGGCCATCGATATCCAGCACCGACAGCGCCTGCGTCCACTGCGTTTTTGCCTCGGCGCGGACACGGTCGAAATCGAAGCCGGGCACTTCGCTGTCCAGGTTGGCGATCGCACCGGCCTCGCTGACCGAGGAAATCGCCACCGTCACCACCAGCGGCGTGTCCAGCTTGCCGAAATCAAAGGTACCGACCAGCTGGCGCCCTTCAATCTGCGCACGCTGCGCGGGGCTCTGGTGCCCCGGCGGCGGGAAGCCCTTGTAGGCGATGTCGGTCTCGGTGTTGTGGAACTCGTGACCGGTCAGCGGCCGGGAGAAACGCATCGCGAAGTACAGCTGTCGGCCCGGCGCCCAGCCGCGGGTCTCGCGGAAGCCGGTGATGGTGCCGTCCTCGCGGGCGCGCAGGCGCGACCACAGGATCTTGCCGGGGTAATCGTAGAGGCTGGTGCGCAGGTCCAGCAGCACGCGCGCCGGCTGGTTGGCCGGGTAGGTATAGCGGTGCACGCCGACGCGGGTGCTGGTGGTCAACTCCGCGCGCACCTTCGGATCATCCAGGGTGACCGCGTAGTAGCCCGGCTCGGCGCGCTCGTCCTCGTGGCGGAAGCGCGAGGTGTAGCCGCTGCCGGGCTTGTCGGGGTCGCCCCGCTCCAGGCTGGAATCGGTGCGCACCGGCATCAGCAGCACATCGCCAAGATCGGAATGGCCGCTGCCGGAGAAGTGCGTATGCGAGAAGCCGACGATGCTGGTGTCGTCATGTCGATACCCTGCGGCCCAGCCATAGGCCTTCTCGCGCGGCTGGATGCGGGTATCCGGGCTCAGCTGGACCATGCCGAACGGCACCGTGGCACCGGGATAGGTATGGCCCTCGCCCGCCGTGCCGATGAACGGATCCACCGCCGCGTACGCGCGCTCGCCGACCTTCGCCGGTGCCGCCGTGGCGGTGCCGGCCACCAACATCGCCCCTACCGCGAGCCCCAACCACCGTACCGTCCCCGTTTTTGTCATGGCGTTGAATTTAGATCGATTCAGGTGAGGTTGATCCTAGCACTGGCCGATCGGGCTGACATGTTGCGGTGCGGGTGGGAGCCTTCTGAAGCGCAGGCTCAGCAAAGGCCTCCGCCCGGTTTCAGGCAGAAACTTCCCCAGTAGGAGGCAGTATCTGTTCGCCGCACGGCATCCGCATTCAGACGGAAGGTGTAGCGCCCTGCTTCCGTGAGAGCCTGCGCAGGGACCTTCTGGATATAACCGTGGAGCGCAGCACCGTACGGCAGGCACTGGCCAGGCCTCAATACGAAACGTCCCGATGGCGCCGATGCCTCGAGACTCCAGACAAGCTTTCTGTCAGTCCCACTCTCGTGGATAAGCCACACCGATTCGACGGAGAAATTCTTCTTTGCGTCGCCCGGTATGCAGATGGCCGGCCGGCCCTCGGTCACTTTCACCACGCCGTCTCCTTGCCATCCCCACGGGGTTGCGGTCGCCGGATCTGTGTGGATTGCCGTGAACACCATGACCAGCATGCCCCAGCACGTCGTCGGGAGAACTCTCATAACGCTCCTGCTTCTGCCAGCCGTGAGGCGAGGCGCCGATAACCATCAATCTGGATTCACCAGCCGATGTGGATGGATCGTAATCTGCCCGTCCAGCGCCGAAGTTGATATGAAACTTCTTGCAAAGAAACGGGTCCGATCACGCCGGGCGCGCGTCTTCAGGCACCGCTGCCACCGGCAGCGTGGGCTGGGTCGCATCCACCGTGACCGGCTCATCGCTGCGCATCAGGGCACGGGCTTCGGCTTCGCTGGCCACCGCCGGCGGCGAACCCCGCAGCGGCATGCCGGCGGTCTCGCGCACGAACAGCATGGTGATCACACCGATCACCGCCGCCCCCATCAGGTAATACGCCGGCACCAGCGGATCACCGGTGCGCTCCACCAGCCACGCAGTGACCAGCGGCGTGGTGCCACCAAACAGCGAGACGGACACATTGAAGGCGATCGACAGCGCGCTGTAGCGCACCGGGGTATAGAACAGCGCCGGCAGCGTGGACGGCATCGAGCTGGTGAAGCACACCAGCGCCACGCCAAGCAGCATCAGGCCCAGGAAGATCAACCAGTCATTGCCGCTGCCGACCAGCTTCAGGCAGGGGATCGCCAGCAGGAACAAGGCGATGCAGGCACCGATGATCATCGGGCGGCGGCCCAGGCGATCACTGAACAACCCGCCCAGCACATTGAGCGGCATCATCACCAGCATCACGATGATGATCAGCAGCAGCCCCTTGCTCTCGGCATAGCCCATCGTCACGCTGAGGTAGCTGGGCATGTAGGTCAGCAGCATGTAATCGGTGACGTTGAACACCAGCACCAGGCCAACGCAGATCAGCAGCTGCGCCCAATGCACGCGGAACAGCGCACCCAGGCCGGGGCGTTCGTGATCGCGCTTCTCGGCCTCTTCGGCATACGCACGGAACGCCGGCGTCTCTTCCAGCTTCATGCGCATGTACAGGCCGAGCAGGCCCAGCGGACCGGCCACCAGGAACGGAATGCGCCAGCCCCAGTCCAGCATCTGCGTGCTGCTCAGCGCCATGTGCAGCGCGGTGACCGTGCCCGCGCCGGCGATGTAGCCGCCCAGCGTGCCGAACTCGAGCCAGCTGCCCATCAGGCCGCGGTTGCGGTCGGTCGAGTACTCGGCGATGAAGGTCGCCGCACCCCCGTACTCGCCACCGGTGGAGAAGCCCTGCACGATCCGGGCGAGCAGCAGCAGTGCCGGGGCCCAGATGCCGATGCGGTCATAGGAGGGAATCAAGCCGATGCTGAAGGTGCCCAGCGCCATCAGGATCATGGTGAAGGCCAGCACTTTCTGGCGGCCGTACTTGTCGCCGAGTGGCCCGAACACCAGCCCGCCCAGTGGACGCACCAGGAAGGCCACGGTGAAGGTGGCGAAGGTAGCGATCAGCTGCGCGGTCGGGCTGCTGTCGGGGAAGAACACGTGACCCAGCGTGACGGCGAGATAGCCATAGACACCGAAATCAAACCACTCCATCGCGTTGCCGAGTGCGGCCGCACCCACGGCCTTCTTGAGCATCGGGCGATCAACGACGGTGACTTCGTCGACGTGCATCTGGCGGCGGCGTTTGAACCAGCCGAAATGGGCATGTGCGGCATGCAGGTCCTGCATCTGCTTTCTCCTGGAAGCAGGCCATCACGGCGCCCGAGGTCCCGCGCACGGCACAGGAAACACCGCCTCTGATGACACAGCGCGACGCGCGAAGAGGGGTTGCAACAGACGATCCCGGACGGCCGCGTGGACTCAGCGACGCTGCGGGATGGATGACCCGGAAACGGGCAATGGCCCGGGGGTGATCAAGCGGGCCATGATACTACAAATGCCGCCGACGTTCCCCTCGCTGCTCGTCCGGAGCGCGTGGAACAGCCTGCTTCAGGCGTTTTCAGCGGGCTTTCATCTGATGAACGCACGCAGGCGCAGCAGGTCCAAATCGCGGCGTACTGCGCGCCAATGCACGTATCGGAGGACGCATCCTGCTGGCCTGCGCGACCCGCATCCTTCCGTTACGGACCGCGTTCCAGCGCATCAATCAGCGGCGCCAGATCCTCGCGCTCATGCGGCCGTACCGCGCGGGCGATCTCCTGGCCATCGCGCAGCAGGATCACGGTCGGCCAGAGTTTCACGGCAAAGGAGCGGCCCAGTGGCCGCCCCTTCCCGTCCTCGACCTTCAGGTGCGTCGCGTCATAGCCACCGAGAAACTTCTGCAGCAGTGGCTGGGCGGCGCTGCAATGGCCGCACCAACCGGTGCCGAATTCCAGCAGCATCCATCCGCTGCCCGCGTCGATGTCGGCACGGGTGATGTCGGACGGGCTGTATTCGCGGGCGAAGGCCATGGGCGGTGTCTCAGGACAGGGCGCGCTGGATATCCTCCAGTGGCGCATTGGTGAAGTCCTTGGCGAGATCCTTGAGCAGGCGCTCCTGCGTTTCCTTGTGCAGCAGCGGACGGATACGGCCCAGGGTCTGCGGATCGGCGATCAGGATCAGGTGCGCGTAGCGGTTCTTCAACGCGTCTTCATTCAACTGTGCCGCCACCTGCTTGGCAAACGTGGCCTCGTTGAGCTGGGAGATGGTCATCTCCTGCGGCACCGAGCCGGACGGGCCCTGCCCGGACGCGCCGGTATCGCTCACGGCCTGCAGCTGCAGTTCCCCTTCCTGCTTGAGCTGCAGCTTGTGCGCGGTGCCGACGTTGGTGAACACGCGGGCCGAGCCGCCATCGGCTACAACGACCAGGGTACCTTCGGGAATCTGCTGACTCATCATCTACTCCTTATGGGGAAAACCGAGCGCGGGTGCACTCGGGTTCCACCGTAGGCAACCGAATGTATGCGCAGTGCATACGGATGTATGCATCGTGTATGCAGCCCCGTCGCACCCTACTCCGCGGGCGGTCCGGGCAGGGCCATGTCCAGGTGCCGGGCGAAGAAGCGCGCCATCACCCGGTACGCCTGCTGGCTTTCCGGCAGCCGGGCGTCGAGGTGGAAGGCGTGGCCCAGCCCGTCCCAGACGTGCAGGTCCGACTGGCGCCCCAGGTCCACCAGCCGCGAATGGGTATAGGAAACGTTGCTCAGCTCGGCTGCCCGCGTTGCAGTGATGAACAGCGTCGGCGGAAACTGCGCGAGCACCGCATCGGAGAAGACCGGCGACACCAGCGGGTCACGGAAGTCCACCGGGCCGTAGTAGAGGTCTTCCATGATCGGCAGGCTGCCATCGGCGTGCGGCAGCAGTGCATCGGTGACGGCAGCGGCCACGTAGCGCGAATCGCCGCCGTAACGCGCATCGCCGCCGGCGCAGAACAGCCCGGCCGCCGCTGGCATCGGCAGTTTTTCCTTGGCGAACCACGCCAGCGATTCGCCGGTCAGCACGCCGCCAGCCGAGCAGCCGAACACGCCGATATGCGCTGCGGGCCGCGTTTCCAGTGCCGCGCGGTAGACCGCCGCCACGTCCTCACTGGCGGCGGGGAACCGATGCTCCGGTCCCTGCCGATACTCCACGGCGACAACCGTGGCACCGGTCATCGCCGCGACCGGGATCGCCTCGAGCAGACCGATGCTGTCGGCGCGGCCGAACACGAATGCACCACCGTGCAGCTCGATCAGCAGACGACGCTGCGCCGGATCGGCCGGCGCGCTGCGCGGCTCGACCCGCACCACCGGCACCCCGTTCCAGGTTTCGTGGTGCAGCTCGACCGGATAGCGCTCGCGCAGCGCCTTGATCTCGCCGTAGGCCCAGTCATCGGCGCCCTTGCGTATCGTCGCCAACTCTTTGAGCACGGTGGCGTTATCCATCTTCGCGACCGGATCACCGTTGACGACGGCGCTGCGCATGGCTGCCTGTGCTTCCGGGCTCAGATATGGCGAGAGCGGCAGCGCAAACCCAGGCACGTTCCGAACCCCTTCGGCGGTCGCCGGCACGGGCGCGGCGGCGGTCGCACCGCTGGCCGCCACCAACAGCGCCAGCGGCGCGAGCTTTACTGTCCAACCCATCTGCTGCACTCCGCTGAGAAATCGGGCGACAGAATAGCTGCTGCGTCGTTGCCACGGCGCGCAGATCCGGCTCGATCCTTGCCCGCCGCGCAACACTCTTTCGCTTATCGACGGCTGTTTGAGCCAGAGTGCCCCGCGCAGACTGGGCGGCCTTCCGCTTTGTACCCACCCTCACATGAGCATTCACCTTCCCGGCCGTGTTGGCTTCGGCACCGCGCCCCTCGGCAACATGTACCGCGCCATTCCCGAACAGGAGGCACTGGCGACCGTTCACGCCGCCTGGGACCAGGGCATCCGCTACTTCGACGCCGCCCCGCTGTATGGCGCCGGCCTGGCCGAACGGCGGCTTGGCGAAGCGCTGCAGCACTACCCGCGCGATGCCTATGTGTTGAGCACCAAGGTCGGCCGCCGTCTGCTGGATGAAACCGAAGACGCCACCAGCCGCGACCTGGGCGAGAAAGGCGGCCTGTTCGAGCATGGCCTGCCCAACAAGATCGTCTATGACTACAGCGCCGACGGTACGTTGCGCGCCATCGAAGAAAGTTTGAAACGCCTGAAGACGGACCGCCTGGACATCGTCTGGATCCACGACCCGGCCAAGGATTTCCATGGCGAGAACTGGCGCGCCGTGTTCCACCAAGCCATGTCCGGCGCCGCGACCGCGCTGACCCGGCTGCGCGAGGAGGGGGTCATCAAGGGTTGGGGCCTGGGCGTCAACCGGGTCGAGCCCTGCGTGATGGCGTTGCAGCAGGCCGACCCGGATGGCTTCGTGCTCGCCGGGCGCTACACCCTGCTGGATCATGATGAGGCACTGGCCAGCCTGATGCCGGCCGCCGAAGCGCGTGGCGCCCGCATCGTGGTCGGTGGTCCATACAACTCCGGCATTCTCGCTGGCGGCGCGCATTACGAGTACCAGAAGGCCGGTACCGACGTGCTGCATCGGGTCGGGCGCCTGCAGCAGGTAGGCGCGCAGTTCGGCGTGGACATCCGTGCGGCGGCGCTGCAGTTCCCGCTGGCGCACCCGGCCGTGGCGGGCGTGATTCCCGGTGCCAGCCAGCCCGGCCGCATCGCAGAGAATCTCGCGTTGGCCAAGGTCGCGATTCCGCCGGCGTTCTGGAGCGCGTTGCGCGAACAGGGCCTGGTCTCGCCGCACGCGCCGTTGCCGATCGACTGAGTTGGCGCACAGGCGCCGCTGACGAAGATCATGCCAGCGCTGGCAGTGCTGGCAGCGCCGGGAGCGCTCGGCGCCGTGGCTGAACCCTGCGCGCCGGCGGCCTGCGTCCATTACGGTGTAAAATTCGCCGTTTTAACCGGAACAATGGCCAAAACCGCGCAACGGACGCCTGTCCCGGGCCCGGCCTTCATCCGGCTGCTGGCCCGTCTGGCTGAAAGCAACCTGTCCTCGACGGGCCCGGCCCTGTCGGACCGGCTCAGCGAATGGGTTGACTGGACGCGGGCGGTGACCTTGTCCAAGGCGCTCGATGGCCGCTTGCCGCCTGCGGTGGAGGGGCCGGATTTCGATGCCGACGAGGATGTGGAATGCCAACGGATCCGCGCGGCGCTGGAAGCTACCATTGTTCAGGAACCTGAGCCTTCCAGGCCGGTTCGGCGCGCGGTCGAGGCCGAAGCGACCGAAGCGCCCATCGAATTCGCCGTGTACCGCGAGCGCTACGTTACCGTGCAGCGTTCCATGCTCGGCGCCACCAGCCGCCTGCGCGGGCGGCTGCGCGACATGCTGACCCGCCGCTCACCCGAGCTGGCGCGGCTGGCCGAGGTGGACGCGCTGATGGAGCAGACCCTCAGCGCCCGCGAACACGCCCTGTTGGCCAAGGTGCCGGTGCTGCTCGGGGTGCATTTCGAGCGCCTGCGCGACGCCGGCAGCGACGCGGCCTGGCTGGAGGTGTTCCGCCGCGACATGCAGAGCCTGCTGCTGGCCGAGCTGGATATTCGTTTTCAACCGATCGAAGGCCTGCTTGCAGCGCTTCGCACCCACTAACCGGGACGTCATGTTCAGAACCAGTCTTCACTACGTTGTTTTCCTGCTTGGCCTTGTCGCGGTGTGCTGGATCGGGGCGGGTTATGCCAGCACCAATCCGGTCGGTTTCGCTGTCGCCGCGCTGATCGCCGTGTGCTACCTCGCCGGTGGCCTCGAGCTGTACCGCTACCGGCAGGCGACCGCCTCGCTCGCCGCGGCCAGTGCCCGTGCCGGCGCGGCCAGCTCCGGCCTGACCACCTGGCTCAGCCAGCTGCACCCCAGCCTGCGCAATGCGGTACGCCTGCGCGTGGAAGGCGAACGCGTCGCCCTGCCCGGCCCGGTCCTGACCCCCTATCTGGTCGGGCTGCTGGTGCTGCTGGGCATGCTCGGCACCCTGCTCGGCATGATGGCCACCCTGCGTGGCACCGGCCTGGCCCTGGAAAGCGCGACCGACCTGCAGGCCATCCGCGGCTCGCTGGGCGCGCCGGTGGAAGGCCTGGCGGTCGCCTTCGGCACCTCGATCGCCGGTGTCGCCACCTCCGCGATGCTCGGCCTGCTCTCGGCGCTGTGCCGGCGTGAGCGCCTGGAAGCGGTACAGCAGCTGGACGTTGAGATCGCCACCACCCTGCACACGCACTCGCAGTCCTGGCAGCGCAATGAGGCCTTCCGGCTGCTGCAGCAGCAGGCCGAACTGATGCCGGCGCTGGTGGATCGGCTGCAGGCCATGACCACGGCGATCGAACAGCAGAGCAGCGCCTCGGGCGAGCAACTGCTGGCCAACCAGCAGCGCTTCCATGCCAAGGCCGACGAGGAATACGCCCGCCTGACCGCCGCGATCAAGGAGTCACTCAAGGACAGTGTCGCCGAGAGCGCACGTGCCGTCGGTGCCGCCCTGCAGCCGGTGATGGACACCACCCTGGCCGGCATCGCCCGCGCCAACGCCGCCATGCACGAAACGGTGACCGATGCGGTGCAGCGCCAGCTGACCGGCCTGACCGACGGCTTCGACGCCAGCCGTGTCGCCACCGCCGCGTCCTGGCAGGCCGCGCTGGACAGCCAGCAGCAGACCAATGCTGCATTGACCGCCGACCTGCGCGCCGCGCTGGACGGATTCGCCGCACAGCACGACCAACGCGCGCTCGGCCTGCTCGAGGCGGTCTCCACGAAGCTGGTCAGCACGGCTGACGGTTGGCAGGCGGCCCAGTCCGAGCAGCAGCAGATCAATACCGCCATGGCGACCGAGCTGCGCAGTGCACTGGCCCACTTCGCCGAGCAGCATGGCGAGCGCTCCAGCGCCTTGCTTGAGGCGGTCTCGGCCGAACTCAACGCGACGGCCACCCGTTGGCAGGATGCACAGGCCGCGCAGCAGCAGACCCATGCCGCCCTTGCGGATGACCTGCGCAGCGCGCTTGGCAGCTTCACCGAAACGCACGAGTCCCGGGCCACCGGCCTGATCGATTCGGTCGGCAGCCGCATGGAGGCCACCACCGCGCAGATCGCCGAGGCCTGGCAGCAGGCGCTGGCCCGCCAGGATGCCGCCGCGACCGCGCTGAGCGAGCGGCATCAACAGGCCCTGGATGCCGCTTCCGCCACACTGCAGGCGCAGGCGGCCTCGCTTGGCGAGGCGATGCAGCACTCGCATGCCCAGCTGCAGGACGCCCTGGAAGCACGCGATCAGCAGCGCCTGCGCGCCTGGACCGATGCCTTCACCGGCATGAGCGCCAGCCTCGGCGAGCACTGGGAACAGACCGGCGCCAGCGTGGCCAGCCGCCAGCAGGAGATCTGCGACACCCTGGCACGCACCGCCAACGACATCACCCAGCAGGCCCAGGCGCACGCCAGCGAGACGATCAGCGAAATCTCGCGGCTGGTGCAGGCCGCCTCGGAAGCGCCCAAGGCCGCGGCCGATGTCGTCGCCGAACTGCGCGGCAAACTCTCCGACAGCCTGGTCCGCGACACCGCCACGCTGGAAGAACGCAGCCGCCTGCTGGCCACCGTGGAGACCCTGCTGGATGCGGTCAACCACGCGGCCAACGAACAACGCGTCGCCGTCGATGCACTGGTCTCCACCTCGGCCGAACTGCTGGATCGCGTTGGCACCCGTTTCACCGACCACATCGAAGCGGAGACCGGCAAGCTCGGCAACGTGGCTGCGCAGGTTACCGGCAGCGCCGTGGAAGTGGCGAGCCTGGCCGACGCGCTCGGCAGCGCCGTGCAGTCCTTCGGCACCGCCAGCGACGGCCTCAACGAGCGCCTGGCCCAGATCGGCGCTTCGCTGGATGGTTCGCTGGCCCGCAGTGACGAGCAGCTGGCCTACTACGTCGCCCAGGCGCGTGAGGTGATCGACCTCAGCGTGCTGTCCCAGAAGCAGATCATCGATGAGCTGCAGCAGCTGGCCGGCCGCCGCGGCAGCAAGGCCGGGGCTGCCTCGGCATGAGCGACGAGATCGAAGTCGAGGCCGACGGAGGCGCCCCGATCTGGGCCGCCTTCGGCGACCTGATGTCGGTGCTGCTCGGCGCGTTCGTGCTGATCCTGGTCGGCGTCGTCGCGCTGCAGCTGGAGTTGACCAACCGCCTGGATGAAGAGGTCAAGCAGCGCCAGGCCGAAGTGCAGCGCCGCCAGACGCTGGAGCAGGCCTTGGCCGGCCCGCTCGCTGCCGGGCGCGTCACGCTGGTGGACGGGCGCATCGGCATCCGCGGCAATGTGCTTTTCGCGTTGAACTCCGACCAGCTGCAGCCGGAGGGCCTGGAAGTGCTCAAGAGCCTGGCCGGTCCGCTGAAAGGCTACCTGGCCTCTCGCGAGGAGATCCTGATGGTCAGCGGCTTCACCGACGACCAGCAGGTGCGCGATGGCAACTGGCGCTTCGCCGACAACTGGGAGCTCTCTGCCGAGCGTGCATTGACCGTGACCCGCACCCTGATCGCCGAGGGCGTGCCGTCGGACGCGGTGTTTGCCGCGGCGTTCGGTTCCGAGCAGCCGGTGAGCTCCAACGCCAACGAAGACGGCCGCGCCAAGAACCGTCGCGTGGAAATCGCCCCGATCCCCAAACCCAAGGCGAGCAAGGCCGCGGATGCCCCGTAACGCCGTCGCAACCGCTGAGATTCTCCAGCGTTGGCGAGCGGACAAGCTCGACCAGCTCGACCGCACGCGCTTTGCCGTGATCGAGGCGCTGCATGCCCGCACGCAGGCGCACGACGGCGAGGTGCGGGCGCTGCTGCAGGCCAAGCTGGATGCCTTGGTGGCCAGCTACGCCGAGCGGATTGCCGAGGCGCCCGCCGCGGCGCAGCCGGGGCAGGGCCCGTCACCCGGGCGCATAGGCCTGCAGGCGCTGGTCACGGAATTGACCGGCCAGCACAACCCGGCCTACCCCGAGCTGCCCGTGCTGGCCGACGTTCGTGCGGGCTGGGCCACGCTTCGAAACGCCAGCCAGCTGAAAGAATCGCTGGCCCAGGTGCCCACCAACGGCGGCCCGCTGAATTCCGGCGTCCTGGTCCATCGGGCCCTGACGCTGATGAAAGAAACCTCGCCCGGGTACCTGACGCATTTCATGGCGTACCTGGATGCGCTGTCCGGCATGGAGCATCTGCATCAGTGGGGCGTACTCGTGGCGACGCCGAAAGTGGCGCCGCGGGGGGCGAAGCCGCGGCGGCCGCGTGCGGGAAAGGCAGCGGGCTGATCAGGCGTTCCATGATCAACGCTGAGCGGAGGTCGCTCCAGCGTGGTATCGCCCGCTTTGAACACACATGCCTGCGCCCGTGCCAGCCATGGCGCTCTGCACTGACACCGCGATGCTCGGCACATTGACGCTGAAGATGGCCAGGAGAGCCGCCTCTAGCTGAATACGGCAGGCCCAGAACTGGCCTCATCAGGCCTCTTGCCGCGGCCAAACTCGGGTGATAGCTTTGTAATTACAGCGTAATTATGAAGAGGCGGCAGATGGCTCGAGACTGGAACACGCTAGCGGATCGCCGCCAGGCAAGGCTGCAGCGGGCCGCCGACGCCGGGCTCGGGCGCTTGCTGCCCCATGCCGAGGCTCCCCGCCTGCTGCACACCGTGCTCGAACCGGGCGACCGGGTCTGCCTGGAGGGCAACAACCAGAAACAGGCCGATTTCCTGGCCGAGTGCCTTGCCCAGCTCGATCCGGCGCAGGTGCACGGCCTGCACATGGTCCAGTCGGTCCTCTCCCTGCCCTCCCATCTGGATGTGTTCGAGCGCGGCATCGCCCAGCGCCTGGACTTCTCCTTCTCCGGCCCGCAGAGCGGCCGGCTGGCCAATCTGGTTGCTGAGGGACGGATCGAGATCGGGGCGATCCACACCTATCTGGAACTGTTCGGCCGCTACTTCATTGATCTCACCCCGCAGGTCGCCCTGGTCGCCGCGCAGGCCGCCGACCGCCACGGCAATCTCTATACCGGCCCCAACACGGAAGACACCCCCGTGATCGTGGAGGCCACCGCGTTCCGTGGCGGCATCGTCATCGCGCAGGTGAACGAAATCGTCGATACCCTGCCCCGCGTCGACATCCCGGCCGATTGGGTCAACTTCGTCACTGAAGCGCCACGGCCGAACTATATCGAGCCGCTGTTCACCCGTGATCCGGCGCAGATCTCCGAGATCCAGGTGCTGATGGCGATGATGGCCATCAAGGGCATCTACGCCGAGTACGGTGTGCAGCGACTCAACCACGGTATCGGCTTTGATACCGCCGCGATCGAACTGCTGTTGCCCACCTACGCCGAGTCACTGGGCCTGAAGGGCAGGATCGGCACGCACTGGGCGCTCAATCCGCATCCGGCACTGATCCCGGCGATCGAGTCCGGTTTTGTGCAGTCCGTGCATTCGTTCGGCTCCGAGCTGGGCATGGAACGCTATATCCAGGCGCGCTCGGATGTGTTCTTCACCGGCAGCGACGGCAGCATGCGCTCCAACCGCGCGTTCTCGCAGACCGCCGGTCTGTATGCCTGCGACATGTTCATCGGCTCAACACTGCAGATCGACCTGCAGGGCAACAGTTCCACCGCCACCCGCGACCGCATCGCCGGTTTCGGCGGCGCGCCCAACATGGGCTCGGATGCACGCGGTCGCCGCCATGCCAGCCCGGCCTGGCTCAAGGCCGGCCAGGAAGCGGCGCTGCCGGGGCAGATGCCGCGCGGGCGCAAGCTGGTCGTGCAGATGGTGGAAACCTTCCGCGAGCACATGGCGCCGGCCTTCGTCGAGCGCCTGGACGCCTGGGAGCTGGCCGAGCGCGCGAAGATGCCGCTGCCGCCGGTGATGATCTACGGCGACGACGTCACCCACGTACTGACCGAAGAAGGCATCGCGAATCTGCTGCTGTGCCGCAGCCCCGAGGAACGCGAGCAGGCGATCCGCGGCGTGGCCGGCTACACCGCGGTCGGCCTGGGCCGTGACCGCGCGATGGTCGAGAACCTGCGCGACCGCGGCATCATCCGCCGGCCTGAAGATCTGGGCATCCGCACCCGCGATGCCAGCCGCGACCTGCTCGCCGCGCGCTCGGTCAAGGATCTCGTGCGTTGGTCCGGCGGGTTGTACAACCCGCCCAAACGCTTCCGCAACTGGTAAGGGGCACGCCATGGAAACCCTGCGTTATCGCTTCCCCGGGCAGCACGATCTCATCGAGCGCGACCATCACGCGCTGGTCGGCGTGGTCGCCTCGGGCAATCTGGAAGTGCTGATCGAACCTACCCCGCTGGACGGCGCGATGGAGATCGAGGTGATCACCTCGGCCACCGGCTTCGACACGATCTGGCAGGCGGTGCTGGCCGATTTCGCCGCGCGGCATCCGCTGCGCAATGTGCGCCTGTCGATCAACGATGCGGGCGCCACACCCGCCGTGGTCAGCCTGCGACTGCAGCAGGCACTGGAAACCCTGCAGGAAGGAGACGCTTCGTGAGCAGTCACAGTTTCTACGAAGCAGACGCCCGCGAGCGGATCGCCGGACTGCTCGATGCAGGCAGCTTCAGCGAATTCGTCGGCCCGGCCCGCCGCATCATCAGCCCGCACCTGGCGCAGCTGGATCAGCCCGGTGCATTCGATGACGGGATCGTGGTCGGCGCGGGCAGCCTGAGCGGTCGTCCTGTCCTGATCGCGGCGCAGCAAGGCCAGTTCATGGGCGGTGGCGTCGGCGAAGTACACGGCGCCAAGCTCACCGGGCTCCTGGAACGTGCCGTCGCGGTCCGTCCGGACGCGGTGCTGCTTTTGCTCGACAGTGGTGGCGTGCGCCTGCATGAGGCCAACGCCGGCCTGGTCGCCATCTCCGAGATCATGCGTGCGGTGCTGGCCACGCGTGCCGCCGGGATTCCCGTGTTTGCACTGATCGGCAGCGGCAACGGCGCATTCGGTGGGATGGGCATCGTCGCCCGCTGCTGCACGGCGGTCGTGATGTCCGAAGAAGGCCGGCTCTCGCTGTCCGGCCCGGAAGTGATCGAGACCGTGCGTGGCGTGGAGGAGTTCGACTCGCGCGACCGCGCCCTGGTCTGGCGCGTCACCGGCGGCAAGCACCGCTACCTGATCGGTGATGCCGTGCAACTGGTGCCGGACCGCATCGACGCCTTTGGTCAGGCGGCACTGTCACTGATCGACACCCACACCGAGGCCGACGACCCGTTGCAGGCCCTTGAGCAGGCGCACACCCGGCTCGATGCACGCATCAACGCCTACGGGGACTGCCGCGATGGTCTGGAGGTCTGGCGCCTGCAGGGCATCGTCGATGCCGACCAACTGCCACTGCTGGAAACCGCTGACTTCCTGGAAGCGGCCAGGAACCGGAGCCTGCCATGGAACTGACCCCTCTGCTCGACGCACTGTTCCCGCGGGGTCACGCGGTCACTCGCAACGACGATGTGCTGGGCGGCACCGCCACCACTGCAATGGGCGAGGTCACCGTGATCGGTACCGCGAACAAGTTGGAGGTCGGGGTTGATCATGCACTGGCGTTGGCCGCCACCGTGCTCGCCAGTACCCGCGCGCATCCGCAGCGGCCGATCGTGATGCTGGTTGATACCGCCGGCCAGCGCCTGGCACGCCGCGATGAGATGCTCGGCATCAACAGCTACTTCGCACACCTGGCCGGCACCCTGGATCTGGCCCGCCGCCGTGGCGCGCCGCTGGTGAGTCTGGTCTATGGCGAATCAGTCAGCGGCGGCTTCCTGTCGTTCGGGCTCATGGCCGACCGCATCTACGCCTTGCCCGAAGCGCAGGTGCGCGTGATGGATCTGCGCGCGATGGCGCGCGTCACCAAACAGCCGCTTGAGAAACTGCAGGCACTGAGCCAGAGCTCGCCGGTATTCGCGCCGGGCGTGGAAAATTACGTGCGCATGGGTGCGGTGGAGGCCGTCTGGGAGGGCGATCTTGCACAGGCGCTGGTCGATGCGCTGCAGGCGCCGGGCACCGGCGATCAGCGCCGGGAACGCGGCGCGGCGCGTGGCGGCCGCCTGCTCGCCCGCGACGTCGCCGCCGCCGTAGCCGCGGGCGAGGCCTGAGCCATGCGCCGTCACGACCTGGTCTGGCTCGATCCGCAGGCACCGTGGCAGGTTCTCAGTGCGGGCGCCGAGGCGCGGCTGCGGGCATGGGCACAGGCGCGACTGCCCTTCGTGGTGGCGCGTCGCGACCCCACCAGCGACGAACAGCAGCTGCGGTTGGGCGTTCCCCTGCCATTGGCCGAGCACCGCCAGCGGTTGTCGCTGCGGGTTGATCCGTCCGCCGTCCTGCGCAGCGCGCCACCGCCGCTGCTGACCGAGGTCGCGACGGATATCGGTGCGGGATGGCGCGACCGGCTCCACGGCCTGGCCACCGAAACGGCCACCTTGCCGGTAGCACCGCGCGTGTTCGGCAGCGCGGCGTGGCAGCACCTGACCGGCCTGGGCTACCTGCATGACGGCTCGGATATTGACCTGCTCTGGGACGTCACCGGCACCGGCCAGGCCGAGACGATCGTCGCCGTGCTGCAGCACTGCGAGCGGCGATCACCCATGCGGCTGGACGGCGAACTGCGCTTCCCGGTTGACCGTGCGGTCAACTGGCGCGAGTACGCCAGCGGCGCCGCGCGCCTGATGGTCAAAGGCAACGATGCATGCTCGCTGGTGCCGCGCGAGGCGCTCACCGCTTGGCAGGTCGCCGCATGAACGCCGTTCGGCTGCCCTTGCCGGCCACCGCTGCGCCCCGCTCCGCCGATGCGCGCCGTCTCGGCCGCCTGGCCATCGCCAGTCTGCACGCCGAGCTTGCCTGCGCGCCCAAACCCGGCCTGGTTACGCCGTTCAGTCGCGGCAGTCACACCGACATGGATGCGGGCACCTTCCTGCGCAGCCTGTTCGCGCTGCGCGGTTACTTCGTCGCTATCGCGCACGCGGGCTGCAGCGAAGTGACGTTCGCCTCGTTGCGTACGCTCGGCATCGCCGCCGAAGCCGCGATGCTGCGCGCCACCGGCGGTATCAATACGCATCGCGGGGCGATCTTCAGCCTCGGGCTGCTGGTCGCACAGTCCGCCCGCCTTCGCGCCAGCGGCGAAGGCGCACCGTCGGGCGAGGCCGTATGTCGAGGCGTTGCCCAGTGGCGATCGGCGCTGCTGGAGGCCCCGTTGAATCCGCACAGCCCCGGCCAACGCGCCCGCCGGCGGCACGCCGTGCCCGGTGTCCGCGAACAGGCGGCCGCAGGGTACCCGCTGCTGCACGCGCTGGCCCTGCCGACCCTGCAACGCGTACTGGATGCCACCCAGGATGCCGAAGCGGCGCAGGTGGAAACCCTGATGACGCTGATCGCCCACACGGTCGATCTCAATCTCCTGCACCGCGGGGGTGAGGCCGGGCTGGCCTTCGCCCAGCACCAGGCGCGCGGCTTCCTCGCGGGGGGCGGTGTCCAGCAGGCGGATTGGCGCGAACGTATCGCCGCCATCGGTGACGCATTCGAGCAGCGACGGCTCAGCCCCGGCGGCAGCGCCGATCTGCTGGCCTGCACGTGGTTCCTGCACCTGCAGGCGCACGCATGAGCCTGGTCCTGCTCTGCCCGGGCCAGGGTGGCCAACACTCGGAGATGTTCGCGCGCGTTGGCGACGACGCCCGCGCCCAGCCCATTCTCGCGCAGGCCAGTGAGATGCTGGGCACGCCGGTGGAGGCTCTTGCGGCAGACGAACACCGCTTCCGCAACGCCCTCGCCCAACCGCTCGTCTGCGCCGCGGCGCTGGCGCACTGGGCCGCGTTGCGCGACCGATTGCCCACCATAACGGCGGTGGCCGGTTACAGCGCCGGTGAGTTGGCCGCCCATGCCATCGCCGGAAGTTTCGACAGCACTGCATGCCTGCACCTGGCTGCCCGCCGCGCCGCGCTGATGGACGCCGCCTCGCCGGCCGACGCCGGCCTGATCGCGGTGATCGGCCTGGCGGCCGACGAGATCGCCCTGCTGTGCGCCGAGCACGCGGTCCATCTCGCCATCGTCAACGGCCCGGACCACGTGGTGCTGGGGGGCCTGCGCAGCGCGCTGGAGGCCGCCGCCGCTGCGGCCGTCCGGCACGGCGCACGCACGGCGCCATTGCCGGTGGATGTTCCCGCACATACCCCGCTGCTCGTGCCCGCGGCGCAGGCGTTCGAAGCGGTCCTGGGTGAGACCGCACTGCAGCCGCCGCGGCTGCGCCTGCTCGCCGGCATCGACGGGAGCAGCGTCGTCGATGTCGCACGTGTGGTGCACACGCTGGCCGCGCAGATCGCCCGGACGGTGCAGTGGCAGCAGGTGCTGGCGCAGGCGGTGGAGCGCGGCGGAAAAGTATTTCTGGAGCTGGGCCCCGGCTCGGCGCTGAGCCGGCGGGTACGCGAGCTGCATCCGCAGCTGCAGGCCCGCTCGGTAGAGGATTTCCGCACGCTGGAGGGCGTGCGCGAATGGGTGGACGCCGCATGCGCACGCGCATGAGGGGCCACCCGAAGGTGTAACACCAGCAGTCCCCGGGTGGCGGGTCGCCATCATGCTGCACGCGTATCAAGTGTCTCGGGAGGGCGCATGAGTCCGCAAATCGCAACGATCATCGGCTTGGTGATCATGTTCATCGTGGCCACGGCCCTGCCCATCAACATGGGTGCCGTGGCATTCGCGCTGGCCTTCATCATCGGCGGCCTGTTCGTCGGGATGGAGGGCAAGGAAGTGTTGGCCGGCTTCCCGGGCGACCTGTTCCTGACCCTGGTCGGCATCACCTACCTGTTCGCCATCGCGCAGAAGAACGGCACCATCGATCTGCTCGTGCACTGGGCGGTCAAGGCGGTGCGTGGGCACATCGTCGCCATACCGTGGGTGATGTTCGTGGTCACCGCCGTGCTGACCGCCTTCGGCGCGCTCGGCCCGGCCGCAGTGGCCATCATCGGCCCGGTCGCGCTGCGCTTTGCCAAGCAGTACAAGATCAACCCGCTGATGATGGGCCTGCTGGTGATCCACGGCGCGCAGGCCGGTGGCTTCTCGCCGATCAGCGTGTATGGCGGCATCACCAACCAGGTGGTGCAGAAGGCCGGCCTGGAAGTCACGGAAATGGCGGTGTTCCTGACCAGCCTGGGCTTCAACCTGCTGATGGGCATCATCTGCTTCTTCGCCTTTGGCGGATTGGCCCTGATGCGTCGCGCACCGACGGCGACCGAACCGCTGGTCGCCGGCAGCCAGGCCTCCTCGCGCCAGTTTGCGATCGAGGGTCACGGCGCCCTGGTCTCGGCCGGCGGTGGCACGCTCTCCAATGATCCCGATGCGCTGGATGACGTGCGCATCAACCGCGAGCGCGTGTTCACCCTGATCGGCCTGCTCGGGCTCGGCATCGCGGCCCTGGTCTACAACCTCAACGTCGGCCTGGTCTCGATCACCGTCGCGGTGGTGCTGGCCCTGCTCTCGCCGAACTCGCAGAAGGGCGCGGTGGATGGGATCAGCTGGTCGACCGTGCTGCTGATCAGCGGCGTGGTGACCTACGTGGCCGTGCTGCAGCAGGCCGGCGCGGTGGACTACATCGGCCATGGCGTGGGTGCGATCGGCATTCCGCTGCTGGGCGCGCTGCTGGTCTGCTATGTCGGTGGCATCGTCTCGGCGTTCGCCTCTTCGGCGGCGGTGCTGGGTGCGACGATCCCGCTGGCGGTGCCGTTCCTGATGCAGGGGCATCTGAGCGCGGCCGGTGTCATCTGCGCGCTGGCGATCTCTTCCACCGTGGTGGACGTCAGCCCGTTCTCGACCAATGGCGCGCTGGTGGTTGCCTCGGCGGCGAAGGAAGAGCGCGAAGCCCTGTTCCGTCGCTTCCTGGTCTACAGCGGCCTGGTGGTCGCCTTCGGTCCGCTGCTGGCATGGCTGCTGTTCGTCGTGCCGGGCTGGATGTAAGCACACGGCGGGCCTGCACCGGCAGGCCCGCCATGACCCGGTAGAATGCTGCACACCTGTCCATGAAGCCCTGCCATGCCCCTGGCCCCTGGTCCCCGCCTGTCGAAGAAACGCGTGCCGCTTTATGAAGAAGTGGCCGAGCGGCTGCGCCAGAAGATCTACGACTACGAACTGCCACCGGGCGAATGGATCGACGAGCCGCTGCTCGCCGAAGAACTGGGCATCAGCCGCACCCCGCTGCGCGAGAGCCTGAAACTGCTGGCCGCTGAGGGCCTGGTGCAGCTCGATGCGGGCCGCGGCAGCCGGGTTACCCGGCTGACCCTGGAAGACCTCAACCAGCTGTTCCCGGTGATGGCCATGCTGGAAGGCCGCTGCGTGCATGAAGCGGTCAAGCGCATCGATGAAGCGGGCGTGGTCCAGCTGCAGGCGCTGCACGATGCCATGGAAGTCGCTGCAGCCGCGGGCGATCTGGCCGAGTACTACCGCAACAATTATCTGATCCACGAAAGTCTGCAGACCCATGCCGGCAACCCGTGGCTGATCCGCGTCACCCACGACCTGCACCGCATCCTGAAGATGCATCGCGGCCGGCAGTTGCTCACGCCGGGCCGCATGGCCCAGTCACTGGCCGAGCATCGCGCCCTGATGGCCTGCATCCGCAACCGCGATGCCGAAGCCGCCGAGCAGATGATGAACCGCCATCTGCTCAGTCAAGGCGAAGCACTGGCGGCCTATGTGGCCGCCGGTGGCCAGCTGAACGTGCCTGCGCCGCTGCCTCGCCAGGGCGGGATCTGAGCGCTCAGGCCAGCTCCACCGTCAGCCGCGTCAATGATTGCCCCAGCAGGTGAAGCCGGATCTGGTCCAGGCTGGTGAAGTAGCACGCCGTATCGGCGCCGGCCAAGCGGTAGATGCCGCGCTTGCCGCCCAACAAAACGAATTTTTCCTGGTCCACCAGGTACTGGGCGACCGGCGGCACACCCTGTGCCTTGAGCGCATCGATATCGATGGGTTCAAGGGCGTCCAGATCATGTAGTGCTGTGGTCATGGGAAAAAAAACTTCGCGACGGGAATGCCAGCTTAGGTGGCGCACACGCAGCAACGCGTGGAACGATCGTGAGGACGGTGCGAGTGTCCAAGGTGATGCAGGCAGCTGACCGAACGCATCGTCGCCAGCTGCGCGATGCACGTTGATGACCTTCGACTGCCATGCCGATCGAGCCAATACCCGTGAAGGGCGCGTGGAGGCCTGCGAGACGCACTGCGCAGACCCAGCGCCTCGTGCCGGATACGACACCCCTTCGTCGGAAACGCACATTGAGCGCCTCCTGGCGTCGTGCAAGGCTGGATTCGTGGCTGCGCGCACCAGCTTCCACAGCACCGTCGGCGCCTTGCCGGTGCCGTTTTTGTGCGTGGATCGGGTGCGAGCGTAATTACATGAAAAACATCGCGGGTAAACGTCGGGTCGCGTTGCAGGCCAGCCTGCTGGCGACCATCCTCCTCGCCGCCGGGGCGCTGCTACTTACGCTGTTCCCCGCTCATTCGGATCGGCAGCCACCCTTCGTGCTGGCCGCCGGCCCGCAGTTGGGCGGCCCGTACGGGCTGGGCGGGCCTTCCTCGCTGGGCGGTGCACGTGCCTACGTGGAGGCGGTGGAGGCGCTCTCGGGCATCAAGATCCAGGTGGCCGTCGCCACCACCTTCAGCGACGCACTGGGCCTGCTTGCGCAGCAGGAGGTGGACGGGCTGGCGTTCGCCCTGCCGGGCACCACGGCACTGTTGCCCACGGCCACGGTGATTTCACCGGCCTTCTATACCGGCGACTCGGTCCTGCTCACCCGCAGCAGCTCCCCCGTGCGGGCCCTGGCCGCCCTGGAGGGCAAGCGTGTCACCGTGATCGGCAACGGGGAGTACCACGGCTATCTGGCTGCTCACCACCCCGCGATCGAGGTCTTTCCACTACCTGCCGCGGCAGACATGGTGGCCGCGGTGGACAGCGGCACCGTGGACGCGGCGCTGGGCATGGACGCCATCCTGATTCCGCTCGCACGCCGGGGCAACAGCACCACGCTGGCGGTGCATCCGGCCAGCGATGGCCCCTCCGTGCAAATCCGGGTCGCCTCCCACCCTTCGCGTGCCGCCGAGATGGACCGGGCCCATCAGGCGTTCCGCTCGTTGCCGCTGGACACCCAGCAGGATCTGGTCGGCCGGTGGATGGATGCCCTGTATCGCTCGCCTCCCACTCTCCATGCCGTCCTCTCTTTCTATCGCACGCCGATCATCGTACTGGTGCTGTCCATCCTTGGTGCGGCCTTCGTGATCATCCAGGCCTACCGCAATGCCCGGGCGACGGCGGCGCTGCAGGCCAGCACGGCGCGCATGTTGACCCTGGTCAATCACGAAGTGCGCAATGGAGTGGCCTCGGTCATTTCCGCCATCGACCTGATTGAATCCACCGCCCCCACCCCGGCCGCCGCGCCCGTGATCGCGTCCGCCCGCGCGGCCACCTCTTCCCTGCACGACACCCTGGCCAATGCGCTGGAATTCATGTTCCTGGATCGCCACAGCCATGCACCCGTGGAGTGGCAGCCCGGCGCGGCCTCCGTACTGGCCGGCTGCCTGAGCGCATCCCGGCCGGTAGCCGCGGCCAAGGGCACCGCGCTGCTGTTCGATCTCGACCAGCCGGTGCTGGAGCACGCGAGCTGCGACACCCGCGCCCTGCGCCACATCGCCAGCAATCTGATCTCCAACGCCGTGAAGTTCTGCGATGCCGGAACCGTGTCGGTGCGCCTGAGATTCGAGGCAGGTGTAGGCGAGCGCGGCCGGATGGTGCTGCGTGTGAGCGATACCGGCAAAGGCATCAGCGCCGAAGATCTGAACGACATCTTCGGCGCCTTCAACACCACCCGTGACGGCCGGCAGCGCGGCGGGACCGGCCTGGGGCTGTCCCTGTGCCGCCGCATCGCCACGGCGCAGGGCGGGCAGATCACCGTGCGCAGCCGACCAGGCGTGGGGTCCACCTTCACCGCCACCCTGCCCGCGCAGCGGCGCACGGAGCAAGCGCCGGCCCTGCCCGGCCACCTGTCCGCCAACAACGACCGGCCCGCGCGCGTCCTGGTCATCGAAGACCAGCCACTGAACGCCGACGTCATCAGCCACCGGCTGCGCGAGCGCGGGTTCGAGGTGCGCTGCGCCGCCAGTCGCCATGAGGCACTGCAGCAGCTGGAACAGTCCGGCCCCTTCGACCTGATCACCCTGGACGATGCACTGCCGGATGCCAGCGGGCTGGAAACGATCGAGGCCATCCGCGCCCTGGAGCGGGCGCGCGCGTGGCTGGGCGCCCGCGTGGTCTCGATCTCGGCATCACCCGACGTCACCCGCGCCCCCCGCTACCGGGCCGCGGGCATCGCGGCGACCCTGTGCAAGCCTATCGAGTGGCCTGCGTTCGATGTGGCCACGCACTGCACGGCGATGAATCCGGCCAGGGCCCTGCGGCCGGCGGCGACGACGCCGTTGGATGTGCTGGCGGTGTATCGCACGCAGATCCCCCAGGATATTGCCGCACTGCGCGAGGCCATCGTGGCCCACGAATGGCGGCCGGCGCTGGCGATGAGCCACCGCATCCGCGGGGCGGCCTCGATGGTCGGGGATGCGGCCACGCTGGTCACGCTGGACCAGATCGACGGCTGCCTGAAGCACCATGCCATCAACGGCGACCCGGGCGCCGCGGACCTGGACGAGATGGACCGCCTGCTGGCGCAGATGGACCCAGGCGCCTGAGCCCACGGCGTCGTGGAACCGGCCCGCCCAGGCCCGCACGGCACGACACAAAAAGAAACTCCCCGGTCTGCAATGACGGACCGGGGAGCGCGGTGTTTCCCTGCAATGAGCCGGGAGGCTTACCAGCCGATGCCCACACCCACGCCCATGCTGCGTTCACCGCTGTTGGTGAAGGCACCATTGAGGCTGAAGGTGGCTGAGCCCTTGTCGTTGAGCACGCGCTGGTAACCCACCGCCATGGCCGACTCGCCCTCGGCGTAGCCCACACCCGCGCCAAGGCGGTTATAGGTGGCCAGGCCAGCGGTGTTCATGGCCATGGCCGTCTGCGCACTGCTCATCGCCGCCATGCGGTTGAAGCGCTTGTCCATCTTGTCCAGGCGGCGCTCGAAGTTGCTGATCGCACCATCGGTGTACTCGTTGGCGCGGGCCAGCATTTTTTCCAGCTCGGCGGTATCAACCTGCGGCGTGGGCGCGGGCGAATCGTCCTTCTTCGACTTTGGCTGCGGTGCAGGCGAAGCGCCCTCGCCCGCCGAAGCGACCTGCGGCGAACCGCTGGCTTCCCGGCTCGGCATGATCTCTTCGGTCGGTGCCGCCGACGCCGTGGCCATTGCACGCGCCTGCGGCTGGCCGTCCACGCGCTGCTCCAGGCCATCGATGCGACCGTTGAGTTGCTGCTGCGCGGCATGCAACTGGCCACCGTTGACCGCCTCGCGGCTGCCGGCGGCGATCAAGCCGTTGGCGACGTTGGAGATGACCATGCCGTTGGCACCCGCCAGGGTGAGCTGGGCGGTGCCGTCTCTGCGGACGGACGGAGATTCCTGGAACACCGAGCGGAGCTGGGTTTCCACACGGTCGACACGGGACCCGGTGGTGACTACGGCCGAGTCGAGCGTGGCGAGGGCTTCGTTGATGGTGTTCTGGTGTTGGCCCTGGACGTTGAAGCCGGGGCTTGTGACGTTGCCGTTGGCGTCTATGTTGCCGCCGAAGGCAGACAGTGCGCCACGGAGCTGGCCGATGGTGGCGGCGTCGTTGGCGTTGCGGCCGTTGGCTACGTTGACGAGGCGACGCTGGTAGCTACTATTTCCGAAGGATGCCGTGTCTGCCTCTGTGGCAACGGACCCCATGCCAATGGCGGCGGACCTGACCGCACCGGCTTCTGTTCTAGTGACTGCGCCTAGCGCCACGCTATCAGAACCAGCCGCACGTGACCCTACACCGAGAGCGAATGCGCTATCTGCTCCCTCTTCGACCAAGGCCCCTCTCCCCAGCGCAACGGAATTCTTGCCCAAAGCAATCGCAAAAGCGCCAAGGGCTGTTCCACCCTCACCTCCATCCTGAGGTGTGGCTTGCGCGGATTCACCAATCGCAACACCAAACGATCCAGCCTTGGCATCCTCACTCAAATCGTCCCGACCGATTTTGAAGAATCGATGAGTCGATTCAACGCTCGCGATTCGCTGATTGCTCACATACAGCTGACTGCCGTTAACTGCATCAGTACTGAAGGCAGATGAGATATCCCCCGAATCAATCCCAGTCAATCGCGATCCAGCGAAATCAATCGGCCCTCCTCGTTCATCAAGTGCTTGCTGAAGAACCTGCCTCACGCCTCCATCTGACATGCCCTTCATACGCTCGATCTCATTTCCGTTCCTAGCGATTTCCTGCTTGGCTGCGTACAGCTGACTACCAGTTACCGCATCACGACTCCCCGCATCAATACGCCCATCGGCCAGATTCGACAGAACCATGCCCTGCGCACCAGCCAGGTTCAATTGGCCGATTCCATTCTCACTGGTTGAAGGCGACTGTTGGAACGTTGCCCGCAGCTGGCTCTCGACACCATCGATGCGGCCGCCGGACCGGAGAACCGCGCCATCGAGTACATCCAAAGCATCGCCAACCGTATGTTGAACACCCCCCTGCACTCCATACGATGGTGAAACAATGTTGCCGTCTGGCCCCAGATCTGCGCCTCCGCCAAAAACGGTCACCGCATCACGTAGTTGAGCAACAGTGGTTGCATCGCTGGAGTTCACACCACGCCCTACGTTGACAACACGCCGCGTGAGATGAGAGTTGCCGACTGAAACGACATCTGAATCCTCAGCTATCGAACTGTTGCCCAATGCCACTGAATTCTCGGCTCCCGATTCAACCTGACTAAAAGAACCTAGAGCCGTTCCGCCCGCGGCATAGACATTCGAGCCGGTCCCAAGTGAAAATCCGTTCTGGGCCGCAGCGACAACAAGTGCGCCTCTGCCGAGGGCCACAGACCCCTGCCCACGGGCTCGTGCGAATGCACCAATTGCAGTAGCTCCGTCAGAATCAATTGCAGCTTCTGCAGAGTCACCAATGGCAACCCCTAACAAGCCCGCCTGCGCGAATTGACTTTCGCCATCAACACCAACTTGCACGAAACCCTTGGCAGTCTCGATCGCTGTCACTCGCTCATTGGTGCTAAACAACTGCCCACCATTCACCGCATCGGTACTGGCCGCCGAGCTGACATCTCCCGCAGCCACTGCCGATATGCGCGCACCTTCCATGTCCACAAGCAGGCGATCGGCACTGAACTTCACCACCCCATCCAGATCCGGATCAAAGTTGTCCACGTCCGTACGAAGCTGATCGATGTCGGCGCGGTTGGTCGCGACGCGCTGGTCCTGTGCCGCGAGAGCCTGGGTATGCGTTGCCAGCTGCTGGCCGTGCAGCACCAGTGACTGGCCCTGCGTGGAAACAGACTGGTTGGTGGCATGAAGCTGCTGTCCGGTCACGACATCGGTACTGGTGCCGCTCAGCACGCCGTTGGCAACGTTGTTGACGCGCCGCTTCGCGCCGTCCTTGTTGGCCACATCCACCACGGTGCCCGCATTGTCTGCGCCCAGGCGCACATTGCCCGTAGCCGATACCTGGCTGACCAGACCACTCAATGCAGTTGCCCTGCCCAGCGCATTGTCAGCAGTAGTCTTGGCTGCAGTCGCCGCCGTCTGTGCGGCGTTGGCGGTGTTCTGCGCCGTGGTTACGTTGCTGTTGGTAGCCGCAAGCTGTCGGCCAGTGACAGCCTCGGTGCTGCTGTTGCTCAGCGTCGCGTCGGCAACCCCGCTGATATTGCGGTTGGCATTGGCCTTGTTGCGCACGTCCAACACAGTACCGGTATTTTCGCTGCCCAAACGCACATTGCCCGTGGTGGACACCTGGCTCACCAGGCCGGCCAGGGTGGTGGCTTTGGCAAGCGCGCTGTCGGCTGCGGTCTTCGCCCCGGTAGCGGCCACCTGCGCGGCATTGGCCGTATTCTGTGCAGTGACCACGTTGGCATTGGTAGCGTTGAGCTGCTTGCCGGTCACGGCCTCGGTGCTGGATGTACTGAGCGTACCGTCGGCCAGATTGACCAGCTTGCGCTTGATGGCGCTGCTGCCGACGGAAATCTGATTGGCGGCGCTGGTCTGCGAACCATTGCCCAACGCCACCGAACCATTGTGCTGAGCCAGGGAGCGATCACCAATGGCCACAGCACTTTCGGCCGAGGCCCTGGCCAGATTGCCCATGGCCGTCGCGTAGAGGCCGCTTGCGTGGGTACCGCGCCCGAGTGCGGTGGAGTGCCCGGCGCTGGCCTTGCTCTGATATCCGATCGCGGTGGCGTGAATTACGTCCGCCGACGCCTCATGGCCAATGGCAATGGCACGATCTCCCACCGCGCTCGCCTGCAGTCCCGCCGCCACCGCCCCATTGCCGCTGCGGCTGCGCGACCCCAGCGAGACACCTGCGTTCAGGTTGGCCACCTTGTTGCCAGCGGCATCCACACCAGCACGGGCGTCGAAACCGACGGCCACACTCTGGCCGTTGTAGCTTTTGGCATTGTACCCAAGCGCTGTACTCACCCCGTACGCAACCGATTCGGCGGTTGCACCTTCACCCAATGACAGTGCTCTCGCATTGATGCGATTGGTCGCCGTCGTCACGTTCTGATTGGTGGCAAACAGCTGCTGCCCGGTAACCGCGTCGGTACTGGTTGCGCTCAGCGTTCCGTTGCGGACACCGTTGAGATAGCGGGCAGCACCACTCTTATTGCTGACCGTCAGTGTCGTGCCGGTGTTCTCCGCACCAATGCGAACCGCCCCGCCCGTGCTCGCCTGGCTGATCAAGCCACTGGTCGCAGTCGACAACTGATACAGCTGCTTTCCCGTTACCGCATCTGTGCTGGTGGCATTCAGTCTTGCATCGCCCACATTGACGATACGGCGCTTGGTGTTGCTGTTGCCAACCGATATCGTATTGCCTTCGTTGGCGACCGAGCCACGCCCGAGTGCCACCGTGCCATTCGCGGTAGCCCTGGCCTCGTAGCCCATGGCCAGGCCGTCGAACTCGGCACGTGCCTTGCCGCCAAGCGCTATGGCGCCGGTCCAACCACCGGTTCCTGCATAGGCATCGCCGCCGATGGCAATCTTCGACACGCCTGCGCCCTCATTTGTCCTTGAGCCGCTGCCGACTGCGATGGAATTTTCGGTGTAAGCCTTCGCGTTGTGGCCGAACGCGGTTGCACCAATACCATCGCCCACCGCATGCGCACCAAATACCGAGGCATATCCCTTTTTCGCTACTGCTCCGTAGCCAAAGACTGCGTTCTTGTCGCCCTCGGCAGACGTTCGGTTTCCAAAACTGGTGGAGTAGAGACCGTCGGTCCATGCGCCCCCTCCCATGGAAAGATAGTAGGAGCTACGCAGCGAAGCGTTCGCATTTCCCACATCCTCATGCCCAATGAACGGAGCGCAGCGAACAATTCCGGACGCACCACCATCACAGCCATAGAAAATGGCCGCGCTCGCAGTGGTGGAAAGTGAGCCAATCAAAACGGATGCCAGCAAGCCGCCTTGGACACCTCCCGCGCTGCGTCCCTTCCTTCGGGTCAGCTCACTTGCCACCACCCAGCATTGGCGGGCGGCGGACCAGAGTCGTCGATAGATCTTGTTCATGGATTCTCCTTAACAAACGGAACAGAAGGAACCGCTGTGGTACCAAGCCACAGCGGCGTGATGCACTCAGAGCGCGACGTTGTGCACGTGCTCGCGATAGCCATCGCGGGTCAGCCGATAGCGCAGCTGCAGCGTGTGGCCCGGCTGCAGGGGAAATGGCAGTTCCAGCGCGCTGCCGGGGTACAGGCTGCGCGAGACGTCATGCGCGGTGCAGCGCGCGCCATCGCAGTCAGCGATGCTGGTGATGCCCACGCGTACCGTGCCGGTGTTGCGCAGTTGGCTACCCTCCACCTGCACGTCCATCGTCGATTGCGCGGGCAGCACATTGACCAGTGCGCCCCAGACCAGGCTGACGCCGACATTGGCCTGGGCACTCTCACCCTCGCCTGCAGGGTCAGCACGTTCGGGGCCGCGCACGCCCTCGAAGTACACGCGGTAGGCCGTTTCCTTTTCGACCGGCTGCAGCGGAATCACACGGATCAGCCGGTTGCCGCCACCGGCGAGGGCGAACTTTCCTGGCGTGATGGCGATGGCGGCCTCATTCGGCTCCACCTCAACCTCCTGTTCACCTGCCCCCGCCGGGTTGACGATGCGCTTGATCGATGCCTGCACGTACTGCGGTTGGGTGGACTGCGAGTAGATGCGTATCTGTGCGCCTTTCTTCGCGTCCACCGACGTACGCATGGGGTGCACGGTGAGATTGGCATGGGCAGGCAACGCCATCAGTAGTGACAGCGGCAGCAAGCAGCGGACTAGGGGTTTCATCGGGGACTCCATGTGGGGTTCAGGGCGTGACAGTGGGAACACGCAGTTCCACCTTGAGATCGCCGCTGTAGTAGCCGGGGCGCTTGGTGCTGACCGGCACGCGCGGTGTTTCCAGCGTCAATGGCGTAGGCACGCAGAACACCGGCTGCGTCATGCCGGGCAGCAACACCAGCCGCAGCCGTGCGGTATCGATGCCGTGCAGCAGCTGCTCCACGCCGTTGCGCATGGGCAGCGCGCTGCCGTTGTGATCCAGGGTGACGGTGTAGTCCACGCGCTGGCTGGCATCACTGCCGCCATCGACGTGCCATACCGAGTAGCCCGAGGGCCCGGGAGGTTGCGCGCCGCTGTCACGCACGGTGACGCCGAGGTAGGCACTCTGCGAACCAAGTCCGTCGTACAGGCACATGTCGAGCTGGGTACGGCCACCGATGGTCTGCGCGATCGGGTCGTACTGCAGGTTCAGACCGACGTGCGGGGTGACCTGATCGAAAAGCGGGAAGTAGATGGAAACCGCGTTGTGGTCGGTGATGGTGAAGTCGAATGTGAAAGTGTTGACCGCAACGACTAACGATGCGGGATCAGTCCTCAAGTTCAGGATCAACTTACCGCTCCAATGTCCAGCGACAAGTTGATCGAGTTCCTTCACGGGAAGCAGCAGCTCCACCGATGTTCCTATCGCTTTCTCACCTCCACATTCCTCCTGTCGTGAGGTCCAGACAGGTCTCTTCTCACTTAGCCAGAAATCGAGCCCGCATGCTCTCTCCCCCAAAGCGCGACTCAGCGATGCCATGACGCGCACGTCTGTAGCAAGGCCGCTACGCCTCTCCACTACTCGCAACAAGATTGGCATCGAGCCGCTTGCCAAGCGCTCAGTTCCAATTACCGGGCACAGGCCCGTGCTTGAATTCGATTCCGATTCGCATGTCAAATGAATTCGACCGTATTGCAGACCCTCATCTCTGCTGTAACCAAGCACGGTCCTCGGCGCCCACAGCTCGATATCTCCCGGCATCGCAGAGCGATCCCAACTCATCACGATGTCGCGGTGCTCGCTCGACGGATGCGTTTCCGGCGGCCTCTGCGCCATCGCCCTCGGCACCAACAGCACCAGCCCACACAACACCGCCATCACCCACCACACACGCCGACTCACTTCGCACCTCCCGCTGCTGCGGTCTGTGGCGTGGCGGCAATCAGCGCCTGCTCCTGCAGCAACCGCGTCACCCGTGCCTGGTGGCGGATGTCGGCGGGCAGCTGGGCCACGGCCAGCGGCTCGCACTGCACGGCGCCTACCAGCATCACCACGCTGCGGCGCTCGCGCACCTGCAGCGGGCAGTGCAGCAACCGGTCGTCCTGCAGCAGGTACAGGGTCTTCTCGCGTCGTGGGAAGTCGGCCACGAAACCTCCATTGCTGCCGGTGCCGGGCACCGGCGCGTTGAGAATGCGGGCACCGGGCAGAGGTGCGCCGGCAATGTCCTGGGCGTTGCCGATGAAGGTGTAGGTCACTTCAATCGGCACCGGCATGCGCACCAGCCGGCCCGGTGGCAGGAACAACGGACGCGCGCCGCCCACACCGCTCACGCGCACGGCGGCGACGCTGTCCAGGGCGCTGGCGTCCTGCACTTCAGCGCGGTGCGACTGGTAGGCGGAAATCGGCAACAGCCGGCGCTCGCCCAGCTTCAGTCGCTGTCGACGCAGCCCGCCCACCTGCAGCTCGGCGGCAACGCCGGTCAGGTCCAGGTCGTCGGTGTCATCCACCTGCACCGCCAGCCCCGCGTCGGCGCCAACGCCAGCGCCCCAGTACACGCCGCGCTTGCCGATGGCCAGGCCGGAACTGTGCGTGGCGCTGTACGCCACTTCGTTGCCACCCTGGTGCTGGTAGCGCGACACCGTGGCACCGGTCTGGCCGATGCGGTTCTGCAGCTGGGTACTCAGCGTGGCGCTGTAGCGCTCGTTGTTGTTGCCGCGTAGTTCGCCCGATACCTCGCGGTACTGATCCTCGTATTCCTGGCGCAGCGTCTGCCCGGCGCTGTAGTTGATGTCCGGGCGCGCATGCTGTGGTTGCCGCACGTCCACGCCATAGCGTCGCTGCGAACTGCCGCGGTCATCGTGCTGCAGGCGGTTGAAGCTGAAATTGAGGTAGATGCCGCGGTCACGGCCGTCGCGCAGTCCACCGCCGCTGGTCTGCTGCCACACGCCGATGCGGCTGGAGACACTGAACTCGCCCCAGCGCTGGCTGCGGCTGTAGCTGGCCTGCCAGGTGCGGCTGAGCTGCGGTATGCGCGTGGGCTGTGGCATCCACGGCGGCAGCAGCGGGTCAAGTCCGGCCAGCGGATCATCATCCAGCCCCGGCCGCACGGTGCCTGCACGCCAGGTCTGGCGGCGCGTATAGGCCACGTAGGCGTTGCCGCCGGCCACCGGCAGCGCCATCGAGGCGCTGAGCGAATCGGCGCAGCCGAGCCGGTCGCGCGCGTCATCCTCGAACTGGCAGGCACGGCCGCGCATGCGCTGGTGGTACACATTCCACGAAGCACGGCGACGGTAGGAAAGCTGATGCTGCTGACCACGGCTGCCATCGCTGCCGTGCATGCCACTGAAGGTAGCGCGGACTTCCTGGGTGGCAAACACATGGCGCAGGTCCACCCGCAGCTCGCCGTAGCTGAAACCGCCCAGGTCGGCGATGCCGGCGGTCATGGCCACGTTGCGCCCCATCGGCACGCGCAGGCCGCCCATGGCCGCCAGTTCGTCGTCGAAGCGGTCGCTGCGGCGCTCGTTGCGGCGGCCGCCCTGCAGGAACCACTGCACGCTGCTGTCGGTCCAGTCACCGCCCTTGTCGAACGGCGCGTCCTCGTTGCGTACCAGCACGCCGTCTTCGTAGATGCGCAGGCTGACGGTGTAGTTGCCCATGGGGAACCGGCGCGTATCGAGCTGGTTGATGCCTGCCTGCAGGTAGAAGGTCTGCAACAGGCGCTCGCCATCGAACGCATCCACACGCGCATCGCGCGCCAGCAGCACGGTGAGCGGCGTGGCCTGCACGGCGGCGGCGGAGTCCACGTAGGCCTGCGTGGTGCCCAGCCGCAGACCCTGGAAGCGATCCATCGGCAGCATGCTGAAACTGAAGGTGCCGCCCTGCGGGCTGCTCAGGTTGCGGCGGTCCATGCGCCCGGCCTGCAGGTAGTGCTGCTGGCCAAGGTCATGGCGGTAGTAGGCGTTGTCGAGCTGGAAACGGCGGCTGGCAAGACCGCCGCGGTAGTGCTGCTGGCTGAAGGTCCAGTCGGCGGACAGGTGCCCTCGCTGGAACACGCCCAGTGCGCCCATGCCCTGCGCGGCCAGCGCCTGGTAGCCCCGGCCACCGCTGACATTGAAGGTGTGCTGGTGCAGGAAGGCGTTCTCGGCATTGACACTGACCTGGTGGTAGCGCTCGGCGGCCGGCTCGCCGGGGATCCATTGGCGGGCGACAAACAGGCGCACAGCGCCCTCGCCTTCGTCATACAGCGCGCGCACGGCAGTGGGCTCCTGGGGAGGATCGATGTACCCGCAACCGGCACTGGCACCGCCGTAACGGCATGCCAGGTGGCTGTTGCGCGGCAGCGGCTGCGACAACGCCGGCAGCAGCGCAGCCTGCGCTTCGGCGGACAGCTGCAATGCCTGCAGCGCCTCGACCGGGGTTTCCAGCTGCACGTGTTCCAGGGTCACGCGCACCGGCACCAGCCCGGTCGAACGACCGAACAGACGGATCTCCAGTTGTTCGGTCTGGCCTTCGACCAGATCCTCGAAACCGGCGGGAAC
>Ga0213829_1000065_pt1 | contig 149451 bp, 135 predicted proteins | sample MC6MC0896MG_FD_180665 | JGI IMG/M metagenome (GOLD analysis project Ga0213829, IMG submission 180665) | Enriched soil aggregate microbial communities from Iowa State University, Ames, United States - MC6-MC0896-MG | ecosystem: Environmental > Terrestrial > Soil > Unclassified | place: USA...
ATCTGGTCGTATGCCTTGAACTCACCAAAGTACTTGGTGATTGCTGCTGTCAGCGACGTTTTGCCATGGTCAACGTGACCGATGGTGCCGATGTTTACGTGTGGTTTATTACGTTCAAACTTGCTTTTTGCCATCGCCGTTGTTCTCTTTGTTCTAGAACCGCTCGAGCGCCCGCACGAAAATCATTCTGATTTTCAAGCCGACATTTATGCCAAAACGGAACGGCGAACCGCCCGTCGATGATACCTTACTGCCTATCCGCTCTTGAAAACTGGAGCGGGTAACGGGAATCGAACCCGTGTATTCAGCTTGGAAGGCTGCTGCTCTACCATTGAGCTATACCCGCATACTCTAAACTCTGATCCGACAGTGGTGGAGGAAGTTGGATTTGAACCAACGTAGGCTTAGCCAACGGATTTACAGTCCGTCCCCTTTAACCGCTCGGGCATTCCTCCTAATATCACTATCAGCAGAGTCGAGTAACTAGGCATTTTCTGCAGAATGTCCGGTTGTCTACAAGAGCGTTCCGTCGTTCTGCGAGGGGGCTTATGCCGATATGCGCTCGTCCTGTCAACAGGGTAAAAGTGAAAAGAATGCAGAACATTCCACAGCTTGTACATATCAGTGCCTGTCCAGACGCGGAGAACCGCGCGAAACCGGGATTTGATGCCCCTCGATAAAGATAATTTCTAGCCTTAAATAAAATCGGACACGCTATCTTCCATACAATGGACACGCTATAAGCGCCTTATGAACGATCAAAACTCTCCCCGTACCCCAAAAGATTCTCACTATGCGCGTCTGCGTCGCGAACATCGCGACCAGAAAGCCGCGCATGAAGGCAAAGCTCTACACAAGCCCCAGCGCGCACCGATTCCTGCAGGGCGCGTAGCAGATGGAACAGTCCGTCTTTACGGCCTGCATACCGTACGCGCTGCTGTAGAGAATCCCGCGCGCAAGATTTTGCGTATGCGTGCCACCCGCAATGGCTTTGCTCGCCTTGAAATCGGCGAAGCAGAAGCCCTGCCCTTTCCTGTTGAAATCGTCGAACCCAAAGAGATCGACAAAGAAACAGGTTCGGATGCCGTGCATCAGGGCGTTATGATTGAAGCGGAACCGCTCCGTCATAAGAAACTCTCCGAGCTGAAAGAAAGCGCACTTCTGCTGGTGCTTGATCAGGTCACAGACCCGCATAATGTTGGAGCCATCACCCGTTCGGCAGTGGCCTTTGGCGCAGGCGCAATCATCACAACCAGCCGCCACAGCCCGCAGGAAAGCGGTGTGCTGGCGAAAGCCGCATCCGGTGCACTTGAATTGATTCCCCATATCGAAGTGCGCAATCTGGCAGACGCAATCGAAGAGCTTCATTCGCTCGGTTTCATGACTATCGGACTTGATTCAGAAGGCCCGCTGGAAGTCGAATCAACACTAACCGGCGATCGGGTGGCACTCGTACTGGGCGCTGAAGGAAAGGGATTGCGTCAGAAGACGCGGGAAACAGTCACAGCACTTGCACGTCTCGACATGCCCGGCGAAATCAAGTCGCTTAACGTCTCCAATGCAGCCGCGATTTCGCTTTATGCTGCGGAGCGTTATCTGCGCACCCGTAGTTCTACTTAATTAATCGATCACCTTTAGAATAATCTGGAGCGTTTCCCACGCTCCAGATGCTCATTTACGCAGTCGCGATATAGCTGCGAATCTCTTCCGCTTCACGTTCCACATCTTCAATGCGCCGCTTCACGACGTCACCGATAGATATAATCCCTGCCAGCTTGCCGTTTTCTTCAACCGGCATATGACGGAATCGGTTGTGCGTCATGATTTCCATCACCTGATTAATCGTGTGATGTTCGCGGCAAACCTGTACCTTCGTCGTCATAAACTCCGAAACAGGCCGCTCACCGACGGCATCCTGCCCGCCCTCTTGATGCTGCATTGTCGCTACCGCACGAACAACATCGCGCTCAGACAAAATCCCTTTGATATGGCCTGCTTCGTCACAGGCAACAATCGCGCCGATCTTATATTGGGCAAGAATGGCAATGGCGTGCGAAAGCGTATCATCAGGCCTGATGACAACTACATCCCTACCCTTGTTTTCGAGAATCGATCTAACAGTCATGCCAAAGTCCCTCCCAAGGTTCAGCAATCAATCATGTAGTCCAGCCACATGATTCTAACACAAAGCCTCCCGTTGTGTTCCCTTGATCGTGCGCTTTAAGTGCCCGTTTTGCAAGCGAGCTAAATAGGGAGAGAGCCTATCTGCGCCGTAACACCGCATCGTAGTTTCGTGGACGATCCAGCAGTGAAATACCAAAAAAACCTGCCAGAAAACCACCAATATGCGCTTCCCACGCAATACCAGACAAATCAGCGCCGCCAGTCGAATAAAGACCCGTCGCAAGATTGATGAGAAACCACACACCAACAAAAACCAGCACTGGCTTTAACGTCAGTGTCAGTCCGACTGGCAACACTGGTCCCGCAAACTCTGATTTGCGACCGTGACCAACCCGACGGAAACCATAGCGCGCCGCAGCTCCCATCATCCCGGAAATAGCGCCCGAAGCACCAACGAGCGGAGTTACGCTCTCAGGATAGATCGCATAATGCGTCAATCCGGCGATGACAGACGTGAGAATCCAGAAAAGAATCATGCGCCCGGTGCCGATTCGACCTGCAAGCGGCGATCCGAAAGCCGCGAGCCAGATCATATTGACTGCGATATGTGCGATGCCACCATGCATGAAAGAATAACTGATCAGCGTGAACAGCGCTGCAGGGTCGCTAAAGCCACCGGCAAGAGAGAAACGCGCGGGAATCAGGGAGAAGTTCAGCATGAACGCATAGTTCTGCTGCTCGCTGATCAGGTAGTTCTGATAAATATAGACGCCAGCGCAGATTGCCATCAGCGCAAGAACCACGCCCGGTATGTTGAAAATCGGCTCTCCTTTCTCAGGAGTATTCGAGTTTCCGCGCATTTCTTGCTGAGGCACGCTCATGAACCGCCGCTTTCATCTTCAAACAATGCTTCTAGATAAGTGACAATTCGTTAAAAATAAAGGCCGCCGGAGTGTCCCGGACGGCCTTGTCGCAAATGTTTGATATTTGCGAGACAGAATCTGGAGATCAGGAAAAAGCCAACCAAGACAACGGCTTGTTCTGATAATTCATCAAACCGCTATAAAAGAAATTTTGCAACAATTACTTCTTGTTAACCTTAACAACCAAGCATGGTGGATGAACAAAGGGTTAAGCTGGCATCCATGCCGTTAATACTATTTTAATGTGCTGACCAACGGCAACAGCCGCAAATTCAGACGAACGGCAAACAGCGCATAATGAAAAACCGCAGCACGATCGCAATTTTCAGCGAATGGCAGCGACTGGCTTTTGGCCAGAGCGATGGCTTGTCTGCGCCAGCACGCGAATCGATTGAGCCGCGTAAGCTCGGCCGTCATTTGTCAGATTTGTTTTTTCTTGAAGAAGACGAAACTGGCGAACTGATCTTTCGCCTTGCAGGCACCCGCCTCTGCGCTCTGTTCGGGCGTGAACTGAAAGCCACGCGTTTTACGGCCCTGTGGCCGGAGCGAAACCGTCCTGCTCTCAACGAACTTTCACGAAACATCAATGCGCTGCTGGTTCCGGCATTAAGCCAGAATGACGGTATCAGCCTGTCGGGGCGCAGCCTGTCTTTTGAAATGCTGCTTGCGCCGCTTTCACCAGGTGAAGGGGGAAGGCTCAATTTGCTTGGTAGTATTACAGTTCTTGATGATGTTGCCTGGGCTGGTGCTGATCCGCTGGTTCTTGGAAATCTCAATAGCATAGAACCGCTGTCACCGGATCTCGTCTTAAAGCCGGAGATTCGCAAACCTTCCGTCATGACGATGAATGGTGCGAACGGCACAAGACGATGGGCAACTCCGCCGCAAGTGCGCGACACGCCTCAATTGCGTGTCATCCCCGGCGGCAAGGCTTAAATCAAAAGGTAAACGCGTACTAAGGTTACGGATTAGCAAATCCGTTTTTAGGCCAATTTAGGCATCAAAACGCCACAAATCATGCTATTATGGCCTTAAATGCACCATTTCTGAACAAAACCTTGCCAAAACCTGTGCAGTTTTATTCAAATTAGATTAGCATTTTCGCTCTCGAATTTTCCCACTCTCAAAGTCTTGCACGCAATCTGCTTCCAACAGGGAGCCAAAAAGAATGACGAAGCAAACAATCATAGCAGCAATGCTGATCCTTCTGGGAGCGGCTTTTGCGCAAGCCGCAAGCCCGGCATCAAAATCGCACTGGATGCCAACTGGTGAACGCACCTCGCAGCCAATCGGCCATTATGAATTTTGCCAGCGCCACGAGGCCGAGTGCAAAATCACCAGCTCCAACAGCGCCCCACTCAAGCTTAATCAAAAAGTCTGGCAGGACATAATCGCCATCAACGCCAGTGTGAACGAAAAGATCGCGCCGCGCACTGACATGGAAGTCTGGGGCCAGGAGGAATATTGGGAATATCCAACCACGGCTGGCGATTGCGACGACTATATGCTGCTCAAGCGTCGCGAACTGATGGCCCTCGGCATTCCAGCAAACTCATTGTTGATGACGGTCGTGCGTCAGCCCAATGGCGAAGGTCATGCTGTACTGAGCGTGCGCACAGACCGCGGCGATTTCATTCTCGACAATCTCGATCAGCGCGTGCTCATCTGGAACGAAACTGACTACACATTCCTCAAGCGCCAATCGACGACCAACAGCGGCGCTTGGGTATCAATCAAGGACGGACGCGATCTTCTGGTCAGTGGCATCCGCAACTGAATTTATAGAAAAACACTGTAAGTGAGGGACGGGTCGTCATTCCCCGTCCCTTTTTCATGCCGGTTCCAGACCACGCATGAAGGATTGGCCTTTTTCCACATAATGCTCTGCAGAAGCTTTAAGCTTTTCAATCGTGGCCGAATCAAGCTCGCGAATAACGCGCGCCGGAGATCCCACTATCAGCGAATTATCGGGAAATTCCTTGCCTTCCGTGACAAGCGCACCTGCGCCAATCAGGCAATTACTACCGATCTTCGCCCCGTTGAGAATAATCGCCCCCATGCCAATCAGCGTATTATCGCCGATGATGCAACCATGCAGGATAGCGCGATGCCCGATCGTGCAGCCCCTTCCAATTGTCAGCGGAAAACCAATATCGGTATGCATGATGGTATGTTCCTGCACATTGGTTTTAGCTCCAACCGTGATTGGCTCATTATCCCCACGAAGAACGGCTCCGAACCAAAAACTGGCACTCTCGCCAATCACGACTTTACCGATCAGCGTCGCATCGGGCGCAATCCAGTTGGTGGCGCGATCTGCAAAATCCGGCTCATGACCATTATAGACGTAGACCGGCATCGGCTCTTCTCCCACTTAGATTGATGCAACAAGATGCGATATTTATCACGCAAACGAAAGTCCGCTTTCGGTCAATAAAAAACGCCCTCCCCGCAAAGCAGGAAGGGCGCCTTTATGCATCGCAACGGATCTCAGAGATCGACGTCGAGGATCGCCATCGAGAAATTGTAGGAGAGTTCGCCTTCGTCCTCGTCCTTATAGACAAGACCCAGGAACTCGTCTTCCAGATATACCTCGGCGGAATCGTCCTTACGCGGGCGTGCCTTGATCTGAAGGCCCGGATTGTTGAAAGTCCGCTTGAAATAGGCGTCGAGTTTCTTGAGTTCTTCGGGTTTCAACCGGCTTCTCCTGCTATTGATTTGAGGCCGGTTTAATGCACCCGCCATTATCCGATGTAAAGCATTAAGACACACGCTGGAACGCGCATGCACGAATAGTTACTACCGTTCTATCATGATATAGGCCGCCCCCGGCAAAAAACCAGAAGGCGGCAATTTCTGCAATTTATCAGATCAATAAAACGTTCAGATACCTTCGCCATACATATGTTCGCCGAAGGCCGCCTCACCCAGCATCTGGTCCATAACACGCGAAGGCTCAGAGCAACCGCTCTCGCCAACGACCTTTGCCGGAACCCCGGCAACCGTCGCATTATGCGGAACGGGCTTGAGAACAACCGAGCCTGCCGCAATTTTCGAGCAATGGCCCACTTCGATATTGCCGAGAATTTTTGCGCCTGCACCAATCAGCACACCATGGCGAATCTTCGGATGCCTGTCTCCGCTTGCCTTACCCGTGCCGCCAAGTGTGACACCGTGAAGAATGGAAACATTGTCTTCAATGACTGCCGTCTCACCAACCACAAGCCCGGTCGCGTGATCAAGAAACAGACCACTGCCAAGCTTTGCAGCAGGATGAATATCCGTCTGGAACATCGACGACGAACGGCTTTGCAGATAATAGGCGAAATCCTTGCGCCCCTCATGATAAAGCCAATGGGCCAGACGATGGGTCTGTATAGCATGGAACCCTTTGAGATAAAGAACAGGGTCCATAAAGCGGTTATAAGCGGGATCGCGATCATAAACCGCCTGAATATCGACACGCAGAATGTGCGACCATTGCGGATTTGATTCAAGCATCGCGTCAAAAGTCTGGCGCAGAATATCAGCGCTCAGATCAGCATGACCGAGACGCTCCGCAATGCGATGCATCACAGCGTCTTCAAGTGTCGGCTGATTGATAATAGTCGCATAAAGAAAAGCACCAAGCACGGGATCGTTCTTGGCAGCTTCCTCCGCTTCGGCACGAATGGAATGCCAGATCGGATCAACCTGCCCCAGAGAGGGGGATGTTTTCACGTTCGTACGAACTGACATTATGCAGTCTCCAATTTAGCTCAATGCAGGGAGCGGAACATTTTGACTTTATGCAACCTGCATCGCAATGCGAGTTCAGCACATAACATATCTCAAAATGACATGCCTTTACATCGCATAAATCTATCGCAACTCAATGGAATCCAGCTTGCGCAACCTCAAAGAGGATAGTCTTCCAGAAAAGCCAATACGCCTTTCTTATAGACTTTGTCACCCACCGCCAACATATGATCGCGGTCGGGAATATCGAGCGCCTGACCATTTGGCAGCATATCGGCCAGTTCCTGAGCACTGCCGGCAATATCGTCCGTCGTGCCAACCGCCACAAGTACCGGCTGCATGATGCGCGCAATTGCCTCGGCAGAAACGAGTTCCTTGGAGGTAATGACACAAGCTGCCAGCGCTAGGCGGTCACTTTTGGTCTGATCGGCGAATTTGCGAAACATCAGCCCCCGTGGATGCGTGATTGTTGATGCATCTTCTGCAAGAAGCGCTTCGCCAATCGGCTCCCAGTCGCCTGCGCCTGTCACCATACCGATGCCAAGCCCACCAAAAACAGCAGTATGAACCCGTTCTGGATGCTCGATTGCAAGAAATGCGCTGATGCGCGCGCCCATAGAGTAGCCCATGACATGGGCTTTTTCGATGCCAAGATGATCAAGCAACGCTGCCGCGTCACCTGCCATGGCACTCGGTGTATAATCGGCAGCATCATGGCTTTTCGCCGAAAAACCGTGACCACGATTGTCGATGGCAATGACGCGATAGCCAGCCTCGGTCAGCGTGCGGAACCAGCCGGGCGACACCCAGTTAACGAGGCTTGAGGATGCAAACCCATGAATGAGCAGGATCGGATCGCCCTCACCATCCTGACGATAGGCAAGCCGCAAGCCATCATGTTCGAAATATTCGATATCGAGCGCGCTCAATTTGGCATTCCTTTTGAATCTTCAGACAACGTGGCTTTAGGCGGACTTAACCGCGACACGCGCCACAAATAACCCTGTGGATCGCGCTGTCACCGCGTTTAATACCGTTTCGTTTAACAGTCCCGGCCAGAAGTTCAACCACATAAGCCGCAGGCCCCTGCGAAGAAATAATGTCTTCCGAAAATGGTACGGCATTTTCATGAATAGCCGACACATGGCCAGTATCATCAAGAAAAACCATATCAAGCGGCGATGGTGTATTCTGCATCCACATCATCACATCGCGCATTTCGCCAAAAATAAACAGCATTGCGCGGTCTTTGGGAAAATCTGTGCGCCACATCAATCCGCGCATACGCGCCTGATCGGTATCAGCAACCTCCAGCCCGAAAGAAGCCTTGCCCTTCGAGGTTATGAAAGTCAGTGGCTCTTTATCGAGCGGCAAAAGCATGGGCTTGGTTTCCTGCGCATGGGCAGAAACCGCGAAGAAAATAAATGCGAAAGCAAAAAGAATGCGGCCCATATTCTGATCTTGTCCTGATTGCTCTTATCTATGCCCGATAACGGGCAATGAACCAGGCCGTCGCAACGACCTAACGGTGGGATTGAGCGTCAGACATTATCAACGCGCTCTCGGCGCGACAAGGGCCAGTCACAGGCTTGTGACATCAAAGAAAACAAATCAAATCAGTGCGAAACAGGGATTACCGTACCGAGATCAGGATGAATTTCCGCAGCCATAAGGCCTTTATCCCCATCACCAAAACGGATCAGCACCACCTGTCCGGGACGCAGTTCCATCATTCCAAACCGACGCAGCGTTTCCATATGAATGAAAATATCCTCAGTGCCCTCGCCGCGCGTCAGAAAGCCAAAGCCTTTGGTGCGGTTGAACCACTTGACGATCACGCGCTCCAGACCACTCGACGGTGTAACCGTAACATGGGTACGCGGTGGCGCCATCTCCGCAGGATGAACAGCAGTAGACGTATCCATGGAAAGAACACGGAAACATTGCATGCCACGATCACCATTGCGAACTTCACAAATGATGCGAGAACCTTCAAGTGCTGTCTGGAAGCCATCGCGGCGCAACGTAGTCACATGCAGCAGAATATCGGAAAGACCAGGCTGGTCGGGAACGATGAAGCCATAACCCTTTGCAACGTCAAACCACTTGATGTGGCCCGACACTTCAATGATTTCGCCTAGCTCTTCTGAGGAGGCCTGACTGCGAAACTGGTCATTCGACACAGATTTGTCTGCCATGCGCTCGTCCCTCCTCTTTTGTTCCATTGCGATTCTGATCTGATTCTTGTGCAAAGAATAACACTTCATTAACCGGAGGCGGCAAGCCTAAACTTTTATAGTTTTGAAGATGACCACAGGCTTTGCATACTCATCGTTAATTCCTAAATTTCTTAAACAGAAACCTTACCTGCCAAAAACATATAGCGGCATGTCAGTTCGACAACTTGTTGACTTGTCATTTTCACGCGCCACCTATCCATAAAGTGCTTTATGATCGGCCCGGAATGCGAAACAGGAGAAGACTATGCGTTATCTGCACACGATGGTTAGAATTAAAGACATTGATGAATCGCTCGATTTTTATGTGAACAAGTTTGGCCTTGAAGAAACGCGCCGCACAGAAAATGAAAAAGGCCGCTTCACGCTGATTTTCCTTGCTGCACCATCGGACAAGGACAAAGCCAAGGCAGAACGCGCACCTGAACTCGAACTTACCTATAACTGGGACCCGGAAACCTATACAGGCGGTCGCAATTTCGGCCATCTCGCTTATGAGGTCGATAATATTTACGAAGCTTGCCAGAAGCTCAAAGATGCAGGCGTCACCATCAACCGCCCGCCACGCGATGGGCGCATGGCCTTCATCAAATCGCCTGATGGTGTATCCATTGAGCTCATTCAGAAGGGCGAGCGTCTCGATCCACAGGAACCGTGGGCTTCCGCCGAAAATATCGGCAGTTGGTAACAAAAAGCCCGGTCTCGCGACCGGGCTTTCTCATTTTATTCGGTGCCCTGAATGGCTGACAGCAGCCAGTTGCCACCATCAACACGCGTAAAGGTCCAGACCTCGACGCTTTCAACCGGCTCATCCGGGTTGCCTTCGACAACAGCGCCCGTATTACGGTCAAGCATGATGTCGATCGCCGAATAGCGGATGGCAACTGTCGCATAATCGACATTGCCTTCGCTCCATGATTCCGAAATATCGCCCTGAAGCAGTTTCACGTCCTTGACTTCGTTACGCATGCCGCTCGAAGCAATCTCGCCCAGTTCTTCAGCCAGATAAGACATGGCTTCCGGTGTCGCAAGCTTACGAAGCGTTGCGTAATCCTCGCGACCATATGCGGTCTGAATCTCGCTGAGCATCTGCTCGAAACGATCCAGCTCTTCCTGACCAATTTCCAAAGGCTCATCCTCAACAACAGGTGCGACAGGTGTTTCAGCCTGCTTGATTGCAAAAGGATTGACCGATGGCGTACGGCTTGTCGAACCCGCTTGCGGTGCCGCAGTTTTTGCAGCGCCGAAGGGCTGTGCGCCGCCAAAAGGCTGTGCAGATGGATTGCCAGCGCCGGCCGCCGCCGTCTGACGACGATTCGCAAACATGCGCATCACGAACATCGCGATCAAGGCAATGACCGCAACCTGAAGGAGCAGGCCGAACATCCCGGCAAGACCGCCAAGGCCATTACCGAGCATCATGCCGATCAGACCACCGACCAGCAGTCCGCCGAGCATTGAACGACCGAAATTGCCGAACATACCACCTGAACGTGCTGCAGCAGCAGTCTGCGTCCCGGCTGCGGCACCCGGACGATTGGTCTGCGTAGCGCCTGTATTTGGCGTCATCGACCGCTCAACAGGTGCTGCATTATTCGGCGCAGTGCGTGTTGGCGCAGGCGCTTGATAGGTGCGCGCACCACGGCTACCAAAACCGCCACCGCCTGCACGGCGAGCCTCGGCGAAATCGACAGCGGCAAAAGAGGCGATAAGCCCAAGGACCATTGCAGCGGTCAGTTTGGTCAGGCGGTTTCCGGAACCCGGCATCTGTATCTCCCATTAGGGCATTTCCAGCAAAAGTGCGAAGCGGTTTTGCGTAGGATAATGCGTAAGAATAATTAGAGCAGTCTCAGCGACTTTGTTTCAACTAAACGCTGTTCGAACAATCACTGAATGTTTTAGTTCGACATCATATGGGAATTCACCCCCTGTTTTCACAAGGGCGTGAAGACAAAAAAATCGAGTTTTTTCAGAGAGGCAGCGCCGCATCCAGAATCTGTATCTGAGGTGTGACAGAACCGTTCCAGTGATTGAGCGACAGATTGCCGACCACATGCACGCTCTGCCCAATATTATTGAACAAAAAGCGGCCAAGATCGCCTTCCGCTGCTCGAAATGCGATGGCATTGACGCGCTTTCCATCCGCACCGCGAAGTACCACCCGAACATGGTCGCGGCCAACACCGCGCACATCTGCCAATATATGATGCGGGAGTGCCAGAACCGGCTGCGGATGCGCGGAACCAAAAGGCCCGGCTTTCTGCAATGATTCATAGAGCGAAACCGTGGCACCCGATGCCGCCACCGCCCCGTCTATAGATAGGCTCTGATTTTCGCGTAACCGCGCTACGATATCCGCTGATTCTTCTTCAAAAAACGCACGAAGCGCTCCAAGCTTGGCGCGCTCAATGGTGATACCAGCAGCCATGGCGTGACCGCCACCCTTAACCAGCAATCCGCAGTCTACCGCGCCGCGCACAAGCTTGCCAAGATCAAGCCCGGAAATTGATCGTCCCGAGCCGGAGCCAATACCGTTCGCATTAAACGAAATTGCAAAGGCCGGACGACGTGCTTTTTCCTTCAACCGCGACGCCAGAAGCCCCACAATTCCCGGATGCCAGCGATCACTAGCCGTCACAATCACCGAAGCACCTTCACCGCCCGAAAGCTCAAGCGAAGCTTCTGCTTCTGCTTCCATCAGCATTTCGGCTTCCATGGCCTGCCGCTCCTGATTGAGCCGGTTAAGCTCAACGGCAATAGGATCGGCCGCGCTCGAATCATCAAGTGTGAGCAAACGAGCGCCTAAGCCTGCATCGCCAATACGACCACCCGCATTAATGCGCGGACCAATCAGATAACCAAGATGAAACACATTGAGCGGCTCGCCAATACGCGAAACACGGCTAAGCGCCGCCAATCCAGCATTGCTCTGGCTACGCGCAACCAACAGACCCTTGACCACGAATGCGCGGTTCACACCTTTGAGCGGCACCACATCGCAGACCGTTGCAAGCGCTACAAGATCAAGCATACCAAGCAAATCCGGGCCGGGACCTTTGCCGCGTTCACGCAGAACTTTGGTGACCTGAACAAGTGTGAGAAACACAACGCCCGCAGCGCAAAGATGCTCCTGCTGGGAAATATCGTCCTCCCGGTTCGGATTGACGATTGCCACTGCATCATCCGGCAGATCGCCGCCCACCTGATGGTGATCGAGCACCACAACATCGGCTCCCGCCTCTTTGGCGGCAAGGATCGACGGAGCGCTGTTGGTGCCGCAATCAACCGTCACGATAAGCGATGCACCTTTGGCCACGAGTTCCCGCATGGCATCAGGATTAGGTCCATAGCCTTCAAATATACGATCCGGTATATAGATCGAATGCGCGACACCATAATGTTTGAGAAAACGCGCCATCAAAGCCGATGAACATGCGCCATCAACATCATAATCACCAAAAATCGCCACCGTCTCGCGACGCATAATCGCATCAGCAATGCGGTTGGCAGCCCTATCCATATCGGTCAGCATGGCCGGATCAGGCATCAGATTGCGTAAACTCGGATCGATAAATTCCGGCGCACCTTCCACACTCACCCCGCGCCCCGCAAGCACGCGCGATACGAGATCGGAAATGCCGTGATGCTGCGCTATCGCAAGTGCCGTATTGGCCTCGCGCGGCCCAAGCCGGTCCATCCATTTCTGGCCAGTGACTGATTTGCGGATACCAAGAAAAAAGCGTTCTGTTGTCATTGTTCTTAAAGACACAAAAGGCGGCATTTTTGCAATGCCGCCTTTTAATCATAAGGGGAACCCGAAGAGATTTTGGTTATGGCGTGCCGAAAATGGTGGTGTTCGAGAACCGGAGCGGAGGGTACTTAAAGGTACGTGAGCACCGGAAGCGCAGAACAACGCCATTTGCAGGCCGCCAGAGCCAAAATATCAAGGGTTTAGAACTTCGATAGATCCTGATGCCGTGCCTTGATTTCACGCACTGTCTGCGAGCTTGAGCGCATGACGATTGTGTGCGTCTGAATATAGTCGCGGGCAAATTTCACGCCGGAAAGCATATTGCCATCGGTCACGCCTGTCGCTGCAAACAGCACATCGCCCTTGGCCATTTCTTCCATCGTGTAAATCTTTTTAGGGTCGGAAATGCCCATCTTGGCAGCACGAACAATCTTCTCATCGGAATTGAGCTGCAAACGCCCCTGCATCTGACCGCCAATGCAACGCAGTGCTGCGGCTGCAAGAACACCTTCAGGCGCACCGCCAATACCGATATAAATATCAATGCCGGTTTCATCAGGATTGGTGGTGTGCATCACACCGGCCACATCACCATCACCGATCAGGCGAATGGAAGCACCCGTTGCGCGGACTTCTTCGATCAAACGTGCATGGCGCGGACGATCCATGATGCAGGCTGTGATTTCATGCGGCTTCACACCCTTGGCTTTGGCAATAGCATGGATGTTATCGGTCGGGGTGGCATCGAGATCGACAACGCCCTTCGGATATCCCGGACCAACGGCAATTTTTTCCATGTATACGTCTGGCGCGTAAAGCAGATTGCCCTTCTCAGCAATCGCAATCACCGCCAGCGAATTCGGCAGGTTCTTAGCGCAGATCGTCGTGCCTTCCAGCGGATCAAGCGCAATATCGACATCCGGTCCCTGCCGGGTGCCAACTTCTTCGCCAATATAAAGCATTGGCGCTTCATCGCGTTCACCTTCACCGATTACAACAGTACCGGCGATTGGCAGGCGGTTGAGTTCCTGACGCATGGCATCAACTGCGGCCTGATCCGCAGCCATTTCATCGCCACGTCCACGCAGGCGCGCTGCGGCAACGGCTGCGCGCTCGGCCACACGGACCAGCTCCAGCGTCAGAATACGATCTAATCCGTGCGGTTGCTGTTCTGTCGTCTTGGCCATGTGAACAAAGTCCTGAATTCGAATGAAATCGATGCTTCGCTATATATAGCGACATTGTGCATATGTTTTGTCAAAGTCCCAGCTCACCTGCAAGAGAAAGAACGGTAAAAAGATTTACCGCTCAAACTCTTAATCGATTTAGCGTAACTCGATTGATTTCCTGACAGGCTTGTCAAACCTCAGTGCGTTCAAAGAAAATCTCAGGACTATCCACTTCAATCAGCTTCTTTCGGTCGATCATCCAGAAACGATTGCCGACATTACGCACAAAACTGCGATCATGGGACACAATGAGGCTCGCTGTTTCATCGCCCAGCAATTCAGCTTCGAGCGCCTCCTGCCCGTCAATATCAAGATGATTGGTCGGTTCATCAAGGATGTAGAAATTCGGCTTGGTAAGCCGCAAAACCAGCATGGCAAGACGAGCTTTCTGACCACCCGAAAGCCGCGATAAAGGCTTGGCCTGCATGTCCAGCGTCATTCCCGCACCAGCAAGCAGAGATCGGGCGCGCTGGTCGCCAACATCAAACCGCTTCATGACCGTTTCAAAAGGAGTCCAGCCACCATTCAACTCTGACAGAGCCTGATCGGTATAGCCGAGAACCAGTGACGGCGTCGCCTTGATAGCCGCAAGCGATTTTTCAGGACAAAGAATCGCTTCACGCACCAGCGTCAAGAGCCGTGTCTTTCCGGTTCCGTTGGCGCCAAGCAGCACAATCCGGTCGCCGGGATTGACCCAGAACTGACCGGTTTTATAAAGTGATCGTCCATCAGGCGTCGCAATCTCGGCCTGATTAATGACGATCAGCGCCTTGGCATGACTACCACGACCATCAAGTCTGATCTTGCCAGCAGAACGCTCGACATGCGCGGCTTTTGCAGATTCCTCGATCTTTTCGGCTCTGGCACGCAATTGCTTGGTTTTCACCACCAGCAAATCGCTGCCCGAGTTGATGCCTATATTGTTAAGCTTCGCTGCCTGCCTGCGCAACTGCTGGACCGTTTTCATGTCCTTTTCGAACTGGCGCGCATCAGCGGCATCAATTTCGTCAAGCGCTACACGCGCCTGACTATAAGGCAAAGAGAAGACAAACGACTTCTCCGCGCGCAGGAAAAGGGTGCGTTTGGTCACAGCATCGAGAAAAGCGCGATCATGGCTGCACACGATAACAGCTACAGAGCGAGGAAGCATATCGAGCCAGTTTTCCAGCAAATGCACCTTCTCAAGATCAAGATGATTGGTGGGCTCATCCAAAAGAAGCACATCCGGCTCGCAAACCCATGTACGCGCCAGAAGCGCAAGCCGCTGCCAGCCACCACTCAACTGCCGAATGGTCAGATTACGCAATTCCCCCGGAACATTGAGATCATCAAGTACAATATCAGCGCGCCAGCTTTCATAGTCGCGCGCATCACTATCCAGTCCACTGAGCACAACCTCATAGAACGACAGGTCCATAAGATCATCGGAAACATACTGACTGACATAACCGACTTTCAGCCCACGCGAGCGGGTGATAGTACCGCTGGTCGGCTGACCCTCGCCTACGACAAGGCGCAAAAGGCTGGTTTTCCCGCGCCCGTTGGCTGCAACAATTCCCAGCCGCTCGCCTTCGCCGACAACGAAATCGAGGTTCGAGAACAGCGGCTGATGAAGAGTAAGCGAAAGATTCTGAACAGAAATAAGAGACATGGCAATAAGCCCAATTTGGCTCAGCACAGATGGGCAGTTTTCCAACTGCTTCAACCAATATGCTTGCAAATTTCAGGCGACAGCAATTCAAGCTGCACCTTAAGGAAAAGGAAGAAGAAGACTACTTTTAAGTCTTAATCGGCCCTGCACAAATTATTGTTGCAGAGCGAAATCGGGGCCATACTGACGATGACGGTCATGACGCGTCACATCCATATTACAGCCCTCCTTTTTCATAACTGTCTCTCAATCGGATTATTCCGATAGAAGCTTCTTAGCAAAATCGTTGCCGCCCTTCAAGAGCGGCAACCATGCAGTTGTTGTCAGCCTGCACGCTCGATGCGGATCATCTGCGGCTTGTTGACCAGGTGATCATCCTTGAGGATGGCATCAAGCGCCTTTTTAACGGCTGCTTCCGTTGTCTCGTGGGTCACCAGAATAACTGTCTTGATGCCGTCGCTCACGTCGCTATCCATCAAAGGTCGCTGAACGATTGATTCAAGCGAAATGTCATTTTCGGCCATACGCTTGGCAATGGCTGCAAATGCACCAATGCGATCATAGACCGTCAGGCGAATGAAATAGCCGCCAGCATGTTTGCGCATTTTGGCGCGCTTATATGGCTGCAATGCTTTCGCAGGCGTGCCAAAAACCGGACCATGCTGGAAACCGGGACGGCTCTTGGCAATATCAGCCACATCGCCGATCACAGCAGACGCTGTCGCATTGCCGCCAGCACCCGGGCCAGAAAGCAGCAACTCGCCGAGAAGATCGGTTTCAATTGCCACCGCATTGGTCACGCCATGCACCTGCGCAATAACCGACGAGGTCGGAACCATGGTTGGATGCACGCGCTGTTCAATGCCGGTCTCGGTCTTCTGCGCAACGCCAAGCAGCTTGATGCGATAACCTAGTTCATCAGCGGCACGAATATCGGCCAGCGAAATATTGCTGATGCCTTCGAGGTAAATATCGTCAGCGGCAATCTGTGTGCCAAAGGCAAGGCTTGTCAGCAGTGCAAGCTTGTGCGCTGTGTCATTGCCTTCAATGTCAAAAGTCGGATCGGCTTCCGCATAACCAAGACGCTGCGCGTCCGCCAGACAATCTTCAAACGAAATGCCCTCTTCCCACATACGTGTGAGAATGTAGTTACAAGTTCCGTTCATGATACCGTAAACACGCGAAACGGTATTACCCGTAAGTGACTCACGCATGGCCTTGATGACCGGAATACCGCCCGCAACGGCTGCTTCAAAGTTAAGAAGAACACCCTTTTCTTCAGCGATTTTTGCAAGTTGCACACCATGCTTTGCGAGAAGCGCTTTATTAGCGGTCACGACATGACGGCTGGCGCGCAATGCTGCTTCAACGGATGCTTTTGCAGAGCCTTCATCGCCACCGATCAACTCAACAAAAACGTCAATATTGGCGCTTTTTGCAAGTTCCACAGGGTCGTCAAACCATTCAATACCCGAAAGATCGACACCACGATCACGCGTGCGGTCGCGGGCGCTGACAGCGGTTACAATAACTTGCTTGCCGCATTGACGAGTGAGCATTTCGGACTTGTCACGTAGAATACGTAACACCGAAGCACCAACGGTGCCCAGTCCGGCAACGCCGATCCGCAATGCATCACTCATTATCTCGACCTTCTGAATTATTGGATTTCAATTGGGTGGGAAACTTCGACTGCGTGGAAAACAAGGGCCAACTTTCAGTCAGCCCCTGCGTTGCTCTATGGACGCTGATTAACGGCGACCTTCGAGCGGAATAACATTGTGCAGATTCTCATCCTTGGTGGACAGGAAGCGCTTGATGTTGCGCGCCGCCTGTCGAATGCGATGCTCGTTCTCGACCAGCGCGATACGAACATATTCATCGCCATGTTCACCAAAGCCTACGCCGGGCGCAACAGCCACATCGGCCATTTCAACAAGCAGCTTGGAGAATTCAAGCGAGCCCAGCGGGCGGAAGCGCTCTGGAATCGGAACCCATGCAAACATTGTTGCAGCCGGTGGCGGAACATCCCAGCCAGCGCGGCCAAAGCTATCGACGAGCACATCACGGCGCTGCTTATAGACATTTCGCACATAGGAGATGTCGGAGCCGTCACCATTGAGCGCGGCGGTCGCCGCCACCTGAATAGGCGTGAACGCACCATAATCCAGATAAGATTTTACGCGCGTCAAAGCACCGATCAAACGCTCGTTGCCGACCGCAAAGCCCATGCGCCAGCCGGGCATGGAGAATGTTTTCGACATTGACGTGAACTCGACAGCCACATCCATCGCGCCCGGAACTTCGAGAACCGATGGCGGTGGATTATTGTCGTCGAAATAAATTTCCGAATAAGCGAGATCGGACAGAATGATCAGATCATTCTTGCGTGCAAAATCGACCACATCCTTGTAGAAATCAAGGGTCGCGACATAAGCCGTCGGATTGGACGGGAAGTTGAGGATCAGCGCCAGTGGCTTTGGAATGGAGTGCTTGACCGCACGTTCCAATGCCCGAATGAATTCTTCATCCGGCTTTGCAGGGATCGAACGGATAACACCACCCGACATGATGAAGCCGAAGGAATGAATCGGATAGGTCGGATCCGGACAAAGCACAACATCGCCAGGAGCCGTGATGGCCTGTGCCATATTGGCAAAGCCTTCCTTGGAACCAAGGGTCGCAACAACCTGTGTGTCCGGGTTGAGCTTCACACCAAAGCGACGCGCATAATACTGCGCCTGTGCACGACGAAGACCGGGAATGCCCTTCGAAGACGAATAGCGATGCGCGCGCGGGTCCTGAACAGCCTCGCAGAGCTTGTCGACAATGTTCTTTGGCGTTGGCAAATCTGGATTGCCCATTCCAAGATCAATAATGTCGGCACCGGCCGCTCGCGCCGATGCCTTCAGGCGGTTAACCTGTTCAAAGACATAAGGTGGCAAACGGCGGACTTTATGAAATTCTTCCGACATGATCCTGTTCCAGAAGGGGGTTGAATGAAACGGCGCTATGCACCGGATTAGGAGCTATACACCTGTTATCGAAAAGGGTCGAGACTTGTCAGGGTCTTGAAATGCAGGTTTTTATTCCAAAAAACGTTAAAGCGCTTCATGCTTTAGATTTTTATTTGGCGCATGCCTTTATCCCAAAACCGGCGTCCACTTTTGGGAGGTATGCTTTATTATTCACCCGCTTCGATCTGCTTGAGGGTCGCGTCTGTTTCTTCCTGCGCCTGTTTGCGCAAGGCAGCCGCCTGAGCAGGCGTCAATGCTGCATTGGACGAACGCGTCGCTGCAAGGCGCGTGCGATCAGAATCAAGCCCTGACATGATCTGCGCCTTTTCTTCCGGCGTGATCTGCGCGGTGGCAGCTTTGGGCATTCGGCCAAAGGTAGGATAGGTATCGGTGCGATTGGCACCTTCCTGTGGCGCACCCTGAAATTCAGGTCCACCCGCACAGCCCGCAAGAAACGCCACGGCTGTTGCTGCCAGCATGAAATTGGCAATCTGCCGCGTGCTCTTGGTCATATGTCCGGTCCCGATTCTGATATTCTGCCTGCATCAGGCAATATGCCCGACACGATACAGATAATATATTGCGAAATGGATAGCACCAACTCGATGCATCATGTCAACAAGTGAGTTGAAAATGATGGGATTCAAGAGCCAGCGCCGGTTGATTAAATACAAGTATAACTAAAAGTTACAAATAGTAATATTGTGTTATTTCCCAGCAAATTGAAGCTTATTTGCCCCATTCTAAAACACTTGGTGCTTTCAGTAGTTGCGTTTGGCAGTTAAAAACCCTAAAAATTGGTTACAGTTTATCACTCGTTGATTTGTATCTTAGCGCTTTGAAGTGACTACAAACCTGTTGTATTCGCGATAAGGTGCTGAAACTCTTAGAGCATTTCCAGCAAAAGTGCGAAGCAGTTTTGCGTAGGTTAATGCGTAGAAACAAAGTGATAGAGCGGTTCAAAATCCATCTTGATGGAAACCGCCCTCATTATCTACCCCAGTCTGATGACTGGTTTCTGTGAGAAAATTGCTTCCTCTAGGTAAGTGAGTCTCACATGGAAAAGCTGGAGCAGACATTGAAACTCGCAGAACCACCGCAAAGAACGACAAGAAAACTGCTCTCAGGCAGTGTAGCCCTGATTGCACTCGTTCTGACGTCCTGCACGTCCACTGGTAATGGTTCGTCATCATTGCAAATGACGAATAACGCAGATGGTTCCATGATCGCCGAAACACTTCAAAGCGCTGCTGATCAGACCGTCGCTGCCGAAGCAGCGGCGAAACCTGCTGAAACCGCAACCGTTGCAGAGAATAAGACTGTCGATAGCAAGACGCAGAAACCTGCTACAGAAACTGTAGTAGCTGCCGCCACGGCACCGCCTGAGCAAGGCGAGTCGGCCCAGATTGCAGCCCTCGCTCCTCAGACAAAGTCCAATTCACTGTTTGGCATCTTCGGCAAAAAACCAGCCGAACCTTCTGCCGAAGCAACACCTGCGACCGAACAGGCTGAGGCTGCAAAGCCCGAACAGCCAACAGAGCCAAGTGCAGCGACACCAGAAGCAAAGCCTGAGACAGAAGAAGAGCCCAAAGAGGCGGAAGCTGCGAAACCCGCCGAGCCGGAAAAGCCAGTTCAGGTGGCATCGCTTTTTGGCTCGGCCAAGAACGCCAATGCCTATGTGGCACCCCAGCGCCCCACGACTGCCGGTCAGGGCAGCATCGCCCGTCTCTTTAACGATGAAGATGCAGGCAACTCAAAAAACAAGAAACTTGCCGTTGTAAGGCCCAGCACAAAATCAACACGTGACTATAATTATTCGCTTCCCGGCGTGCGCCCCAATGGCGGCTTTGAAATTAAACAACGCAAAAGCCTCTATGATGACAGCGACATTGATGCCAATGAATATGATGATTACGCATCCATTCAGCTTGCATCTGCGCCCGGTCTGGCGCGTCTGGCGCCCAACGGGCTGAAAGTTCAGCGCGAGACTGTGGATGTTGCCTGCCTTAAGCCACAGCTTGTAACAATGCTCAAATCGATGGAACGCCATTTCCGTCGCCCGGTCATGGTCACATCCGGCTATCGCAGCCCGTCTTATAACCGCAAGGTCAACGGCGCACGCAAATCACTGCATATGATTTGTGCAGCAGCTGATATTCAGATCGACGGCGTTTCAAAGCATGAAATCGCGCGCTTCGCCCGTAATATGTCCAATCGCGGCGGCGTCGGTACCTACTGCCATACCAGATCGGTACATGTGGACATCGGCCCGGAACGCGACTGGAACTGGAGCTGCAAAAAATAATCCACATATTCAGGTGGTAGAAACGATTCAAAGCCGGGCGTCTGTTCCCGGCTTTTTTGTTGTTTTTCAATGAGATGCTTACTTCATCCACAGTGTACCCAGCAATAAAATCATCCCTGCACGAGTTTTTTTTAGAAAAGTTATATTAAGGGCTTGCGAGTCAGGTTCTTCCTGAATATAAGCCCACTCACACCAGCAACAGGCGCCCATCGTCTAGCGGTTAGGACAGCGCCCTTTCACGGCGCAGACAGGGGTTCGATTCCCCTTGGGCGTACCACTTGCTGGTTTTTATTTTTCCAAAATCATCATCGTAAGTAAAACTCAAACGAAACTTTTGTTTTGAGCTATTATGCCTTTTGGCAACTTATCCGCCATTCCTATCCCCTTGTTTTCGCAAGTTTCCTTGGCTTAATTTTGCTGATGACTTTTTATTGAAAGTTTTCTGAAAAAGAGCTTGCGCATCAGAAAATTCCTGCCTATAAGCCGACCCACACCAGCAGGCGCCCATCGTCTAGCGGTTAGGACAGCGCCCTTTCACGGCGCAGACAGGGGTTCGATTCCCCTTGGGCGTACCACTTACTGGTTTTATCTTTTTCCCAAAAAATTGATATGAATATGAGTGGCCGTGCATCTGGCGCGATGTTACCCATCGTCCGTTCAAACAGATAACCGGACAGACACATCATGGCCAAAACAACAGCAATCGTACCGACACCTCATGCCAGTCGTTATTTGCAACAACTGTGCAAACACTGGGCGCATAAATTCACTGTCGAATTTACGCCGGAAAGCGGTCGCTTTGATCTCGGAGAGAATCGCATTGTCGTGCTGAACGCCAACGAACACAATCTCACCACGACCATTGAAGCTGCGGATACCAACCTCGCACAGATGGAAGACGTTGTTGCCAGCCATATTGTGCGCTTTGCGTTCCGTGAGGAACTGATCTTCAATTGGGTTCGCGAATAACTTTCAACAATGAACCCATAAATCGAAATCCTTGCATGCTTTTCCAGAATCCCCTTGTGACCGGTCGCCTTGAGCGGCGCTATAAGAGATTTCTCGCGGATGTGACGCTCGATGATGGGCGTTTCATCACGGCTTCAGTTCCCAATACTGGCTCGATGCTTGGACTTACCGCTCCCGGCTCGCGTGTCTGGCTGAGTGTCTCCGACGCCCCGCATCGCAAATATCAGCATACACTGCAGATCGTTGAAGCCGATAACACGCTTGTCGGCGTCAATACTGGCTTGCCCAACAAAATTGCCGAAGAAGCGATTTCGTCGGGCATGATTCCCAGTTTGAGTAATTACGGACTATTAAAGCGCGAGCAAAAATACGGTCGTAACTCCCGTATCGATATTCTTCTGGATGAAGGCGACGCCCCCCGAGCCTATGTGGAAGTGAAAAATGTGCACTTCATTCGCACCCCTTCCCTTGCTGAATTCCCCGATACCGTCACTGCACGCGGTGCAAAACATCTTGATGAACTCGTTGATGTCGTATCTGCTGGCTATCGGGGCGTGATGGTGTTTATTATTCAGCGAAACGATTGCGACAGATTCAGCATCTCCGGCGACCTTGATCCGGTCTATGCTCGCGCATTTGAGCGCGCACGAGCAGCAGGGGTTGAGGCTTGGGCTATTCGATGCCAAATAACAGAAAATGGCATCGATGCTGAAACTTTAGTGCCTATAGTATATTAGAAAGACGGATCGAGATGGTGACTTATATCGAGGCGACAAGCGCACCGATGAAATATACGGGGCAGATCAGGCTTTACGGCCCGGAGGCTTTTGAAAGCATGCGCAAGGTTTGCAACCTGACGGCCCGTTGTCTCGACGCGCTCAACGACATCGTCAAACCCGGCGTAACAACCAATGAGATTGATCGTTTTGTGTTTGATTTCGGTATGGATCATGGCGCCTTTCCGGCGACATTGAACTATCGCGGCTATACGAAATCCACCTGCACCTCCATCAATCACGTGGTCTGCCACGGCATCCCGGATGACAAGCCGCTGCGAGAAGGTGACATCGTTAATATCGACGTCACCTATCTGCTTGATGGCTGGCACGGCGATTCAAGCCGCATGTATGCAGTGGGTGAAATCAAGCGCGCCGCTGAACGCCTTTTGGAAGTGACCTATGAAAGTCTCTTGCGCGGCATTGCTGCGGTTAAACCCGGTGTGAAGACCGGTGCGATTGGTGCTGCAATCCAGACCTATGCGGAAGGTGAACGTTGCTCGGTCGTTCGGGATTTCTGTGGCCATGGCGTCGGACAACTTTTTCATGACACGCCAAATATCCTGCATTATGGCACTGCCAATGAAGGCGTCGAAATCAGGGAAGGCATGATCTTCACGATCGAGCCGATGATCAATCTGGGCAAGTATGGCGTGAAGGTTTTGGCCGATGGCTGGACTGCGGTCACGCGTGACCGCTCGCTGACTGCGCAATATGAACACACTGTTGGCGTCACAAAAGATGGCTGTGAAATTTTTACAGTGTCACCAAACAATGTTTTCGGACCGCCAACCATGCGGTAAAAATGAATAAATTCTGTTTCTGCGGGGGTTCAAACAGAATGGCACCAAAAGATAAAAAACCGGGAAGTTTCGATCTTCCCGGCTTTAATGAAGGTATTCATTTAGCGGCTCAACTTGAAAAGCCGCACCATATGGGACATCGTGAAAGGCTGCGGCAGCGCTTTAAAGCTGCCCCCGATGCGCTGGCCGATTATGAGTTGCTCGAACTGCTGCTTTTCCGGGTTATCCCGCGCGCAGATACAAAGCCGCTTGCAAAATCTTTGCTCACCCGCTTTGGTTCTCTGGCGGAGGTTCTGGGCGCACCCGAAAAACTACTTGCCGAAATGCCCGGAATTGGCCCCTCCATCGCACTTGAAATCAAGATCGTTGAAGCTATGGCCAAACGCTCGGCCCGGAGCGAGGTGATGGAGCGCGAGGTACTCGGATCGTGGAGCCAGGTTGTGCAATATTGCACAACCGCTATGGCCTATGAGACGCGTGAACAATTCCGTGTTTTGTTTCTGGATAAAAAGAACCGCCTGATCGCCGATGAAGTCCAGCAGCAAGGCACGGTCGATCACACGCCCGTCTATCCGCGCGAGGTTGTGCGGCGTGCACTTGAGCTATCAGCAACAGCCATTATCGTTGTGCACAACCATCCCTCGGGCGATCCGACGCCATCGCGTGCCGACATCGAAATGACCAAACTTCTGATCGACGCTGCCAAACCGCTTAGCATTGCACTGCACGACCACATAATCGTCGGCAAACACGGCCACGTCAGCATGCGCGCCCTGAAATTGATCTGAAATTGGTTACCTTTCATTAAGCATGTGAACCAAAACGCTTGTTTACCCCTACAAATTAGCTCGAATTTTCTTAAATTTAGACACAATCAAAGACGACGAGAGAGACAGTCCGGGATTTGAGATTCCGTCTCTAAAAAAGAATTCAAGCATATTTCCCGCCAGCGTTTTTGACGGGAAAACTGGAGTAAAAATGTTCAAGCGTTCCTATACAGCCGCCGCTTTCGGTGTTGCACTTGTTGCTTTTACTGGCCCATCATTCGCAGCAGATATGATGGACAACACCGATTACACCTACAATGAACCCGTTGCATCAGGACCACGCGACTGGTCCGGCAACTATGTGGGCGCACAGATCGGCGCTTCTTCGTCACGCGTTCCAGGTCCATTCACCAACCGCACAGGTGTGCTCGGTGGTGCAGTGATCGGTAAAAACATGCAGAGCGACAATCTTGTTTTCGGTGCAGAGCTGGAAGGCAATTTTGCGCAGGCCGAACACCGTATCGGCAATGGTGGCAGCCTCCAGCAGTCGTGGAACGGCAATGCCAAAGGCAAGGTCGGCTATGCAATGGACAAGACGCTGATTTACGGCACCGCCGGTTATGGCGTAACGAAATTCAAGGCTAAAGACGCCACCACATCTGCACCGGGCTGGCAAGGCGGCGCATTGATCGGCGCAGGCGTCGAGCAGGCCATCTCCGGGCCAATCTCAGTCAAGGCCGAATATGATTTCCAGCGCTTCAACGATGTGAAGTCAAAGGTGAACGGCGTTACCCAATATAACAACCTCAAGAATCATTCGATCAAAGCGGGCGTAAACTACCGCTTCTAAATCCTGGATGACCTGTTTTATGCAAAGGGCTGCACGCAACGTGCAGCCCTTTGTTTTTGCATCTTTTGAGGACTGAAAAATTTGTCGCCATGTCGAACCGGACAAACAAAGAGCCAAATTATTCTGCGATAACTGGTTAGGCTTCTAGAGTTTTCCAGCAAAAGTGCGTGAGCTTTTTGGGCATGATAATGCGACAAAACAAATACTTGGAGCGGTTCTTATGATCCACTCATAACAGGATCAATCGTCTGGTCCACGCCGGGCATTGTCGCCATCATAACCGCGCCGCCAGTAAGCGACGATCAACTGCTTGTCTTTTGGAATATTACGCTCTTTGCGCATGTAGCTCCGGATCGAGCGGAATGCTTTGAATTCACTCGCTACCCAGACATAAATATTCTCTTCGCCTTCAGGAATCTCGACCGCGCGAACAGCATCTTCCAAAAGCATGGTTGTACCCGCAGCCAAGCCGTTGCGATGCAGCCATTGCAGATCCATATCCGCACGCGAAACAATCGTTTGCTCTTCGGCCTTGCTATCAACTTCCAAACGTACAACGGCTTTTACGCCTTCGGGAAGCTGTTCCAGAATACGTGCGATTGCAGGCAGGGCGGTTTCATCTCCCGCTAAGAGATACCACTTGGCATCTCCGGGCTCACCACCGCCTGGCCCCGTCATACCGACAATATCGCCCGGCTTGGCGCTCATCGCCCATCCAGACCCCGGTGCGTCGCAATCATCGACATGCACCACCATATCAATATCGACCCAGCCTGCATCGGCATCCATTCTACGGATCGTATAAACCCGCGCAACGATTTTGGCATCACCCTCCGGCCAGACAGGGCGACCATCTTCGCCCATGATAGGCCATTTCGGCTCAGCCAATCCCTGCTGCGGAAAAAGCAGCCGAATATGCAGGCCATGTTTGGAAAAACGATGAAGATCTTCGCCTTGCAGGCGCACGCGGCGCATATGCGGCGTCACATCGGAAACTGATACGACTTTCATTTCGCGAAAATACGGCAGCAACCCACCGGCAGCGCCATCGCCTTCCCAAACGATCCTTGGAGGCGCATCACTTTTATCGAGAAACTCCAGAATGTGTGAAGCAATCGATAGCTTCATATAGGCAAGGCCCGCATCGTCATCGCTGCTCACGCCGACATTGACGACTTGCTGATCCCATTGCACATCTGCCTTGCCGAACGTCGTGACCAACCGGGCACTGCTATCATCCCGCTCAACCTCGGCATGTTCGACAAAATGATCGAGCAGCTTGTTTACAATACGGCTCGGATCAGTAAGCGGAATGAGAGTGCGCGCGTTCAGATTGAGTTCGGACATGCCTCTGCCTTCCACTTAAATTCGGTGCGCAAAGCCTTACCTGAATATAAGCTGATACTTCAAGTCACCTTTTAGAATCAAATTGGCTTGATACCGCAATACAGCGTCACCGGCAGTGCTTGTCGCCAAACATCAAATGAACCAAGCGGACCGGAATGCGCCACACCAAAGCGCACCAACTCTCCGCCATTCTGCTGCTGCCAGTTGAAAACCCGCATTTCGCTTTGCAAGGTCACAGCATTGGCAACAAGCCGACCACCAGGCTTCAATGCGTTCCAGCATGCTTCAAGAACACCTTCATCAGTTACGCCACCACCGATGAAAATTGTATCCGGGCTCTCACATCCATCAAGCGCAAGAGGTGCCTGCCCTTTCACGAGCTGCAAGCCCGGCACACCCAATGCAAGCCGGTTACGCTCGATCATGCCCTGTCTGCTAGAGTCGGCTTCAATGGCAATTGCCCGGCACGAAGGATGCACGCGCATCCACTCTATGCCAATGGAACCGCATCCAGCACCGACATCCCATAAAAGCTGACGCGGCAAAGGCTGCAAACGCGACAACGTCACCGCGCGTATATCGCGCTTGGTCAGTTGCCCGTCATTTTCAAATGCCGTGTCAGGCAATCCCGCAACGGGAGAAAACACATGAGAATCGGGCGAGGCTATGCACTCAATCGCCAGCACATTGAGATCGGCACAATCCTGCTGTGCAAAACTTTCAGCAATTCCATCAACGCGGCGCTCCAATGGTCCGCCTAGATGCTCTAAAACGCTCAACCGGCTTGGTCCAAAGCCCTTTGCGGTAAGCATTTTTGCAACATGATGCGGGGTCGTTCCATCCCAACTCAAGACGAGCAGTCGTTCGCCCGGCAGAATATGAGGGCCGAGCAGTTCCAGCGGACGCCCATGAACACTCAAACAGCGCACATCCTGCAAGGGCCAGCCAAGACGCGCGCTAGCGAGCGAAAAGGATGACGGATAAGGTATGACCAGCATGTCATCCTTGGAAAACCTTCGCGCCAGCGATGCGCCCATGCCGTAAGACATAGGATCCCCGCTTGCCAGAACCACAACCTGCCTCCCGCGCAGGGCTTCGAGCATGGAAAAGGCCTCATCGAAAGGCGATGGCCATGCAATGCGTTCGGCCTTCACACTGGCATCCAGAAATTCCAGATGGCGCTTACCACCAAAAATCACTTCGGCATCGGCAATTGCGCTGCGTGCTGCTTCACTAAGCCCCGCGACGCCATCTTCACCAATACCGATAATTTTAAGCCAGCAAGCCATTGATTGAGTTCCTTTGATCTGTTGGCCTTTGCTCTGTTGGTAAGACGCGGGATTGGCATGTGCAAGCATGAACGCGTATAAGACCATCATGTTAAGCCAGCAAACTGCCACAACCTTGCCTATTCGAGCCGACAGGCGCAATGCCTGCCCCGGCCTGTCGCGCATGGTCATGAGCAAGGATGGCGCGATCGCACGTGTGAAGCTGGCATTGGGACGACTAAATAGCCGTGAAGCGCGTGCATTGGCTGACATCGCAACAGCGTTCGGCAATGGATCGGTTGAGCTTTCGATTCGCTCCAATGTGCAGATACGCGGCATTCAGCCAGCTAATTGGGATCAAGCCATATCAGCACTGTATGAAGCTGGATTTGGTGCTGATAATCCATCCGCCGATGACATTCGCAATGTGATGGTGAGCCCAACCGCTTCAATTGATGCGACCAGCCTTGCCACCTCTCTGCTGACCGTACTTGAGACCACCCCAGAATATCACAGGCTTTCGCCCAAATTTTCGTTCCAGATTGATGGCGGCGAAGATTGCGCCGTGACTGCGCATTCGGGCGATATATGGCTATCTGCAATGGATAACGGCACGCATTATGCCTTTGGTCTGGCATCATCCCCCGATGCAGATGCAATTGGCATGATTGAAAAAACGCAAGCGCTCTCTCTGATCAAAGCCCTGCTCGATACGTTTCAGTGCCATGCACAAAACGGCATAGCGCGGATGAAGCATCTTTTTGAAGCTATGCCGAAAAGCCAATTCCTGCAAGAACTGCCAGTGGCATTCGCACAGGCACCAGACTGGAAACGCAAACCGACAAAGCCTTTTTCATGGCTTGGCACACATGCACAAAATAATGTGCGCTCTTATATCGGTGCAATGCCATTCCTGGGACGATTGCAATCTGCACAACTGCATGCATTGGCACAGGTTGCGGACAATGCAAATGGCGGCAAAATTCGTCTTACGCCGTGGCAAAGCATTATTCTGCCGGATATCGAAAATGCGGACCTTGAGAAGGTCTCATCTGGATTGGAAGAACTTGGTTTCGCAATATCAAGCGAGCAGCCACAAGCGCGTCTTCGCGCCTGTTCAGGGTCCAGCGGCTGCGCTTCTGCTTTTGCCGACACATTGGCGGACGCAAAACAACTCGCAGCTCAACTTGTTGCGCGTCTTGATCAGGTGCATATCACAGGCTGCTCAAAATCCTGCGCAGCCCTTTCACCCCTTCCGCATACGCTTTTAGCGCGTTCAAAAGAGCATTATGACCTCTTTTCGCAAGACAAGGCTGGACCATCGCGTTTCGGGCAGCTATTGGCCTCAAACATCACCATTGATGAGGCCGCACAGCTTCTGAATGCCCAAAATTTATAAGAGCGGACGCCATGACAGAGTATATCCGCGACGGACAGGCCATCTATGACCGCTCCTTCGCCATTATCCGCGCCGAAGCTGATCTAAGCCGAATTCCTGCCGATCTTGAAAAACTCGCAGTGCGCGTTGCCCATGCATCCGGCATGGTCGATATTGTGGAAGACTTGGTTTTTTCGGAAAATGCAGGAAGCACCGGTCGCAATGCTCTCATTGCGGGCGCACCGATACTATGCGATGCGCGCATGGTTGCCGAAGGCATCACACGTTCGCGCCTGCCCGCCAATAACGAAGTTATCTGCACGCTGAACGACCCCTCTGTGCCGGAACTGGCAAAGAAAATCGGCAATACGCGTTCTGCTGCGGCCCTCGACCTCTGGCTCCCTCACCTTAAAGGAAGCATCGTTGCCATCGGCAATGCACCGACCGCCCTCTTCCGCCTGTTTGAACTCCTCGAAAATGGCGCGCCAAAGCCAGCACTTATCATCGGCATGCCCGTTGGTTTCGTGGGGGCTGCTGAATCGAAAGACGAACTGTCTCTCAATAAATATGACGTGCCTTTCGTCATTGTGCGTGGTCGTCGTGGCGGCAGCGCCATGACAGCGGCCGCCGTCAATGCACTTGCTTCGGAGCGCGAATAATGGCCCTTAAAGGCAAGCTTTACGGTCTGGGTGTCGGTCCCGGCGATCCTGAACTCATCACGCTGAAAGCGCTTCGACTGCTTAAATCCGCCCCCGTTATAGCCTATCACGCGGCCAAGGGAAAAAAGGGAAATGCGCTGACCATCGTTGAAAGCTATTTGTCACCTCAACAAATAATGGTGCCGCTCATCTACCCGGTGACAACAGAAAAACTGCCCGCACATCTCGATTACGAAGAGATTGTCAGCGACTTTTACAGCGAAATTACAGCAACAATTGCCAGCCATCTCGATGAGGGGCGCGATGTTGCGGTGATTGCGGAAGGCGATCCGTTTTTTTATGGCTCGTTCATGTATATCCACGACCGTCTTGCAGAAAAATACGAGACGGAAGTCGTGCCGGGCGTCTGCTCTGTTCTGGGCGCAGCCGCAGTTCTTGGCGCACCGCTGGTCTATCGCAACCAGACACTTTCCGTTCTTTCGGGTGTCATGAGCGCGGAAGAGCTCAAATCCCGTCTTAAAGGCACCGAAGCCGCAGCCATTATGAAGCTTGGCAAGAATCTCGACAAGGTCCGCAATGTCCTGACCGAGCTTGGCCTGATGGATCGTGCTCTTTATATTGAGCGCGCGACCATGCAGAACCAGCGCATTGCGCCACTGGCAGAAGTCAGCGGCAGCGACTCCCCCTATTTTTCGCTTATTCTGGTTCCCGGCAACAAATGGAACAACGCATGAAAGCGGCCATTCTCGTCCTTGGCGAAGCAGCAATTGCAACCGCGCGTCATGTACAATCGGCGCTTGGCAATGCGGAAATACTGGGACTGGAAAGCCGGGTCAGGAGCGCTGACAAAAGCTTCGCGCAGTTTGGCGATACGATACGCACGCTCTATGAAGAAGGTCGTCCCATCATCGCGTTGTGTGCATCAGGCATCATCATTCGCGCATTAGCGCCACTTCTGCAAAACAAACGCATTGAACCAGCTGTTCTGGCGATTGCAGAAGACGGCAGTGCGGTTGTGCCATTGCTTGGCGGACTTTCTGGCGTCAACGATTTGGCACGAACAATCGCTCAAGCGCTTGCAGTTGCCCCCGCCATCACCACGACCGGTGAATTGCGTTTTGGCATCAATCTTCTGCATCCACCTGCAGAGCTGAAGCTGGCTAATCCTGATGCCGCAAAGACTTTCATGTCCGATCTGCTGGCAGGCGAAACCCTGCGCCTGAATGGAAACTCGCGCTGGCTTTCAAGCTCAAAGCTGCCATTCTCCGACGACGGACAATTGAAGATCAGCATCACGCCAGAAATGCGTGAAGCACAACCGCATGAGTTGATTTATCATCCACGCGTCATTGCCATAGCAATTGAGCATCCAGGCGAAAACCTCGCCAGATTCATTGAACAAGCTGTTGATAGCGCTGGCTTATCGAAGGATTCACTGGCTCTGCTGCTCGCGCATGAGAAAGATTGCGCTTCACCTTATATCCATGAGGCCGCGCACCTGCTCAAGACACCGCTGCGCGTTGTTTCAGGCACCGATGATCTGGCCACCGCATCTGTCGAAAACGCTTTGCGCCTGATAAAGTCCGAAACCCTGACGCTCGCAGTTGCACCGACACCCGCCGATATACTTTTCATCGGACGCAAGCGCGGCAAGTTGAGCGTCGTTGGCCTTGGCCCCGGTTCACGCGATTTGATGACACCCGCAGTGCAGCGTGATCTGGAACAGGCCGAAGAGGTGCTTGGTTATGAGACCTATGTGCGCATGGCAGGTCCGTTCCGTGACGACCAGATCATCCATATGACCGATAATCGCGAGGAAATGCAGCGCGCACGCCATGCATTCGAATTGGCTGCTTCAGGCCGCAATGTTGTGATGATTTCCTCCGGCGACCCCGGTGTATTTGCCATGGCAGCAGCGGTCGTCGAGGCACTGCATGAATCCGATGATCCGGCATGGCATGGCACTGAACTGGTTATTCAGCCGGGCATTTCGACAGCAATGGCAGCAGCATCGCGCATTGGCGCGCCGCTGGGACATGATTTCTGCATCATCTCACTTTCCGATAACCTCAAACCCTGGGATGTGATCGCGAAACGGCTGGCTCTTGCAGCAGAAGGCGATCTTGCCATGGCGTTTTACAATCCCATTTCCAAAGCCCGTCCATATCAGTTGGGGCGTGCGCTGGAAATTCTGCGCCAATATCGCAATGCTGAAACGCCGGTGGTTCTTGGCCGTGACATTGGCAGACCGGCAGAAACCACGCGCGTTGTCACTTTGGGTGAACTCACGCCAGACGATGTGGATATGCGCACCGTGGTGATTGTCGGTTCGTCGCACACAAAGCGGTTCCCCCGCGCTGAAGGCGGCGAATGGGTCTACACGCCCCGCTGGTATGGCAAAAAGCCAAGTTAGCAGAGGCAAGCAAAAAGGCAGGGAAATCCCTGCCTTTTTAATATCTTATATGATTTTATTGAATCAATTCTTCTTCGACTTTTTTGGCGCAGGCGCAGCCGATGCGGCCTGAGCAGCAGCAGCCTCTGCCGCAACCTGATCGGCGCTCTTTGGTGATGTATCGATAACAGAACGAACCGAACCGTTTGCGGAAACCTGACAAACTGCGGTGCGCAGATCGACCTTCAGATCAACATCCGTGCCGCCGCCTGCACCCGGACGCGAGTTAACCGCGCTGATAACGCGTTCAGGCAAAAAATACTTATTCGCAGCAGCCGTAATGCAAGGCTGTGCCAGCGATGAATCAACGGTCGATGTCGGGATGAAACGTGGCAGCGAAATGGTCGAAGCGGTCACAGGGGCCTCGGACTTGCCGGGAACCGTTGCATTCTGCGTCGTTGTTGTACAAGCGGCAGCCAGTGGAGCCAACATTGCGATAACAAGGAAACGGGCTCCGGTGCGGGCGCGTCCGTACATGATCAACCTCATAGGAATTGCTGAATAGCCAAAAATTTAATTTCGATAACTATTCGCTTTTAGCCGATTGTCGAGTGGCAGGAAGGCCACATTGCCAGTTTTTCGTTGAGCATCCCCAACAGCGTCATCATTGTTTCGTGAATATCCAGTTCAACATCTCGCGCCAGTCGCTCATGCGAATGGGTGTACCATGATTGCCGCTCTCAAAGCGACGAAACTGAACGGGATAGCCCGGCGCGCGTTTGCCAATATCGCGATAAAACGCTTCCTGCTTATCAATGGCGAAGACCGGATCACGACTGCCATGGTTGAAAAATACCGGAACACGTTTTTTGAAGGCAGAAGACTTGAAAAAGTTCTCGTCCCACAATGATCCCAAAAGAATAAGACCTGCAAGCTGGTTCCCGGCTTTTTCGTTGGAAGCAATGCGCCAGCAAAGTGCCCCACCCTGCGATCCGCATGCAAGGATAAGCGGTGCAGATGGCGATGTCGCCTTTTCAGCTTCGATCAGCCCTGCAATCTGCGCCTCGCCGGTGGCAGCGAAATCCTTAAAATCCGGCGTCAGATAAAGCCCGCCATTCAAAGCCGCCAAATTTTTCACGCGGTTGAAATTGCCGCCGAAGGTGAAATCATTCATGCCTTGCAGACGGTTGCCACCGCGCCCATGAAGGTAGATGACGATAAACGATGCGCCTTCGCGCTTGCCCACCGCCATAGCCTTCACCGGACCTGCCGCAGTCTGAAACGTGACATCCTTTTGATATGCACGTGCTTTCAGAGAAACATAGGCATCCTTGACGCGCTTTTCCGGCACGGCATCGCGACCGTTAATGTCACGCATTTCGTTGTAATCAATGACTTTGTAATTACCGTTGTCAGCACTGCTCAGAACAGACGGATAGGCAAAGTAGGTATCCTTGAACGGCGGAAGCGGTCCTTGCGCGAAGGCAGACGTGACAAAGGACAGGAACAGCCCCGCACATAATCCAGCCCGTTTACGCATTGTGCCTCCCAAAAACCCGTTCAAAGTTCCAGCGTATGATAGCGGCGATTGAGATAGATCAGCGCTTCTTCATCGCCATTTGTGCGCAAGCCCACCACTTCGCCGAACAGGACGTGGTGAGTCGAATGATCCTGCACGCTTACAACCCGGCAATCGAAAACCGCCAATGCACCTTTCAGCGTCGGAGCACCTGTTGCAAGCACATCCCACTGGCCAAGTTCAAAGCGCTCATCCTGCGTGAGGCCGATCCGGCCAGAAAATGCATCTGCCAGCTGCTGATGTGGGCCGGCCAGAGTATTGACTGCAAACACAGCATTCTTGATAAAAAGCTGGTTATCCGGATGAGCTTTTTGCAAGCAGATCAGGACAGTTGGCGGATTATCCGACACCGAACAGGATGCCGTCAGAGTAAGCCCGCGTCTTCCGGCAGTACCGGCAGTGGTTACAAGCTGTACCGCACCGGCATAATGGCTCATCGCATCGCGATAAGTCTTCGGTTCAACCGGCAAAGTATTTGGGGTGTTGTTCTTATCAGTGTGCACGTAGCCAAGCATCCGTATTGTCTGGCAGGCCTCCGCAGAACAATGTCTGTTTGCCTGTATACATATACGGGCATTGCACAAAGGCGAGGAAACCGCTACCCACTTTTCGTTGAATTATCCATGAAATGTATGAAGAAGATAAATCGCGTGATCGAGCCCCACCAATTCCCGGAAAAAATAAGAGCGGTTTTCCGCCCGGAATTGCGCGTGCTCAACTGCAAAAACTTGCTCGCAATCAGCTTATCGGCGTTTACGATGCTTTGCCTGCCTGCAATGGCACAGGATAATACCACAGAAATACGTATCGGAATTGCCGCGCCCTTAAGCGGTGGATTTGCGCCACTCGGAAATCAACTAGTCGATGGGGCACGCGTAGCAGCAGCCGCAAAAAACACTCAGCTTATCGTCGCAGACGATCGTTGTGATGCAGCAGGTGGCAAGGCAGCGGCCGAGACCTTCGTTAAAGAAAACGTAGCGATTGCGACAGGCTTTCTGTGTTCCGAGGCACTGGAAGCAGCGCTTCCGGTTTTGAACCAGCAAAATATTCCCATCATCGCCACTGGTGTGAGTGATTCAACACTGACCGAAAAGCGCGCCTCCACGCCATTTTCTATTTTCAGGCTTACAACGGGACTGGATAAGGAAACACGCGCGACAGGCAGCTTTCTGGGAAGTATGTGGCGCGCGCAGCCTTTCGCCGTGATTGATGACGGTACTATTGAAGGCCGCGAACGCGCAGCAAAGGTTCTTGCAAGCCTCAAGGAACAGCAGCTTCAACCCGTTTTCACCGACACTTATCGTCCCGGCCTCGAAAACCAGAATGCGCTGGTTTCCCGCCTGCGCCGTGCAGGCGCAACCCATGTCTATGTCGGCGGAGAGCGCGACGATATTGCCGCCATCGGCGCAAGTGCGGCAGCGCTTAAATATCCACTCGTGATCGCTGGCGGCAGCGTATTGAATGCGGCACCCGGCACGCAGCCATTATCCAGTGAAACGCTGATGATTGCGCCGCTAAAGCCACAGGATCTGCCGACAGCTAAACCAGCCGTCGATGCAATCAATCAGGCAGGAAAACTGCCTGAAGCCTACGCGGTCATGGGCTATGCAACAATTGAACTGGCAGCCAATGCGATCAGTCGGGCAGCAAGCCAAAAGCAGCCGCTCATTGATATGCTGCGCGAAAATTCATTTGAAACCGTGCTTGGCACGCTCAAATTCGATGCCAATGGCATGCGTACCGACAATCCAAACCGCCTGCAACGCTACGATGGAACGCGTTTTATAACAGCCGACTGAAAAGCCCCAAAAGGCTGGAGATAATCAGCAAACCTGTCATCACGCTCATCAAAGACCAGAACAATTTCAATGCCGCACCAATATCTTTGGCATCGGCATCGCGCTTGCCATCTCTATTGAGCATCGGCCCATCGACTTTTTCCGCGCCATATTGCCGAGGACCAGCAAGAGCAAGCCCGAGAGCACCCGCAAAAGCAGATTCGGGCCAGCCTGCATTGGGCGAGCGATGCAGCCGCGCATCCCGCCACATCACGGAAAATGCGCGTTTTCCGGTCTCTCTGTTATGGGTTAAGGCTGCGGTCAAAGCCGTCAGCAATCCGGTTAGCCTTGCCGGAATATAATTCACCACATCATCAAGACGCGCTGCAAAACGCCCAAAATGCCGGTAACGTTCATTCAAATGGCCAATCATTGAATCAGCTGTATTGATCAGCTTATAGGCCAGAAGCCCCGGCAAGCCGCCAATCAGAAACCAGAAGGCAGGAGCCACGATGCCATCCGAGGCATTTTCAGAAAGACTTTCGATTGCTGCACGGCTGACGCCACCTTCATCCAGATGTTCTGGATTGCGCCCGACGATCATGGAAACAGCCCGGCGGCCGCCCTCAATCCCCTCGTCGCGCAAGCCATTTGCGACCGCCAACACATGATCCGCGAGGCTTTTCTGTGCAAGGAAAACCGCGACAATCACAATCTCTATCAGCGCACCTGCGGTTCCGAGAAACGGAAGCAGATATTCAAGCGCCAAGCCGATGATCACGCATAACGCCACCAGACCGATCGTCAGCCACATGCCATTACGCCGCAATGCCTGCACTGAAAGATTATGGTTGTTAAAGCGCTTTTCACCCATGCTGATGGCTTTTCCGAACAGCACGACGGGGTGTGAAAGCTTCTGCCAAAGCTGGGGTGGATCACCGACAATGCGGTCCAGAATAAGTGCCAGCGACAGGACAATAAGCTTAATTTCCATAAACTTCGCCAGCTTTCCTGAATCAATCTTTCAAACGCAGAATATCGCGCAATGCCAGTTCCAGACGCGCAAAGGCTACTTCATCGAAGGCCAAGCCAATGCGCAGCCATTGCGGTGCATAATCAAACTTTCGCACCAGAATATGTCTTTCGCAAAGCGCATCATAGATCGCATGGGCATTAGGATGCTCGATCAACGTAAAAAGATCAGTACCGCCGACCATGCGCAAACCGCATCGCTCAAGAACGACACCAAGCTCGGCCCGGCGCCAGTCAATGCGCGCACGAAATGCGGACAGCGCAGCGTCACTCACAAAGGCATGGTCAGCAAGTGCCAGAGCCGGACCGGAAACGGCCCATGGCCCAAGGCGTCCCGCAACTCTCTCAACGAGGTCAGCACTTGCGAGCAAAAACCCAAGACGCAGGCCAGCAAGGCCAAAAAACTTACCGAAAGACTTCAGCACCATCATAGGTGCATTAGCAGCGTGTGCCGCGACACTCATTTTCATATTCGTGTCGGCAAAGGCTTCGTCGACCACGAGGAAGCCGCCCCGCGCGCCAAGTGTCTTTGCCAGATCAAGCAGGTCAGAATCTTTGACAATCCGTCCAGTCGGGTTGTTCGGATTAACAATCACCACGACCTGCGCCTGAGCAGGAATATCATCAAGCGTTGCACATTCGGCAACATTCCAGCCAGATGCCACAAATGACGCGGCGTGCTCCTGATAGGTCGGGCCTAAAATTGCGACTGTTGAGGCTTTAACAAGCGTTGGGATAAGCTGAATAAGCGCCTGCGTTCCGGGAGCAGCCACAATGGGTGCATCATCCACAACACCATAATAACGACGCGCCGAAACAAGCGCACGCTGCAATAGCCCTTCATCGGGCAAGCGATTCCAGAGTGCTGGTGAAAAATCCGGCAATGGAAAATGCTCGGGATTAATGCCGGTTGAAAGATCAAGCCAATCTTCTGGCTTTCCGCCAAAGCGTGGAATAGCACGATCCAGCGCGCCGCCATGTTCAATATGCGTATTCACGCATCATCTCCGATAAAATCGATCACGTGCATGAATGAGCCGGAAACAGAGCCAACACGCAGACCAGCCTCGCCCTGCTCTTCGCCCACGGCATCACGCACTTTGAAAAGCCGCGCCGCATCACCCTCACGCACAATGCTCGCATAATGAAACTCATGCGCCTTGAGCGGCATTTGCCACGGTGAACCCGCAAGCGGCTCAAGCAAGCGATAGCCCAGATGCAACTTTCGTTTGTCAAAGCTTGTCTCAAGCGGCAGAAGCCCGAGCATTGCATGAGTTTTACCGCTGGCATCTTCAAGCGTTTCGCCCAGCACCATATAGCCACCGCATTCGCCATAAATGACAACGCCTTTTGCTGCCGCCGCTTTCATCGCACTCTTGAAATTCTGAGCAACGGCGAGCTGCTCGGCAAACAATTCAGGATAACCGCCTGGCAGATAGATCGCATCGGCATTTTCATCGGGCGCTTCATCCAAAAGCGGCGAAAAGAACGAAATCTCCGCACCACGCCTGCGCCAGCCTTCAAAAAGATGCGCATAGGCAAAAGCAAAGGCATCGTCACGCGCCACTGCAATGCGGCTCCCCAGCGGTTTTAGCCGTGGCACATTGGCCATTGCTATGTGCTGCTTCGGCCCTGACCAGATATGCTGTAAGGATACAAAATCGATGTGCGCTTCCATGACATCGGCTGCATGATCCAGAAATTGTTCAAGATCGGTATGCTCGCCTGCCTGCACCAACCCCAGATGACGTTCGGGCAAAACGAGCGTCGCATCACGCGGGATCGCGCCAAGCACGGCAATGCAAAGCGGCTTTAAAGCCTCGCGCAGCATCATTTCATGACGCGCACTTCCAACCCGATTAAGCACAAGACCGGCAATCAGCACATCCTTGCGAAACTGGCTGAAACCGGAAACAAGTGCTGCAATGGAATGCGATTGCCGGGCGCAATCGATCACCAGCACGACTGGCAGATCAAGCATCTTTGCAAGATCAGCCGACGAGCCTTTGCCATCCATTGCTCCATCAAACAGACCCATCATGCCTTCGGCAACGAGCAGCTTGTTACCTTCGCTTATGCGGGACGACACGGCGCTTATAAGTTCTAGCCGCATAGCCCATGGGTCGAGATTGAAGCATTCCGCACCACTTGCGGCCTTGTGATAGGCTGGGTCGATATAATCCGGCCCTGACTTGACAGGCGCAAGCGCAAGACCCCGACGTTTGAATGCGCGCAGCAGACCAAGCGTAATGGTCGTTTTGCCGGAACCTGATGCGGGTGCTGCAATCATAAAGCCGTTCATGCGCTTCGTTCCTCAATAAGATGAAGCGGATCGCTTATAAGCTCACGTCCACTCGCAGCCCCCATCCAGTCAAGGCCGTTACGCAGCCGAACCACTTCACCCACGACCACAATTGCAGGCGGATTAAGACCAGCCGCTTCCACATCGGTACTTGCACGCGACAATGTTGTCTCCAGAACCACCTGTTCCGGCAAGCTGGCATTACAGACAAAGGCCACAGGTTCGTCGGGCGCGCGCCCGGCAGCCATCAGCCGCGAAGTGATAAGATCGATATGCTTCATCGCCATATACATCACAATGACCGGAGATGACTGCGCAATACCTTCCCAATTGATACCATCAGGCATCAATCCCGTTGCATCATGCCCGGTCAAAAACGTCACCGACTGATTTATATCGCGATGCGTTACCGCAATACCCGCATAGGCAAGCCCGCCAATGCCAGCAGTGATGCCCGGCACGATGCGAAACGGCACGCCATATTCAACAAGTGTAAGCGCCTCTTCGGCACCACGACCAAAGACAAATGGATCACCACCCTTAAGCCGTAAAACCTTCTTTCCCTGCTTTGCCAGTTCAACCAACCGCAGCGAAATATCGCGTTGTTTGGGAGATGGTTTGCCACCGCGCTTGCCAGCATATTCAACGCTCGCATCATCCCGCTTGAGAGAAAGACAGGCTTCATCCACCAGCGCATCATAGATGATCACATCAGCCTGTTGCAGCGCATTGACGGCATGGAGCGTGAGCAAACCGGGATCGCCGGGACCAGCCCCCACAAGCCAGACATGCCCCGCTTGCATCGCGGGCAAACTCACTTTGCTCTTCGCAACAACACATGCTGGCATCTGTTCTGACTTGTTCATTTTCATCAACCATTATTCTATCTGGCGGCACAGCTATCAGATACATTATAAGGCGTCCATGAACGATGAAACCGAACCATCAAATAACGCTACCAAAAAAGCCGAACTGCGTCGCGGCTGGACCACTGGTGCCTGTGCGACAGCGGCCACCAAGGCAGCATTGACAGCACTGATCACCGGCGAATTTCCTGACCCGGTTGGCATTATCCTGCCCAAAGGCGATGTGCCCTATTTTCAGCTTGCTTATGAAGGTCTGGGCGAAGGCTATGCCATGGCAGGCATCGTCAAGGATGCGGGTGATGACCCCGACGTCACCCACGGCGCAACGATCATTTCAACTGTGTTTCCCGCCCCGCCCGGCACAGGCATTCTGTTTCAGGCTGGCGAAGGCGTTGGCACCGTCACACGCCCCGGCTTGCAAATTGCGCCGGGGGAAGCCGCCATCAACCCTGTTCCGCGCCGCATGATGACAGAAATCTGCGAACAGATTTGTGCGGAATATGGCCTGCCTGCAGATCTGGTGATTACAATTTCCGTCCCCGGCGGCGAAGAAATCGCGGAGAAAACGTGGAATCCGCGGTTAGGCATCGTCGGTGGTATTTCTATACTAGGCACAACCGGCGTTGTGCATCCCTTCTCATGCTCGGCATGGATTCATTCGATCCATCGCGGCATAGATGTGGCACGCGCAGCCGGTCAGGCCCATGTTCTGGGCGCAACAGGCTCAACATCCGAAGATGCGGCGCAGGCGATCTACGATCTGCCGGATTTCGCAATTCTCGATATGGGCGACTTTGCTGGTGGCGTTCTGAAATATCTGCGTGAGCATCCGATTGACAGGCTCACCATCGCCGGTGGCTTTGCCAAACTAACAAAGCTTGCCCAGGGTGCGCTTGATTTGCATTCCGCACGCTCACAGGTCGATAAGAATTTTCTCTGGACCATTGCCGAAAAGGCTGGTGCGCCATCAGACATGGAGGACCGGATTCTGTTTGCCAACACCGCATTGGAAGTGCTTGAATTGACTCAATCAATCGGCATCGACATGGCAACACCCATTGCTCAAAAGGCCAGACAAACGGCACTCGAAACACTGCGTGGCGCACCTGTTGAGGTCGAAATCATCGTCACTGACCGCAAGGGAAATATCCTTGCGCGGGTCTGAACGGCGTATTCTCATTCTTGGTGGCACGGCGGAAGCTCTAAAACTTGCCGCCGCCTTACAACCCCTGCCAGTCGACGCCATCACATCGCTTGCAGGCCGCACGGCAAACCCTACGTCAACCACTGGCAAGGTCCGACGCGGCGGCTTTGGCGGCGTTACAGGCCTTACTGACTATCTTGCAAAGGAACACATCGAACTCGTGATAGATGCGACACATCCCTATGCGATACGCATATCGCAAAATGCGGTCCAAGCTTCACAGATAGCGCAAATCCCGCTGCTGCGATTGGAACGCCCTGCATGGCAAAGGCAAACCGGCGACAACTGGATCAACATTGCGAACGAAGTGGAAGCTGCCAATAAGATTGCGCCGGGAGAGCGTGTTTTCCTCGCTCTCGGACGACAGCATATAGCGCCCTTTGCGGATCGGAGCGACATTCATTTCATCATGCGGATGATTGATCCACCTGAGGTTTCACTGCCGCCAAATCATGAAATCATTCTGGCAAAACCCGGCAACTATGAAGCGGAAAAACGCTTTCTCCATGAGAGAAAAATCAGCCTGATCGTCAGCCGCAATTCCGGTGGCGAAATATCCTATGCCAAGATCAGCGCCGCATGCGATCTGGCGATCCCCGTAATGATGATTTCCCGCCCACCAGTCGCCGCAAAGACCATCGTCGAGACGGTCAGCGAGGCAATTGATTTTGCCCGTTCAGTTCTGGACTTTTGAACGCGCAACATGGCTGTGTGCTTCATGATAAAGCGCTGAATCACGAAAATTCTTCGGATCAAGTCCGCGCCCGACAAAAATCATCGCCGTCCGCTTGAGGTCTGCCGCTTCAACCTTTGCTCCGATATCAGCGAGTGTCCCGCGCAAAATCTGCTCATCCGGCCAGCCAATGCGATAGGCGACAACCACTGGACAATCGTGCCCGTAAAGTGGTGTCAAATCCGTCTCGATGCTGGCAAGATTGCGGATTGAAAGATGGATCACCAATGTCGCACCGGATTTGCCAAGCGTGGCTAAATCTTCCCCATCCGGCATGGCCGATGATTTGACCGATGTGCGTGTGAGAATGATGCTCTGATTAACACCGGGAATGGTCAGTTCCTGTTTCATGGCAGCGGCGGCGGCGGCAAAAGCTGGTACTCCGGGCGTTACATCATAAGCAATGCCAAGCGCATCCAACCTGCGCATCTGTTCAGCCATTGCACCATAGATCGATGGGTCACCCGAATGCACACGCGCCACATCATCGCCCTTGGCATGCGCATCTTTTATTTCTGAAATGATTTCATCAAGGGTCAGGGAAGAACTGTCGATCAATCGCGCATCTTTGGGGGCCGAGGCAACCACCTCTTTGGGCACCAGCGAGCCTGCATAAATGCAAACCGGGCAGCTTTCGATCAATCGCAGGCCGCGCACCGTAATAAGGTCAGCCGCACCGGGGCCCGCTCCAATGAAATGAACTCTCACGCTTTCTTCCTTGTTTCAGGCCAATCGAATGCCTGTTCGCAAAGCAAAAAGTCAATCGCTTTTGGGCAAGAGTGCCTCAATATCATTGAAAATCGATTGCCACTCTTCCTGCGTCAGCTCAAAAAAATTAAAGCTGCGCAGCAAAAACGCACCCTCATTGGCGATGAATGCAAGACGCGCCTTGCGTCCCTCGGGCGTCGAAACATCTAACCCATCCCATTGCTTACGATACCAGGCTCGCGTTTCATCGAGGTAATGAGAATTGGGAACAAGGCTGGCCATCATGGCCGCAAAGCGAGAATCATCTTCGGCATCGCTTTCACGCGTTATGCCAATATGCGCCGCAATATGCGCAATCGCGCCGCTTCGATCTTGTTTGCGCAGAGCCACCTGATCGTCAAAACGGTCACCCCACCGCTCGATCATGGCTTTCATCAGCCCATCCTTATTACCGAAGCAATATTGCACGCCGCCTTTGGTGACACCTGAAGCCTGCGCGACAGCATCCATAGTCAAGGCGACAATACCGCCTTCTGCCACGATCTTTTCAGCCATATCCAGCACATGATCCCGATCAATCGAACGGGGACGCCCGGTTTTTTGCAATTTAGGACTTTCCATACGGACGGATTTATATTAAGTGAGCCCGCCTGACAAGTTTAAATACGCATGTATTGAAAAGGTGCAATCCAATGTTGCCGAAAAATCGCTGGCTCGTTCTCGCAATCGTTTCCAGCGCGCTATTCCTTATCGTTGTCGATATGACAGTGCTCTACACCGCCCTGCCACGCCTCACCCATGATCTCGCGGCAAGCGCTTCTGAGAAGCTCTGGATCATGAATATTTACCCGCTGGTCGTGGCTGGTCTTTTGCCGGGTCTTGGCACACTGGGTGACAAGCTTGGCCATAAGCGCATGTTCATGAATGGCCTTGTGGTTTTTGGCCTTGCATCGCTATGTGCTGCCTATTCGCCCAACCCGGAAGTTCTCATTGCATCCCGCGCGTTTCTCGCTTGTGGCGCAGCGATGATGATGCCTGCAACGCTTTCGATCATCCGCCTCACCTTCACCGACGAGAAGGAGCGCTCGCTCGCTATTGGCATCTGGGCTGCAATCGCGTCCGGTGGCGCAGCCATTGGCCCGGTCGCAGGCGGTGTCCTGCTTGAATATTTCTGGTGGGGTTCGGTATTCCTGATCAACGTACCTGTTGTTCTGGTGGCCTTAGTGCTTTCGGCCTTTAACCTTGAAAACCGCCCACTTGGCTCAAAGCGCAAATGGGACCTTATAGGCTCGATCCAGATCATGGTCGGACTTATCGCGCTCACCTATGCTGTTAAGGAACTCGCAAAGCGCGACGCATCCATGACAGTTTTCGCAGCCAGCCTGATCATCGGACTTGTCGCTACGACGATCTTCGTGCGCAGGCAGTTTGCAAGTGAAGAGCCGCTGATTGACTTCTCGCTGTTTAACAACAAGCTGTTCTCAATGGGTGTGTTTGCAGCCCTTGTCGCAGCGGGTTCGATGACTGGCATGGAACTGGTTTTCAGCCAGCGTATGCAGCTTATCGAAGGCATGTCGCCTTTGCAGGCAGGCTTGATGATTCTGCCGATTCCGCTGGCGGCATTCGTCGCAGGCCCGCTTGCCGGCATAATGTTGCCACGCCTTGGTACGGGCAGAGTGCTGTGGATGTCGCTGGGCATCACAGCACTGGGTGTGATTATTTACATCCTGACCTACAAGCTTTCGACGCCACTTTATCTGACAGGGCTGGCAATACTCGGCTTTGGTGTCGGTTGTGCAATGACCGGCGCATCGTCCTCGATCATGGGCAATGCGCCCGCCGAAAAAGCTGGCATGGCAGCATCGGTTGAAGAAGTGTCGTTTGAACTTGGCAATGCGCTGGGCGTAACGGTCTTCGGCAGCATCCTGTCCGCATTCTACACCGCGAGTCTTATTCTGCCAGCAGGTACAAGAATTCCGCCGATTGTCCGTGATAGCCTCGACGAAGCTCTGCTTGCAGCGCAGTCGATGCCCTCAGACGAAGCAGGAGCGCTGATAAAACTCGCCTCGTCGGCATTTGAAAATGCCTATGTCGCCGTTATTGTCGCTACCGCGGTTCTACTGGTTATTGCAACCATTGCCACTTACACAGTGCAGCGCCGCAAAACGCTCTGACTATCTCTGTGCCATCGCCAGTGCGGCGGTGGCGCGACCTTCGATAGTCTTTTCAACAAGCAGATCAGCATTTAGCCCTGCGGCAGCCATTGCTGCGGCTTCTGCAACGCCGTGACAACCAATGGCAGCAAAAACCGTTTCCGAAGGATTCTTGATCCGAAACGTTTCTTGTTCAAGCCGCGCCGCATCAAAAAATTGCAGCTCACAGCCATAATGCGCGACAAGTCTGTGCCAGACCGGATTACCCTTTTTGGTATCGAGTGTCGCTATAATATGCGGCTTGCTCGCGTTTGCCCTCGCCAAAACCGCATCTGCGAGTGAAACAAGCTCCTCAAAGCTCACGCCAGAGGAACAGCCCATGCCCAGCACGATCAGTTTGGCATCAAAGACCACAGGGAGATGCTTGCTGTGCCTGCCGCAAATCCTCAGCAGTAACGCCAAGAACATCCGCAATACGCTTGATCATTGCGGTTTCAGACTGGTCAATCCGGTTGTCAGCACAGGCGATTCTCATCAGATCACGTAGCAGCGACGCACGACGCTCCGGTGCCATTTCGGCAAGCATATTCGCCGCCTGTTTCGTCGTGGTTTCATATCCGAAATCCTTCAGATATTCCGTGACTTCCGGCAATTCCTCTTCCGAGATGCCAAAGCTTTCTGAGGCAATTGCCTTGAATGCGGCGATTTCTGCCGGATGCCTGTCACCATCGGCAAACACCACATGGAGCAGGAGAAGCAATTCCGAAGCGAGTGCCGGATCTTCGGCCACACGCTGCACAGCGCTTTTTTTGCTGAGAAACGCAGTAACGCGTTCGAAAATGCTTTCACTCATGGATGGCCGTCCCCTGGATGCGCTGATGTTCATTGTTATGATGCCCGAACCAGAAAACAAAACAAGGGTAAGCTGGTTCCCGACATAACTTGTCTGGCATAAAAAATCTGCCTGATCTATGGTGCGCCATCTTTTGCCGGACCCTTCCCCAATGCTTGAATTCTTCGACACATTGACGCTGCTGCTCACCATGGCTGCTTTTATTGCGGGCATTATCGATTCCATCGCCGGTGGTGGCGGCATGATTACGATACCCGCACTCCTGCTCGCTGGCATTCCGCCTGTCGAAGCATTGGGGACCAACAAGCTGCAAGGGCTTTTCGGATCATCTTCGGCAACCATCGCCTATGCGCGCAAAGGCCATGTGAACATCCGCGAACAATGGCCCGAAGCCATCGCATCGCTCATCGGTTCGGTGCTTGGTGCATTTTTGGCAACAATCCTTCCAGTCGATATTATGCGCGCCGCCCTGCCAATACTGCTGATAGCGATTGCCATTTATTTTGCCGTCAAGCCCAGCCTCGGTGATCTCGACCGCTCGCGCCGCATCGGACCCTTCCTGTTTGGTATGACGATCATTCCCCTGATCGGCTTTTATGACGGCTTGTTCGGCCCCGGAACCGGGTCATTTTTCATGATCGCATTTGTGGCGCTTGCAGGCTTTGGCGTTTTGAAAGCCACCGCTCACACCAAGCTGCTCAACTGCGCATCCAATGTCGGCGGCTTTGCCACTTTTGCCCTGATTGGCGTCATCAACTGGAAACTCGGTATCTGCATGGGTATTGCGCAATTCATCGGCGCACAGATCGGCGCAAGCCTCGCTATGAAGATTGGCTCGCGCATCATTAAGCCATTGCTGATTGTGGTGAGCCTTGCCCTTGCTGTGCGGCTTCTGATGGAGCCGAGCAATCCGCTGCGTCAGTGGATCGGATTCTAAACCCGCAAAGCGACCAGCACCACGCCACAACCAATCAGCGCGATGCCCAACCAGTTGATTGTCGACATGCGCTCGCCCAGAAAAGCAGCGCCGAACAGCGCCACCAGCACCACGGAGAGCTTGTCAACGGGTGCGACGCGTGATGCCTCGCCAATCTGCAAAGCTCGAAAATAGGCAAGCCATGATGCGCCGGTCGCAAGACCGGACAGCACCAGAAACACCCAAGATTTTGCGGAAATCTCACCCGGCTTCTGCCATTGACCTGTTACTGTCAGAAACAGGCACAAAGCACCAATAATCACCAGCGTGCGGACAAGCGTGGCAAAATCCGAGTTGACACCCTGAATGCCAACCTTAGCGAAGATTGCAGTCAGTGCGGCAAACACTGCCGACATCAAAGCCCAGAATTGCCAGCTATCGACCATTGAGCATTTCCAGCAAAAGTGTGAAACGGTTTTGCGCAGGATAATGCGCAAAAGTAAAAACAGAGAATTTCCTAGGCTTGCTTAGGGGTAAAATTCTCTAAAATTCAATACCCTTTTGTGCCTTTACGCCCGAACGGAACGGATGCTTGATCAATTCCATCTCGGTAACGAGATCGGCAGCTTCAATCAACTCGTCCTTGGCATTACGGCCTGTAATGATGACGTGCTTCATTTCCGGCTTAGCTTCAAGCACTTCAATCACTTCTTCCACTGGCAGATAATCGTAGCGCAACACAATGTTGAGCTCATCACAGAGCACCAGATCATAGCTTTCATCCAGAATCATCGCCTTGGCCTGCTCCCACGCGTCACGCGCCATGGCAATATCACGGGCACGATCCTGCGTTTCCCATGTGAAGCCCTCACCCAGTGCTGAAATCGTCACCTGCTCCGGGAATTTTTCCAGCACCCAGCGTTCGCCAGTATACCACGAGCCTTTGACGAACTGCACGACACCAACCTTCATGCCATGACCAAGCGCACGGAAAACCATGCCGAAACCAGCGGTCGATTTACCCTTACCCTTACCAGTATTGACAATGACCAGACCTTTTTCATCAGTCTTGGTGGCCTGAATCTTGTCGCGGGCGGCTTTCTTCTTGCGCATTTTATCCGCGTGGCGGGCATTCATTTCCTCTTCCGTCATCGAAAGAAGTTTCGCAGACTTCTCAACCATTTAATGCCCTTTCCAGAATCATTTTATCAAGTTCAACAAGCCCTATGAAAGATGCCAGAACTTCCATCTCAGACTTTGCTTACAAACAAATTGAGGCCCATCACGAAGCCGTTTTTGTGCGGTGTTGCATCAGATTTTCAAGCGTAAACCGCGCAGAATTGGATCGCGGCACCCAGAAGCCGCGCTCTATCGCATCATTGAGTTTGGAAGCTGTTTCACGAAGTGCCGCCGGATTTTTCTCCGCCATGAAATCATGCACCGCCTTATCGGCAATATAGGCCTGATAGACAGTCTCAAAATGATGATTACCAACCTTGCCCGTCGTGGCGGCGAAAGCGAAGAGGTAATCCACGGTTGCCGCAATTTCGGCAGCGCCCTTATAGCCGTGGCGCATCACACCATTGATCCATTTCGGATTGGCGGCACGCCCACGCACAACCCGCGACAACTCTTCTTCGAGCGTGCGGATTACAGGCTTTTCCGGTCGTGAATGATCATTGTGATAGACGGTCGGCATCGCGCCCGTGAGATTCTCCACCGTCGCAGCCATTCCACCCTCGAACTGATAATAATCGTCACTGTCGAGAAGATCGTGCTCGCGATTATCCTGATTCTGCACCACCGCCTGCACGGAACGCAGCCGCTCTTCAAGAAGCCCGCGCTCCGCCTGCCCTTCCTCACCTGCACCATAGGCATAGCCGCCCCAGACGAGCCAGGCTTCCGCCAGATCATCACGCCCGGCCCAGCCATTTTCATCAATCAGCGCCTGCAAACCAGCCCCATAAGAGCCGGGCTTGGAACCAAATACGCGATAGCCTGCACGGCGCGCAGCATCCTGTGCATCAACTCCCGATGCAACAAGCCGCGCCTGTTCATCCCGCATACGCGCTGCAATGGGATTATCTTCTGCATCCTCATCCAGAGCGCCCACAGCACGCACGGCTTTATCAAACAGCGCAATCTGTTCTGGAAATGCATCGCGGAAAAAGCCGGAAATGCGCAAGGTCACATCGACACGCGGACGGCCAAGCTTGGCAATCGGCACAATCTCGTAGCCGGTAACGCGTCGCGAGGCCATATCCCAGACAGGCTTGACGCCAATCAGCGCCAAGGCCTGCGCAATATCATCACCGCCCGTTCGCATATTAGACGTACCCCAGGCAGTTAAGCCAAAGGATGTCGGCCATTCACCATGATCCTGTGTGTAACGCGTAACCAGCAGTTCTGCCGATTTGCGCCCCAACTCCCAAGCGGCAGGTGTTGGCACAGCGCGACTATCGGTCGAATAGAAATTACGGCCGGTCGGCAAAACATCAGGACGACCGCGTGTCGGTGCGCCCGATGGTCCAGGCGGCACAAAGAGCCCCGAAATTGCGGACAGAAACCCTTCAATCTCGGAAGGACCGCATTCTGTCACCATCGGTCGCAGATGTTCATTGATGGATTGCAAAACCGCTTTAGTTTGCACCCAGTCTTCCGGGCATTCTACCTCATGCGCCACAAAATGCGCGGCGAGCAATTCAATCCGCTCAACCGTATCACCCGCAATACGCCAGCTTGCCGGACTTGTCGCGAGCAGCAATTCAGGCATTGCGCCAGTCCATGGATCGGACATCACACAATCAAGCGGATCGAAATCATCGCCAAGCCCCGCATCCTTTGCGATAGCACGTTGCAGACTTTGCTCGCCTTCCAGACCACCCAGCGAAATCGGAATACCGCGTGGCACACGCGCCAGCGCGACCAGAAGATCGGTCAATAACCGTCCTTCGGGTGCAAGGCCAAAAACATGCAAACCATCGCGAATCTGCATTTCCTTAAGATCGCAAAGATAGGCATCGAGCTTTTGCAAAGCCATATCTTCATCATCGTGATCGTGAATACCTGCATCACGGTCGAGACCGATGTCGCGCACCAGATCGAGAATCTGCGCCTTCAACCGCATCAAACGGCGCGGATCTACGCCCGAAGCCTCGTAATATTCATCCACCAGCGCTTCGAGGTCTTTGAGCGGCCCATAGCTTTCGGCACGCGTTAGCGGCGGCGTCAGATGGTCGATAATGACCGCACCAGCACGGCGCTTGGCCTGCGTGCCTTCACCCGGATCATTGACGATGAACGGATAAACATGTGGCGTTGGCCCGAAGACCGCTTCCGGATAGCAATTTTCAGACAGTGCTAAGGCCTTGCCCGGCAACCATTCCAGATTGCCATGCTTGCCCATATGCACAATCGCATCGACCTTCGCCACTTCGCGCAAATACGCATAAAAAGCGATGTAGCCGTGCGGCGGAACGAGATCCGGCGAATGATATGTTTCTTTCGGATCGATATTATAGCCGCGTGCAGGCTGAATACCGGTGATGGTTTCACCAAGCTTCATCAGCGGCAGTGCGAAGCCATCGACTTGCGTATCAAAAAATGGATCGCTTGTCGGCTCCCCCCAGCGGGTTTCAATTTCCTCCTGAATCGCATTGGGAAGTTTTCTGAAAAACGCCTTGTATTGATTCAGAGAAATGGTTTCACGGATATCCCGCCCATCGTGCGCCGCGTTGGTTGGACCTGCCATGATAAGCTGCATGAAAGCATCGCTATTTTCAGGCACATCACCCACGCGATATCCCTCGCCCGCCATAGCACGCAAGACTTCGACCGTTCCGGCTGGCGTATCGAGCCCCACGCCATTGCCAAGCCTGCCATCGCGGTTCGGATAATTGGCAAGGATCAAAGCGATGCGGCGCTCTTCTGGCTTTTTGCGCTTCAAGCGCACCCAGTTGGCAGCCAATTTTACGACGAAATTAATGCGTCCGGCGTCAGGCTCATGCGTGACGATATTCGCCTCAACCTGAGCATCAAATTGGCTGGCAGATTTAAACGAAACGGCCCGCGACAGCACACGCCCATCGATTTCCGGCAAAGCCACATTCATCGCAAGATCACGCGCCAGCAGTCCTTGCTGCGAGCTTTCCCAAGTGGCTTTTGGCGTGCCTGAAAAAATCACCTGCAACACCATATTGCCACGTGCATCAAGCACGGTCGGCTTGCGCTCTGCCCCGGGAGATGAGATTGCAAAGCCGGTAGCATTCAACACAATATCCGGGCAGCAATCCTCAAAGAGACCATCGACAACCGCCACCGACAGCCGGTCTTTGAGGCTCGAAACAAAAATCGGCAGCGGGTTCAGCCCCTGCGCCTTTAAGGCATGAATCAGTCCTTCAACCGGCTGCGTCTGCCCGCTTTGCACCAGCGCACGATAAAAAATAATTGCTGCAAACGGCCCATCCGCGGCCTGCCATTGCTCTTTAACCAGATCAAGCGAAGGCATGGCCATATCTGGCCACCACAACCCGGCTTTAAGAAGCGGAGCAGCCTCTTCCGGCTTTTCGTTTCCGTCGATCAATGCTGCACAATAGTCGAGGAAGCGCCGCGTATTCACGGCACCACCTTCGATTAGATATTGCCAGAGCGCATCACGCTCTTGTGCGGATATGGTCGAGAAACGCTCAAGCCCGTAATCGGGCTTATCATCTCCGGGCAGCACCGCAATCTTGATACCATGTGCGAGCGCACAGGCATGAAGCGCCTCAAGCCCATAAGGCCAGTAAGTTTCACCACCAATAATCCGCACCACGATGAGTTTCGCATGTTTCGCTGTGCGCTCGACATAGGCGTCAACCGACATGGGATGCGTGAGGCTCAGAAAATTGGCAAGCCGAATAGTTGGTCCTGCCTGCACGCCCGATTGGGCATGTGCAAGGCTGGCCAGTTCCGTATCGGCGGCGGAAAGGAACAATATATCGCCCGGCGTCTGGCCGAGATCGACGGCCTCATTGCCGTCGCTGATCGTTCCTTTTTGGGCAAGCAATAAGTGCATTATGAAATGGAAGCTTTCACGGCTTGGGTAATTGCCTGCTCGTCAATTTCATGCAGGCCGATAACGACAAGACGCGTGGCTCTTGTCTCATCCTTACCCCACGGGCGGTCAAAATAATGCTCAATCCGCGGACCAACTGCCTGAACAACCAGACGCATTGGCTTGCCCGGCACATCGACAAAACCCTTGAGACGCAGCACATTATGTTCCGCGATCACACCTTTAAGCTTTTCAGCAAAGGTTTTTGGATCGGCGACGGAGCCGGCTTCAACGACAAAGCTTTCAAACTCGTCGTGATCATGTTCATGACCATCGGCATGATGGATTTCGTGATGCGACTTGCGATTGGCAATATCGTCTTCCGTACCCACGCCAAGACCGAGCAGCACATCAGTACCAAGCTTGCCAAAGCTTGCCGGAACCATGTTGACCCGACGTGTTGAACGTTCCGCCACATCGGCCTTCACGCTATCGAGTTTGGACGGATCAATGAGGTCGGCTTTATTCAGAACAATCAGATCGGCTGCGTGAATCTGATCCTCAAAAAGTTCCTCTAAAGGGCTTTCATGATCAAGAGAGGAGTCGGCTGCGCGCTGCGCATCGACCTTGTCGTGATCGTCGGCAAAACGGCCCTCAGCAACGGCTGCGGCATCAATCACCGTGACCACACCGTCGACAGTCACCTGCGTCTTGATTTCCGGCCAGTTAAAAGCAGCGACCAGCGGTTGCGGCAATGCAAGACCGGAGGTTTCAATAACAATGTGATCAGGACGATCGACACGATCCAGAAGCTTGGTCATCGTCGGGATGAAATCATCGGCAACAGTGCAGCAAATGCAGCCATTGTTGAGTTCGATCACATCTTCCTCGCGACAGCTCTCGATGCCACAACCTTTTAGAATGCCGCCATCGACGCCGAGATCGCCAAACTCATTGATAATGAGCGCAATGCGCTTGCCATTCGCATTTTCCAGCAGATTGCGGATCAGCGTCGTCTTGCCGGAACCCAGGAACCCGGTGATTACGGTTGCCGGAATTTTCTGTCCCTGCATCGAATTATCCCTTCATTTTGATCGGCAATCCAGCCGCTAGAAAATAGACTTCATCCGCCACTGAAGCCACAGCCTGATGCAGAAAACCGGCATGGTCACGAAATTCTCGCGCCATACGGTTTTCAGGCACAATGCCTAAGCCCACTTCGTTGGAAACGAAAACAACAGGGCCAGTAAGCTGACCCAGGGCTTCTATCAGTTTCGCAGTTTCAGTGGCGATATTATGCTCTGCCATCATCAGATTCGTGACCCAGAGCGTCAGACAGTCAACCAGCACAAAGCGGTCGGAACCTGTATGCTGTTTCAGGACGTCCGCAAGATTGAGCGGCTCTTCCACCGTTTGCCATTGCGAACCGCGTCTATCGCGATGAATGGAAATGCGGTTTTCCATTTCTCCATCAAAGGCACGGCCTGTTGCAAGATAGACCGGTTGAAGCTGCGAAGCTTCAACCAGCTTTTCTGCATAAGCCGACTTGCCAGAACGAGCTCCGCCAAGAACAAAAGTGATTTTCCCTGCCGGAGCCATAAGGGTCAGCCTTCGATTTCCGAGGATGCGTAATTCTGGATGAACCAGCCAAGTGCAAGGCCAATCACTGCCCACAGAAACAGATTGGTTGCAAGCGATGATACCGCATATTGCGAGGCAAGCAGCGCCGGAATGGGCGACGAAATGTCCTCAGGATGCGGAGCCCCATAAAGATGCGGCGCTATCACAAGCAGCAGACCCAGAATTTTTGCCCAAATTTCTGCGCGCAGAACAAGGAAATAAAGACCAAGACCGCTGAAAAGCACAGTAACCAGCCACCAGAGCTGCCGTGTGGCAAGATCGGCTGCAGGCATTGCAGGGAGCTCCGGCGACAGGCCAAGCGCGGGCAGAAATGCGACGGCAAAGAAACCTGCAACACCCCAATAAATACCATTGCGTGTTGTAATACGACGACCGGCAAGCAAAGCCACACCGCCAAGCAGCAGTGCAAAGCCAGCACCTGCCACAAGATTGGCCAGAAGCGTATTGCCCAAGCGTCCAAAAGGCAGTTCAGCGCCCTCTTCTTCCTCATGAGCTGCATCAGCGCCATGATCATGTGGGGCGGCTTCCGCTTCGCCGTGGCTATGGCCACCATTGGCATCTTCATAAGTTTCCGCCTGAATAATCAGCGGTACAGTTTTCAGATACATGACAGGCGTGACCAGAAGCCCTGCCAGAAGACCCGCAGCAAGCGTGGCCAATAAATATCGGATCAGCATTTCATTCCCTCGACAGCATTCACGCCTTGATAGCCGTCCACCATCAAGCGTTGCTCATTTCCTATTCTCTGCAAAGAACTGATAAAAACTCAGTGGCAGGGAAATCCATAGGCATGACGCGTATCATGCGCTGAATCATGCAGCGTATCGGAATGCGCAAGACCAACGCCGTAGATCAGAAATGCGCCGAGCATAAGCGACATCACTGCCGTACCAAGACGCGCAGCAAGTGAAAGAGGGAGTGTATCGGAAAGTGAATTTTCTTTACGCGCAGCCATGACAACCTCCGTGCAGGCAGCAGGGAAAACCTCCCATGGGGTGCGGACATAATGTCCTTCACGCAACAGGCAGGTCTCCTGGCTCACGGGTCGTAAGGAGTGAAGCACCTTCCCAGAAGCTTGTCGCTTCCAGTGGTTGCCGGGTTACCCGGCCTGCTTCATCCCTCTCCGCTCTACAGTCGCGGGGTCGGCTGCGATAAAGACGCCCGAAATGGGTCCGTCCGTCGCATTCCCTTTTGGTATTGCCGGGATTCGTCCCGGCAAAGACCTGTTGCATAAAACGACACTAGGCTTTCGCTTATGCGGCGTCAATCAGCCTGCATGTAAAGCCACTTACGCAGCTTCTCGCCCTTAAGCCAAACCCAACTATCAATTGTATCGGCTTTGCGCGAAATTCTCGGCCACAGCCACAGCATCACACCAACAACCAGCGTCCATGCGACGACAACGTCGGATAAGAAATGTGCGCCCATGAAAACACGATTCAACGAAACAAGCACAAGGTACGGAATAAAGAATATTGCGACCTGAATGCGAAAACGGGGCGGCACGAGAACAAACAATGCGAGCATCGCGGCGGCGGAAGAGCCCTCTCCGGAAGGAAATGAACAATTGCGATGACAAACACCCGCCAATTGCCAGGCGGGCGTGAAATCAAACGTGCCACCAAATTCCGCCATATGTCTTGGCCGCGCCCGACCAATGATCAGCTTCAGGCCTTGCACAACGACACCCGGCCCCATCACAAAAGTAAGCAGAATATAAACGATCTTATGTGGCGCTATGGCCGGAAGTGGCCGTCGCCACGAACCATAGGCAACGACCAAAATGAGCATTGATGCCAGAACATAGCCAGTAATCAGCCTATGAAACTCTCTGATTGCAAGCCATAAAGAATGATTTGCAATCAAAAAATCGCCGGATTGAAAGAAGTATTGCGACACGCCAATATCAATTTGCGGAAAAACAATGAACAAACCACTGGCGGCAATGAAAATATATAAGAAGTTTCTTTCCCACCTAAGGGTCGGACCTGAAAAGCCTTCGTTTGATGATGAAAAAATATACAAGAAACACCTCTGAAATTTATAAATAAAAATTCAGAGTACAATACACCAAAAATCTAGGTGTAATATTGTCGTATATTGGAAAATATAGTGTCAGATTACATATAAATAATATTATTACTTAAAATTCTGGTTCAGTTTTACGTATATTCACGGTATTTGATATTTATATATTTAAAAAATATTACAAAATCGCAAAGAATAATTTAAGAAAGCGCAAATAATCCATCAATATCAAGGCAGGATTCCAGCCCTCTGGCCAGCTCATCAAGCGCTATCTCAATACTTTCGCGATAGTTCTCACCAGAACCGCTTACACCAAGGCCAGCCAGAAACCTGTGCCTGAATTCATCCGCACTGAACGCGCCATGCAGATACGTGCCCATGATCCGGCCACTGGCTGAGACGGCACCATCGTCGTGATCCCCGATCCGGGCAAAAGGTCGAATAGCATCCGGCCCTTGGGTGCGCCCGATGTGAATTTCATAACCTTCAAGTGTGCTGCCATAGAGCAGCGAGGTGGCCGCTACATTGCGTACAATTTTCTCTGGCTCCATCAACGTTTCAACATCAAGCAGGCCAAGCCCTTCGATGTCACGAACCTGACCTTCGATGCCTTCGGGATCGCTGATGCGATTGCCCAGCATCTGAAACCCGCCACAAATGCCAAGCACATGCCCGCCGCGCCGCACATGCACCTGAATATCACGCTCCCAACCGTTTTCACGCAAAGCCATAAGGTCAGCTACGGTCGATTTTGTTCCCGGCAAGATCACAAGGCCCGCATCGTGCGGTATCGATTGACCCGGAGGAACCATAACAACTTCGACCTGCGGCTCGGCTTTGAGCGGATCAAGATCGTCAAAATTAGCAATGCGCGGCAGCATAGGAACGGCCACTTTCAATGCTTTAGCATCACCCCGCGTTGCGCGCTCCAGCACAACCGAATCTTCTGCAGGCAAACGCGACACGGCTTTGAGCCACGGCACAACACCATATGAGCGCCAGCCGGTGAAGTTGGTAATTGCCGCCAGACCATCATCAAACAGGGAAATATCGCCGCGAAACTTGTTGATGAGAAAGCCGCGCACCATGGCGCGGTCTTCTGGTGTCAGAATCGTGTGTGTGCCAACAAGCGAGGCAATCACCCCGCCCCGGTCAATATCGCCAACCAGCACAACCGGCACATTTGCCTGCGTCGCAAAGCCCATATTGGCAATGTCGCCTGCCCGCAGATTGATTTCCGCTGGCGACCCGGCGCCTTCAACAAGCACCAGATCTGCCCCCTCGCCGACCTTTGCAAAGGATTCCATCACCGCAGCCATCAATTGCGGCTTCAATTGCTGATAATAACGCCCGCGCGCTTCGCCACGCACCTGCCCCTGAACAATCACCTGACTGCCCATATCGGTTTGTGGCTTCAAAAGAACCGGGTTCATATGAAACGACGACGGCACGCCACATGCCAGAGCCTGTAACCATTGCGCTCGGCCAATCTCGCCGCCATCGTCGCTGACGGCTGCATTATTGGACATATTTTGCGGCTTGAATGGCCTTACTTTTAAACCGCGATTGCGTGCAACGCGGCAAAGGCCTGCTACAAGCACGCTTTTGCCGACGTCCGAACCTGTTCCCTGAAACATGATTGCGCGTGTCATGCACCGTGCCTATCGCAAGTTCTTTCAACTGGCAATCACCACGCACAGACGCAAGCGTCTATGCAAAAATGCGCATCAGTTTATTACAAAAGTGAGCAACATTATTCCAATGGAGCGTTGGCAGTCCGACGAGGTTGTGATCTAGTCCCGACAGGAGGCGCAGTGCTCATAGGGAGGAAGCCATGGATACGGCGGACCAGAACCAGTTCGAACTCAACGAAGATCAGCTTGCCATTCAGGATATGGCACGGGGCTTTGCGGCAGATTTTGTAGCGCCACATGCGCTGCAATGGGATCGCGAGAAACATTTTCCAATCGACATAATCAAGAGCACTGGCCATTTGGGGATGGGTGGCATTTATGTGCGCGAAGATGTCGGGGGATCAGCGCTCAAACGCTCGGACGCGGTGCTTATTTTTGAAGCTCTGGCCGAGGCATGCCCGGCATTCTCAGCATTCATCTCCATACATAATATGGCTGCGTGGATGATCGACACGTTCGGCGACGGCAACCAGCGCCAGATGTTTTTGCCAAAGCTCACCTCAATGGAGACGCTCGCAAGTTACTGCCTGACAGAACCTGGCTCCGGATCGGATGCAAGCTCTCTTCGCACTCGCGCCGAACGTGATGGTGATCACTATGTCGTAAACGGAACCAAGCAATTTATTTCGGGTGCAGGTGCCACCGATCTTTACGTCACAATGGTGCGTACCGGCGAGGACGGACCAAAGGGAATTTCCACCCTCGTTGTGCCGAAAGATGCACCCGGGCTGTCTTTTGGAGCCAATGAACACAAGATGGGCTGGAACATGCAGCCCACGCGCACGGTTATTTTCGATAATTGCCGGGTCGCAGTCGAGAATCGTCTTGGCGATGAAGGCACCGGTTTCAAAATCGCCATGGCGGGGTTGGACGGAGGAAGATTGAATATTGCGGCCTGTTCATTGGGCGGTGCCCAATCAGCATTAAATAAAGCACTGGAATATTCGAGCCAGCGCAAGGCTTTCGGCCAGACGATTGACCGCTTTCAGGCGTTGCAGTTTCGTCTGGCGGATATGGAAACTGAGCTTACCGCATCACGTCAGCTTCTTTACTCGGCCGCAAGCAAACTTGATCGCAAGACCCATGACGCAGGCAAATGGTCAGCCATGGCAAAACGGTTTGTCACCGACGCCGGATTTGATGTCGCCAATGACGCCCTGCAAATTCTTGGCGGCTATGGTTATCTCCACGACTATGGCGTGGAAAAATTGGTCCGCGACCTGCGCGTTCACCAAATTCTTGAAGGCACAAACGAGATCATGCGCGTCATCATCGCACGCCATATGATCGGACGCTGATACTTACATTACTAGGGAGGAAATCATGGCCACTATCGCTTTTATAGGACTGGGCAACATGGGCGGACCAATGGCCGCCAATCTGGTGAAAGCCGGACATTCGGTCGTGGGTTTTGATCTTTTGGCCGCACATCTTGAAGAAGCGAAAGCCAATGGCCTCGAAATCGCAACCAGTGCCACCGAAGCTGTTCAGTCCGCCGATGCGGTGATCACCATGCTGCCTGCGGGCAAACATGTTCTCTCAGTTTATGAAGACATCATACCTTATGCCCGAAAAGATTCGGTTTTTATCGATTGCTCGACAATCGACGTCGATTCTGCGCGCAAAGCTCATGAGATTGTAGCAAAGCACGGCCAGCTTTGCGTGGATGCGCCGGTATCGGGCGGCACGGGCGGGGCTGCCGCAGGTACGCTGACCTTCATGGCAGGCGGCAGCGACGACTCCTTCATCAAAGCCGAACCGGTCCTCAAGCCCATGGCAGGCAAGATCGTTCATTGCGGTGGCAATGGTGCAGGACAGGCCGCCAAGATCTGCAACAACATGATCCTTGGCATTTCCATGATAGGGGTCAGCGAGGCTTTTGTTCTCGCAGAAAAGCTGGGACTTTCACATCAGGCATTGTTTGATGTCGCATCAACTTCGTCGGGTCAGTGCTGGTCGCTGACGACTTACTGCCCTGTACCGGGGCCAGTTCCGACTTCACCGGCAAATCGCGATTACAGACCAGGTTTTGCCGCAGCCCTTATGCTCAAGGACCTAAAGCTTGCGCAGGAAGCCGCGAAAAGCGCTGGCGCTGCCACGCCATTAGGAGCGCATGCCGAAGAACTATACAGCCGCTTCGACAATGAAGGCCATGGTGGAGAAGATTTTTCGGGCATCATCAACTTCCTTCGCGGAACAAGAACTGCTGATGAAAACAAATCCTGACACGTTTTTCTCCAGAAAGTTGAAAAAAAAGCGCTTGTTTAGATTTGCTTAAGTATCTGATAACCGTCCGGTAACGATGTTGCGCTAGAAAGGAGCAAGAGATGGGTCAAACCTTCTCGACGCTCCGGATCTGGTACTGCGTACCGGAGCTCTAGTCTCTCCCGCTTGTGTATTGTTTTGCGGGAGCGCCATGCGTAATTGGCAAGACCGTGCACCTGACGAGGCAGCGCGGTTTTTTGCTTTTGTTGCAAAATTATAAATTATGCGTGATGATATTATAAGTTTTTAGTTCCATGATTGAAATCAGGCCATAATCCTGTGACAGGTATTTTGCTTGGAGTGCCGTTTGGTCTTTCAAACCTGAACACGCTCCAAGGTCTATTGAATTTAAGCATCGTGTTATTGAATACGATCAAGATTTCGGGCACCAGTATTTTGACCACCCTCAAAGCCACGACGGCGCACACCGCTGATAAATCCTTGTTTGGCCTGCCGACGGCGGTGGTCTTTGTTCTTTGTTATTTTGCGTTTCAGGCAGTTCTCGTCACGCTCGTCTCCAATGGCGCAGGCCTTGATGATGCCGAGCAACTCGCCAATATCGGCTATCTTGATTGGGGATATGGCGGATCGCAGCCGCCACTCTATACGTGGATAACCAATATCGCTGCATCCGTGCTGGGCACGTCAATGCTCACACTGCAAATCGTCAAGTTCAGCATGCTTGCCAGCCTGTTTCTGAGCGTCTTTGGCGGCATGCGACTTTTGGGCTTTTCCCGTATGGTTGCTTCGGCATCCATGCTGGGACTGTTCCTCATTCCGCAAATCGGCTGGGAATCGCAGCGCGCATTGACCCATTCCATCGCGGGCACTGCGGGCTGCGGCTGGGCATTTCTGGCTTTTGCATGGTACATGCGCGACCGGCACACGGTTTCCGCAGCCGCCCTCGGCATCACAATGGCAGCCGCAATTCTTGGCAAGTTCAACGCATCACTGTTTGTCGTTATGCTGATCGTCACCGGATTGTCGGTTAAGGAATATCGCACGGTCCTGCTTTCAAAGCTTTCACTTGTGACAATCGCTGCATTTGCGATCTGTTTCACGCCAACTGCAAACTGGATGCTGGCCCACAAATCAAGCGTGATTGCCCGGTCCGAAAAACTTCAGATTGGTGCATCCGGCAATCTGCTCTTTGATCGCCTGAATGGCGTCGGAAGCTTTATTGAAGCAGCATTCCTCTTTTCCATTCTGGTGCTTGCGATTGCTGGCATCATATCGCTTGTTCATTCGTCCAGACGAACCGCACCAACCAGACCGTTTACGACCGGTGAAGTGTTCATCCGGCGTCTTCTCATCGTGGGAATGTTGATTGTATTGGCAGGCGTGGTCGTTGCTGGTGTCAGTAATATCAAGGACCGCTGGCTACAGCCGGTGCTTTTTCTCACACCAGCCGTCATTGCATGCCTTTTTGCGCAGTATCGACGCGGAACGCGCGCACTGACCGAATTCGCAGCCGTGAGCATTGCATTGGCGCTTATCGCGCCGCCGATTCTTGGCTATTACCTGACATATGGTTCAAGCACGCCGCCCTATGGTCAGCTTGATTATCAAAGCCTCTATCAAGAAATGCGCAAGGATGGTGAATTCAAAACAATCCTGACCGACAATGCGCAGATTGCCGGCAATTTCAGGCTCTTTGATCCTTCAATCGAAGTCATTCACCCGGAAACACCATATGGGGCAGCCAATGCTACAAAGCCCATGCTGGTTATGTGGTTTGGTGAGGCAACTCCGAACGCGCGCGTATCAACCTTAATGAATGAGGCCAATATCGCAGCACCTCAAAGCGGGGTCAGCACGACAACAGCCATCTACCGCACCCGACCGGATAAACATCTGATCGTGAGTTATTTCCTACAAAAATAAGAAAGGTCCGGGATTTTCCCGGACCTTTCTTTTACTGTTGGACCGTTTCCTCAACTGCGTTAGCCGTGCTTTTAACGTCGCGACCCACACCGCGCACCGTATTGGCGCATGAGGCCAGCGTGAAAGCACAAAGAATGATCGCAACAGGAACGATACGAGATAGCTTCATAGGGTCTCTCCATTGATATCTGCAACTCTGGTCGTGTAGCCTCCCATACGACCGGCCCGCCCTGCCGATTTTCTGGTGGTGAAGCCGTTTCACGCGGCTGTCATATTGGAAACTAGTGCAGCTTTAATCATCGGCAAGAGAGCCACTTACAAATTCCGAAACGGATCGAAACGACCACTGCGGCGATAGGATTCAAAAACATTGCGCAGGTGCTCGGCAACAACCTGAATATGCTGGCGCGCATCCGGTTTGATAATCATGCCAAGCTGATAACGGCCAAGCTGCGGTAAATTATGCTCAGGGCCAAGCGGCACGATCCCTTCACCCAGAAGAGTTTTTCCAAATGGCGCAATGGCAAGATCAGCCTGTATGGCCGCACGCTGCCCTGTGGAATGTGAACTCATGTAAGCAATCCGATAAGATCGCCCCGACTTCTCAAGCGCTTCAAGTGCATTGCCTCGCCACGCACATCCCTCTTCCCAGATAGATAACGGCAGTGGATCACGTCGATAGGCAGTACCGCATTTGGCACCGGCCCAGACCAGTTCTTCATCGAGCAATATCTCAACATCGCCCTTGCTTGGAACGGTGTGGGAGAGATTAACCAGCGTTACGTCGAGCCGTCGCTCATCAAGACGCTTGCGCAAACTTGCGCTCTGATCAATCACCACATCGACCGTCACACCCGGGTGAGTTTCTGCAAAACGCTTCAAAACAAGCGGCAAAACGCATTCACCGATATCATCAGGCGAGCCGAGCCGAACAACGCCAGTTACTGTCGGCGCAACGAATTTTGCCACAGCCTCACGATTGAGTGCCAGCAGTCGCCGCGCATAACCAAGCAGCACTTCGCCGTCGCTGGTCAGCGTTACAGAACGCGCGTCGCGCTCAAAGACCGCGACCCCCAACTGCTCTTCAAGCTTTTTGATCTGCATGGAAACAGCAGAAGGTGTGCGAAACACCACATTGGCGGCGGCAGAAAAACTGCCCGTATCGGCAATGGCTGCGAATGTCCGCAGCACGTCAATATCGAGCATTGGCAAGGGATGCTGAACCGGCACTGTCATGCTGAACTCCGCGACTTTTCGTTAGTTCAATTTTTCTGATCTTATGCCTTTCTATATTTCGTTTGATTGAACGTCAAGATGGTCGCACCCTGTCACCAAGAGATCAGTGCATCATCTTTGCGCCCCTGATCTCACTTTTTCAGGAGAACAAAAATGACTATTCAATGTGAGTCACTCCCCAAGCACCCCACATCAAACCTGGCAGCAATCGTAAGATTGCTTGAGCAAGCTCGTCAGACAATCGCGCAGCACTATTCCGATTGGAAATACACTCGCGGAATAAAGCGCAGCCGTCGTGTGCTGGAATCGCTGCCCGAACATATCCTTCATGACATTGGCTGGCCCAATGTCGATGATCGCCTTCCCGGCATAGCCAGAAAGTCTCGGAAATAAGCGCGCAAAAAGACAATTGAGAGCAGGATAATCCCTGCCCTCAATTTAACGACATATAGATGCCAATATACGGCAGGCATTTAGCCGCACTATGCAATTCATATGTTCTATGTCTCAATATGCCTATCCTGTTTGCGCCATAGCCTATCCCCTGTAAAACCGGGCAGGAGCAACAGGAACACCGGTCAGAAAACGACCGGATGACCGGACCCTGTTAGGGTTCCAGTGTCATGACGGAGGCACAAGGCCTGAAATGCGTCGGGAACCGCAGAACAGGCTTTCGAGAATGGGAACGGTCAGGCTATGAGCAACGCTTCTTTGATCAAGCGATCTATTGTCTTTTTTCTTGTCCCTGACTTTTCGATGATCGCATTTGCGACAGCGATTGAACCGCTGCGCATTGCCAATCGAATGCTGGGTTATGAAGCCTATCGCTGGCGCCTCACATCAACCGACGGCAAACCGGTCAAAGCTTCAAATGGTGTGGAATGCGCGGTCAATGCATCACTGGAAGACGAGCGGCGCTATCTCCAGCACGAACAGCGCCCATCCATGGTCTTTGTCTGCTCCGGCGTCTATGTCGAGGAATTCCGTAATAAATCTGTGTTTGCCTGGCTTCGCGAGGAATATAATCGTGGTGTAGCGGTGGGCGGTCTTTGCACCGGCGCGCATATTCTGGCGGCAGCAGGACTTCTCTCCGGTAAGCGATGCGCAATCCACTGGGAAAATCTGCCGGGCTTTTCCGAAGCTTTCCCAAAGGCCGAGGTCTATGCCGATCTTTTTGAGGTCGACAGCAATATCTATACCTGCGCAGGCGGAACGGCAGCGCTGGATATGATGCTGAAACTGATCGGCGATGATTTTGATGACAATCTGGTCAACAGAATTTGCGAACAGGCACTGACCGACCGCGTACGCAATCCGCATGATCGCCAGCGTCTGCCGTTGCGCGCACGGCTTGGCATTCAGAACTCTAAAATTCTGACCATTATCGAGATGATGGAAGCCAATCTTTCAGAGCCAGAAGCGCTCATTGATGTGGCACATAATATCGGCCTTTCGCGCCGTCAGGTCGAACGTCTTTTCCGGCAGGAAATGGGCCGCTCTCCGGCACGTTATTATCTTGAAATACGCCTCGACCGCGCCCGGCATCTGTTGTTGCAATCATCCATGCCGGTGGTTGAAGTGGCTGTCGCCTGTGGCTTCGTTTCCGCGTCGCATTTTTCCAAGTGTTACCGCGAACTTTATGGTCGATCACCACAGCAGGAACGGGCTGACCGGAAAATGCTCGTTGCAGCCTGATCGCAATTAACACAATCAAAGCCGTACCCTCAAAGTACGGCTTTTTCTTTTAAATCATAGTGATAGCCTTGCACGATGAATCAAATCATCAACAGGAAGCGACATCCAATCTCTTGTCCTTCAATGGCGATTTGTAATGAAGTGATTTCGGTCGCCTCGGGCCGAGATTATGTCGTAGAATGACAATTGTCGCCCCCAGGCAACGACTATGGTTCCATCAAATACACAATGGGATCGCATGAAATGGCAGAATTTCCTAAAAAGGCAAAAGTGGTCATTGTCGGGCTTGGTGGGATTGTCGGCGCATCTGTCGTCCATCACCTGATCGAACGGGGCTGGGACGATATTGTCGGCATCGACAAATCCGGCATCCCCACCGATATTGGCTCCACCGCACACGCATCCGACTTCTGCTATGCAACCAGCCACGATTTTCTGTCTTGCTGGACCACGCTATATTCCATCGATTTCTACGAAAAGATGGGCCATTACGCGCGCGTCGGCGGCATTGAAGTTGCGCGTGTCGGCGACGATTCCCGTATGGAAGAGTTGAAGCGTAAGGTCGCATCCGGCAAAGCCTTTGGCACCCGCGCCCGCCTGATGGAGCCATCGGAAGTCAAAGAGAAATTCCCGCTCATTGAAGAAAGCCTTGTTCAAGGCGGCTTGTGGGACCCGGACGCAGGCCTCGTCATCCCGCGCTCGCAGACGGTCGCAGGCAAGCTGATCGATCGGGCAGAAGCTGCAGGCAAGCTCAAAAGCTTTGCCAACACACCTGCTCAGTCGCTTGTCATTGAGAATGGCCGCATCAAGGGCGTTGTCACCCATCGCGGCACGATTGAAGCTGATTATGTTGTGATCTGCGCAGGTCTTTGGGGGCGGCTGATCGCAGAAATGGTCGGTGAAGACCTGCCTGTCATGCCGATTGACCATCCGCTGACCTTCTTTGGCCCCTATAATGAATTTGCCGGAACCGGCAAAGAAATCGGCTGGCCGCTTCTGCGCGATCAGGGCAATTCCGCTTATATGCGCGACACAGGCGACCCGAAGACTGCCGAAGGCGGTCAGATCGAATGGGGCTATTACGAGGAAACCAATCCGCGCCTTTGTCACCCGCGCGATCTCCTTGAGAAGCACGAAGCGCGTCTGTCGCCATCGCAACGCGATCTCGACATGGAACAGGTGCTTGAACCGCTGGAACGCGCCATTGAACTGACACCTATCCTTGGCGAACTCGGCTACAATGAAAGCCATTCCTTCAACGGCTTCCTGCAGGTGACGACCGATGGTGGCCCGTCGATGGGTGAAAGCCAGAAGGTTCGTGGCCTTTGGTATGCGGTTGCCATCTGGGTCAAGGATGGCCCCGGCATGGGCAAACTCATTGCCGACTGGATGACCGATGGCCGCACGGCAATCGATCACCATGCCATTGATTATTCACGCTTTTATCCTCACCAGATGACCGAGCAATTCATCTGGGATCGCTGCACCGAAACCGCGATGAAAGTCTATAACCCGGCCGTGCACCCGCGCGAACCTTTTTCAAAGGGTCGTAACATCCGCCGCTCGCCATTTTATGAGCGCGAAAAGGAACTTGGCGGCCACTTTATGGAGTTGGGCGGGTGGGAGCGTGCCCATGGTTATGCAGCCAATGAACATCTGCTGGAGAAATATGGCGATCGTATTCCGGTGCGCGAAAACGAATGGGACAATCGCCATTTCTGGCGCGTTTCCAATGCCGAACATCTGGCTTTGAGCGAAGATTGCGGGATCATCAACCTCTCACATTTTGCAATGTATGATATTGAAGGCCCGGGCCATGTCGAACTGATGGAATGGCTCTGTGCTGCCAAGATCGGTGGTGATGCCAATATTGGCAAGGGCATCTACACGCACTTCCTCGATGATGAAGGCATGGTTCGCGCCGACTTCACCGCAATCCGTATGGCCGACCGTATCCGTATGATCAATGGTGCCGATGCTGGCCCACGCGATTTCCATTACATGCGTCGTGTGGCAGAGGATAAAGGCTTTGACGTCACCATCACCGATGTGACGGAAAAATATGTAACCATCGGCATCTGGGGACCGAATGCCCGTGACAATCTTAAAAGGATTGTCGAAGACCCTGATGGTCTCAATGTCGAAAACTTCCCATTTGCGGCGATAAAGCCAATCCGTATTGCCGGTAAAGACGTCACCGCCTTCCGCATTTCCTATGTTGGTGAACAGGGCTGGGAATTGCATATGCGTTATGAAGACGGCCTCGCCGTCTGGGATGCGCTGCGCTCAACCGGCGCGATTGCGGTCGGTGTCGAGACCTATGCCAATACGCGCCGCATGGAAAAAAGCCTGCGTTTGCAGAATGCGGATTTGCTGACGGAATATAATCTGCTTGAAGCTGACCTTGCACGCCCGAAGGTCAAGGAAGCAGATTTTCGCGGCAAGGCCAAACATCTTGAATATAAGGCGAGAGAACATCAGCCAGCCATGCTCTGCACGCTGGTTATGAGTGAGAATGTCGACACCAAAGGCGTTACACGCTATCCGGTTGGCATTCTGCCGGTGCTTGATCCGGAAACCGGCGAAACACTGGTCGATGAGCTGGGTCGCCGTTCGTTCACGACCTCTATCGCTTACGGTCCGACAATCGGCAAAAACATCGCCCTTGCCTATCTGCCATGGTCCTATTGTCAGGAAGGCCGCAAGCTGAATGTTGAATATTTCGGCGAGACTTATCCCGTCGAAGTGGTCTCAATTGGCTATAAGCCGCTTTATGATCCTGAAAATTCGAAGCCGCGTAGCTAACAAAAATCAGCAAAACGGCAAACATTCAAATCAAAAAAGCCGGGGCAAAACCCCGGCCTTTTTCATTCAATTCAGCGATGATTGGCCATTCAGCGATTTACTGGAACGTTGCCTTACCGCCCGAAATTGTAATGGCTTCGTCGCCTTTCAGCGCCTCGCGATCACCATTTGGGAAGGTCACGAAGCAGCCGCCATCGCAAAAATCAACAGTCTCGCCGGGTGCTACCAGCAATTCGCGCTTTGAAGCGCCTTCCGTCACAACAATTGTCTGCGCGGATGCATCATTGTTAGAGACGGTGGCTGCATAAAGCGCAGGCACCGAGAACGAAAGGGCAAGCATCGCACCCAGTGCGATTTTGCCAGCATGATTGATCTGAGTTCTGTTCATATCGTTCCGACGTTTCCGCCGCTCCCGCTACAACGCCGGAAACCCGGCCCCACTCTTCAAGGACACATCACATCCCTGTCTATGCCTACTTATAAGACTTCAAAACTGAACTGCAACTGAACGCCCCGTTCATACTTTGTCGTCATGTTCAGATTTTTCAGGCTCGGTTGACTTTTCCTTTCGCGTCTTGGTCACACGCGTTGCATCTATGTTCATCAACTCGGAAAGCTTTTCGATTTCAGAAACGCCGAGCACCAGATCGGTAGAAGACGATGCCATCTGAATGCCTTCGGCATGGAACCGCTCGACAATCTGGAACCGCAGCTCGTTTTTGATGCCGCCTGTCGCTGTAATGTCTGCAACATGCGCATAACAATCAAACACCATGAGGGAATCCGTCATGCTCTGAAATGCCACGAACGGTTCAGGATTTTTCAGGATCGAAGGATGGCTGCGTATGATTTCAAGCAGCAATGCATGCACGCGACGCGGCTCGTCGGTATAGGAAGCCTGCACATTAATATCGATCCGTCCGAGCTTGTTGCGCAGCGTCCAGTTACCCACATTGCCATTGATCAGCGTGGAATTGGGCACCACGATCGACTGCTTCTGGAAAGTTTCGACTTCTGTGGCGCGAACGCTGATCTTTTTGACGATGCCACTGACGGTTCCGGCCTCAACCCAGTCTCCCACCTTGAACGGACGTTCAGCCAGCAGGATAAGACCTGAAACGAAGTTCTGAACAATGTTTTGAAGACCAAAACCGATACCGAGCGAAAGACCACCGGCAATGAGTGCGAGGCTTGAAAGATTGAATCCAGCCGCCGACACCGCAACCAATCCTGCCAGAACAAGGCCGACATAACCGACAACCGTTCGGATCGAATTACGAACACCTGAATCAACCCGGCCACGCGCCATCACACTGTTGTCGAGCCAGTTCTGGAACCAGCGCGTCATCAGATAAACGATGACAAACAGTGCCAGCCCTGTGAAAATGCCCATCAGCGAAATGGAAATGCTTCCGATCTGGAAGCCGGTCATAAGCTGGTAGAACGTGCTTTTGAGTTCGCTCCACTGGAAGCCAAACTGCATCAGCACAAGCGGTATGCCAACCAGTGCAACGGTGAGGTTGATCAGAATGCCAACTGCAAGCCCGATCTGATCAAGGATTGCATCATTGAAGTGAAAGCGATCCCGCATCACGCGCCCAAATGGGCTGGAAGCAAAAGCCTGCTCTTCAGAAATGGCTCGTCCAGTGAGAAAGCCCAGATACATGGCAACAAGAAACGCGCCGGTAACGACGATCTGCTGCGCCATGAAGCGAGCCATGCCAATAAAACCAAGCCCGGCTGCAACAATCGGCAAAAGACCAAGAATGATCAAAAAGAACCGGAAAGCCTTAGGCCATGGCCTGACACCTTCTTCATCCTTTTTTTCAATAGGCTTAAGCAGCGCAATAATCAGTATCAGAATACCAATCACCACGGTTGAAAGCAGGCTCTTTGCCATTGTCAGAGACAGAGGCGAGGAGAGGATCTGGTTTACTTTACCGAAAAACGAATCGAGCCCGTTAATCAGTGCCATTCCTGTTATAAGCCAAACCAGAACCCGGCCAGGTCCCGGTGCAATCGGCACCAGACGCCATGCTGGCGTATAGGGGCTGATACATGCAAAGGCCAAGCGGCTGATGAAGAATACGATGCCAAGAACAATGAACAGCGATTGCAGAAGAGCGGCTATATCCGGTCTCAACACATTGAAATATTCGAGAAAGAAATAGGTCGTGGCAAGAAACACGCCCACAGCACCAGACGGAATCGCAGTCGACCAGAAAGCCACTGAAAGACGGCTCAGATAAGAAGGCGTTTCAATTGTGGGATCGCGTTCCCAGAGAGAGCCCAGAACACGGCGCGCACCAAGTTGAATGATCAGCGCTGCGATGATCGCAAAAAACGCTGCCGCCAGAAATGAATTCAGCTTGAACGTGAAAACAAAGCGCCACCAGGATTTAACAACCCGCCAAAGCGAAACCATCTGGTCGCTTGCAGCAGCGCTGACTTCCGAACCAAGTGTCAGATCAAGGCTCACGCGTTGCGAAAGGGTCTGCGTGAACAAATCACGACGCATATTGCCGATTTTCGACGACATCTGATTAACGGCCAGTGATGCATCTTCGGTCTCACCGATGACAGCATTGATTTCAGCCTTCTCAGCCACCAATCGCGCCCGCTCGTCAGCAACGATGGCAGGCTCTGCCGGTTGATCGCCAGAAGGTGCTGCACCCAATTGCTCAAGTCGTGTGTTGATTTCCGTCAGCCTTGGGCGAAAGGCAACGCCCGCATCCAGCAGTTTCTTCGAAAGAGCATCAAGCTGGAGTTTAAAATTCGCAAGCGATTCATCACTCGTTGCCGATTTCTGCAACTGATCGCTGATCGTCTTTGTCTGCTGTTTCAGATCGTTGATGACCGGCTTTTGCTGCTGCACGACACCGGATACCGGCGCACTGTCAACAGCCGGTGCAGGTTCTGTCGTTTGGGCCTGCACGGCTTGCGGCTGCTGCGGCTTGTTATCCTGCGCAAGCGCATTATCGAACGCACCAAGCGAAAAGGCGAAACCAGTCACTGCAAGTGCAAGAGCGCGGAACGTCGATAAATATACCAATTTAAAACTCTGCTGTTTTACAAACACGGGTGGAACATAAAGCGCGCGGCAATAGAAGCAATAGTAAAGCATGTCTCCCAAAACTAGGAACCTGTTTTGGGACAAAGACATGCTGAGAAACAAAAATCCAAACCGCGCAACCTTATCATTGTAAAATACGGCACCGTTTAGATCTCAGAATAAGAGCATGAAACTACGCCAAAACAGAAAAGGATTCCAATTTGTGAATCGATGCTGTAGGTGTCTGGGCTAAGTCCCGAAAAGTCACCAGACTTTCAGGATCGAGGTTTGCGTTAAAGCCGCTCCGGCACTGGTTCATTTCTGCGGAAAGACTTAAAGAGGAAGTCCAGGCGTTTTGATAAAGGGCATGAACAACAGGGATCAGCGTCCTGATCGTTATCATCGGCATGGATTCATGCTGGTTGTGACGTGCATACTGTCGTTTGCTGCTTTTATTTTTGCCGTGGATCTTTCATCACTTGCCGATGAAGCAGGCCGCAATACACCCAAAAGCATGGCGGCACAGCAGGTCGAAGACGCACCTGCCCTTCCTGCGCGCCAGCAGTCGACACCAGCACCGCAGCCTATGCGCGCTGTTCTTGCCGAAGCAATGGCTGCAAAAATCAAGGCAGCCTATCCCGACGGCAATGGCCCAGGTCTGCAGGCTCGCCCGAATGATCTGGTCTTTTTCGAGCCAAAGCCAGTCGAAGCTGCAAGCGCCTCCAGGTTTTTAAGACTTTCGCGAAGCACATATGCTTCGGTTCGCGCGCCGCCACGGAGCGCCTGAAAACTGTCATTGTGATTGGCACCATCCAATCCTGAATCATTTACGAAGAAATGCGCGCTAGGTTTTTGTATTCAATACGAAATTATACGCGCTCAATATCCGGAATTTCAACTCATGCGCACTTCTAAATGGGTCGCTGTGCTTTATGGCCTGATCGTTCTGATCGGTGTCATTATTGCCTTGCCCAATTTCTTTACCCAACAACAACTCGACACCATGCCGTCGTGGTTCCCGAAGCGACAGGTTACGCTTGGTCTTGATCTGAGTGGTGGCTCCTATCTCGTTCTCGAAGTGGATGCGGCCAGCCTCAAGAGAGATCGCATGCGTTCGCTGCTGGACGATGCACGCAGCAAACTGCGGACTGAACGCATTCAGCCGCAATCGATCCGCGCCGTGGGTGATTCCGTTATCGTCACGATCCCTGATGCAGATCAGCGTGCAAAGGCTGATACGGCGCTCAAGACCCTGATCTCGCAGGTTAACACCACGGGGTTCGGAACGGCTATCAACGATATTGATGTCACAACCAGTGACAATCAGATCCGCCTGACGCTTACGCAAGCCGGCTTCACCTATCGTCTTGATGCTGCATTGCAGCAGAGTCTTGAAATCATTCGTCAGCGTGTCGATCAGGTCGGCGTTGCCGAACCGTCGATCCAGCGTGTCGGTTCTGACCGTATCGTGGTTCAGCTTCCGGGCCTTCAGGACCCTGCACATCTTCGTCAGCTTCTTGGAAGTACTGCGAAGATGAGCTTCCACATGGTTGCGGACGCCAATCCGAATGACGCACCACCGCCCGGTGTCAGCGTTTTGCCGGATTCCAAAGATCCAAATATCAAATACCCGATTGAAGATCAGATCGCGCTCTCGGGCGAACGCCTGACAGATGCGCGTGCAGGTTTTGATCAGCGCACAAATGAGCCAATCGTCTCATTCCGTTTCGACAGCCTTGGCGCACGTCAGTTCGCGGACATCACGACCAAGAACGTCAATCGTCCTTTTGCTATCGTTCTTGATGGCAAGGTTCTGAGCGCTCCGGTCATCCGCGAACCGATTACAGGTGGTTCGGGCCAGATCAGCGGCAGCTTCACGGTTCAGGACAGCGTTGTCCTTTCCGCGCTCCTTCGTGCTGGCGCTCTGCCTGCTCCGCTGACTGTCATTGAAGAACGTACCGTTGGCCCGGACCTTGGCGGCGATGCCATCAAGATGGGTCTTATCACTGGTATTCTCGGCTTCGTCCTTGTCGCAATCTTCATCCAGCTTCTTTATGGCGTCTGGGGAACGATTGCCAACGTGGCGCTTCTGCTCCACACCCTGCTAACCTTCGCGGCGCTGAGCCTTATAGGCGCGACACTGACATTGCCGGGTATCGCGGGTATCATCCTGGGTATCGGTATCGCGGTTGACGCGAATATTCTGATCAACGAACGTATTCGCGAAGAGACGCGACGAGGTTTGGGCGCAATGGCTGCGCTCGACAAAGGCTTCCATGCAGCTTTTGCAACGATCGTGGACTCCAACGTCACATCGCTGATTTCGACCATGCTTCTGTTCATGTTCGGCACAGGCCCCGTGCGTGGCTTTGCTGTCGCCATGATGCTCGGCATCGTGATTTCGATGTTCACCGACGTAACCCTCGTTCGCATGGCGATGGGCTGGTACGTACGCCGTCGGAAGCTCAAGGTGCTTCGCATCGAGCCACTGATGAAAATCGCACCGGAAAATCCACAATTCCGTTTCATGAATGCGCGTTTCATCGGCATTGCTGTTTCCATCGTGTTGTCGATTGCTTCGATTGGCCTGTTCTTCAAGCCGGGCCTCAATTACGGCATCGACTTCAAGGGCGGTATTCAGGCTGAAATCACCACCTCGCAGCCAGCCGATCTTTCGCAATTGCGTGAAAAACTCGGTTCGCTGGGGCTGGGCGAAGTTGCTCTTCAGTCGGCCGGTAGCCCGAACGACGTTCTGATTCGCATTCAGCGTCAGGATGGCGGTGAGGAAGCCCAGACTGTTGCCGTCAACAAGATGCGCGACGCAGTCATGGAACTTGATCCGGGCGTGAAAATCGAGCGTACCGAAGTTGTCGGACCGAAAGTCTCTGGTGAACTGGCGCGTTCCGGCTTCATCGCGGTCCTGCTGTCAGCACTGGGAATGCTGATCTATCTCTGGTGGCGCTTTGAGTGGTTCTTTGCGGTTGGCGCGATCATCACGCTGATCCTCGACACCACCAAGATGGTCGGTTTCTTTGCGCTGCTCCAGCTCGACTTTAACCTGACTGCCATTGCAGCACTTCTGACTGCCATCGGTTATTCGGTAAACGATAAGGTCGTGGTTTATGACCGCATGCGTGAAAACATGCGCCTTTATAAATCAAAGCCACTGCGTGAGATCGTGGATATGAGTATCAATCAGGTGCTTATCCGCTGTATCTACACGTCGGTGACAACGTTCCTGTGTCTTCTGCCAATGGCGATCTGGGGTGGCAGCGCAGTGCATAACTTTGCTGTTCCGATGCTGTTCGGTATCTTTATCGCAACAACATCCTCCATCTTCATCGCAGCACCGATCCTGCTTCTGCTGGGCAACTGGTGGCAGCATCGTCAGGAAGCCCATCAGGCGGCGATTGAAGAACGTGCGAGCGCACAGAAGTAATCTCAATGCCGGGCATGGTTTCGATCATGCCCGGCATTTTATTGAGACCTTACCACTGAAGAAGGTGGAAACATCCCTATCCCCGACCAGGGCCTGATCGGCACGAAAAGCAGATGACTTTCCTGTTTGCCGAAGAATCGCCCAAGATTTATTACAGATTGAAAGAAATCGGCATTGAAGCTATTGCCGGAAATGCCTCGGATGCGGAAATATGGGAAACAACGAATCCGGAGTTCGCCCAACATATTGCGATTGCAATGCCCAAAGCCTTTGAGGCAGGACGCATAAAAAGTCTTGCCCGATCCGCGAACCCCGTCATCCGTATCATCATGCGTGTCTGCTTAGCAGCAGAAGCGCAACCACAAGCGAGCCGTATGCTGGCTTAAAAGATTTGAAAGCGAATGCAACGGCGATGCCGTAATTGGCATAATTGATGCGCAAAGAAGGGGATGACATGCGAAATAAAGGTGCGGTGGCCAGTTAATGAAGTTTAAGGATTATATCTGGCCGGTAATAGGCATTTGTGCAGTCGCTATTTCAGTATGGCTTCTTTATCGTGAATTGCGCAGTATCTCGCTTGATGATGTTCTGGACAGCCTTTACGCGATCCGCGCTCATCATTGGCTTCTTGCAACAGCGGCAGCACTTCTCGCCTATAGTTCGCTTGCTGGCTATGATCGCATCGCACTTCTTCATCTGCGTCGCAAAATATCCTGGTTGTTCATCGCACTCTGCTCGTTCACAACTTACGCATTATCACACAACATTGGCGCATCGGTCGTTTCTGGCGCAGTCGTGCGTTATCGTGCTTATTCTTCGCAAGGCATGCCGGGCAGCGAAATCGCAGTTCTGATTGCCTTCTGTTCCTTTACGTTCATTCTCGGCGTTATCATAACCTCAAGCATCGTCTTGCTCATGGAGCCGCATATTCTTATGCGCTTCAATGAAGACCTGACACCCACCGTTTCAATCATCATTGCTCTGTTGATGCTGACATTCGTGTTGCTCTATGTTTTTGGCAGCTGGCTCCAGCTTCGCCCCTTGCAGATTGGAAAATTCCGTCTGGAATATCCGCGCCTGCCCGTCGTCACACAGCAGCTTATCGTCGCGCCACTCGAACTCATCGGTGCAGCCGGTATCATCTATTTTGCACTCCCCGAGGCGGGCAATCCCGGCTTCCTGATCATCCTCGGCATCTTTCTGGTGTCGTTCTCGGCAGCGCTTATTTCGCATGCTCCGGGCGGTCTTGGCGTGCTGGAACTGGTATTTCTCACTGGCCTGCCTGATATGAATAAGGCCGATGTATTGGCGGCACTGATTGTTTTCCGCCTTCTTTATCTGCTGATCCCATTCGCAATTTCGCTTTTTGTGGTTCTCGTTTTCGAAAAATCACAATTCGTTCTGCGATGGAACGACAAGCAGAAGAAATGACGCTGTGAGGCGGGTATAATTTTTATATATCCGCCTCAAATTGAATTAGTTTTCCTTAAAAACAGTCATAATCACCCCTATCTTGGAAATTGCTTCGCATAACCTCCCAGTGCAAAGCACAAACCGCCTTCTCCCAAGGCTTTTCCAAGAGGAACTAACGCATGCCTGCGACATTGATCATCCCCGGTTACAAGGGATCGGAAGCAGGCCACTGGCAGCGCCAATGGTTGCATGACGATCCGTCAGCAGTGCTCGTCGAACAGGACGACTGGCACTATCCGGTGCTATCCGACTGGATGCACGCGCTCGAAGCCAAACTCGCCGAAAATCCCGGCGCAGTTCTGGTTGCCCATAGTCTTGGTTGTATTCTTGTTTCCCATCTCGCAAGCCGTCCGGCTGCCGCACACGTTGCCGGTGCTCTTCTGGTTGCCCCCGCCGACGTGGAAACCATGTCGCGCCGCGACAGCCGCTTTGAAAGCTTTGCGCCGCTGCCGCGTCATGAGCTTACATTTCCATCCATCGTCGTTGCAAGCCGCAATGATGACTATATGAGCTTTGCCAAGGCAGAAGCGATCGCAAATGTCTGGGGTTCGGGCTTTGTCGATCTCGGCCATGCCGGACATATCAATGTGGAAAGCGGTTTCAGCCGCTGGCCGGAAGGCGCTATCCTCGCCTCTTCACTCCATCGAGAACCAATAACACACACGCTATCCCAAGCAGCGTGACCGTGAACCACCCGCCAAAAGCGGGTGGTTTTTTTAGCTATGCTGCCTGCGTTCCAGCCAGACTTTGAAAACCAGCGTCACAAGCGCAATAAGCGCGAGTGTCGAAGCCGCAGCAAATGCACCAGCCACATTATAATCGTTGAACAGCAGTTCGACCTGCAAAGGCAGTGTATTGGTTTTGCCGCGAATAGCACCCGACACGACAGACACCGCTCCGAATTCGCCCATCACACGCGCATTGCAAAGCACGGCACCATAGAGAAGCGCCCATTTGATATTGGGAAGCGTGACATAGAAAAACGTCTGCCACGCATTGGCTCCAAGCGTCAGTGCTGCTTCTTCCTCATCACTACCCTGCACTTCCATCAGCGGAATGAGTTCGCGCGCCACAAATGGCGATGTCACAAACAGGCTCACCAGAAAGATGGCCGGAACAGTGAACATGATCTTGATGTCGTAGGATTCGAGCAGAGGCCCCAGCAACCCCTGAGAGCCATAAAGGAAGAGATAGGTTACACCCGCCACAATAGGCGACACGGAAAACGGAATTTCCACAAAAGTAATCAGCAGCCTGCGACCGGGAAAGCGGAACTTTGTTACAAGCCAGGCCACGCAAACGCCAAAGGCCATGTTGATTGGCACAACGACGATTGCCGTTAGAATTGTCAGCCACACTGCGTGCAGAGTATCGGGCTTTAGTATCTCACCAAAAAATGCGTCTACACCCTTGCTGAAAGCATAGGAAAAGATGATTGCCAGCGGCGCTCCAATGCAGATTGCCGACAGGATTGCCGCCAGTCCGATCAGCAGGCTGCGCACAGGACCGGGCGCGTTGCGCGCCTGTGAGCTTGCACTAACGCTCTGCATAACGAAGCTGCCTTGCCTGAATGAGATTGGTCATGAGGAGCATGAAGAAAGCCATCACAAGCATGACGAAAGCGAGTGCCGCCGCCGCCGGATAGTCATATTCATCAAGCCTGATGAAAACGAGAAGCGATGTCACTTCGGTCTGAAAAGGCAGATTACCGGAGATGAAAACAATAGAACCAAATTCACCAAGGCTACGCGCAAACGACAAAGACGCTCCTGCGAGAAATGCAGGAAAAATCGTGGGCCAGACAATATGCGAAAAAATCTGCCAGGGTGTTGCGCCAAGGCTACGCGCGGCCTCTTCCATATCCGCACTCATGTCTTCAAGCACTGGCTGCACCGTGCGAATGACAAATGGAATACTGGTGAAGAACATGGCAATCATGATGCCAAGCGGCGCATAAGCGACCTTGATCCCTATGGGTTCAAGAAAGCGCCCAAACCAGCCATTCTGGGCAAACAATGTAACCAGTGCCAGACCGGCAATCGCCGTTGGCAGAGCGAATGGCAGATCAACTGCGGCATCGATCAGGCGCTTGCCGGGAAACTGATAGCGCGCCAGAACCCATGCCAGCAGCAACCCGAAAAGACCGTTGAAGATGGTGGCCACTGCCGCAGCACTGATCGTGATGCGATAGGTTGCCAATGCGCGCTCCGATGTGATGATGCTCCAGAAATCGCTCCAGCCAAGGCTTGCGGTTTTCAGGATCATCGCCAAAAGCGGCAGAGCGACAATGACGGTCAGATAAAGCAAAGTGCAGCCGAGGGTCAGTCCGAACCCCGGCAGCACCGAATTGCGTTTCATGCTCAGAAGCGACACTGGATTTTTCCAAAAGAATGGCGGGGATCTGATATCCCCGCCGGATAGTTCTGTTTACTTCGCAGTGAAGAGCTGATCAAGAATGCCGCCTTCGGCAAAGTGATCTTTCTGCGTCTTATCCCAGCCACCGAAAGCATCTTCAATCGTTACAAGACGGACATCAGGATAAATATCCTTGTGCTTTGCAATCACATCCTCGTTATGCACGCGATTGAAGTTCTGTGCGAGAATTTCCTGACCTTCCGGCGAATAGAGATAGTTGAGATAAGCTTCGGCAATCTTGCGCGAGCCGCGCTTGTCGACAACCTTATCAACCACAGTTACCGGGAATTCCGCAAGCAGGCTGACTTCAGGAACAACAACGTCATATTTGTCTGCACCAAGAACCTTTTCGGTTCCACGGGTTTCAGCTTCAAACGTCACCAGAACATCGCCAATACCGCGTTCTGCAAAGGTTGTCGTTGCACCACGACCACCGGTGTCAAAGACAGGTACGTTCTTGAAGATTTTGCCGATGAACTCGTGAACTTTTTCCTGATCATTGTTGAAGGCTTCATTGGCATAAGCGGTCGCCGCAAGATAGGTATAGCGCGCATTGCCAGACGTTTTCGGGTTCGGGAAAATGACCTTCACATCTTCACGCGCCAGATCGTCCCAGTTCTTGATGTTCTTCGGATTGCCTTCACGAACGAGGAACGCCGGGAATGAATAATATGGCGAAGAATTATTCGGCAGGCGGCTCTGCCAATCAGCAGGGATCAGATCGCCCTTGTCATGCAGAACCTGAACATCGGTCACCTGATTGAAGGTTGCAACGTCAGCTTCAAGGCCTTCGAGAATAGAGCGTGCCTGCTTGGACGAACCGGCATGAGACTGATTGACGGTGAGATCTTCACCCGTCTTGGCTTTCCAGTCAGCCACAAATGCCTTGTTGACCTGCTCATAGAGCTCACGCGCAATATCATAGGACACATTGAGAATGTCCTTCGGCTGCTCTTGCGCCTGAACAGGAGCTGAACCCAGACCCAGCGCAACCGCTGCATATAGAATAATTTTCTTCATAACTTGCACCCTTCTCACTTTGCTTGCGCAAAGCGCCCATAATTCGATCTTTATTGGGAAACAAATCTACATAGAGAAGAGCAATAATCAACCTAAATCATTGATTTAAATATATAAACTACTTTTGCAAACATTCTTGGAAACCTTACCTCCCCGCAAAAACAGCGTGAGAAAAATTTTCCACTAAAGCACCAATCGGCGAAACAGAAACAAGAATGCCGGGAACTTTCGCTCCCGGCATTCGAAATTTTTTCTTGGTATAAAACGTCCCGCAAACGCGCATCACGGCTTTGCACAAGACACTGAAACAGTAGAGCGTTTCCTATGATGTAATCAAACAGTAAACGCTCTAAATCTTACCAGAAACCACGATGCTGCCAGCACCAGAGGAAATTCTGCTCACCACGCTCAAGACGGTTACGACGCCGCTCTGCAATTTCATCAGCACTTAGCTTCATACTGCGCCAAGGCTGCTCAAGATAGGCCGTTATGCCCAACACCGATTTTTTTACGCTTTGAGCCAGCAAGTATAATTTGCGGTTCATAAGACCCTCCAGTTCGCGCCCATTTCGCGATCAGCGTTTCAGTATCGCAGCTTTGCCGCAACAATGAACAATGGGTTAATTCTGAAGGCTTCCGTGATAAAGTCAATATCCTACTGATTTTATCGGAGATAAAGAATTTCCAGCTAAAGTGGGAACCGGTTTTGCGTTGGGAAATACATAAAAACAAAGTGTTAGAGCGGCTACAAGGTTTCAGGATGAAACGGAAACCGCTCTAACAAGATGAAATATTTTGCGAGCATCATGGCGATGCCCGCAAAATTATTCCGACCAGAGTGAAACGCGCTCTAAAGAGCGTAGTCGTCAACCGGCTTGATCCGCACCTTCTCGATGTGACGCCCTGTCATCGCTTCAATGGAGAACTCATACCCATCTGCCACAAAGTTTTCTCCGCCAAGCGGCAGATGACCAAGGTGCCAGATAATATAGCCTGCAAGCGTCGTGTAACGGTCGCCGTCGTCTACAAGATCGCGCTGAAGAATGCTGCTGAGACGACGAATATCGGTAAAGCCATCAACCAGATAGCCACCCATTCCGTCCGATTCTGCAACCGCTGCTTCTTCGTCTTCATCCGGGAATTCACCCGCAATCGCTTCAAGCACGTCAGTAGGCGTAACCACACCTTCAAACGAGCCGTGCTCATCCACCACAACGGCAAGCTGGACAGGGGAAACCCGGAGCTGCTCCATAACACGCAGCACATTGGCATTTTCATGCACAACAAGCGGCTGCTTGACCACATTGTCCCAGTTGATCGACTTCTGATCGCTCATATCAAGCAACAGATCCTTCACCAGAACCACGCCGACAAATTCGTCAACCTGGCGTCGTGCGACCACAACACGCGAGTGGGAAAGCTTGCGGATGGCCTGATGGAGTTCGCTTTCGTCCTCATCAAGATCGAGCCATTCGACTTCGTTACGCGGCGACATAATTGTGCGCACCGGACGATCCGCAAGATCGAGAACACCTCGAATCATTTCCTTTTCTTCCGGCAGGAAGACATCACTGGCAACATTTTGCTGAGCAATCACATCAACGGTATCCGAAAGCGGATTATCATCGCGCTGACCGCCGAGCAGGCGAAGAACAGCACCAGCGGTTCTTTCGCGCAGATCGTTGGTCGTCACAAGTTTTTCGCGATTCTTGCGTGCCATCTGGTTGGCTGCCTCGATCAATACCGAGAAGCCGATAGCCGCATAGAGATAGCCTTTTGGAATATGGAAGCCGAAGCCTTCAACAACCAGACTGAAACCAATCATCATCAGGAAGCCAAGGCAGAGGATAACAACCGTTGGATGCTTGTTGACGAAGTCCATGAGCGGACGCGATGCCAGCATCATAACCGCAATAGCGATAATGACAGCAATCATCATAACCGGCAGATGCTGCACCATACCCACGGCGGTAATCACGCTATCGAGCGAGAATACAGCATCAAGCACGACGATCTGAACGATAACCTGCCAGAAGATTGCATGCGCAACGCGCGTGTTCTTCGGCCCATGCGCACCTTCGAGACGCTCATGCAGTTCCATCGTGCCTTTGGCAAGCAGGAACATACCACCAACGAGCATGATAATATCGCGACCGGAGAATGAAAGCTCCATCACGGTAATCAACGGCTCACGCAGCGTAACAATCCATGAGATCGAAGCAAGCAGCACAAGGCGCATCACCAATGCCAGCGTAAGACCGATTATACGTGCACGATTACGCTGATGCGGTGGAAGTTTATCGGCCAGAATTGCGATAAAGACGAGATTGTCGATGCCGAGAACAATCTCAAGCACCACCAATGTTACCAGACCTATCCAGGCATTAGGGTCGGCAATCCAGTCCATGGACCAGTCCATGATGTGTCGGCTCCTATAAAATTAGAAGAAAAAGGAAACAGAAAAAAAGCCGCATGCGCTTTCTCCCCGATCCGATGAAAAACGGATCGGCTTGAAGAAATTGCAAACGGCGTGAGTAAGATCAAAGCCTTTTAAGTCCGATGCTCCCGTGAAGGGAGCGGGACTTCGTGAAGACGAATCGTCAGAACTGTCGTCGGGCATAAAGCGCGATGAACCTTTTAAAAAGACATGAAGGCGGCCTTTTGCCTGCCTTCGAGTGCCATGTTGTCAAATAAGTATAAGATCGCCGCATTATGCAGACGCGGGACGTCTGCGCAAGACCATATACTATTCGGCTGGCGAAACTTGTACGCCGCGCTTGCGCTCACGACGCGGACGCCCCTTGAAGAAACGCATGCCGATCACGGTTGCAACAATGGTAACAGCCGTTATGCCGATGACGAACCAGAACATGTGATCTCCATCCATTTTGGAGAAAACGCCTATACCACGACCGGCCAGCCAGCCGGGCAAGAACATAACCGGGGCCCAAACCATAGCGGAGAGTACGTTAGCGGTCTGAAAACGTGTCTGGTCCATCGACATCATGCCTGCAACCATCGGAACGGTGCAGCGAACAGGACCAAAGAAGCGCCCGAGAAAGACGGCAGAGAAACCGTAACGGCGGAACAGCAGGCGTGCACGTGCAACGCCCGTACGATGTTTATTGAGCGGCCACTTGTGGATGATACTGCGACCAAGCCACCAACCAAGGAGATAAGAAACAATATCGCCGATAACAGCGCCAATGATCGCACCGATAATAATTGGCCACGGCTCGACGATACCAGCACCCACCAGACCGCCAATGGCGAGCATGATTGGCGTGGCCGGAATGAACATTCCAATAATAGCGAGAGACTCGCCGAAGGCGATCACGCCCACGATAGGACCCGCCCATGCCCGATGATCGGAAATGAACTGTCCGAGATCGCTGATTATGCTTTCCATTCCGTCCTCAAAATGCCGCTTACCGGATTATAAAGCACACCCCAATCTTGGGACCACTTCAAGTTTTCTCAAACAAGGAAAATCCGGTGCATGAACCCCTCGTCTGCCTGCGCGTCACAAACGCTTTCAGCATTTAGCTCAATGACAAAAATCATATCTGCCTATCAAGTCTTTTATATGCCGAAGCATCTCAGACAAGCATCAAAAATTGATGACATGAGTGCGACATTTGCAGCGCAAATAATGTCCTCCCTGCTTTTGATGAGCCAGATTGAGCTTTGCAGATATGGAAACTCGACAGCGCCGTTACAACGCCCACCGGAAAAAATGATTCAAAAACAGAATCATAAGCAAACTGATTCCTTAAGATTAACCGTTTTTCGGCAATCAAAACGATTAGCTATCACTTATACGCCAAATACGTGAAGTTACGTTTTGATAAAGAACCGCGCATTTCCGGGCTTTCTAAAACCAAACCAACTTTTTTTCGCTTTTTTTCGATTGAAGGCTAGACACGGAGAAAAGCGGCCTTTATAGAACCGCTCACCTCACCGGGGCCGCTGCCTCGGAGAAGCGAGTGGGTGATTAGCTCAGTTGGTAGAGCAGCTGACTCTTAATCAGCGGGTCGTAGGTTCGATCCCTACATCACCCACCATTTTCTCCTCTTCTTTCAAAGAGTTACCGCTGATTACCTGATTGAACATCAATCCGGCACAGACTGCGTTTGCCGTTCCCGGTGCGCTACTTTCTTTGCTTGAAAGATAATTCAAAATAGAAGCAGCCGCGCATAAATAGACATGGCGAAATCTTCGCTGTGGTATTATGAGTGCCGCATGACCCCCAAAAGCCTCGGCTACACATTCACGCTGCTCGCGGTCACCATCTTCGCTACGCAGGATGGTATCTCGAAATATCTTGGAACACATTACTCGCCCATTTTCATAACGATGGTGCGGTACTGGGTTTTTGCAGCCTTTGTGATTCTCGTTGCAATGCGTTCTGGGGGCATCGCGCGCGCAGCGTCAACCAAACGCCCATTCCTGCAAATTCTTCGCGGGGTTTTGCTCGCGGCCGAAATAGTTATCCTTGTATATGGCCTTAGCCGCGTCGGCATGGCCATGACGCAGTCCATCTTTCAGGCCGCTCCTCTGCTCATTACGATGCTCTCAGTGCCACTCCTTGGCGAAAAAGTTGGCTGGCGGCGCTGGATAGCGATCTTCGTGGGCTTGTTTGGCGTTATGCTCATTATCGACCCGACGCATGTTCAGTTTGACTGGGAACTCATGTTTCCGATTACGGCCACGATCATGTTTGCATTTTATGCGATCGCGACGCGTGCGGTGAGCAAAACAGACAGTTCGATGACCAGCTTCTTCTTCACAGGCGTTGGCGGAGCAGCTGTTCTGACAATGGTCGGTGTATTTCATATGGAACCCATCGCACCGCACGACTGGCCATGGATGGCCGCGCTCTGTGCATGCGGTATGGCGAGCCATTACTGTCTCATTCGCGCCTACGACATTCTTGAAGCCGTTGAAGTCCAGCCGCTCACATATCTTCAGCTCGTCATTGGCGCTTTGATTGCTGTCATCGTCTTTAATGAGAACCTGACCTGGAACATCATAGCCGGTGCGAGCATCGTTGTGGCGGCGGGGCTTTTCTCGATGTTCAGAGAAAGACTGCGTTCGAAGCGCCTGTGATAACATTACCAATTATTAATTGGCCTGTTCATATCAGGTTCACCTAAAATGGCCGACATTACTCACACGCCAATCAATGGCGCCCTGTATAGAGTAATGGAGTCAAATAACCATGAAATCGAAGACATTGTATATCGCAGCAATCGCCTCTGCTTTGCTTTCCACATCCGCCTTCGCTCAGGAAAAAGCAAATGATGCGACAGACAAGTCCGCGACGGATACTTCCATTACACAGAATGATGGGGCCAAGGGCAAGCGCGGACCAATCGACTTCGAGAAATTCTCTCGCATGGATGAGTTGAAAGCTGCCGACACGAATGGTGACGGTGTTCTCTCGCGTGATGAAATCGAAGCGCTTGCGCTCAAGCGTATCGTCAGCCGCGCAGCCGATCGTATGGAGCGTCGCCTCGACATCAATGGCGATGGAAAGATAACGCTGGAAGCAGTTGAGAAACAGCGCCAGAAGGAATTTGCGGCTCTTGACCGCAACGAAGATGGCAAGCTTGATCGCAAAGAGCTGCGGGCGGCAAAAAAGTCTCATCACCATGGTCCAAAAGGACCGCATCATCACAGCAAGGGCAAGATGGAACAGCAGTAATCTTATCCATCAAGAAAATGGCCCCGGGATATTCCGGGGCCATTTTTTTACGAGCGAATGACGCCCTTCTTGAAAATGATATTGCCATACAGGCGCTTTTCGCCGGAACGAATAATCGCAAACGCATCACGCGCACGATCATAGAATGCAAAGCGTTCGATCTCTTCGACTGCAATCTTACGACCTTCGGCCTTTTCGATAATTGCCTCGAACTCACCAAAAATCGCTGGCGTGTCGTTCGGTGCTTGCATCACTGCGGCTGGCTTGTCGACAAAATCATCAAGCGGCAGAAGTGACAGCACGGCTTCCGCAACATCGGTAGCGCTGATGCCCGGAAGATCGATCACATGCACGCCGGATGCCTGTGCAGGATAATTGGCGTCAACGATCACCAGATCGTCGCCATGGCCCATATCCGCAAGCACTTCGAGAAGCGTTCCGGTGAGCAATGGATTTATGTTTTTAAGCATTGGATGAATTCCGAATGATGGGGTTTGAAGAGTGCCACCCTACCTGAAAACATTCTGAAAATGCAAACGCCGGCTGAATGCAGCCGGCGTTTTTAAAGCGGCAGAGTCTTATTCCGCCTTCGCTTCAATATCGACCTTATCGAGCAGCAAAAGCGGATTTTGCGACGCTGCTACCAGCTCAAGCGCACCAAGGCCCTTGTCGGATTTCGCCTTCACGATCAGTTCAAAGATATTGGGCTTAGCGACAAATGACGAGAACGCGGTGATCGCCTCCTGAAGCTTTGGCTGATCGGCCGCAAGCTCCTGAAGAAGTGCCGTAGCAACAAACGTCAATCCGCTTCGCGCTTCATCGACAGTGACATTTTGCTCCTCAGCATAAAACTTGAGAGCCTTTTCAATAAGGCCCTGCTCTTCGACTTTGAGCGTTACTTCATGTGCTTTGAGCCCAAGAAGCGCCACTTGTGCCAGCACCTTGTCCCCGGAGAAGAATTCCTTGCTAACCCCGCCCAGCAGGCCCGACATGGAAAGGCTGCCCATATCCTTGCCGCTCACAGAAATGTCTTTGATGACCAGATTCTGATTTGCTTCGTCCCAATTTGCTTCCACATTGGAAGAAATCGTCACACGATCATAACCAAGCTTGCGAAGCTGCTGATAAGCTTCCTCATTGCTGTCCGCAGGAACAGGCAAGGATACGTCTTCATAGGCAATACGAATATCGGTTGGAATGCCGTTATAGGGCTTTTTGAGCGCAAGCTCATAGCTTTTCATACCAAATATCAGACGATGCGGCAGACCGTCCGGCTTTGCTACAGGATTGCCATCTTCATCAGTGATGTCGATGTCGTCATTAACATTGTTGTCGTATGGAAGATCAGCATCAACGCCTCTGACGACCAGCGTGCCAAACTCAGGCAGCATTGTCGTGAACGGGAAACTTTCCATTTCCACATCGCTTAATGCAGAGAATTTCCGGAAACCCTCTGCGGTGGGTGCCCAGTCGAAACCTTTAAGCGAAATTTCATCCATCTTTACGTGATCGGTGCCATTGCCAGCCGAGAAGCCGTTCATCGACATGTCCAGCTTCTTATTGTCAAAGGTCATCGCAACCTTATCAATGCTGGCTTCGCCCTTCTCAGTAGCCCCCGGATTGATCTTCATACCGATCAGCTCGACATCACCCTTGCCAATCGTATCAAAAATATTGATCAGGCGCGTGAAGAAGGCATTGCGCTCTTCCGGTGAAAGATCATCCACATTCTTTACAGTTTCAAGCTGTTGCAGCGTTTCCATTAATGGCTCGGACGGCAGACGCATTGTAAAGCCGTTGCTGCGAACTTCATCGTAGCTGAAGCTCGATTTGGTCCCTGTAATGACGATATTCTTGGCCGAGAAGGGCCCATAAACCGGCTTGGCTTCAGTATCGTTCGGTCCAGCCTTTTCAGTGTAAAGACGCGCGATGAAAACACCGTCAATATCTTTGCCCTCGTAAGCGCCTATGGTGCCTGCCATGCGCTCCTCGGTGACCACACCCTTTTCGTCTGGCAATTCGAGATTAAGATCGAAGATCACGCCGCTTGCGGAATAGCGCGCAACATGACCGTGATTAATGTCCTCAAGGGTAACATCCTTGTAAGACGTCTTCTGCTCTTTGCCGTTGAGCGTCTGTGTGACGTTGATTTCCGGCACCGACACGCGCTTCGCCGAAACACGGCCGATGCGTTCAGCAAGGCTCAGCTCGCCATTGCCGAAAGTGTCGCGAAGCATCTGAATATCAAAATTTGCGTCATCAATGCGAACGCTTGGCAACGAGATTGCGAATTGCGCAACCTGTGTTTTGATGTCTGTGGCATCGAGCATGCCATTCAGGAAAAGAAACTTAGGGCGTCCTTCTACCGAGGCAATCCGCAGATCAGTCCCGTCTTTGAGCGGCAGAACCACGTCCGTCAGATGAATATGACCAAGGAAGTCAGCTGAAACCGAAGCTGCCTTACCGCCGCGCCGTTCAAGCTGTGCGTTGATTATCTTTTCGAGAGTAATCTTATACCCGACAGCACCCGCTGCAGCGATTGCAATGATTGCCACAGCCGCCCAAAGCGCCTTGCGTCCGCCCTTGCGTTTTCCGCTCGTTGCCTGCTCCACGATGTCTCATCCTTTCGGCGCAATTTCAGCAATTTCTACGAGCATTTCCAGCAAAAGTGCGTAGCGGTTTTGCGTCGGATAATGCGTAAAAACAAACAAATAGAGCGGTTCTAAAGATTCCGCTTTAAAGGAAACGCTCTAAACCAGTTGGTTAGTCACAAGAAATTGCAAGAGCAAGCATGTTTTACGTCAAAAGCTTATAATTCATCGAACACGTTTGCGCGTATGAAGAATGAATTCGTCATCGATCTTCATCAAATGCGCATCAATACCGTAAACGCTTTTAAGCAGAGCGGGGGTCAGCACGTCTTCAGGCGCCCCATCGGCAACAAGCCTACCCTGATCCAGCACGATCAATCGCGTGCAATAGCGCGCAGCAAGACCAAGATCGTGTAACGAAGCGATCACCGTTTTTCGCTCCTGAGCAAGTCCGGCAAACAGTTCCATGAGTTCAAGCTGATGCGCCGGGTCTAACCCTGCGACCGGCTCATCCGCCAGAATGATCGGCGTATCCTGCGCCAGCACACGCGCAATCAAGGCCCGCGCCCGCTCGCCTCCCGAAAGCTCCGTGGCAGGGCGTGAGCCAAGATCAAGCACGCCCATCCGCTGCATGACGGTTTCGATGATTTCATCATCGCGACTGTCCAACCCAGCAAAGACGGGCTTAAGCGCGGAGCGCCCAAGCGAAACCAGCATTTTCACAGAAACCGCCCAGGCAACATCCCGCTCCTGCGGCAGATAGGAAATGGCGCGCGCCTTATCGGAAACCGGCATTCGGCGTAAATCACGATCATCGAGTTCAATCTTGCCCTCAGATGCGGTTAAGCCAAGAACTGCACGAAGCAAAGTCGTCTTCCCAGCGCCATTGGGACCTATCAGGCCAATAAATTCCCCCTCACCCATGTCAAAGCAGATGTCTTCCAACACCCGCTTTTTCGCAAGTGATACACTAAGATCGCGAACACGAAGCATCGTCATATGAGCCGCCTCCGATATTTGAAGACAAGCCACAGGAAGAACGGCGCGCCGATAATTGCCGTGAGAACACCAAGCTTCAATTCACGTCCCGGCATCAAAATCCGCACAAAAACATCGGCTGCGAGCAAAAGAGCCGCCCCTCCAAAGCCACTTGCAATCAGCAATCGCGATGGTCGGGAGCCAACCAGCGGGCGCAAAAGATGCGGCACCACCAGTCCGACAAAACCAATTGCACCCGCCACCGCAGTTGATGCACCAACGCAAGCCGCAGTTCCAAGCACCGCCAGCATCTGCACCCGAGAAAGATTGACACCCATGCTTGAAGCCGCATCCGAGCCCAGCGTCAAACTATCCAAAGCGCGGCCCAGCGAAAACAGCATGACCCAGCCAATCAGAATGAAGGGTGCCGCAAGCCATACATGCGTCATCGAGCGATCAGCCAGCGAACCGAGCATCCAGAAGACAATTTCCATTGCAGCAAAAGGATTGGGCGAAAGGTTAAGCGCCAATGCAGTCAGTGCTCCCGCAAGGCTGGTCACAGCAACGCCGGCGAGAATAACCGTCAGTGTTCCGGCATGTCGTCCGGCCAGCGTCTTCACCAGAAATACCGATATGAAAGCACCGATCAGTGCCAGTAATGGCAGTGCCAGGGGAAAAACCTGCGAAAGCCCGGTGTAGATCGCGATCACCGCGCCGAGGGACGCAGAAGAACTCACGCCCAGCAATCCCGGTTCAGCCAGTGGATTGCGCAAATAGCCCTGAAGGGCTGCACCCGACAGCCCCAGCGAGGCTCCAATCAGCAATGCGAGAATTGCACGCGGCAAACGTATTTCGCGCATCACCAGCGCGATCACATCACCCTGCCCGGTAAAGAGCGCCTTGATGCTCTCGCCCACGCCGATGGATGCGGGGCCGATCAGCAGCGACACGAAAAACAAAGCTGCCACCAATAATCCAAGCATGAGCAGCAGTAGATAGAACCGAGCCGTTTCAGTCACGCGCAGCCTCCGAAAGCTGTGCTACTGCCTCGACACTGAAAGGCCCGCCGCATACGGTCAGATTATCGTTCAATCTTACGATTTTCGTGTCTTTCTCCAAAGCACGCAAGGCCGGATGCTCGAAATTCTCAAAGGCCAGCGCTGGCGGTCGCCCGCGTGATCCACGCACCAGAATATCCGGCTTGTCCATGATAAGCATTTCCAAAGGCAGAATAGCAGAACCACGAATACCAGATTTATCGGCAAGATTGTCTAGACCCGCAAGGCGTATGGCTTCATCGATCAAAGTGCCACGCCCCGCCGTATAACTATTGGCATAATAGAGTGCTACCGTTTGCCGATGCGCAGGCTTCGGAATGTCCGCCAAGGCAGCATTCATGGCGGCAATCTGCTTTTCAGCCTGCTCCTCCCGCCCCAGCAATTCTCCCATCCGCTTCATGTGAGCGCTAATATCCTCAAAAGAGCGTGCGGGGGCAAATTCTTCAACCCGAACGCCGAGTTCACGCAGAAGCCCAACGGTTGCACGCGAGGAAAATGTGCCTGCCAGCACAAGATCAGGCTTGGCAAGAAACACCTCCTCCGCCTGTCCGTGATTGATAGGCAATTGCTGCGCCTTCTCGCTCATGGCCGATAAAAGCGGATCGCGCGACAAATAAGATAGCGATTGCAACTGCCCATCATCTGCCAGCAATAGGGCAAGCTGATCCGTGCAGACATTGATCGACACCACGCGCTTGGGCATTTCTTGCGACAATGCCGGATGGAGGCCAGCCAGAAACAGGCCTGCCAAAAGGCAGAGCCTGAATTTCCACATTGATGGCTGTTTATTTGCCCACATGATCCGCAATCAGAAATTCCGTGTCAGACCGATATTAAAGCTACGCCCCGGCGCATTATAACCCGATGTTGTCTGATAATCCTTGTTGAAGATATTCTCGACCGAGACTTTAAGCTGCGACTGCTTATCAATGTCATAAAGGGCGATAAAGTCTGCCGTCACATAAGGATCAAGCTTTATCGTATTGGCGGCATTGGTAAATCGCGAACCACCATAACGCGCCCTCGCTGTGAGATCGAGCCTGTCCACCGGCTTGTAATTGACCTCACCGGTTGCCTTGACGCGTTCACGATAAACCAGATCATTGTCGGTGTCTTCATCTATAGGGCGCTTCAGATCAAGCGAACCTTTGACACCCCAAGTGTCGTTAAAGCGATGCGTAACTGTTGCCTCAAACCCTGTGATCTGCGCATGCGCGACATTATAGGGCAGATAGGACGGCGCTGTGCTCATGATCGCGTCGCGTAACCATGTCTGGTAAAATGCCATGTCGAGACTGGTCTTGGCGCTCGCTTGCCAGTTCAGACCAATCTCATAAGAGCGGGATTTTTCGGGTTGAAGATCGGGATTGGCATAGCCGGGATAATAAAGCTCGTTGAAAGTCGGCGCACGAAAGCCCGTACCGAATGATGAGCGCAGCACCAGATCAGGCAGGATTTCATAGCTCGCGCCCAGATTATAGGTCACCACATCCCCGAACTGCTCATTGTAATCATAGCGAACCCCGCCATCAAAACGCAGCGCATCATATTCCAGCGAATATTGCCCGAAGACTGCCGCCGTATCCCGGCTTGTCTCGGAATATGACACGGTTCCATTGACGTCTTCGCGGTAAGCCTCAACGCCGCCGGTCACGGTGTGGCTTATGCTGCCCGTTTCAAACTGCTTTTCAGTCGAAGCAAAAATACCATAACGCGTGGTTTCAAACCGATCGGAACCGCTCACGCCCTTGCGAAAATTCCGGCTGTGATCAAGCCCGGAGCTGACTTCAATCGTCGAAGACCAATCATCCGTATGATCGATCCGCGCACCGAGCTTACCATTGAAAGCCGTCGTATAGGCCTCATTGAAAGACGGCGCCTTTCCATCATACTGATTGCGCCCCCGGCTCAACAAACCATCGGTATAAATCCTGCCCCAATCGAAATCCTTGCCAAGCGAGAAATTAAACGCCCCCTGCAAAAAACCGTCGCGATCCGGCTCATAACCAAAAGCCTGCGGCGTGGTGAAATTATAGCCCTGCGTACCGGTCACACCCGCGCCAAAGGCATAATCGATGCCATCCTTGCTCTGTCCTTGCAAAGATGCCTGCGCATAACCGCCCCATGGGTGTGTAACGCCTGTGCTCACACTCCCACATGATGAACGTTCGCCACATGCGCCACCCTGCTTGGTGATGATATTGATGACGCCGCCCATGGCATCCGCGCCATATTGCGAGGAATGCGCTCCCTTGGCGATCTCAATGCGCTCAATCGACATCAATGGGATATTGGCAAGGGCTGTCGCGCCAGTTGTGGCAGAGGCAGTGCGCACGCCATTGACCAGCACCACCGTCTGCTTGGACGACATGCCGCGTATATAAAGATTGGACGACGAGCCCTGCCCGCCATTCGTGGTAATCGAAATGCCAGGATAATATTGCAAAAGCGATTGCAGATCAGGCGCCGCTGACCTTTCGATCTCGGCTTTATCAATCACAGTCACGGAAGAGGTTGAACGTTGCAGCGAGGTTGCCCTGCGCAGCGGTGTAACCACAATCGTATCGAGCACAATGCCGTCTTCATTATCTTGAGCGCGAGCATCAAGCGGCATCGCAAGCAGAACGCCTGACGCCAGAAAAGCCGATAATTTGAGAGTTTGCATTTATTCATTCTTCCTGCGCGCACGCATTGGCTTACCGCGAGCGCCAAAAATCAGGGTGTAATCCCCTCGTCTTCGTCCCACGGCAACATTTCACAATGTCACCGCTACGGACGGCCGCGACTGGACACACCCCGTGTCAGCCATGGGTGACTGGATATGGCAGGTCTCCTGACTTCCGGGTCTTCATCGAACCTCCACCTTCCCAAAGCGCAAAGCTTCAGTGGCTACATAAGAGGACGACTCTCCGGTCACAGTTGCGGGGGCAGTCGCGGCATCAGTCGTAAAGACCTCACCGTGTTCCCTTTTCATCCGCCGTTTAAGCGGAACCATTTCCTGTGCGAGCGATAGCAAGGCAGCAATAAATTATCAACCGCAACAAAATGCTCACCTGAATCATATTCACAGAAAATATAACTAACCCATTGGATTATAAGTACTTTATAACAAGGAGAGATTGCGCGGGTGCCGATTTGGTGAGATGGAGGGCAACGTTGACAGCACCCGCTGGCTGTCGACCGGACAACATTGCTAAAAGATCGCGCTACTGCGCTCGACAGATTCTTGAATTGAAAAAACTTAGCCGGGACGTCGCTTTGTTTGGGCCTCGACGTCCCGGATTGCCGGATCTGGTGGACCCCGGCAACAAGCGATCATTAGCACCCGCCAACGGGAGCTTTCTTTGATTTAAATCAATTAGATAATAATAAAATGCAATTGCGCGCACTATTTTTCAGCGCGACACTTACCTCGGCTGTGGCCCCAGCTCTTTTTGAGATAATCAGACACGCTTTTCAGTTTTGGATCAGACAAAAACCCCTGACGAAAAAGAATGCTGCCTTTCACCTCTGGCAGCGCATTGTTCAGCTCAAGCTGCCGTCTGATTTCATCCACACCATTGCCTGAAACCCATTCAGGTTCAGACTTGCTTGCCGATCCTGCGCGATATAGCGCCATGCCGATATAAAGGTCGGCTTTTGTGCCACGCACTGTATCAGCCCACCATCTGACAATCGGCCCATATGGCACATCCTTGCGCCCGGAAGACCAGTAGACCTGTGGCGCGATATAGTCGATCAGGCCATCCTTGACCCAAGCCCGTGTATCGGCAAAATCGCCATCATAATTGGTCTTGCCAGCTTGAGTGGGCGAACCACGCGGATCATCAATCTGATTACGCCATACGCCGCCCGGACTGATACCAAAGCGGACATGCGGCTTGATCTCTTTGATCCTGTCGGAGATTTCCTGCACAAGCGTGTAGGTATTGTATCGCCGCCAGTCATACTTATCGGAAAACTTCGTCCCAAACTGCTTGAAGGTTTTGTCATCCTTAAGCTTCGAGCCCTGTGTTTCATAATAGAAATAGTCGTCGAACTGGATACCATCGACATCATATTTCTGAACCACCTCGGCGGTGATGTTCGTCACCCACTGCCGCACCGCCGGAATGCCCGGATCAAGAACATAACGGTCTGCAGAAATACCCACCCATTCGGGCTTAGTTTTGTAAATGCTTGGGCTGGAATCCCTCGACGAGTTTTTCAACTCCTTGCGCGTTGCAGGTCGTACATCCATCGACACGCGATAAGGATTAAGCCAGGCATGAAGTTCAATGCCCCGTTTATGCGCTTGCTCAATTGCAAAGCGAAGCGGATCAAAGCCCGGGTCTTTGCCAAGCGTTCCCGTCAGATAAGACGACCATGGCAGATATTCAGATTTGTAAAACGCATCCGCAGCAGGTGAAACCTGAAAGATCACGGCATTAATGCCATGCTCCGATGCTTCATCGAACATGCGCACCAGTTCTTGTTTCTGCAGTTTTACCCGTTCTGAATCATTTTCGATTTGTGTCGACGCTCTGGACGGCCAGTCGAGATTAAGAACTGTCGCAACCCAGCTTGCATTAAACGTATCACAATCAAATGTCATAAGTAATCAGCTCGTCTCGTGACCCGTAGCGCTTTCAATATCCACGCGGAAGAAAACAGGCTCAAGCTTGCGCTGACCGCCATCACTGGCAACGGTCTTCGTATAGGCCGGCTCCCACCAGCTCGGCTCATTCGCCAGCATATTGACGATTGCCGCTTTCTCATCTTCGCGGGTGATTTCGCGATAATGGCCGTTCACAACGACACTGCGCCACTGGGTTTTTGAAGTTATGTGATCAAAGAGAATACACACGGCATCATTCTTGCGCATGGCCTCGGTTTTCTGGCCATCAGTTGTGAAAGAATAAAGCGACCCGCCGCTGAACCGAAACCCGAGCGGAACAACATAAGGGCGGTTATCCAGAACGTAACCCAGCCGCCCGACCTGCGTATGCTGAATCATATCGCGAATGTCATATTCCGACATTTCTTTGATTATCATGGCAAGCGTCCTTCGTTATTTGTGAGTTCTGGGTTTAGATCAAACGAACAGGCGTCCTTCGGCAATCTTGACCGCTGTGCCACCGATGCGCGCACCTGTCAGCACCTGTTTGGAAACATCCAGTTCAAGCCGGATGCGCGATGGGCGTCCCATCTCCATCCCCTGTTCGATCCACCATTGCGAACTGCCATCCACTGGCTTGTCCTTTGCCATAATCATGCCAGCAAAAGCCGCAGCCGCAGACCCCGTTGCCGGGTCTTCATAAACATTTGAACCGGTCACAAACATGCGCGCATGATAATTGCTGTCGAACAGAATTGTTTCGCGGCAATAGACATAAATCGGCAAAGGCCGTTCGCCCACATGCGGCAGGCTCTCGCTCACATAAACCGGATCAATCGACACTTTGGCTGCCGCAATGAGATTATGCACCGGCACCAGAAGATAGGGCGTTCCAGCGCTCCAGATAGCAGGAATGTGGTTCTCAAAACCGATTTCATGCGTGCCAAGTCCGATGGCCGCAGCCGCTTCTTCTTTTTCTATTTTGATGTCTATTTTTTCCGGCAGGCGCGGCAGATCAAATTCGGCAAAAGCACTGTTTTCGCCCAGAATAACACCGCAGCGAACAACGCCGACTTTCTCTTCCAGCGTTACCAGCCGATCCGACTCATCCCCCGTTCTGCGATGGCGCGCAAGTGATACGGCAGCGCCAACTGTCGGGTGGCCAGCAAAGGGCAGTTCATAATCTGGTGTAAAAATCCGCACAGCTGCCTCGTGCATAGGATTTTCAGGCGGGAAAATAAACACCGTCTCAGACAGATTGAACTCGCGGGCAATGGCCTGCATGCGCGCATCTGTCAGCCCCTCGCTCTCATGAACGACAGCCAGAGGATTCCCAGCCAGAGCCTTATCGGCGAAAACGTCGAAAATCTCATAATAACGGCCAGAACCGGCAGCTTGAGTCATCTTTACCCTCTCCCTCACAACACTCGGCCAACAGCACCAGAATTCACGGCGTATAATGAGGCGCTTTGAATATTTGTTAGCGCGAGCATAGTCAATTTCGCGCCGCTGTCATCTGTAAGAAGCCACGTCTAATGCTGATTATAAAAATGCCAGTCTGCAAAGGCCCGCACATAGGACGGCGTTGCCTGCCCCATCATGCCAGCTTTCGTGATCGGAATGATCTCCGAAAGCTCCGGTTGCGCCTGCGCGGCAAGATTGGCTTCAATCTGCTGAAGAATCTCCTGCGTGGAAAGATCAAAATAATAACGGCGGAAAAGCGCAATACTGCCATCAGCACTCACAAGATGGATTTTCGACTCCGCCTGTGCCTTACCAAGATCCATACCGGTCTCTTCGCGTACCTCGCGCGCCGTATTGGTTTCATAATCCACACGATCACCGACAATATCATTATCGTCGATAGAACCCGCTGGAAAATAAATCCGGCCCGCCACAGCATTATGAGCACTCATGCGCGCGGCAATCAGATGCCCTTGCGCTGATACGATCACCCCGACACCAAAAATATGCCATGGTCTTTCAGATGTCCGGTCATCGCGCCAATACATCAATGTCGCAAAACTGGTGCGCCTGAAACCGGCTTCCAATACACCTTCATTAAGATGCGCTTGAGGAGCGAGATAAATCGCACCATCAAAGAGCGTTGGATTGGCAGTCACTGCCTTTTGCCAGTTTGCAGCAATGGCCTGGCTGTTCGTCTCGCTATAGGAAAGCGCCCCAGGCAAAACCCGGACGTCAACGCGATCAATCATATAGATCGTGTTTTCCTTCACATGTTGCATCAAATGCCTCATTATTCAGACAATATTCAACGTAACAGCCACAGGGCAATGGTCACTTGCTTTTGGCCGATCCCACCCGGTGCGCGGATAACGATCAACATCCTGGCCCGGCGGAAAAATGGTGCGCCATGGCTGACCGCGACGGATAATATGCGGAATGGCACTCTCATTCTTATTCGCCAGTGATGGCGAAGCGAGAATATAATCAAGCTGGCAAAGATGGCGTTCCTGTGGTCCGCGCGTATGATAGAGCGTCCAGCGATCCATGACGGGGCGGCGCTCAACCAGATTGATCGCGAAACCATCATTAAGAAGCGTATCGAGCGCGCTTACCTCTTCCGAAAACGGCGTAAACTGATAGCCATTCCACTCATCACCATCAATGATGACCCGTTCGCGATAATCATTGAAATCACCGCAAATCAGCCAGCGCTTGTCGGCACTATGACCGACCCCGAACTTATCTTCGATAATGCGCCGGATTGCCCGCGTTTCGGCCTGTCTCACAGGCAATGACGCTGTGCGGCCATCAAAACCATTGCGCGCACCACCCATCGATTTGAGATGAACCACAAACAAAGACAAAGGCTTGCCATCGATGCGCAAATCGAGATTGAGGCAATCACGCTTGAAAATGCGATCATGGGGTTCAAATCCAAGCTCAGCCAATATCGGCTGGTAAAGCCCAAGATCGTTATATGTCAGATGTGCGTGGCTTGTGACTTGCGTGATCTCGATAGACTGACCATCGCGTGTCGTATCACGTGCCATGACCGCAACATCAATGCCGCGACTATCATTACCATCAATCAGATATTTGTTGCGATAACCATGGCCAATCATCTTGAAAAGATAGCCATATTCAAAGGCATTGAGTGCGGCGAGATTATCAACCTCCTGCAAGCAGAGAATGTCTGCTCGACTTTCCGCAATAGCCAGCGCCGTCATCTGGCGCGTATCGTCGGCATGGGCGACAGCACGCGCCTGCTCCAGCAAACGATATTGCGTTTCATCGCCAATCTCGAAGAGTTTGAGCGAACGATCCTGATGCAATTCATTGCGAAAGCCGGAAAAATCAAACCGGCGCATCAGATTTTCGACATTAAATGTGGCTATCGTAAACATGCCTGCGCAATCTCGCGACTTGCGCTATAGTTGGCAAGTGGTTCTTTTCAAATAACACACTCGCGCTGGTTTTGATCAGACAAACCACCATATATTGTCTGAAAATCTGGATACCAAAAATGTTTGAAAAGATACGGTACATCGCACTTTGCACAAGTCTCTTTGCAACGAGCTTTATCGGCAGTGCTGCGGCTGTTGATTTGAACACGCCTTATGTACCGTCTTTGCGTCCGAGCACTCCGCCGATCGCTGGCGGATTGCCGCGGACTTATCAACCGCAATCAGGTTCAAGCAAGTGCTATGGTGTCGGTTGCCGCAACAGCGGAAACTATATTTCACCTCAAGGCATTCCAATCTACCGCAATGGCGACCCACTTCAGGTTCGCCCCTCTGACCGCAAACCAGTTTCAAGGTTCGGGCCAAGCAGCAACCATATTCAATGGTGCTCAAACCGCTATCGCAGCTATCGTACGTCCGATAATACATATCAACCCACAGCAGGTCCGCGCACGGGTTGCAGTTCACCGTTTCAGTAAAGAAAAAGCCGGGCATTGCCCGGCTTATTTCTTTCTTATGCAGCTTCCGATTGGGAATGCGTACGGATCAGACGACCGAGGCGCATGATGCCTTCATCAATCATCTCATCATTCGCGCATGAATAGCTCAGGCGCAACGTGTTTGCGCCCGTACCATCGGCAAAGAATGCCTTGCCGGGAACAAAGGCCACCTTCTCACTCTCAATGGATGCCGCGAGAAGTGTTGCGCCATCCATGCCCTTTGGCAGTGTGACCCAGATGAACATGCCACCTTCCGGTTTGGTCCAGTCTGTGCCTTCCGGCATATATTTGGCCAATGCTTCCAGCATCTTGTCACGGCGATGCTTATAAACACCATGAAGCTTTGCGACCTGAGCGTCAAAACCACGCGATGCCACGTGATAGATGGCAATCTGGTTGATCGTCGAGGAATGCAGGTCAGCTGCCTGCTTCATAAGAACAAGTTTGCGGATAACCGACTGCGAGGCAACCACATAACCAACGCGCAAGCCAGGTGCGAGAGTTTTGGAGAACGAACCACAATAGATGGTACGGGTCTTTTCGATATCACCGCCATGGCGGGCAATATCAAGCGACAGGATTGACGCAACTGCATCACCATTATAACGCAGATACTGATAGGCAGCATCTTCGATGATCGGAACATTGAGTTCGTCCGCATCGGCCATTAGTTTCCTTCGGCCTGCAAGATCAACAGTTTCGCCGGTAGGATTGCTGAAATCTGCCGACAGATAGGCAAACTTAACCTGTCCGCCAGCCTTTTTAGCAGCCTCTTGATAAGATGCAGGCGTGCGATTTCCATTGAGCGAGAGAATATCGTAATTCGGCTCGTAGGCGTTGAAAGCTTGCAAAGCACCAAGATAAGTTGGAGCAGTCACCAGTGCCGTGTCGTTTGGCGAGATGAAAAGCTTGCCGAGATAGTCGAGCGCCTGTTGTGAACCAGACGTAATAAAGACGTTGTCTTCGGTGCACGGAACGCCGATCTTGGCGAGTTCACTCACCAGCCAGGTGCGCAGCGGCTTATAACCTTCCGATACGGAATATTGCAGCGCGGCATTGGCTTCAGGACCAGCAAAAATATCCTGATAGGCGCTCTGGAATTCATTATGCGGGAAAAGTGCCGGATCAGGAATACCGCCAGCAAAGGAAATAATATCCGGACGTTCCAGCAGCTTCAAAAGTTCACGGATTTCCGAAGCGCGCATACGTTTCGAGCGCGTTGCAAATACACTTTCCCAGTCCAGCACCGGACGCCTCCTCAATTCGTTTGAAGGCAAAGCCTCCTCAAACTTCACCCGATAAAAGTGAAGCGATAGCGCAATTTTGTGGCTACGAGAACACCTCAACCCATGCTCTCATGGAATAAAGATATTCAGAATTGTTTTGGTCAAAACGCGCACAAAAAACAAAGCACGCACCGCCATATAATAAGGGGCGTATGAAACGCCCCTCTTTTCTTTGATCGCAGAGCGCCCAAAATCTGATGAGATTCTGGTTCTGGCCGACGCATCGGCCCAAAAATCGAAATCGATTTTTGGAAAGCTCCATGCGTCTATCTTATAATTAGAGCGACCTTTGTGCGCCCTATCGGGCGCACGGCGCTCTACACGAAAATGGTGTTTTGTGAGGACCGGAGCGGAGCGTACATAAAGTACGTGAGCCTAGGTAAACGAACAAAGCGCCATTTGCAGACGGCCAGAACCTGAATATCTCAGATTTTTAGTTGCGGGCCTTGTCGACGAGCTTATTGGCTGCGATCCATGGCATCATGCCACGGAGCTTTTCGCCAACTTCTTCGATCTGGTGGCTGTCGTTGTTGCGACGGATGCCCTTGAAGCGAGCTGCACCAGCGCGATATTCCTGCATCCAATCGGAAGTGAACTTGCCGGTCTGAATGTCCTTCAGAACGCGCTTCATTTCTTCCTTGGTTTCGGCAGTGATGATGCGCGGACCAGTGACGTATTCGCCCCACTCAGCGGTATTGGAGATCGAGTAGTTCATGTTGGCAATGCCGCCTTCGTAGATCAGGTCTACGATGAGCTTCATTTCGTGCAGGCACTCGAAGTAAGCCATTTCTGGTGCGTAACCAGCTTCGACCAGAACTTCAAAACCGGTACGGATGAGTTCAACAACGCCACCACAAAGAACAGCCTGCTCACCGAACAGATCGGTTTCGCACTCTTCCTTGAAGGTGGTTTCGATAACGCCCGAGCGACCGCCACCAACGCCCGAAGCGTAGGAGAGAGCGAGATCATGTGCGTTGCCCGAAGCATCCTGATGGATTGCGATAAGGCAAGGAACGCCGCCGCCCTTCTGGTATTCACCGCGAACCGTGTGGCCTGGGCCCTTTGGTGCGATCATGACAACGTCAACGGACTTCTTTGGCTCAATGAGGCCGAAATGAACATTGAGGCCGTGTGCGAAAGCAATGGCTGCGCCATCACGGATGTTATCCTGAATATGATCCTTATAGATGTCAGCCTGAAGTTCATCAGGAGTTGCCATCATGAGGAGATCGCCCCACTTGGCGGCATCAGCAACATTCATGACTTCAAAGCCGTCAGCTTCGGCCTTCTTGACCGTCGCCGAACCTTCACGAAGAGCGATGCGCACATTGGCTGCACCCGAATCCTTGAGGTTCAGCGCATGAGCGCGACCCTGGCTACCGTAGCCGACGATAACGACCTTCTTCGACTTGATCAGGTTAACGTCTGCATCACGATCGTAGTAAACGCGCATTTTCATATTCCCTTCACTCAGATTGTTATTCAAGTTGCCCTGCGGCCTTCTCGCGTCAGCCGTTGGTTTATAGGTTTATGCCCCGTAAAGAGCGAAAAACTGCTTTGTGGCACGCCGGGCGTCCCGGATAACCACTTCGTCAGTCAGTTCCAGCCGGTCGCCAAGCAGCAACCGGATTTGCATGTCCCGAACAACAAGTCCGAAAAATGCACGAAATGCTTCGTTGATGTCGTCAAAGGCCAGAAGCTTTGCTTCCTGACCGATTTCGAGAATGGGCTTGAGACGCTTTGCCATTGCAACCGGGCCATTGGCGAGAACGATGTCTCCCAATGCCGATTTCCCTGACGCTGTATGACTGACGGCCAGACGGTTCAATGCAATAGAAGTCGGACCGGAGAGCACGAGCAGCCAGTCGCGTGCAAAATGCTCAAGGCTGGAAAAAAGCGATTCCGCATCCAGCTTCTCACGCGCCACCGGCACGACACGCACCTTCGACGCCTGCCAGCGAACCATCGCAGTCAGCAGACCATCACGATCACCAAACCATTTATAGAGGCTTTCCTTGGAGCAATTGGCAGCACGCGCAATGCTTGCGGTTGTCAAAGCGCGATCACCGCCCTCGACAAGAAGACGCAACGCCTGCTCCAGAACTTCGTTCTGACGCGGCGAGAAAGACGGCTGCTTGAGAGCCTGCAATTCGTCGCTTTTATCAGTCACGGATCAATCCCTCCACCTTGTACCGTACGGTACGGTTCCGTTTATTAATCCTAGCTTGAGCAACCGTCAAGCAGGATTTTTTGTCGATACGGAAGATTTTAGAATTGTGATCCGGGCGGATTGAAAGAAAGCGGTAAAGAAGCAAGCAAAATCAAAAAGAAAGGGCGCATTCCGGAATCAAATCCTGAAATGCGCCCTTTAACCTCAACATCGAGAAACCTCGGAGCCTGAACAAAAAAGCCATATGCGTCCGCGAAGTTGACGGCTTTTGGAACAGGCTCTTAGATATTGACCTGCGTTCCGATCTCCACCACGCGCCCCGTCGGAATCTGGAAATATTCCGTGGCGTCTGACGCAGTGCGCGCAAGCAGGATAAACAGCTTATCCTGCCAAAGTGGCATACCGGAATGAGCCGATGCTTTCAGCCAGCGACGCGACAGGAAGAAGGAGGTCGTCATGATATCGAACTTCCAGCCGAGCTTGCGGCAAAGGCCCAGAGCACGCGGAATATTGGGCTGCTGCATATAACCAAAAGTCAGAGTGACCTGCATGAAGCGCTCATTATATTGCGAGACACGCGCGCGATCAGCACTCGAAACCCATGGCTTTGAGGCCGTCACCACCGTCAGGATCACATTGTTCTGGTGAAGAACCTTATAATGCTTGAGGCTGTGCATCAGTGCGGTTGGCGCGCTTTTCGGATCGCCCGTCAGAAACACCGCAGTCCCCGGAACGATGGTCGGCGGACGCTTGTTCATCTGCTCGACAATCAGATCAAGCGGCACTTCCGCCTTGCGTGTCTTCTGGAACAGATGGCGTGTGCCGCGCACCCATGTCCACATGATGATCACCAGAATGGCTGCAAACGTAATCGATGCCCAGCCGCCATCATGCACCTTGATGATATTGGCGCTGAAGAACATCACGTCAATGATCAGAAACCCGAGCATCAGGGGCAGCGCATGACTGACACGCCAGTTCCAGATACGCGTCATGACGAAATACAGAAGGCCGGTCGTCACCAGCATATTGCCGGTAACCGCGATACCATAAGCCGATGCAAGATTGTTCGACTTCTCAAAACCAAGCACCAGAATGATAACGGTTAAGCCCAGCAGAAGATTGATACGCGGAATATAAATCTGGCCGTGCAGTTTTTCCGATGTGTGCTGGATTTCCAGACGCGGCAGAATATTGAGCTGTACCGCCTGGCGCGCCACTGAAAACGCACCACTGATAACCGCCTGACTGGCGATCACCGTGGCAGCTGTCGCAAGCAGCACCATCGGCCAGAGCGCAAATTCCGGCATCATCTGGAAGAAGGGTAGCGCCGCCGCTTCACCATGCGAGAGCACGAATGCTGCCTGCCCGAAATAGTTGAGCAAAAGGCATGGGAACACGATCCACAGCCAGGCCCGCACAATCGGCTTGCGCCCAAAGTGGCCGAGATCGGCATAGAGTGCCTCGGCACCAGTCATGGCAAGAAAAACTGCGCCAACCGTAATGAAGGCAATGCCGGGACTCACCACAAGAAAGCGAAGCGCGTAATAGGGATTAAGCGCATAAAGCACTGTCGGATCATCGAAAATATGCCACAGGCCCGACGCGCCAAGCGCCAGAAACCAGATAGCCATGACCGGCCCGAAAACAATTGCCACCTTTCCGGTGCCGTATTTCTGAATGGAAAACAGCGTCACAAGAATAACAACCGTTATCGGCACCACAAAAGGCGTCAGATGGGGGGCGACGATTTGCAGTCCTTCCACCGCCGAAAGCACAGAAATGGCAGGCGTGATCACCGCATCGCCAAAAAACAGCGCCGCGCCGCAAATTCCGGCTCCCAGAATGAGATCAGGCCGCCCTTTTAAAGCAGCCCTAACCAGTGCCATCAATGAGAGGATACCGCCTTCGCCATTATTGTCGGCGCGCAGTACGAAGATCACATATTTGACCGTCACAACAAGTAAAAGCGCCCAGAAGATGAGCGAAACGACGCCAAGAATATCAGACCGCGAAAGAATACCATCCGTAGTTGCCGCATGCAGCGCCTCGCGGAAAGCATAGATCGGGCTTGTTCCAATATCGCCATAGACAACACCAAGTGCGCCCAGCACAAGCATTCTCATACTGTCCTGAGAATGATCGTTTTCTTCTGAGACTGTGTTGTTTTCAGCAGAAACGCCAGCAGGCAGCGTATTCGTCGCCAGCGCATCTTCTGCCGACGGCGCGCTCTTATCGGTATGCTCGCTGCTCATATGCAGACACCTCGCAAGGTCATAAATATCGGAAAGAATTATCAGAGCGCGTTAAAGTCGAATAATTCGTCTGCAGGCATATGCTGCACATATCAAGACAAAGCATTGTAAAGAAAAATAAGCTGAACCAGCGCGATGGCAAGGAGCAGGCAATGCGGAAAACTTCATGTATGCTTCCCTCGAACAATCCTGCGCGCCCAGCGCATGATCTGTGGCGGGCGGTCTATATCTTGTCGCCGCCGCGCACAAATGCAGATTTCGCAGGGCTCGATTGCAAGCCATGCGTTTTTCGACAGAGTCTTATCCGGCAAGTGCTCCGATGTAGCGGCTCACCGTCACAGGCATACCATACATCAACGCATCTGCAGTCAGGCCATGCCCGATCGAGACCTCACTCAATTGCGGCACGCGTTTCACCAGTGCTGGCAGATTATCAACTGTCAGATCGTGTCCGGCATTGATGGCAAGACCAAGCGCTGTTGCAGCATCCGCCGCCTTTCCCAGACGATTTATCTCGCGCGTTGCTGCCGCCGGATCATCGTAAGTTGCACCATAAGGGCCAGTATAAAGCTCGATCCGGTCGGCACCGATGGCTTTTGCTTTTTCGTAGCCCAGCGGATCAGGATCGGCAAACAGCGAAACGCGCATGCCGCCTGATTTGAGACGTGCAACGATAGGAGCAAGAAAATCCGACTTGGTTTCGAAATCCCACCCATGATCGGATGTCGCCTGCATCGGATCATCCGGCACAAGTGTTACCTGCTGCGGCTGATGTTTTTCCACCAGTTCCAGAAAAGCTTCTGTCGGAAAGCCTTCGATGTTGAACTCGGCCTGCGGATATTCATCATCAATCAAAGCCCGAATATCGCCGAGATCAGAAAAACGGATATGGCGCTGATCGGGGCGCGGATGCACAGTGAGGCCCGAGGCCCCTGCTGCAAGTGCTGCTCTCCCAAGCCCGGTCACACTTGGCCAGGGAAGATCGCGGCGGTTGCGCAACATGGCGATAGCATTAAGATTGACGGACAGTTTTGCAGGCATAGAGCATCGCTCCCTCAAATAAGGATATGGCTTTATATCGCTCGTTGAGAAAAAATGTGAGTGTTTAAGACCGCATCTCACAAACAATTTCCAAAAACCGCAACCATTGAAACTTTCATAGGCCTTTCGCAACTTTTGCCCGGCCGTAAACGTTTTAACGGATCGACAAAACATTCAGGAACTGGAGGTCACCAATGCGCAATGAAGATATTCCCGTCATTCGACGCATTCCCACCAATCGTGATGATGTATTTGCTTTCGCAATCGAAGGGCACCTAAATGATGCAGCGTTGGAAAATCTCTATGGTCTTCTTGATGCAGCCTATGAGGGCCATGAAGAGATCGACCTGCTGATCCGGTTGACGGGCTATGAAGGCGTTGACTGGGGTGCTGCATTTTCTGAAAGCATGCTGTCCATGCGTGCAAAATCGCTGCGTCATCTGCGTCGCTACGCGATTGTCGGTGGACCTTTATGGATTCAGGCCAGTGTCACGCTCATGCAGCCATTTCTCTCAATCGAAATGCGCACATTTGAAGCAGACGACGAGAAAAAGGCATGGGAATGGCTGGCTGCCGAGCCACAAGAGCAATGATTACTTGACGATAGTGAGTTGTTCCGCAGCACGCGTAATAGCGGTATAAAGCCAGCGCTCGCGCGTGTCGCGGAATGCATAGCTTTCATCGAACAGAACGACATTGTCCCACTGCGAGCCCTGTGCCTTGTGAACAGTCAGCGCATAACCATAATCAAAATCATCAAAGCGTTTTTTTGTCTGCCACGGAATTTCAGCATCTGGATCTTCAAACTGCGCTTTAAGCAGCTTGATCTTGGCGACCCCGCGATCCTCATCTTCCGGCGAAACCAGCAGATTGATGCCCGGCTTAACCGTCTCCTTGGATGAGGTCATCACCTTCCAGAGTGAGCCATTGAGCAATCCCTTGGCCGGATCATTGCGCAAACAAACAAGCTTATCGCCAGCCTGCGGGTATTCCGCGCTGAAACCTTTCAGCTCACGCAGCCGCTGGTTATAGCGCTTGCGCGTGCGATTGGTGCCGACAAGCACCTGATCAGCCGCCAGAACCAGATCCTGATTGACTTCCGACTTGGAAATAATCTTGGCCCGACCCTCATCGCAATAGCTGAGTTCCCTGCCCTCACGCACATCAAGCGCCATGCGGATGATCGGGTTGTCACGTGCCTGGCGATGAATTTCAGTGAGCAGAAAATCTGGATCATGTTCAGTAAAGAACCCGCCACCGGAGATCGGCGGCAACTGGCCCGGATCACCAAGCACCAGAATAGGCGTTCCAAACGTCATCAGGTCTCGCCCCAGTTGCTCATCAACCATGGAGCATTCATCGACAACGATCAGCGCTGCCTTGGCGACAGGGCTTTGACGATTAAGCGAAAAAGTCGGCGCAATCGAAGTCTTGCCGGTTGTTTCGTCTTCAATGGCTTCTTCGCCACGCGGACGATAAATCAGGGAGTGAAGCGTGCGGGCATTGTTTGCCCCCTTGGAGCGCAGCACCTGTGCTGCCTTGCCGGTGAAGGCAGCAAACTGCACTTCGCCATCCACATGCTCGGCAAAATAACGCGCCAGTGTCGTTTTGCCTGTACCCGCATAGCCAAACAACCGAAAGATAGGCGAGCGCCCTTCTTTCAGCCATTGTCCAACGGCCTTCAAGGCCTGATCCTGCTCCGGTGAAAACTGCATATGCTGTTCAGACAGGATTCGCCACCCGAACACAAGATCAAACCGTGATCAAACCTATTTGCTTACCAAAGCAGCAAACTTATCGAGATCGACATTTCCACCGCTGACGATCACGCCAACCCGCTTGCCCTTGAGACTTGTTGCCATTTTCCGTGCACCGGCAAAAGCCAGACAGCCTGTCGGCTCAACAACCATCTTCATGCGGCTTGCGAAAAACTTCATGCCCTGCACCAGTTCATCGTCGCTAACGCTGAGAATATCACGAACATTCTCACGGATAATGGCGAATGTCATGTCGCCCAAAGCCTGCGTCTGCGCACCATCCGCCAATGTCTTTGGCACATCGATATGAATGATCTTGCCAGCCCGCAAAGATTGCTGACCATCATTTCCTGCTTCCGGTTCGACACCATAAACATCACATGATGGCAAAAGCGCTTTGGCTGCCAAAGCAGAACCGCCTAGCAATCCACCACCGCCAAGACACAGAAACAGCGCATCGAGCGCGCCAACCTCTTCGATCAGTTCCTTTGTGGCCGTTCCCTGCCCTGCAATAATATCAGGATGATTAAACGGGGGAATAAGCGTCAGACCGCCCTCATCAGCAAGCTTCTGCGAAAGAGCGTCGCGATCCTCGGTATAGCGATTGTAAGTGACGACCTTTGCACCATAACCTCTCGTTGCATCGAGCTTCGCAGCAGGAGCATCTTCGGGCATGATGATCGTTGCACCGATGCCCAGCAGTTTCGCCGAAAGCGCAATTGCCTGCGCGTGATTGCCCGAAGAAAAAGCAAGCACTCCACGCTTCTTCTGCTCATCCGTCAAGCGCGACAAGGCATTGAACGCGCCACGAAATTTGAATGCACCGATACGCTGAAAGTTTTCGCATTTGAAAAAGAACTCTGCCCCCGTTTCTAGATCAATGCTCGATGAGGTGAATACCGGGGTACGATGTGCATAGCCTTCAATTCGTTGGGCAGCAGAAACCACATCATCATAAGTCGGAAGCACGCCCATAATTCATCTCTCCACCGTGACCATTTCAGACCACATCATTATTTTAACATTGGCCACAGGCTCAGAACGAGCAGTAACGCCATGATTAAGTTGAAACATTTCAATCGAAAGGGATCGGATAACCAGTTGCGCAGCAACGTTCCGAACCCGGCCCAGACCGACACGCTCGGGAGATTAACAATTGCAAAAGCCGCACTCACCAGAAGGACGGCAGTGTAATAATTGTCATGGCTTGCATAGGTGGCAATTCCGGTTATCGCCATCACCCAGGCTTTCGGGTTAACCCATTGGAAAGCCAACGCCTGAAAGAACGACATAGGCTTGCTCTTGTCGCTTCTTTTGGATTCACCAATGGAGCGTGATGTGGCAATTTTCCAGGCCAGGTAGAGCATGTAAGCGCCACCCGCAAACTTCAACGCTGTATAGAATGACGGCACGGTTTCAATGAGCGCACCAAGGCCAAACCCAACGGCCAGCAACAGAATGAAAAAGCCCACGCCAATACCCAGCATATGCGGGATTGTGCGGCGAAAACCGAAATTCACGCCGGATGCAAGCAGCATCAGATTGTTGGGGCCGGGTGTGACCGACGAAACGAAAGCAAAGACGAGAAGCGCCAGAAATATTTCAAGAGACATTGGTTTGACCTGATTTACGCGGACAAATTAGCCCAATAAAAAACCGGCACAATCGAACTATTGTGCCGGTTACAATAATAATCGTGTCGATACTTATTGAACTAAAGGCCCTGTGGTCCGCGGTTCATTGCCGCCACGCCAGTGCGGCAGATTTCCACCAGACCAAGCGGTTTCATCAGCGAGATAAACTGGTCAACCTTGGCCGTCTTACCAGTGATTTCAACGATGAAATGCTCGGTCGTCGCATCAACAATCCTAGCATTGAAGGCATCGGTCAGACGTAGCGTTTCAGCACGCGCCTCGCCTTTGCCTGCCACCTTGATCAGCGCAAGTTCACGCTCGATCGGGCGCTCGTGACCAAGTTCCACTGCACGATGGGTCATATCGACCACACGATGCACCGGAACGATACGCTCAAGCTGATGGCGGATCTGATCAAGCACGTTTGGCGTACCGCGCGTTACAATCGTAATACGAGACAAATGCTGTTCGTGCTCGGTTTCAGAAACCGTCAGGCTTTCAATATTGTAACCACGGCCTGAGAACAGACCGATCACCCGGGCAAGAACACCCGGTTCATTATCGACGAGAACCGAAAGCGTATGAGTTTCGGGAGTCTGGGTATCGGCCGAGATAAAATATGCCGAACCGGATGCTAGATTTTGTGCGTTCATTTTCTTCTCTCCGGATCAGACTAGGGCGCGGCCCTTGGCGTCAATTGCATTGGCAACAGCTTCATCGGTCGCCTCATCGGGCAGCAACATTTCATTATGTGCCTTGCCGGACGGGATCATCGGGAAACAGTTGGCGAGATTGGCAACGCGGCAATCAAAGATAACCGGCTTCTTGATCTCGATCATTTCCATGATTGCATCATCAAGCAGCGCTGGCTTCTCGCACCGAATGCCATGCGCACCATAGGCTTCCGCCAGTTTGACGAAGTCAGGCATTGCTTCGGTATAGGAATGCGACAAACGATTTCCATGCAGCAACTGCTGCCACTGACGAACCATGCCCATATACTGATTGTTCAGAATGAAAATCTTGATCGGCGCATCATACTGAATAGCAGCCGACATTTCCTGAATGCACATCTGGATGGAGGCATCGCCGGCAATGTCGATGACCAGCGCATCAGGATGGGCAATCTGCACGCCCAAAGCTGCAGGCAGACCATAGCCCATCGTTCCCAGACCGCCCGAGGTCATCCAATGATTGGGCGATTCAAAATCCATGAATTGGGCTGCCCACATCTGATGCTGGCCAACTTCGGTGGTGATGTAAGTATCGCGTCCCTTTGTCAGTTCATTCAGCCGCTGCAAGGCATATTGCGGCATGATGACGTCTTTGTTTGGCGTATAGGCCAGCGAATTGCGCGCGCGCCAGCGGTCGATCTGTTCCCACCACGCGCCGATTGCATTCTTTTCCGGCTTCTTTTCAGACGCACGGAACTGGCGGACAATATCTTCCAGAACATGCGCAACATCGCCGATAATTGGCACGTCAACGCGTACATTCTTGTTGATCGACGACGGATCAATATCGATGTGAATCTTGCGCGAATGCGGAGCAAAGGCGTTGAGGCGACCCGTGATACGGTCATCGAAACGCGCACCAACGCACAGCATGACATCACAATCATGCATGGTCATATTGGCTTCATAGGTGCCGTGCATACCCAGCATCCCGAGCCAGTTCTTGCCCGACGCAGGATAAGCGCCAAGTCCCATCAGCGTTGAAGTGATTGGGAAATTGCTGATCTCAACGAGCTCACGCAGCAGTTTTGTTGCGGCTGGGCCAGAATTGATAACGCCCCCGCCCGAATAGATGACAGGCTTCTTTGCACTCAGCAGCATCTCAACGGCCTGCGCAATCGCGGCCTTGTCGCCCTCAACAGTTGGACGATAGCTGGTGCGTGGCGATGTCTGCGGCGGCGTATAAATGCCCGTCGCAAATTGAATATCCTTCGGAATATCAACCAGAACCGGGCCCGGACGGCCCGTTGAAGCAATGTGAAAAGCTTCATGCAGAACTCGTGAAAGATCATTTACGTCACGAACCAGCCAGTTATGCTTGGTGCAGGGGCGCGTGATGCCAACGGTATCAGCTTCCTGAAAACCATCGGAACCAATGAGCGATGTTGGAACCTGACCCGAGATGCAAACCATCGGGATCGAGTCCATCAAAGCGTCTTGCAAAGGCGTTACCGCGTTGGTAGCGCCCGGACCCGAAGTAACCAGCATGACGCCAACCTTGCCGGTCGAACGGGCATAGCCTTCGGCTGCATGTCCTGCGCCCTGCTCGTGGCGAACCAGAATGTGCTGAACCTTGTCCTGCTGGAACAGTTCGTCATAGATCGGCAGCACGGCACCGCCCGGATAGCCGAAAAGATGTTCCACGCCATGATCGATCATAGCCTGAATCACCATTTCTGCGCCGGTCATTTCGCGTTGCCCTGCGGAGATTGTCGCCGCCTCGCTTTTTGCTGCCGTCATCGTCTTCACTTCCCGTCTGCTTTATTTAATCAATTCGTTGATGTTCAGATAACAAAAAAGGCCCCCGAGGGAGCCTGTCTTTCGCGCATGGGAGCTTTCGCCGGATGGTTACACCATCCTGCCCATGCGCGTACGTACCACAAGAATAAGAGCTGTTCTGTTCATGGCCGGGAGACTAATCAGCGAAAATCGCGGCGTCAACGCATAAATGCATCAAACGCGATCTTTTCTTCTGTCAGAGCATGCTTTTCGATAAGATTATTGCCCAGCCAATGCTTCTGGACCTGAATTATAGGTCTTCCAGCTTTCATCAAGCTGATTTCGGAACCATGTCGATTGCCGCTTGGCATATTGACGGGTGGCAATGACGGAAAGCTCAATGGCTTCCTCGCGGCTCATCTCACCGGCGAGAAAAGCCGAAATCTCGCGCACACCGATAGCCTTCATCGCAGGTAAAGAAGGATCAGGCTGAAGCGCCATCAATGCGCACACTTCATCAAGCCCACCATGATCCCACATGAGATTGAAGCGGCTTGCAATCCGTGCACCCAACCATTTTCGGTCTGGCAACAGCACAATCTTGGTGGCAGTTCCATCATCGACCAGCGCGGTGCCGGTTTCTTTCTGCCAGTCCAAAAGCGACTTGCCCGTCGCTTCAAACACTTCCAATGCACGCACGATGCGCTGGCTGTCCGTTGGTCGCAGCGTTGCTGCAATCTCAGGATCGCGCTCTATCAGCATAACATGAAGCGCTTCCGCACCTTGCTTGCTCAAAAGGTTGCGCCAATGCTCGCGCACATCCACAGGCACTTGCGGCATTTGCGAAAGCCCTCCCAAAAGCGCACGGAAATAAAGCCCCGTGCCGCCGACAAAGATCGGCCTGCGCCCTTTGAGATCATCGCGTGCGAGCAAAGCTTCCACATCGGCAAACCATTTCCCGGTCGAATAGGAAACAGAAGGTGCGACATGCCCATAAAGATAATGCTCAGCTTCACGCAACTCGTCTTGCTGCGGACGTGCACTCAGCAGATCAAGAACGTCATAAACCTGCATGGAATCCGCATTGACTATGAAGCCTCCGGTCTTCTTTGCCATATGAAGGGCAAGAGCCGACTTGCCGCTGGCCGTCGGGCCAGCTATCAGGATTGCATCCTTTGCCGCTTCACTCATCGCAGGAAATGCTCCTCATGTCCCGATCCGTTTCCCTCATTGCTACACTGATTGCCAACCCGGCCAAAGCGCTGCTTGTTCCGTCGCTGGGGATTAAAGCCTCGGCGGCAGTCAATGCAACCGGACTTTACTGGCTGGCCGATGGTATCGCCTGTGACATTCCGCTCGGCTCTGGCATAAGCCGGGAAGAAGCAGAAACTGCATTGCGGACTGCCCTTGACGGTGCACCAATCGATGTCGTGGTGCAGGAACAGGATACGCGGCGCAAGAAAATTCTGATTGCTGACATGGATTCAACCATGATTCAGCAGGAATGCATCGATGAACTTGCGGAAGAAGCAGGCCTGCGCGAACATGTGGCCGCGATCACGGCACGCGCGATGAATGGGGAGATCGAATTCGAACCAGCACTTCGCGAACGGGTTGCGCTTTTAAAAGGCCTGCCGCTGTCGGTTATCGATAAGGTTATCGCCACACGCATAACGCTTATGCCGGGCGGTGTGGAACTGGTTCGCACCATGCGCAAACACGGCGCTTATACCGCACTGGTGTCCGGTGGATTTACGTCTTTTACGCGCCGCGTTGCGGAAATGATCGGCTTTAATGAAGACCGCGCCAACACGCTCCTTCACGATGGCAAGCATCTGACCGGCAGTGTTTCCGACCCCATCCTCGGACGCGAAGCCAAGGTCGAAAAGCTCGTTGAAATCGCAGAGCGTCTTGGTCTCACGCCACAGGATGCAATCGCCGTGGGTGACGGCGCAAACGATCTTGGCATGATCCAGCTTGCAGGCACAGGCGTTGCGCTTCACGCAAAACCAGCTGTCGCAGCACAGGCGAAAGTCCGCATCGATCATGGCGACCTGACCGCCCTCCTCTATATTCAAGGCTATCGTAAATCCGATTTCGTAGAATAGGCTAACTGAATCAATTCAGCAGAAAATCGCCATAAACGATTCAAACGACAAACAAAAAAGGCGTCGCAAAATTCTGCGACGCCTTTTATTTTTCTATCCAATAATGGCTTAATCAATACGGATCGTTACAAAACGAAGTTCACCCGAACGCGAAGCCAACATCAGAAGCGCATTCTTGCGACCTTCGCGGCGCAGAGCATCAATCCGCTTCTTCACATCTTCCGGCGTTTTCACAGTGACCTGACCAATATCGACAATCACATCGCCGGTTTCGATGCGCTTCTCACCAGCAGATGAACCGGGCGCTACATAAAGCACAGCCACGCCTTCAACGTCTTCCGCGATGCCGAACTCGCCACGCACATCATCATTGATCTCAGCAAGCTTCATGCCCATCACACTGATGCCAGCCTGCTCCTTCTTCTCATTCTTCTTGGTATCGGGCTGTGCAGCATCCGGCAATTCCTGACCTTCTTCTACGCCCTCGCCTGCGTCTGGCGGCGGAGCCTGATCTTCAGTCGCTTCCTCGCTCGCCTTGTCATCTTCCACCAGACGGCCAAGCTTGACCTTCACGGTCTGCTCGCTGCCATCCCGGATAACAACGATTTCAACTTCATCGCCGACCGCACTTTCAGCCACAAGACGCGGCAAATCACGGGCGCGCTCAACGGGCTTGCCATCATAACGGATCACCACATCACCGGCTTTTATCTGCTTGTTATCGACATCAGGATTTTCGATAACACCGGCAATCAACGCGCCTTTGCTTTCTTTCAAGCCAAGGCTCTGCGCGACATCGTCCGTCACAGGCTGAATACGGACACCAAGCCAGCCGCGACGCACTTCGCCAAACTCCTTGAGCTGATCGATCACACCGACCGCCATTTCGGCAGGAATAGCAAACCCGATCCCGATAGATCCACCGGACGGCGAATAAATTGCCGTGTTGATGCCAATGACCTTGCCGTCCATATCAAACAGCGGACCACCGGAATTCCCGCGATTGATCGCGGCATCTGTCTGGATGAAATCATCATAAGGGCCAGACTGAATATCGCGCTTTCGCGCCGAAATGATACCAGCCGTCACCGTCCCGCCAAGACCAAACGGATTGCCAATCGCAAGCACCCAGTCACCGATCCGGGCTTTATCGGAATTGCCAAACTGCACAGATTTCAGCTTATGCTTGGTCGGATCGACTTTGAGCACCGCCAGATCGGTCTTGGTATCTTTGCCAACAAGCTCGGCTTTGAGCTTCGAGCCATCGACAAAATTCACTTCGATTTCATCGGCATCGGCAATAACGTGATTGTTGGTAACGATGAAACCTTGTTCAGCGTCGATCACAAAGCCGGAACCCAGCGACTGCACTTTGCGCGAATCGTTGTTCTTGCTGCCATCCTTGTCATTGAAAAAATCTTTGAAGAGTTCTTCAAAAGGAGAGCCTTCCGGCACCTGCGGCATCTGTACGCCGCTGTCTTCCTCACCATCTTCCTTGACGGTCTGTGATGTGGAGATGTTTACGACCGCATCCAGAAGCCCTTCAGCAAGATCAGCGACCGAACCCGGTCCCTTTCGTATGGGGGCTGTCTGCTGTGACGTCAGGTCCTGCGCCCATGAAGGCGCTGTGCCAATTGCCACCGTCCCCGTAACGCTCATCGCTCCAAGAGCTACAGTTGCCAAAAGGGTGCGGGTAAAACCCGCCTTGGGTGCAATTGCCATGAAGCTCTGCTCCGTTTCTGTCTGCGGTAAGAAATCCAGAAGATTAGCCAGAAGATTAGATCGCTGCAAAATACGGCCTGTTTACGGCCCCGCATAGGGTAGCGACTCAAAATAAAGCAGATGAAGCGGCTTATCCCCTGACAAGCCAGACAATAAACACGCCGATTGCAAGCGCACAAAGCCCGGCAATACGCAACATGCTTTCCGGGGTTTCAGAAGCATCGCGTGCGAGCTTCTTTGCGAAAAAAGGAAAGCCGCCGTAGAGCAGCCCTTCGAAAACGAAGAGCAGTCCCACGGCGGCCAGAAAATCGCTCATATGCGATAATCTCTCTTACTGTGCCGACGGTGCCGGCTGTGCCGGTGTTGGCAACTGAGCACCAGATTGACGGAAGAACTTGAAGAATTCCGAATCTGGCGAGATAACCAGCGTAGTATCAGGCGTTTCAAGTGCCTTGCGATAAGCTGCCATCGACCGATAGAAGGCATAGAAATCCGGGTCTTTCGATGCAGATTCAGCAAAAATTGCACTGCGCTCAGCATCGCCTTCACCGCGAAGAATTTCTGAATCCTTACGCGCTTCTGCAACCGTTTCTACAACCTGACGATCGGCAATAGCGCGGATACGCTGAGCTGCTTCACGGCCGCGCGCGCGCAGGCGTTCTGCTTCGGCAAGACGTTCCGCCTTCATACGCTCATAGGTCTGCTGCGAAACTTCTGCGGTCAGATCCGTACGGCGAATACGAACATCTTCAATCGTGATACCGAGCGAAGTCGCATCCGAGCGAAGCTGATTTGCAACTTCACGCATCATTTCGCCACGTTCTTCAGAAAGTGCAGCTTCAAAGCCGCGCTGACCGTAGACACCACGCAATGCAGCATCAAGACGTGTACGAAGACGCTGTTCTGCAAGAAGCGTGCTACCGGAAACGGTCTCACGGAACTTTCTTGGATCGGTAATACGATAAACGAGGAATGCATCCACGTCGTAGAACTTACCGCCCGCAACCTGGACACGGATATCGTCGAGGTCAAGCGCAACAAACGATCGTCGATCAGTTGGACCGTGTCGGCGTCCATGAAACCAAGCGGCATTTTGAAGTAGATGCCCGGTTCGGTCTTCACGTCAACGATCTGACCAAAGCGAAGGACAATTGCCTGCTGACGTTCATTGACGATAAACACTGAGGAATAAAGGATGAAAGCGACGACGGCGATGAAACCGACAATAAACGGAAGCCTGTTATTGGCCATGATCAGTTACCCCCGCTATTCGTCGTTGCATCGGCAGCACCGGGACGCGGCTGCTGGCGCATAAGTTCGCTTAATGGAAGGTATGGAACAACATCTTTACCCGCTTCCACAATAACCTTCTTGGTGCCAGCCAGAACTTCTTCCATGGTTTCCAGGAACAAACGGTTACGCGTTACTTCTGGTGCATTCTTATATTCGTTGACAATCGAACTAAAGCGCTGCGCTTCACCGGTTGCATCCTGAACAACACTGTTTTTGTAAGCGGCTGCTTCTTCACGAAGCTGTGCCGCCTGACCGCGTGCCTGACCAAGACGCTGGTTGGAATACTGATTGGACTCTTCTACAAAGCGGTCTTCATCCTGTTCAGCGCGCTGCACTTCATCAAACGCGTCGGCCACTTCAGCCGGCGGCGCAGCGTCTTCGATGGATACGGCATTCACCTGAATACCGGTATTATAGCGATCAAGTGTCGCCTGAATAATATCGCGAACGCTCTGCGCGATCTCAGCACGGTTGTCACGGAAGACATCCTGTGCCGGACGACGACCGACGATTTCACGGATCGCACTTTCAGAGACCTGCTGCACCATTGCATCCGGGCTATCGACGTTAAACAGATAGGCACGTGGATCGGCAACGCGATAAAGCACGGAGAACTGAACATTGACGATGTTCTGGTCGCCGGTCAGCATCAGTCCCTGCGTACCAGTGCGAGAACCTTGCGCACCGATATTGATCTGCTTTTCAACGATCTGCGCTTTTTCAACTGTCTCAACCGGCCAGAAAAGGAAATGCAAGCCCGGCTCGGAAACCTCAGCTTTCGGCTTACCAAAGACGAGTTCTACAGCGAGCTCATCCGGCTGCACGGTATAAACAGACTGAAACAGCCAGAAACCAACAACCGCAGCACCAATCAGAAAATAGAACGGGCGATTGCTGTTGCCTTTTCCACCGCCGCCACCGCTGCCGGGGAAAACTTTTTTCAGGCGATCCTGTCCCTTACGAAGAATATCTTCGAGATCAGGCGGCGTGTTTGATCCACCACCGCGCGGACCCTTAGGTCCCTGACCCCATGGCCCGCCGTTGCCGCCATTATTATTGTTATTGCCGTTATTATTATCGCCGCCGCCACCCCATGGGCCACCGCCGCCGTTCTGATTACTCCAGGGCATCCTCACCTCTCGTCCGGGACACGGGAAAGCGAGTGCCAACTCCCGTCATCAACTAATGTTACCGTTTTATAGGCATCGCGAGGCCCGCTTTCAACGTGAAGCGACAAATTTCCTGCGTTATAATTACGCAATGCGTCTTTCGTACTGAATATAGCGTGTCGGATGGCTGTCTTTTTCGCCTTGCGCAACATCTTCACTCGAAACGGCCTGCCAGATTTGCGAATCGATTTCAGGAAAATAAGTGTCGCCATCAATGGTGGCGAGAACCCGCGTCAAATGCACTTTGTCGGCTAAGGGTAGCGCCTGCGCATAGATGTTGCCACCCCCAATAATGCAGACTTCATCAACGCCAAGCTCTGTGGCGAGCCTGCGCCCAAGCGCGATTGCCTCTTCAAGCGAACCGACAACTTGCGCGCCGAAGGCTTTAAACGAACCATCGCGCGTTATCACGATATTCGGACGCCCCGGCAAAGGTCGACCGATCGATTCCCATGTCTTGCGTCCCATAACAACAGGCTTGCCCAATGTCAGCGCCTTGAAACGCTTGAGATCGGTCGAAAGCTTCCATGGCATATCATTGTCGCGGCCAATCACGCCATTTTCAGACGCAGCGACGACAACCGACAGGAATGATTTCTGATCACGCATATCTTATACCGCAATCGGCGCTTTGATCGTCGGATCGGCTTCATAACCGACCAGCTCAAAATCCTCGAAGCGGAATGCGAACAGATCCTTCACATCAGGATTAATGCGCAAGACCGGCAATGGCTTTGGCGTACGGGTGAGTTGCAGACGTGCCTGCTCAAAATGATTGGAATAAATATGCGCATCGCCCAGCGTATGAACAAAGTCACCCGGCTCAAGTCCGGCAACCTGCGCAATCATCATCGTCAAAAGCGCATAGGATGCGATATTGAATGGAACGCCCAAAAATATATCCGCCGAGCGCTGATAAAGCTGGCAGGAGAGCTTCCCATCCGAAACATAGAACTGAAACAGGCAATGGCATGGCGGCAGCGCCATTTCATCGACCAGCGCCGGATTCCATGCCGAAACGATCAGGCGTCGTGAATTAGGATTTTCACGCAACATCTTGAGAAGATTCGAAATCTGGTCGATATGACGACCATCAGGTGCTGGCCACGAGCGCCACTGATAGCCATAGACTGGGCCGAGATCGCCGTTCTCATCGGCCCATTCGTCCCAGATCGAAACGCCATTTTCCTTTAGATAGGCAATATTGGTATCGCCTTTCAGGAACCACAGCAGTTCATGGATGATCGAGCGCAGATGCAGCTTCTTGGTGGTCAGAACCGGAAAGCCTTCGGCCAGATTAAACCGCATCTGATAGCCGAACACCGAACGCGTTCCTGTTCCCGTGCGGTCGCCACGGTCAGAGCCATTGTCGAGCACATGCTGGAGAAGGTCGAGATAGGTGCGCATAGAGATACTTTCGAGCCGATTCGTCTTAACGCAATATAGAGCATTTCCAGCAAAAGTGCGCAGCGGTTTTGCGTAGGATAATGCGTAAAAACAAAGAGATAGGCAGGCTCCATTCTAAAAAGGAACCGCGACTAGCAAAAACCCCGGCGTTATGACACCGGGGTTTTCAATCTCATCTGTGGACGACGATCAGAGATCGCCGAGCTTACCAAGCTGCTTTGCAACAAGATAATAGAAGGTGACGCGGTGCTTGTTGCGGTCGCCTTTCATGACTTCTGCGACGTGGTCAACGACTTCGACAGCCTTGGCCTCATCAGCAACGCCAAGTTTCTTATGCACCCAGCTATCGCGCACGCGCTTTAATTCTTCAGGGTCTGTCGCAGAAACGAGAGAGGAATCACGATTGCGCAAGGCAATACCCAGATGCTTAACGATTTTTTCGACAATTGCTTCATCAGCGCCAGCATCATAACGACGGACATCCGCGAGATATTCACTCATATATCCACTCTCCTTCGATTGGTTTTTAGCCCCGGTTAAACCTCCGCCACAGCCGGACAATTACAATCCCAATCCGGCATGCACCGACAGTTGGGTGAGGATTGACCAGCCTGCGCTGACTGTCAATAAAAATGAACGTAAAAAGCGAAGTCTGGCCACAGACAACAACCTGTTAAAGCATAATCCGACCAGAGTGAAACAAGGATCGATAAGATTATGCTTCAAGTAAAAGGATTTAGAGCATCGATCTTATTGAAATCGATGCTCTAAATAACAACTACCCTCTTTCAATCGGAAAGAAGGACGCCTATATAAGGCGTGTCAGCGCAAGCTGACTATGGTGATAAACGGACGATGTAATAAACCTATTGGACCCGGGGGCGGTACCCGGCGCCTCCACCACAACGCAAGAAGCATTCATTGCGAGATGCATTTAAAGCGAGTTGCGCTGTGGCGGGGGCGAAATAGGATCGACAAGGGTGTAAAGATCGCTCTTTTGCTCGGCATGATACCACCGTTATCGGGTCACAAGTGTAGTTGCAAATGACAACAACGCTAAGGGTTATGCTCTCGCTGCCTAATGGCGGTGCGGGAAATCCGACCTAAGTCCTTAGGGTTAGCACCTTAAGGCGGGGTTCGGAGGCACCTGGCAACAGAAGCCTCCACTTTTCCCTTCATTACATCACGACGAATTCCGATTCAGGCTGCGCTTTACGTGCAAATAAAATCAGCGTCAGCAAGAATGCTATAAGCGCACAAATCGCAATTCCGCCGATCATTGGCTGTGCCGATCCATCAAAAAACGCGCCAGTCACACCAATTGCGATACCGCCAATTACAAAGTGCAGCGTTCCCAGAAGTGCCGATGCAGTTCCGGCAATTTCACCGTGATCTTCAAGCGCTAACACCGCGGTCGTCGGAATCACCAGGCCAAGAAAGCCATAGCCGACAAACAGGAAGCTCGCGATCAGCCATAGCGAACTATGCCCCATCAGAACGGCCACGAACATGGCGAGCATAACGGCTGCAAAACCCGACACCGCAACGCGCATGACGCGCCGCAATCCATAGCGCGAACCTAGCCAACCATTAAGCTGCGATACACTAAAGAACGACACAGCGTTCAACGAGAATGCAACCGCATACTGGCTCGGCGTCAACCCGTAATGCTCAATCAGAATGAATGACGAATTGGCCAGATAAACGAAGAACGACGCAATACCGAAGCCGCCAATACAAGCCAGCCCCATGAAATAGCGGTCCTTGAGCAAACGCCCATAACCGCGCAATGCACTGCTGATATTGCTCTCCAGACGAGCCTCGGTCCCTCTCGTCTCCTGAAGCGAAGTTGCAATCAACACGATACCGACAATAGCCGCGACCAGCACCGCCCAGAACACTCCCCGCCAGCCAAAGAAATCAATCAATACCGAGCCGGTCAATGGCGCAAGAATTGGCGAAATCGAGAAAACCAGCATTAAAAGCGACATGAGCCGTGCGGCATCCACGCCCGTGTGAAGATCACGCACAATGGCACGCGGAATAACGGAGCTTGCTGCAGCACCCAATCCCTGAATAAAACGAAACAGCACCAGAATATCAATATTGGTCGCCAGGGCAGACCCAATGCTGCCGACGGCAAACAGGATAAGTCCGCCATAAAGTGGGAGCTTACGACCAACCATATCCGACAGCGGGCCGCAAAAAAGCTGAGCAAGTGCCAAAGCGATGAAAAATGCCAGCAGGCTCATCTGTACCGCACCTGTTTCGGCATGCAAATCGGTTGCAATCGTTGGCAAGGCAGGCAGATACATATCAATGGCGAACGGGCCGATAGCCGACAAAAGTCCAAGAATGATTGCGTTGCGCACGAGACCTGAAGTCATAGAGCCTGAACGGGAGCCTGAACTCATTGGGGGAGTACTTTCATCAATGTTTCGTGAGTCGTCTTTTACGATTTCAGACCCATTCAGCCCGCGGCATCGCTTGGGAGGATGAAAAACCATGGGTCTAAATATAGCAAAAGAAGTTCTATCCACATGTAAATGCTACACAATTTCTAATATTTCCGCGATTCTTCAGGTCCCCCACCTTATATCGCAGCCTTTGAAAATGGTGTAACAGCCCTCATAATGGACAGGTAGTCAAAACTGATTTGACACAGGTGTAAAATTAGACACCATTGTCCAAACCGTCAAGCCATCTTATGTTGTGGATATGAAACCTACTGACATTCTCGATATAGCCGTTCTATCGGACAGAAGTGCCCCCTTTTCCAAAGGGGCAAATCCCGCATCTGTGAAACCCGGGCAATGTATGAAGCGCGACTTCATTCTTTGCGCCGCAGCGCGCGTTTTTTATCGCGACGGCTTTCAAGGCGCGAGTATCGATCTGATTGCCAGTGAAGCAGGCGTTTCGCGCCAGACGATCTATAACCACTACCGCGACAAGGAAGCGCTGCTTGCAGCCGTTGTAGACGATGCATTCGACAGAATGACATCAAGCCTTTTCGCGGTGCTTGCCACCTTTCCGCAATCGGGCGAAAATCTTGAAGAAGACCTGATCGCTTTTTCTATTCGCATGAGCCGCAACTGTGTCCATGATTCGTCCACGGTGTTCTTGCGCAAGTTGTTCCAGTCCGATGAAGATGCACTTCCGCTGAATGGAAATATCTGTGGCAACAAAGGGCCTGCACAAGCAGTACCGGCGATTGCTGCACATCTGGCCCGTCTTGCGCTTGCTGGCGAACTGAAAATCGAAGACCCTGATCTGGCAGCATGTCATTATCTGGCGCTGATCAATGCGGATATTCACTATCACCTTCTGACCGGCCAGACTGTCGATGAGTCGATCATCGAGAAAAGCTCCATTAATGGTGTGCGGACGTTTCTCATGGCTTTTGGGAAGCGCGCATAATCACTCAGCCAGAAGCTCAAAATTCACGCGTTGATTGCTCCTGACGTGCAACCCTCGCAAAGGTTGAGCGTTTTCCTGAGATAATTTTCAATTCCCTTGAGAACAAACTTGACATCAACCTGCGAATCCGTGGGATAAGAAACTTATGGTACAGGACCTGATCCGTTACGATATTTTAGCTCAGGAAGCCCTCCGCGGCGTCATTCGCAAGGTTCTTGCGGAGGTGGCGACGACTGGCTTGCCTGGAAACCACCACTTCTTCATCACGTTCCTGACGGGAGCGCCTGGTGTACGAATATCATCGCGCCTCAAGGAGAAATATCCTGAGCAGATGACGGTGGTATTGCAGCACCAGTATTGGGATATGCTGGTCACAGACCAGCTGTTCGAAATTGGACTGTCCTTTGGCGACGTTCCTGAAAAGCTGACAATTCCCTTCTCTGCCATTCGCGGCTTCTATGACCCATCGGTGAATTTCGAACTGGAATTTGATGTGTCCGTTGTCCAGCCAACGAGTGACAATGACGAAGGCAGCAATGTATCTTCGATCGAGTTGATTTCATCGGACGAAGCTCCCGCAAAGCCGCAAAAGTCTAAATCCAAGCCGCGTAAAACTGCTGCTGAAAAAGACGATGCGGCTGCGAAAGACAAAGACGCCGCTGATGGCGATGAGACAGAGCCAAAGCCGTCTGCCGATGTCGTGTCGCTCGATTCTTTCCGCAAGAAATAATGCCGCAAAAAATGAGGCGAACGATCTTCGTTCGCCTTCTCTCTGCAATCTGAAATCGCCGGGCCAGCTAAAACGACGGTGTGACTTCATGAGCGAGATCATCAATCTGCGCCAGTTCAAAAAGAACAAGGCGCGCGCCTCCAAGGAAAAACAGGCCGAGGAAAACCGCATTCTTTTCGGTCGGACCAAAGCCCAAAAGAATTTCGCGCGCGAAGAGACCCGCAAGTCCGAGAATTTCCTCGTCAACAACAAGCTCGAACAAAGCGACAAGCCGGACGAGACGACGTGAACCAGTCATCTCGCCTCCGAAAGCGCTCTGTGAGCATCCGTGGCCATGCCACCAGCTATACGCTTGAAGAACCGTTCTTCGAAATTCTTGAACAAATCGCACAACAACGACAGCTCTCCGTCGCAGCATTGATCGCTGAAATCGATGGGCAGCGCGAGCGCACAATCAATCTTTCATCGGCCTTGCGCCTCAGCGTGCTCGACTGGCTGAAATCCAGAATTAAAGCTTAGGTGTTTCTGCTGGCGATTGTTCCAGATCTCTTAAAAACTCATTGAGAGACTGCCCACCCTGCCCGTTTAATTCAACTGGTGGGTTGCTTTCCACAGCAGGCTTTTGCGCCTCAAGAGCCTCTCTCGCCGCCTGCTCGCGCGCCTGAGTTTCTGCTTTAAGCCGTGCTTCTTCTTGCAATCTCAGACGTTCACGTTCCTGAGCATCCGATGAAAGCAGATCCAGCTGACGACGCAGGCGCTGCTTTTCCATAATGCTGGCCTGCATCGCCTCGACACGTTCCTGTTCACGCTCAAGCGCGCGCTGTGTCAGAAATTGCACCAGCGGCTGACGATCAATGTTAACTGACGGATCATCATAAGTTCCACTGACGAGATATCGCAAGCTGGCTGCACCCGATGCATCCACTCCATCGGCACCATCGAAAGCGAAACTGCCACTTCCGCTTAGACCCAAGGTCGAAAGATCAATCTGCATATCGCCGGCAAAAAGCGTATCACCGCTTCTGAGGCTCACGGGGCCTACACGCACGATGCCGCCTGCGACGGATAAATCAAACTTGCTGTTTCCGGCGGCAAAGCGTCCGTTTCCGGAGGCCGTTTCAGCAATAGCCACGAATTGCTTTGCATCAACCTGTGCGCCGCCTGCTGGTTGGTCAGCGATAGCATCAGCAGCTTTCAGCATGTTGGGGAAAGCCGTCGGATCAATGCCATTGATCACGAAATTCTCCACATCAACGCTGCCCGATCCCGTCAGCGATCCCACAAGTTCGGCAATACTGGCACCGCTGCCATTCAGTGTCATGGCAGCTTTCACACCGCCTGAAAACGGATTTCCAATCTCTGGGCGATAAATATTGGCAAGGTCCGCACCACTCCATTTCAGATCAGAGTTGAGAAGTGCAGCCTTATCATTGTTGCGCAAAGAGACATTACCAACCAGGTATCCGCCTGCCCAGTTCCCCGTCAGCTCATTAAGATTAAGCTGATCCATGCCCTTCTGGAGCCGGGTCGAAAAATCAGAAATGATGCCGAAACTGCCCATTTCTGCCTGCGCAACATTGAGCTTCATATCAAGAAGCAACGGCAGCGAAGGACGCACTGAAAAAACACCCTGCGGCCAGATGGATTTCTTGGTATTTCCCGAAGGCTCAAGAGCATCCTGTCCAAGCATGATGGCAGCCAGACTGTTCAGATCGAGCGAAGCAAGCTTGGCCTCACCTTTGATTTGCGGCAATCCGCTATCGGCAAAATTGGCTTCCAGCCGCGCGCTCACATCATCGCCACCGAGCTTACCGGCAAAGTTCGGAAACCGTAACAAGCCTTTGGCAAACTGGAAATCGCTGGAAAGATCAGCCGACAAGCCTTCACCAAATCCCGGCAATGTGTAACCGGCTGTAGCAATGAACGGCTGCAAATCCGCAGACTTAATGCTTGCCTTACCGCTTGCAGCAATATCGCCACCCACCAGCGACAGAATACCATCAGCAAGCGCTGTTCCATCGGGTGCCGTAAGCTTCAACTGCGTGCGCATACCCGCACTTGGCGCGCCCTGCATGGTGAGATCGGCAGTCAATTCACCCGCAAGCCCCAGCGGCAATGACGGAACGCCAAGCAGAGCAAGAACAGTTTCACCATTTTGCGATGTGGCTGTGCCGTTCAACTGCATCTGAACCGGATCGTTATCACTGCTGCCACCGCTCGTTGTGCCGGAAAGATCAAGCTTCATTCCGCCCGCTTTACCGGTCACACTGAATGAAGCTTCACCGCCCTTGGCAGGTGCTTTGGTGGATAGTTCTTTGGTGCGCGAGCCCTTATCCTTGCCCGTTACAGGCACAGACGCGGCATCGCCGCTTGGAGCTGCAACCGCATTGGCAATGATATTGATCTGTGTGTCGTCAAACAGCCCGGGATAATTATCGGCACGCGCAGAAAGCGACCGGAAAAGTGGAATTTGCGGATGACGATGCGCAACCAGCGTCAGAAAATGTGACAGATCGGCAGAAAGCAAAGTCGCATCGAGCGTGCCTGATGGAGCAGTTGCAAACGGCTCATAAGCCCCCGTCGCTGTCAGGGTCGTACCTGCAACATCGTTGATCATGAGGCGGTCAAAATCAAAGCGTCCATCATGAACACGTACAGCAAGATCGACACTGCCAGCTTCCATATCTTCATACTGAACAGGACCTGCCTTGAAGGCAATATCGAGCGCCTGTCCCGCTAAGGAAACCATGCCATGGCCACTTGAGAAAAAGCCGATAAAGGCACGCAATGCAGTGCTGTCCACCAAACCGCCCTCAAGGCGAAGCGTCATAGCCGGATCAGCAGAGCCTGTAACCTGCCGCAAGAAATTGCCTTTCAGCGTGGTCTTGCCCATACCGATCTCAAGATCATCAATGCTCTGAACACCCTCGCGCAAACTGACCTTGCCCGAAAAACCCACGCTATCGAGTTTACGGATCGATTCATCGACAGTTTCATTGAGCCATGACGCAAGCCCGGAAGGCTGACGCGATGCCACCAGCATATCGCCTTCAAAGCCAAAATCACGCCCCACCGAGAGCTTACCCTTGGCTTCAATTTTCGTGCGCCCCGGCAGATCAGCGGCAAACTGACGAATATTCCAGCGATTGCCATCCGGCTCCGCACTGATCATCACGGAACGAATTGTGGTGCCACCGGCAATGACCGCAGGCAGGCGCAAATCGACATTGCCCGGCATTCCTGGGATCGGCAATTGCTCCAGCATGCGCCGCACCGGCGCCAGACGCTCATTTACGGGAACAGGCACAGACTGCTGATCTTCTGTCGTCTCGACCGGTCCCCAGAAAATCTGCTGCCCATCGGCGCTGATTTCAAAATGCGGCTTATCGCCATAATCGATCAAGGCCTTGCCGTTGACCACATAAGGATTATCAGCAGGCCCCTGCTCCATACGAAATTCGCTGGCGTCAAAGCGGCTTCGATCGGCATCGAATTTGCCGCTTACGCGAAGATCGCTGAAAAACGGCTTCTCGGTGGGGGCTTTCTGATTCTGGCCAGTCGGCGAAACCGCATCGGCAGAACGCAGCGAGAAATTACCCGCATAGTTAAGACGACCTTCTTTAAGCGTAATATCGCCATCCGTTTCGAAAGAAGCCGGAATGGCTTGCGGAGAAATGCGCGCACGAAGCCGCAACGAGCCATCCGGCTTGGCTTCACCGCTATTGAGATCAAGCGCGAGCTTCTGACCTTCTACATCGAGTGTACCATTGGCCTGCCACGGACCCGAAAGACTGTTAGCGGAAAGCACGGCATTGATTGCGCTTGCGGTATGAACACGCCCGCTCAACTCATCGCGAAGGGTCGCTGTTCCATCCGTAATCGAAAGTCTTTCAACTTTGATATGTGAAGGATCGATTGGCGTTGATGGACGGATCGCCCAATCAACCTTACCACCCTTATCAAGGGAAATATTGACGTTCGGACGCTCGACGCGCATATCGAAAATCAAAAGCTGACCGCGCAGAAACGGCATCAGCTCCGCATCCATCGAAAACGTATCGACGGTCATCACAGGATTGGCGCTATCCGCACCCACACGCACATCGGAAAACGCGACGGATGGAAACGGTAAAAGCCGTGCACTCACATCGCCTGTCACATGGACAGGACGACCGAGAATCTGGCTTGCCTCGCGTTCGAACTCGGCACGATAGCCGCTCCAGTCGACAAAAGGCGGCACGACCAGCGCTGCGGTTAAAAGCAACACAAGCAATCCACCGACGATGACGAATATGCGGCCCAAAAGAAGCTCCGATAAAGGCTCGACCTCACCGTGTGAAACAAAGGGTGAATCACGCGGTCTTTATCTGTGCAACATAACGGCATCGTTCCGGCGATAACAAGGCAAATTGCCTCTCGCGGAAACGATTCATAGTCGATTCATCGCGATATTGAATCGCCTTCTGAAAAAGACGACTCAATTCACTGATTTGAATCATGAAATCAGAATTTTTCCGGGGTTCATGATATTGTCCGGATCGATCGCTTTCTTGATCATGACCATGAAATCAGTCGCTTCACCAAGCTCCATAGCGAGATATTTCATTTTCCCCTGACCAATCCCATGCTCACCCGTGCAAGTACCTTCCATGGCTATTGCGCGCCTGACGAGACGATCCATGAAGTCCTCCGCACGCTCCATCTCAGATGCGTCATCGGTATTGAGAAGGAGCAACAAATGGAAATTGCCGTCACCGACGTGACCCACCACCGGCGCGATCAGCCCCGTCTCAGCGAGATCTTTTTCGGTTTGTGCAATGCAATCGGCAAGCCTTGAGATCGGCACACATACGTCTGTAGAAACACCCTTCGCCCTAGGTCGTAACAGGAAGGACGCAAGATATGCATCGTGCCGAGCACGCCACAACCGGTCACGCTCTTGCGGATCATTGGTCCATCGGAACGCGCCACCACCATTTTCCGCAGCAATCTCACCAAAGATTTCAGCCTGTTCCGCAACGCCGGTTTCCGTGCCATGAAACTCGACGAACAGATAAGGCTGCGCTTCATAAGGCAGTTTGGAATGCAGGATCAGTGCTTCCATCTGGAGCTTGTTGACGAGTTCAATACGCGCAACAGGAATACCCATCTGGATGGTTTCGATCACTGCGCGGCAGGCGGATTCAATATCCGGAAACGGGCAGATACCACCCGATACCGCCTGCGGAATCCCCTGCAACTTCAATGTGAGTTCGGTAATGATGCCGAGCGTGCCTTCAGAGCCGATCAGAAGCCGTGTGAGGTCATAGCCTGCCGCTGTTTTCTTCACACGTTTGGAGGTCTCGATCAGACGTCCATCCGGCATGACGGCTTTAAGCGCCAACACGTTTTCACGCATGGTGCCATAACGCACCGCATTGGTGCCGGAAGCACGCGTTGATGCCATGCCGCCGAGCGTTGCATTTGCGCCCGGATCAATCGGAAAAAAAAGACCCGTATCGCGCAAATATTCATTGAGTTCGCGCCGTGTTATCCCCGGTTCTATCACACAATCAAGGTCTTCCGCATGAACTGCCAGAACGCGGTTCATTTGTGTCAGATCAATCGACACACCGCCCGCAGGCGCGTTCACCTGCCCCTCAAGCGAGGAGCCTGCACCAAAAGCGATCACCGGCACTTTATGCTCGGCGCAGATACGAACCACGTCCTGCACATCCTGCGTATTATGCGCAAAAATGACGATGTCGGGTGCTTGTGTTGGCACATAAGTCGTCGTGTGGCCATGTTGCTCGCGAATTGCCTGCCCTGTCTGAGCGCGTTCACCAAAACGCTGTTTCAAAGTAGCAACTGCGGCTGCAATGCCCTCCTCATTACGCCGAAGGGCAACCACATTCTCAAGCGACATCGTTCATTCTCCGTATTTCAAATGAGAGCGCCGGGCGCCCTCTGGGCGTCCAAAGGTCGCTCTAACACTTTAAAATTAGAGCATAATTTACCTTAAACTGATTCAATTTTAAGGAATTATGCTCTACGCTGCAGCCAAAGCCAGCGCGACCGGGTCCTGACCCAGATGCTCCGCAATAGCGCGCACCACCAGATTATGATCCTCGCGCTGCGGCAATCCCGAAACAATGGCTGTTCCTATCACCCCCGCACCCGCTACGTGAATCGGAAACCCACCGCCTGCCAGCGCGTAGTCGGCAACATCCAGCGCCTTATGTGCTGCAAACATTTTATCGTCGCGGTTCTGTTCCAGAACAAGACGATAGCTTGAAGCGTGAAATCTGCGCACGACATTGAACTTGCGACGCAGCCATTCCGTATTGTCGGCTGTCGTCCCAGTGGTGGCTGCAAAAAACAAACGACGATCCCAGAGGGAAATATCGATGGCCACGGCAAGCTTTTGCTTCACCGCCAGATCGCGTATGCGATGGCCCAGCGAAAACGCATCATTTTCGTTAAATGACGTAAAAACCAGCGCCTGTTCCTGCCGGATGATCTGCTTGATGTCGTCGTTTTGCGCCATTGTTTCTCGCTCCTGAAACAGTTTTGGTTTCTTTTGTGCACTCAATCACAGGATTGCCACAAGCGAAATGTGCCATCAAACTTGATTGATGCCACATGAAACGCTAGTGGAACCTTATGGCTCAGAACCCAAATATTGACGTACCCGCAAAAGGCAACCGCATCCCGGAGTTTGTGGAAACCGCAGTCTTTAAACGCGACGTGTTTTCCGAAACCCGTGCAGGCTATTTTGCAGGCGATCCCGAAACACGGATTATCCGTCGTGTGGTAAGCGCTGCCCCATGGTGGTCCAAGCCGCTGGCGTGGATTCTGGCCAGACGCGAAATTCGCGGCCTGAAAACGGTGCGCGGTATGGAAGGCGTTCCACAACTTCTTTATACTGACCGCGACGGGCTTTATCGCTCGTGGACGGAGGGCACGCCGCTTCACCTGGCACGTCCGTCTGATCCAAAATGGTATCGCACAGCGCATCGAATTTTACGTGATATGCGCCGCATGGGGGTCACGCATAACGACCTTGCCAAGCCGCAAAACTGGCTGATGACGCCGGAAGGCGAAGCAGCTGTTATCGATTTTCAGCTTGCAAGCGTACATCGTCGTCGCGGTGCTCTCTATCGCCTGCTCGCCTATGAAGACTTCCGCCATCTCATCAAACAGAAGCGCGCCTTTGCCGCCGATCTGATGACCCCGACCGAAAAGCGCATTCTGGCGCGCCGTTCGCTGCCATCGCGCATTTGGTTAGCGACCGGCAAGAAGCTCTATAATTTCGTCACCCGCGGCATTTTTAGCTGGTCGGACGGCGAAGGCACAGGCGACCGGATCGACAATGAAGGCCCGGCGATTATGGCCGCGTTGAAGTCGGACCAGCGCGTCAAAGACGTGGCACTCGCGCTTTATTCGCTGCCTGCCAAGGGCGTCGGCCTTTACGCATTTGTCGAAACACTTGATGCCGATGAAAAGAGCCTGCGTGCACGTCTTAAGGGTCAGAAACTCGAACTCATCCAGCCGGTGGCGCATTTACCGCGCCGCGCCGATGGCACCATCCGCGACGATATTCTGCGTCTAATCGCTATGAACCAGATGACGGAACTTGATGATCTGCTGCAACGCGAGCCGGAAATGCGCGGTCTGGTCGAAGCGCTCGCCGCACATCGCCTCAACTTCACTGATCGCCGCATAACGCAGCTTGAGTAATTTAACGCTTTCGCTGGTTTTTCATCGGCGAATCACTACATTCGGTAGCAATGTCCGATTTCCCTGATGATATGCCGTTCTTCGGCAACGAAACACCGGCTGCGCCTGCGCCAGCTACCGGCTCTATCGCTGCGCGTGCCATGGCAGCACGCAACCAGCAGCGTGGCGAGCCCGATTATTTGCAAGGTCTGAACCCTGAACAGCGACAGGCCGTTCTGACCACAGAAGGCCCGGTTCTGGTGCTTGCCGGTGCAGGCACTGGCAAAACCCGCGTACTCACCACCCGCATTGCCCACATCCTGACAACCAACCTTGCCTATCCAAGCCAGATTCTCGCTGTAACCTTCACCAACAAGGCCGCACGCGAAATGAAAGAGCGTATTGGCCATCTGGTCGGCGGCGCTGTTGAAGGCATGCCATGGCTCGGCACGTTCCACTCTATCGGCGTGAAATTGTTGCGCAAACATGCGGAACTGGTCAACCTCACGTCTGATTTCACCATCCTTGATACGGATGATGTGATCCGGCTGATCAAGCAGCTTATTAAGGCCGAAGGTCTTGATGATAAGCGCTGGCCTGCCCGCACATTCGCCAACATGATTGATGGCTGGAAGAACAAGGCTTTCGGTCCCGCAGACATTCCAGAGGGCGACGCGCGTTCTTTCGGTAATGGCAAGGGCCGTGAGCTTTACCACGCCTATCAGGAACGTCTGCGAACGCTCAACGCTTGTGATTTTGGCGATCTGCTGCTGCACCCGATCCGGATTTTCCGCAATCACCCGGACATCCTGCGCGAATATCACGCGAAGTTTCGTTACATTCTGGTGGACGAGTATCAGGACACCAACACCGCGCAATATATGTGGCTTCGTCTACTGGCTCAAAGACCGAAAACAAGAACAGCAGCGCCAGCGCCATTTCCGACTGAAGGTCGGCAAGCCCGACCGGGCGTCGCGCCTGATGGCGCGCCCTCGCGGAGCGAGCCGCAAAGCGGCGACAGCGTGAGCGAAAACAAAGTAAACTTATGTTGCGTCGGTGATGATGATCAGTCGATTTACGGCTGGCGTGGTGCAGAAGTCGATAACATCCTTCGTTTTGACAAGGATTTTCCGGGCGCGGTTGTCATCAAGCTTGAGCGCAACTATCGCTCGACCGCGCATATTCTGGGTACAGCAGCCCACTTGATCGCGCATAATGAAGGTCGCCTCGGCAAAACACTTTTCACCGAAGCACCAAATCCCGACGATCCCAAAGTGAAAATTCATGCGGCATGGGATTCGGAAGAAGAAGCCCGTGCTGTTGGCGAAGCCATTGAGCAGGCCCAGCGTCAGGGGCATCTTCTCAACAATATGGCAATCCTTGTGCGCGCCTCGTTCCAGATGCGCGAGTTTGAAGATCGCTTTGTGACGCTGGGCCTCAATTATCGCGTGATCGGTGGTCCGCGCTTCTATGAACGTCTCGAAATCCGCGATGCAATAGCCTATTTGCGCGTTGTCGCTCAGCCAGCAGACGATCTCGCACTCGGACGCATCATTAACACGCCAAAACGTGGTCTGGGTGACATAACGATTAACCAGATCCATGAATATGCGCGCGCACGCGACATTTCGATGTTTGCGGCCATATGCGAGCTTGTGGAAACAGACGAGCTAAAGGCGAAGCCACGCTCGACATTGCGTGAAGTCGCCAACAATTTCCGCCGCTGGCAATCGCTGCTCGAGAATACTCCACACACGGAACTTGCCGAAATGATTCTTGATGAATCCGGCTATACCAATATGTGGCAGAACGACAAATCGGCGGAAGCGCCGGGCCGTCTCGAAAACCTCAAAGAACTTATTCGTTCTATGGAGGAATATGAAAGTCTGCGCAGTTTCCTTGAGCATATTGCGCTTGTTATGGATGCAGAGAAGAACCCGGATATGGATGCCGTCAACATCATGACGCTCCATTCCGCCAAGGGCCTTGAATTTGAAACCGTCTTCCTGCCCGGCTGGGAAGAAGGACTGTTCCCGCACCAGCGTGCGCTGGATGAAGGTGGTCGTTCAGGCTTGGAAGAAGAGCGTCGCCTCGCCTATGTCGGCGTGACGCGTGCCAAGAAAAATCTGCATATCTGGTTCGTTTCCAACCGTCGCATTCATGGTATGTGGCAATCGACCATTCCGTCACGCTTTTTGGAAGAGCTTCCTGAAACGCACGTAGAAGTGGCGGAAATGGAAGGCAATTACGGCGGCTATGGCAATAGCGGTTACGGACAATCGCGCTTTGATAAGGCCGATCCGTTTGAAAATTCTTATTCGACACCCGGCTGGCAGCGTGCGCAGCAGAACCGTTCGGATGCCACCCGAAACAATTGGGGCTCACGCTCTGGTGCAAATGTCGAACGCGTCGGCTATGGCGAAACCGATTCTGGCTTTGGTGCCGGTCGCGGTTCTGTCAAAGGCCGCACGATTGATGGTGAATTGGTTGCCAAATCGGTTGCCGACAAGCCGTCAGACTATTTTGTCGGCGATCGCGTGTTCCACATCAAATTTGGCAATGGCACGGTCTCAACCGTTGATGGCAACAAGCTGACTATCGATTTTGACAAAGCAGGCCAAAAGCGCGTTCTCGACAGCTTCGTTCAACGCGCTTAAGTTCTTATAAAGTTGGGAGGCCGGAATTACTCCGGCTTTCCTTTTTCCCACGTGACATCACCCTTAAACAGCGGAACAGTTGAGAGTGATGTCTTTGCTGAACCGTCCTGAACCTGTGTCGCGTGGGCCAGATAAAGCAGCGTATTGTTTTTCTGATCATAGATGCGGGTGATCACCAGCTTCTTCCAGATCAGGCTCGTGCGCTCTGCAAAAACCCGCTCACCACCCTTGCCAAGCTTGATGTCACCAATGGTGATCGGACCTGATTGCTCGCAGGAAATTGAGGCATTCGACGGATTTTCAAACCAGTTGCCTTTTTGCAAACGGTCGATAACGCCGCGCGAGAAAGATGCCAGATAGCAAGTCACGCCCTGCACTTTCGGGTCTTGCACCGCATCAATTGCAATGTCATTGCCAAGCCAGTCAACGCCGACCTTGCCGACTTCTTCTGCCGACACAGCGGCAGAGGCACCAAGCAACAGCATCGGTGCAACAAGCAATCCCGCAAACTTATTCAATTTAGACATTTCATATCTCCAGCAATCTCCACTCAAAAGGTGGAGAAGCAAATCAGGCATTGCAAGATGGCAGAGTCTAACTCTCCCATTTTTCAAGAAAGGCTTCTATTTCCAGCGCCTGAATATCGGGCACCGCTTCATAAAGCTTTTCCACCGGCCAATCCCACCAGCAAAGTGCCAGCAGTCTTTCAATCACGGCATCATCAAAGCGCTTGCGAATGACGTGCGCAGGCACGCCGCCAACAACATGGTAAGGTGCTACGTCTTTCGTAACCGCTGCATTAGCGCCAATCACCGCACCGTGGCCAATGCTCACGCCCGGCGTGACCACCGCGCCATGCCCGATCCAGACATCATTGCCAATCGTTACCCGCTTTGACTGCCGCCTTGCGCGAAAATCAGCATCCACACCCAGATAACGGAAATATTCGTTGGGACGGTAACTGACCTTATGCGTCGTCAGCCGCTCCATCGGATGCTCAAGTGCGTTGATCCGTACATTGGCGGCTATCGAGCAGAATTTGCCGATATCAGCGTAAATCCCCTCCCCGTTGCGCTCAAAATAGGTGAAGTCGCCAACGCTCACCTCGCGCAGGATCACCCGCTCACCAATATCGGCATAACGGCCAAGCTTCGAAGCTTTCAACTGCGCTGTCGAATGAATACGCGGTTCGCTATTCTGGAAACGGAGGTCTTCACCCTGCGTCATTTCAAAACTTTCTGAAATCTTTGTATTCTGCTAGACTGATATTACAGCTCCAACATAAAGTGCGACGATTAGAGCATAAGTCCTATCGGAGAGGAATGAGGATCGATAAGATTATGCTGAAAGTAAAAGAGTTTAGAGCGCTTTCCTGTTGCAGCTCGATGCAAATAATCAATCGCACCACTATCTGCGATTAACACAAAACAAAATTCAAGGCTGACTGGACATGAAAAAATTCCTGCCCATCTTCATCTTCGCTTTCATCATCGTGATCATCGGTGCTGCAGGCTTCAATATGATGCGCGACCGCAATACGGCCGATCAGCCTTTTGGCGGATCATTCAATCTGGTCACCATGGATGGTCAGCCTTTCACTGAAAAAGACCTGCGCGAAACGCCGTCTCTGGTTTTCTTTGGCTTCACCCATTGCCCGGACGTGTGCCCGACTACGCTTTATGAACTTGATGGTTATCTCAAGCAGCTTGGGCCAGAAGCCGCTGATATCAAAGCCTATTTCGTCTCAGTCGATCCTGAGCGCGATACACAGGAAATCATGAAAACCTATGTCGGAAACGTATCGGACCGCATCATCGGTGTAACCGGAACACCAGCAAACGTCGCTGAAATGGTCAAATCCTACCACATCTACGCAAAGAAGGTTCCAACCGAAGACGGCGAATATACCGTCGATCACACGGCTTCTGTGTTCCTTCTGGACAAGGGCGGACGCTTCCGCGGCACCATAGCCTATCAGGAGAACCCGGATACTGCTCTGGAAAAGTTGAAGAATCTGGCCAAAGGCCGCACAAACGGATAAACAAGGCTTCCAATTCGATTTGAGAGCTTTTTATCCATGCCCCAATCACGACTCTTCTTTTCGGCCGACAAGACGGAAGCCGAACGAATCTATGACATCCTCGAGCGCGAATTCGAGGATGATGGTTTCCCGATCGCGATCACCGAGATCGATGAAGACCTCCAGATTTTCGAAGTTTCCGTCTATACCGAAGATGGGGCTGAAGAGCTTGCCGCACGCATCGACACACTGGTGGGAGCGGACAAGTTCGAAACAGAAGAACTGCCGGATATTGACTGGGTCACCCACTCGCTGTCAGTTCTGAAGCCTGTTCGCGCGGGCCGTTTCTTCGTGCATGGCTCGCATGATCGCGACAAGTTGCAAGCTGACGACATTCCAATTTTGATCGACGCTGGCCTTGCATTTGGCACCGGCCATCATGGCACCACATCCGGCTGTCTTGAAATGATTGAGGAAGTGGTTGAGCGCGAGCATCCAACCAACGCCCTTGATCTTGGCACCGGCTCGGCTGTTCTGGCCATTGCAATCGCCAAGCTTGCACCGATTCCAGTTCTTGCCACCGATATCGACCCGATTGCTGTCACTGTTGCCGCTGAAAATACAGTTCTCAACGGCGTGAGTGAGCATGTCGTCACAGCGACCGCCGAAGGCTTCGACCATCCGATCTTCCGTTCTTACACGCCATTTGATCTGATCGTCGCAAATATTCTGGCCAATCCGCTGATGGAACTGGCACCTTCGCTGAAATCACATCTGGCACCAAGCGGCTCAATTATTCTTTCGGGCATTCTCGACAGCCAGCATGACATGGTGCTTGCCGCCTATCAGGCGCAGGGGCTGACCCATCAAAAAACCTTCCACCGCGAAGGATGGGTCACGATACATCTGAAATAATGGTCATCTGAAAAAACAGCTTCCTTTATTTTTTTGCGAGTTAAGCTCATGGCTTTCCAGACTTTTGATGTCACCACCGATCCTGCAAATGGCGCACCACGCGTAGCTTTGCTGCGCGAGAAGCTTCAAGAGCAAGGTCTGGACGGTTTTCTCGTTCCACGCGCCGATGAGCATCAGGGCGAATATGTGCCACCACGCGCACAGCGCCTTGGCTGGCTCACCGGCTTCACCGGTTCGGCAGGTGCAGCACTTGTCCTCAAAGATCAAGCCTATATCTTCATCGACGGTCGTTATGAATTGCAAGTCCGCGATCAGACAGATGGTAACGTATTTTCATATGAAAGCCTCGTCACCAATCCGCCTGCAAGCTGGCTTCTCGAAAACGGCAAGGGCCTGACCATCGGCTTTGATCCCTGGCTGCATACAATTTCGGAAGCAACCGCCCTTCGTGAAGCGCTTGAAAAGCAGGGCGGCAAACTCGTACCGGTTGCCCATAATCTGGTTGATCTTATCTGGGATGACCAGCCGGAGGCCCCTCTTGCACCTGTGACCATCCAGCCAGCGCGCTTTGCCGGTCACGAGGCGCAAGACAAGATCAAAGATATGCAGAAGGCGGTGGCAGCAACAGGAGCCAGCGCGACCGTGCTGACCGATCCGTCATCGGTCGCGTGGGTGTTCAACATTCGCGGTAAGGACGTGTCCAACACGCCGCTGCCATTGAGCTTTGCAATCATTCCTGCCCAAGGTGAGCCGGAGTTGTTCATCGACGAACGCAAGCTTGCCATCGAACCGCGCGCCTATCTCACGCAGCTTGCAACATTGTTGGAACCCGCCAAACTCGAAGGCCACTTAAGCGCACGCGCGGCCAAGGGCGAAACAATCCTGCTTGATCCCGCACTGGCCGCTGAAAAGCTTCGCCTTGCTGTTGAGGCCACAGGTGGCAGCGTCATCCATGGCAAGGACCCTGCCCGGCTGCCCCGCGCTATCAAAAATAAGGCCGAGCTTGATGGCTCCCGTTCCGCGCATGAGCGTGACGGCGTGGCTATGGTCAACTTCCTGTCATGGCTCGACGATCAGACACCGGGGTCGGTTGATGAAATCTCGGCTGCGCAAAAGCTGGAAGCGAGCCGCGACAAGGCTGGCCGTGATTTTCAGATGCCGCTTGAGGATATTTCATTCGATTCGATTTCTGGCGCAGGTCCTGATGGCGCCATCATCCACTACCGCGTCAATACCGATACAAATCGCAAGCTCAACGACGGCGAACTTTATCTGATCGATTCCGGTGCGCAATATCGCGATGGCACAACCGACATCACCCGCACAGTTGCTGTCGGCACAATTACACCAGAAACGATCCGCTCTTTCACACTTGTTCTGAAGGGCATGATTGCAATCACCACTGCGCGTTTTCCGAAAGGCACACGCGGACAGGACATCGACGTGCTGGCGCGCATTGCGCTTTGGAAACAAGGCTTTGATTACGCGCACGGCACTGGCCACGGCGTTGGCAGCTATCTTTCTGTCCATGAAGGCCCGCAAAGCATTTCCAAGAAAGGTGTGCAGGAACTTCTGCCCGGTATGATCCTTTCCAACGAGCCGGGCTATTATAAACCCGGCGCTTATGGCATCCGCATTGAAAACCTGATCATCGTGAAGGAAGCGGAAATACCAGTGGGCGGCGAACTGCCGATGATGAGCTTTGAAACGCTTACATTCTGCCCCATCGACCGCCGCCTGATCGACAAGTTACTGCTCACGCATGAAGAGCTTGATTGGCTGAACGCCTATCACGCAGGCGTGCATGAAAAGCTTATTGGCCATATTGATGGCGCACAGGCCAAATGGCTCGAAGCAGCGACCGCTCCGATTTAGAGCGCGTTTCGATCTGATTGGATCAGATCGGCGCTCTAAATATTTGTTTTTACGCGCATCTTATTCCGAAAACCGTTTCACACTTTTCGGGATGCGCTCTAAGCCGGAAATAAATGGCGTAGCGCGATCAACAGCGCTGCGCCTGCAAAAAACATCGTCATCATGCTGACGCGCAGCGAAAGCAGCACGCAAAAGACGAGCACAAGCAGTTCTCGCCAGCCGTGATCAGATGCGGGTGCTGCCACTATCGCCGTCAGAACAGCGGCAGGAACGGCATTGAGCGCTGCTTCGACGCGATAATGCACACGATCAAATCGCGATAAGATCAGGTGACCACCAAATCGGGTGAGATAGGTGAAAACTCCGCCTGCAAGAATGATCCAGATTGTCGTGGACATGTCTTATACCTCCCCCGCCTGCGGTTTTGCGAGCACTGCAGCAAGAAGAACGCCACCGGCAGCGCCAAGCGTGACATGCCATGGCGAACCTACAAATTTATAGGCTACGACCGCACAGATCGCACTCACGACCACTACAGGCCACCAATGCTCGCGATGACGAAAACTCATCACCATGCCGAGAAAATAGATTGGCAGCAAGAAATCGATACCCAGCGCATAAGGATCGGTAATCAGATTGCCGAACAGCGCACCAATCAGCGTTTCCAGCAGCCAGCAAATATAGATGGTCAATCCCAGCCCCATATACCAGGCGAAGCTGATTTTCTTGCCTGCTTCACTGCGGATTTCGACCTCGGCATATTGTGGATCGACCAGCAGGAAGAAGGCCACGGCTTTCTGCATGAACGTAAATTGGCGAATACGGCGACCCACTGTCGCCGAATAAAGCACATGGCGGAAATTGACCGCGAAAATTGACAGCACAATCATCCATGGCGCGATGTTCTGGCCAAACAGATCTAGCCCGACCATCTGGCTTGCACCGGCATAAATTACTGCACTCATGAAAATGGCTTCGCTGATCGAAAAACCATTATCCAGCGCGATAGCACCAAACAGCAGGCCAAATGGAGCGCCCGCTATGACGATAGGTACGCCGCGTTTAACGCCGATCCAGAAATCATGACGCGCTGAAGCCGGTGCTGGCCGAAAACCCTGATCCACGAAAATTACTCCTCACTCAGGGAGTGCTTAGGAAATTTCGGATCAAGTTGAAATCAGTTTTCAAAAAAATCATATTATTAGAACAAGCACGAAGCATTTCAGCATCACCTATTAGAGCGCATCCCGAAAAGAGTGAAACGGTTTTCGGACAAAACGCGTGTTAAAATAGATGATTAGAACGCGGATCTGATTCAATCAGATCAAGACGCGCTCTGACATGTGTGATGCATTATTCTGATGTTTGTGGCACGCTGCCTTCGATTTTCTTTACCCAGTCAATAAGCGGGCGCGAATGCTCGGCCATATCAACAAGCCGGTCCGCGAGATCGGCGCGTGTGATCGTTTCAGGATCAATATCCATCCGCACGGCAAAATGCCGGTTACGGATTGCATCAAGTAAATCAGCATCCGTCACGTTCTCGAAACCGCGCGGCGTACGCTTCAAGCGCTCATTGTCGCTGATTTGCAGACCATTCTTTTTAAGCTTTGCCACCACAGCGCGATAGTCTTCCGGCTTCTCAACAATGGCCTCACGGATGGCCTGGAGCAGCTCTTTTCGCGGCCCCCACCAGGCAATACCAGCATAACAATCGCGTACGCCCGGCAGGCCGATACAGATATAAAAGCAACCGCTTTCATCCCATTTTGTGCCCGAATTTGAAAGCAAAGCCGACAAATGCCGATTATAGGGTGCCTTATCCTTGGAAAAGCGCGTATCCCGCTTGATGCGAAACTGCGACTTCACGCGATCACCTTTGAACGGCAATCCGGCCTTCTCAAACCGCGCCGTCAGCTCTTCAATCAGATCGCCAAGCGGCTCTTTCAGATGCTCTTCAAACAGGTCTTTGTTTTCAACAAACCATTCACGATTCTGATGAAAATCGAGCGCCTTGAGAAACGGAATAGCCTTGTCGCCAAAACCTTTGAACGGAGCCATCAGCCCTCTCCAACAAGTGTAAGCCACGCATCTTCATCGATGACTTCGATGCCAAGTTCTGATGCCTTCGCAAGCTTCGACCCGGCCCCCGGGCCCGCAACAACAAGATCGGTCTTTTTGGAGACAGAACCCGCAGTCTTGGCACCATGACGCTCTGCCATGGCTTTCGCTTCATCGCGCGACATGCGTTCGAGACTGCCGGTGAACACCACTGTCTTGCCCTCAACAGGTGAGCCGGTTGCAACGCGTGCCGCTTCATCGAGCGGTTTTACTTCGGCAAGAAGCGCGTTGAGCACTTCCTGATTATGCGGCTCGGCGTAAAAATCGACGACGGCTTCGGCAACGATGCCGCCAATGCCTTCAACCGCAATCAGATCCTGCCATGCTTCATTGCCCTTATCAGTGCGGACGCCTTCTTTTGGCGGCATCGCACTGGTGACGGCCTGAGCAAACTTCTCATAAGTGAGATATGCCCTCGCAAAACGCTTGGCATTCACTTCGCCGACATGACGAATACCGAGCCCGAACAGAAAGCGATGCAGAGCAATTTCGCGCCGGTCATTGATGGCGTCATAAAGCTTCTTCACAGAAGTCGCGCCAAAGCCGTCGATATTCTCAAGCTTTTTGAAGACGGATGCCGCCTGCCGCTTCTGCAACGTGAAAATATCCGCAGGCGATTTGATTTTCAGGCTGTCATCTTCCGCATGGAAGAAGAACTCAACCTGCTTTTCGCCAAGTCCTTCAATATCGAATGCATTACGCGAAACAAAATGGCGAATACGCTCGACCGCCTGTGCAGCACAGGTCAGACCACCCGTGCACCGATAGACCGCCTCGCCCTCTTCACGCACGGCATGGCTACCACAAACCGGGCATTCATGCGGAAAATTGAACGGCACGGCATCAGCAGGACGCTTTTCCAGCACCACATCAACAATCTGCGGAATAACATCGCCAGCGCGCTGCACGATCACCGTATCGCCGATACGAATGTCGTGGCCTTCTTCACGTATACGTTCGCCCTTAAGGCCAATGCCCTTAATGTAATCTTCATTATGCAGAGTGGCGTTGGTCACAACCACACCGCCAACCGTGATCGGTTCAAGGCGTGCAACGGGCGTCAAAGCACCCGTACGGCCCACCTGAATATCGATGTCGCGCAGTATCGTCGTCGCTTGCTCTGCCGGGAATTTATGCGCTATCGCCCAGCGCGGACTGCGTGAACGGAAACCAAGCCGTGTTTGCAGGTCAAGTCTGTCAACCTTGTAGACAACACCGTCGATGTCATAATCGAGCTTGGCGCGCTCAAGGCCGATTGCGCGGTAATGTTCGATCAGATCATCCGCACTTTGCAGCCGCTTAGTGAGCGGATTGACGGGGAAACCCCATTCGCGGAACACGTCAACCATGCCGTGCTGCGTATCGGCTGGCATTTCCGACATTTCGCCCCAGGCATAGGCAAAGAACTTGAGCTTGCGGCTGGCCGTTACTTTCGCATCAAGCTGACGCAATGATCCTGCAGCCGTGTTGCGCGGATTGACATAGGTTTGCTTGCCTTCTGCCACCATCTGCTCGTTGAGCGCAAGGAAATCGCTCTTGGCCATATAGACTTCGCCGCGCACTTCAACGATGGCTGGAACGCCCGCCGGAAGCCGGTTCGGAATTTCACTTATGGTGCGGATATTGGCCGTCACATTTTCGCCGGTCGTGCCATCGCCGCGCGTGGCCGCACTCACCAGAACGCCATTCTCATAGCGGATAGACATGGAAAGCCCGTCGATCTTCGGCTCAGCGGTGAAGGCAATCGAATTATCCGGCAATTGGCCGAGAAAACGATAAACACTGCCGACGAAATCGCGCACGTCATCGTCTGAAAACGCATTGCCGAGCGAAAGCATCGGGCGCGCATGAACAACCTGCGCAAACTTTGAAACAGGCGCAGAACCCACGCGCGCAGATGGACTATCAGGCCGAACCAGATGCGGAAAACGTGCTTCAATGGCATCGTTGAGACGCTTCAATGCATCATAATCAGCATCAGAAATCTCCGGCCTGTCATTGGCATGATAGAGCTCGTCATGATGAGCAATTTCACGCGCCAGCCGTTCCAGTTCGGCGGTGGCTTCGAGGTCGGTGAGTTTTTCAACGGAAAGTTCGGACATATGCGTGGCAAAACCTGCTGATTCAATTTTGCACAACATAGAGCATTTCCAGCAAAAGTGCGTAGCGGTTTTGCGTAGGATAATGCGCAATGAAAAAGATAGAGCGGTTCTAACGAAAACCGCTCTAAACAAGAAATGCGGCTGCGCCTACAGCCGCCTGACCCGATCCTATCAGGAAATCAGCGCACTGTTCTCTGCCAGCAAACGCTCAGCCGCAGCACGCGCTTCATCGGTGATGCTCGCACCGGCAAGCATACGTGCAATTTCTTCCTGACGTTCATCGAAGCCAATCGACCGGATCGAAGTCGACATGCGATCTTCATTGGTCGCAGATTTCGCAATCAGAAAATGCGTGGATGCACGCGCAGCCACCTGTGGCGCATGGGTTACCGAAAGCACCTGCACACGCGATGATAACCGCGCCAGACGCTGACCAATCGCATCAGCCACCGCACCGCCCACGCCGGTGTCGATTTCATCAAACACAAGCGTCGGCGCCGAACCGCGATCTGCAAGCGCAACTTTGAGCGCCAAGAGAAAACGCGAAAGCTCACCGCCTGATGCAACCTTCATCATCGGGCCTGCACGTGTGCCCGGATTGGTGCGAACCCAATACTCGACCGTATCGATACCTTCAGCGGCGCGCGCATTGGTATCAGTCGTCATTTCCACGATGAATTCTGCGCGCTCAAGCTTCAAAGCTGGAAGCTCAGCCATAACAGCAGCTTTCAGATGATCGGCCGTATCCTTGCGGCGTCCAGACAAAATCTTTGCCGCCTCATCATAAGAAGCACGTGTTTCGGTTGCCTGCTCCTGCAACTGGATCAGCTTTTCAGCACCCGCATCAAGATCAGCTAGGTCAGCATCCATCTTGTCGCGCAGTGCAGGCAAGCCTTCGACCGCGACCGAATATTTACGCGCAGCAGCACGCAGAGCGAACAAACGCTCCTCAACCTGTTCAAGCACACGCGGGTCAAAATCAATCTCGCGCATAGCGTGGTCAATACCATCCTGCGCCAATGCAAGACTGTTCAGCGCCTCGTCGATTGCTTTGCAGACAGGTTCCAGCAAATGCGGCGCTTCGGGGATTTTACGCTCAAGACGACGCACGAGGCCTGCAAGTGTGGGTACCGGCGATCCGTTGCCCGACAAGAGCTCACCCGCTTCATTGACGTCACCGGCAATCTTTTCCGATTTCATCATCACCGCGCGGCGTTCTGCGAGTTCTTCCTCCTCGCCAGGCTGCGGATCAAGTTTGGTGAGTTCTTCTACGGATGAACGCAGATAATCGCCTTCGCGCTCTGCCTGCTCAACACGTGCACGGTGCTTGGATAAGGCATTTTCCGCATCGCGCCAGGCTTTATAGCGCTCGCGAACACTTGCGGCATCTGTATCCAGACCGCCAAAAGCATCCAGCAAAGTGCGGTGAAGATCGGTGTCGATCAGCGCACGATCATCATGCTGCCCGTGGATTTCCACGAGCCGCTTGCCGAGTTCACGCAGCAGCGCAACACTTGCCGCCTGATCATTGATGAAAACGCGGGTGCGCCCGTCGCCCATTTGAAGACGGCGGAGGATGACATCACCGTCATCATCAAAACCATTTTCGCTCAAGAATTTACGAGCAGGATGTCCGCCCGGAACATCAAATACCGCCGTCACCTGCCCCTGATCTGCGCCATGACGGACCAGCGAGGCGTCGCCACGCGCACCGAGTGCGAGCGACAACGAATCAAGCAGGATCGATTTACCGGCACCGGTCTCGCCCGTAAGCACGGACAAGCCGGTCCTGAACTCGATGTCGAGCCTTTCAATCAGAACAATATCGCGGATCGACAGGTGCGACAGCATGCGGGTATCGGCTTAGGCGCCGCCACCCGTGATCATTGCCGAAGCCTTGGCCAGCCACGAACCGCCATTCTCACGCGGCTCAAGACCACCGCTCTGCAAAAGCTTGTAGCTGTCCTTATACCAACGGCTATCCGGGAAGTTCTTGCCAAGCACCGATGCTGCCATCTGCGCTTCTGATGTCAGACCAAGCGCATAATAGGCTTCGACCAGACGGGCGAGCGCTTCTTCCACCTGACGGGTGTTCGAATATTCCTCGACCACGAGGCGGAAGCGCTTGATCGCAGCCAGATATTCCTTGCGCTCAAGATAGTAACGACCAACTTGCATTTCCTTACCGGCGAGCTGATCGCGAGCAACGCGAATCTTGGTCTTGGCATCATCGGTGTATTCAGAATTCGGGAAGCGATCGACCACTTCCTGCATCGCAGCAATGGCGCGACGGCTAGCGGCCTGATCGCGGGTCACGTCAGGAATCTGTTTAAAATAGCTCAGACCAATAATGTAATAAGCGTAAGCCGATTCAGGCGAAGTCGGATAAAGCGTGTTGTAACGCTTCGCCATATTGATTGCCTCTTCGTAATTACCCTGACGGTAATTGGTGAAGGCAGCCATGACGAGCGACTTGCGTGCCCACTCGGTATAAGGGTGCTGACGATCAACAGCGGCAAACTTCTTTGCAGCTTCGCCAAGACGGCCTGCATCAAGGTTTGCAAGGCCTTCATTGTACAGCTTGTCCGCCGGATCGATCGTTTCCACATATTTGGTCAGATCAATATCGTCGTGTTTGCTGGCACATCCCGCAAGCGGAACAAAAACGGCAAGAGCGCTGACAATCAGCGCGGTTTTCGTCTTCACCGGGAAATTCGAACTCGTCATGCGGTCTCCGGCCATCTGGCAACGTCTTTTCTGTCTGGAGCAACGTAAACGCATATGTTCACGGCTTTCTCCATTCTTCCCAATACATCAGCATCAGCACATGGGTAACCAAAGCCGAGGCTGTTTTGGCAGTTCATAAACCACATGCTGGCGAAATCGGCAATCGTCTAGCTAATCAATCGTCAGAAATTGGCATCAATAGAACCGCCCAAAACTAGATCGTAGCACTATCCATGCAAACCAATGGCTTTATCCTCATAAAATCCCAAGGATTGGCTGACAGTTCACAATGGATACGCCGACTCAAAGCAAACAAGACCCGGCGATCACGGCCCAATTATGGCCATAAATGCTCAAGCTCTCCTTATGAGGCTCAAAGCGCCCAAGGCGCTGAAATATTTGGCCGGATTGCGACAAAATCCGAGCTTTCAGCATTGCGCCGCACACCGCTCGCTTCAACGATATCGTAATTTGACTTATCCGTGAGAAGCGCCTTGACCGTCTCAGCATTCAGTCTGTGACCACCACGATAAGAGCGGAAACAACCGATGAATGGCAAACCGGCAAGCGCCAGATCGCCCACCGCATCCAATGTCTTGTGGCGTACAAATTCGTCCTCAAAGCGCAATCCACCCGGATTGATGACCGAATTGTCGTCACCAATGACAAGCGAATTATCCAGCGATGAACCCAAGGCCAGACCAGCAGCCCAAAGGCGCTCTACGTCTTTCATGAAGCCAAAGGTCCGCGCGCTCGAAAGCTCCTTGCGGAAGATTTCTTCCGACATATCGGAAGCAAATTTCTGGCGGCCAATCAGAGGGCATTCAAAATCGATCTCGACCTCGAAGCGTGTTCCCGAATAAGGCTGGAATTCACCCCACGAGCCACCGGCTTCAACGCGCACAGTCTTCAGAATGCGAATGAAACGACGCTTTGATTCCTGCACGACAATCCCGGCATCGTCGAAAGCATCGATAAAATGTGCAGACGTCCCATCCAGAATTGGCACTTCCGGTCCATCGACTTCGACAATCAGGTTATCAATGCCTAGCGCTGCAATCGCCGCCATCAGATGTTCAACAGTATTGATACGCGCTTCCTGCGGTCCCAATGCTGTGCAAAGATCGGTCGCGCCGATTTCCGAGACATGCGCACGAATGTCACGGGAAGCTGTTCCGAGATCCGAGCGCTGGAAAACGATTCCGGTATCCGCATCAGCCGGTTGAAACGTCAGCGAAGCAGAAGCTCCGCCGTGCACACCAACGCCGGAAAGAGTAACCGCGCGACCAATTGTTTTCTGATAAGCGCTCAAAACAGGTCCATTCTTATTTATAAAGTGGCTCGCAAAATTCGCATCGCAAATCGCCAGTCTTCATCCAGTTTTTCAATAATAGAAAATATATGGCGAAAATAGCGATTAACAGACAAAAATAGGTACGCGCATTCATGCGAACCTTATCATGCTATCCCGCTGAAAATAGTGATGGCTTGCGACCAATCAAAATCACGCTTTCTTACGAAATATAAACATGCGGGAGAATGCAAAAAGCCGTGGGAATAAACCCACGGCTTCTCTAATTTCAAATTCGGATCAGAGGGTTAGTTCGACTGGCGGCGCAGGAATGCCGGGATTTCGAGCTGATCTTCTTCCGAAGCTGCACGCGGCTGCGGGCGGCCCTGATCGTCAAGCTGGCCACGACGCGGTGCGTAGATCGAGCTGTCCTGCGAAAGCGGACGGCGCTGATCTGGCTGACGCATAGCTGGCTCACGCTGCTGTGCTGGTTCCAGACGAGCAGCTGGCTGCTCTTCTTCACGGCGCGACAGACCACGTGTCAGGCGGGAAAGCAGGCCCATTGGTCCGCGTTCTTCCTGAACTGGCGGCTGAGGAGCAACGCGACGAGCATTGATTTCAGCCTGTGCTACCGGTGGAAAATCAGAAACGGCTGGCATGCGTGGCGCAGGACGTGGCTCACGAACAGGCTCCGAATGCATCTGCTGCGGCTGCTGATAGGCCTGCGGCTGCATAGCATGTGCGGTTGCCTGATTGTTGATCATCTGTGGCTGTGGAGCAGCTGGACGAGCAACAGGTGCGCGTTCAAAGCTTTCAGCAGCAGGTGCCTGGAAAATGCGGCTCTGCGGACGGAAATCCGGAGCTGCAGAAGCGGCAGGCGCGGCGGCAGGAATCTCGCTTTCGATCGACTGAGCAACCTGAGGAGCAGGTTCAGCCTGACGTGGCTGTTCGACAACCGGAGGACGCAGAATGCCATGCGGAGCCATCGGCTTTGCCACCTGAGCGGCCTGCTTTATCGGCTGGCGAAATTCGAGCGGCGCAGGCGCCGCGTCTCCGATCTGCTTGTCGATGCCGGTTGCAACAACGGATACACGGATGACGCCTTCGAGGCCTTCATCGAAGGTGGCGCCGAGAATGATGTTGGCTTCCGGATCAACTTCTTCGCGGATACGGGTTGCGGCTTCATCGACTTCAAACAGGGTCATATCGCGACCACCGGTGATGGAAATCAGAAGACCCTTAGCACCGCGCATTGAAGTTTCGTCGAGCAGCGGATTGGCAATTGCAGCTTCAGCAGCAGCCATCGCACGGCCTTCGCCCGAAGCTTCGCCAGTGCCCATCATTGCCTTGCCCATTTCGCGCATAACCGACCGAACGTCAGCAAAGTCGAGGTTGATGAGGCCTTCCTTGACCATCAGATCGGTGATGCATGCAACACCCGAATAGAGCACCTGATCGGCCATTGCGAATGCATCGGCAAAAGTGGTCTTGTCATTGGCTATGCGGAAGAGGTTCTGGTTTGGAATGACGATGAGTGTATCGACATTCTTCTGCAGTTCTTCGATGCCGAGCTCAGCCGTCTTCATGCGGCGAGCACCTTCAAAATGGAAAGGCTTGGTAACAACGCCAACGGTGAGGATACCGCGTTCGCGTGCAGCGCGTGCCACAACAGGAGCAGCACCCGTACCAGTGCCGCCGCCCATGCCGGCAGTTACAAAGCACATATGTGTGCCATTGAGGTGATCGACGATTTCGTCGATGCACTCTTCAGCGGCCGCGCGGCCAACTTCCGGCTGGGAACCAGCGCCCAGACCTTCGGTGACAGCAGCACCAAGCTGGATCATGCGCTCGGACTTCGACATCGTCAAAGCCTGTGCGTCGGTGTTGGCCACAACAAAATCCACGCCGCGCAAACCGGCATTGATCATGTTGTTGACCGCATTGCCGCCGCCGCCGCCGACACCAAATACGGTGATGCGAGGCTTGAGCTCGGTGATGTCCGGCTTTTGCAGATTAATGGTCATGGTTCTCGTTCCTCTTAAGCCTCTCACCGCTTCGCCGCCGCGGTGCTAATTGGTTATTACGCTGATGGTTACGCCCACATCACGCAATGAAATCACTCAATGTGTACTCAAAAACTCTCTCTCAGCCATTGGCCGACACGTTGAATTCGCCCCCCCGTACCGGTCATAAGACCGGAGGAAGCTGCTTTCACCGACCGCTCTTCAATGCCCGCCACCTGTGGGTAGATCAGAAGACCGACGGTCGCGGAGAAAGCCGCACCCTTGGCCGCTTCAGGCAATCCCGCTATTCCAAGCGGACGCCCGATCCGTACATTTCTTGCAAGAATCCGTCTGGCGGCTTCAGGCATGCCCGGCAACTGGCTTGCGCCACCTGTCAGCACCACGCGCTTGCCAACAATATGGCCGAGGCCCGACTGGTTCAGCCTGTCGCGAACCAGTTCCAGCGTTTCTTCCACACGTGCACGGATGATCCGCGTCAAAACCGAACGCGGATATTGATTGGGTACATCACGCTCGTCATCGCCAATTGGCGGAACCGAGATGAGATCGCGGTCATCGGCAGCGCTTGGCAGCGCCGAGCCATACATGACCTTGAGGCGTTCTGCGTCTTCCATCCGGGTAGAAAAGCCGCGAGCCACATCCATCGTGACGTGATTGCCGCCGATAGCAACAGCATCGGCGTGAATGAACTTACCTTCGGAGAAGACGGAAATCGTGGTCGTGCCGCCGCCCATATCGATGCAGGCGGCACCCATTTCAGCTTCATCACCAACCAGTGCAGCAAGGCCGCTCGCATAAGGCGTTGCAACGATTGCTTCGACCGAAAGATGGCAGCGATTGACGCAAAGCTCCAGATTGCGCAGAGGCGCGGCATCAGCGGTGAGCACATGCATATCCACACCAAGGCTGTCGCCCAGCATGCCAAGCGGATCGCGAATGCCGCGTTCGCCATCAAGCGTATAACCAACCGGCAGCGAATGTACGAGGTGGCGTTCTGCTGCTAGCGCCTGCTTGGCACCTGCCGCCAGCACGCGACGAATGTCGGTCTGCTCGACTTCATGACCACCAAGATTGACACTTGCTGTGAAAGTTTCGCTCTTAAGACGTCCTGCGGAGATATTCACGATCAGACTGTCGACAGTCAGACCGGCCATGCGCTCAGCTGCATCAACCGCCAGACGGATGGACTGCTCTGCCGCATCGAGATCGACAATAACGCCGGACTTCACACCGCGCGAACGCTGATGGCCGATTCCAAGCACTTCCATGCGATGGGTGCGGCCCGGCAGCAATGCGCCGCTTTCATGCGGGCGCAAGCGTGCAATCACGCAGGAAACCTTGCTTGAACCAACATCCAGAACTGTCAGCAGGCGCACCTTGCGCCCTGACGTTCCGACTTGCTGTGACCCTTTTCCGCCAAGAATACTCATACGCGCTTCCCCGTGCGGGATAATTCTTTTTTACGCTCCGCCAAAAACTTCTGGCGTTGCTCCATGCCACTTGGCGTCAGCTGAACCGTAACGCGATCATCAAGACGAAGATCGACGCCCGAAATATCGCGCGACAAAAGGTTCTTTTCGCGATCAAGGCGCTCGACCTGGGCGAGAGCCTTGATCGGCTCATCTTCCGGCAACATGATGCGAACACCATTTTCCAGAAGCAGATCCCAACGACGGTCCGCAACGCGGATATAAGCGCGAACCTTGCCAGCAAGACCCGGATAGGCGGCCACTTCGTCAACAAAACCCTTAACGCGCTTTTCAGCACCCTCGCCCACGACAAGCGGGAGAGCGTTGTAACGGCCCGGACGGAATGGAACGATGGTATCGCCCGCCGAATCAATCAGCGAAAGCTCCTGACCGTTCTGCCACACGGCAAAGGCCTTACGCTCTTCAAGCGAAACAAGAAGCGTGCCCGGATACACCTTGCGCACTTCAGCATTTTCAACCCATGGCAGCTTGGCGATTGCCTGACGCGCACTTTCGGCGCTCAGGCCAACCAGTGACGTCTCGCCGTCCAGCTCAAGCTGACCCAGTATATCGATATCCGACGTTTCGCTGTTGCCAACGACCTTCACGTCTTCAATCGCAAAACCAAATGTCGAGGCCGTAGCCTTGACCATATTCTCTGAATGACCACCAAGCACCATGCCGTAAATGCCGGTTGCCCCGAGAAAGCCGAGCATTCCAATCGTACCGGCATAGCGCGGAACGTTGATATTGCCCTGAAACATACGAACGGCAAAGCGGAAGGGCTTGCGCAGGAAGCGCGGCAGAACAAAGGCTGCACCCGATGCATCCCGCATCGCGCCCGAACGCCTGTATTCATGTGATCTGCCGTTTAACGCAAACAAGACGCGTCCTCCACCATCCAACTCAACAATTCACCAAAAGAGATACCTGCCGTCTTCGCGATGTCAGGTACGAGCGAGGTAGGAGTCATGCCCGGCTGGGTGTTAACTTCCAGCCAGATAACTTCGCCTTCTTCAGAAAAACGATCATCGAAACGGAAGTCTGATCTGCTTACGCCCCGACACCCGATTGCCCGATGCGCCGTAAGGGCCATTGTTTGTATTTTTTGGTAAATATTTGGTAAAATTTTTGCCGGACATACATGAGTTGATGCGCCAGGCACGTATTTTGAATCAAAATCATAGAACTGATGACCCACCGGAATGATCTCGCAGACATCCATCGCGCGATTACCCATCACCGAACAGGTCAGCTCACG